>Ga0316219_1001557_pt1 | contig 23885 bp, 16 predicted proteins | sample TBH18003PmetaG_FD_203635 | JGI IMG/M metagenome (GOLD analysis project Ga0316219, IMG submission 203635) | Freshwater microbial communities from Trout Bog Lake, Wisconsin, USA - TBH18003P | ecosystem: Environmental > Aquatic > Freshwater > Lake > Hypolimnion/Profundal zone | place: USA... | reverse complement strand
TAGTCCTCTACCGCTTTGGCAGTGCGCCTGGCTACGTCTGGCGTCAACTCCAAGGGCAACATCCTCTGTCGGAGAGATGCGGAAAGCTCTGATGGCAAAGGGAATCTTCCGTAGGCGGGGGACTCTCCGGCTTGCGAAAGCGGCAGAGGACTGCCCGCACTCCAAGACGCTGACGCGCTTATCGGAAGCCCCACTCGGCTCCATCGCCACTCCTGTAAAGCGAAAGTTATCGTGTTACAGCATACTAGGCTACATTGTGGCCGCGCCGTTGGCGCTGAACGCCTGTCCCCAACCGGCAGGTTCATTGGCAGCCTGCGAAGTGCTTGTCCTGAGTCTGTCAAAGGAATCTCACGAGGCGATCCAGACGTTTTTATCAGTCGGCACGTAATCGGAACTCCGGGGAGCGCACGCGTCTCGCGTGTTGGCGTCGGCGTCCCGCCGACGCGGACTTCCAGTCTCCCTCGCGCATTGCGGCGACTCCACGCGCAAAGTTCGCCGAGGCGGGACGCCTCGGCCAGCACCCGGGACGGGTGCGCTCCCCGGAACTCGCATTCCGACGCGATCGCCCGCGAAGATGCCTTTGGCGAGGGCGCCAAAGGCCGCACGCGAGGGCGCGTGCGCTCCCCCGATGCTGGCGCGACGCAGGTTCTTGCCCAACAATCAACGTCGCGCCTTGGCCGCCTGCAAGTCTCAGGATGACGGCGAATAAAGAGCGCTGACGGTTTGGCGCACGCCCTTCCGTTGGCGTTAGCCTTTTTCGCACCCGCTTGAAACCGAAACCCTGAACATTCGAAAGCCATGTGAAATCAGAAACCGTTAACGCCGCTTTTCGCTGCCTGAAGCTGGCGCCGGCTTACCCGCCGGCGGCGCTGCGTCCGCCTCCGCCGGAATCAGCGTCATGCCGCAGATGGGGCATTTTCCTGGGTGATCGTACTGAATGCTCGCGTGCTCCGGCATCGGGCACACAAAGCGCGTCGGTTCGGGCTCGGCGACCGGCGCGGGTTTGGCCGCGACGCCGTCGCTCGCCGCTTCAGGTTGCTCAGGCTCCGGCGCCGCCTGACTCTTTCCCGGCTCCAGCATCTTCTGGATCGCCTCCTTCAACTGGCTCTCCGAATCGAGCATGAACTGGCCCGACGTCACGACGCGTTCCCCCTCCTTCAGTCCGCGAATGACCTGATACGCGCCGTTCTCCCCGCGCGCTCCGATAGCCACCGTGCGCGGCTCGAACTTGCCGCCGTCCAGCGCCACAAACACCGTGTTCTTCTCTCCGCTGCGCAGGACCGCCGAATCCGGCACGAGCAACGCGGACTTTTCCAGATTCGCCTTCAGCGTCACCTTGGCGAACATGCCCGGCTTCAAAAACAGGCCGGGATTGTGGAACTCCATCCGCACCCGAGCGGTTCGCGTTTTATCGTCCAGCGTCGGGTAAACGTACGTCACGCGGCCTTCGAATTTACGGTCGGGCAGGTAAGTCAGCGTCACCTCCGCCTGCTGCCCGAGTTTTACATACGGAAGATCCTGCTCGTAAATCTGCGCCTGGACCCAAACGAGCGAAAGGTCCGCCAGGCGGTAGAGGCGCATTCCGGCGTCCACCATCTGGCCCTGCACTGCGGTCTTATCCACCACCACACCGCCCCGGGGCGCGCTCACCGTCAGCAAGCGCTGAATCTTGCGCGTCCGTTCCAGCGCGGCAAGTTGCTCCTGCGAAACATCCAGATTCTTTAGCTTTTCCAACGCGCTGGCGCGGATGCCCGCCGAGCCGCCGCTCGATGCCAGCGCAATCAGGTACTCGTTTTGCGCCGTCACCAGGTCCGGCGCGTAAATCTCCAGCAGCGGCTCGCCTTTTCGGACCTCCTTGCCGGTGGAATCGACCAACAGTTTCTCGATCCACCCCTTGTATTTCAGGGTGACATCGGTGAGGCCGGTTTCGTCGTAGTCGATGACGCCCACCGTCCGCACGAGTTTCCGCAGCGGGCCGCGGGTGACTTCCGCCGTCCGGATGCCCATGTTCTGGGTCGTTACCGGGTCGATGGCGATCTGCGACGATTCGGCAGCGCCGGGCTGCTCTTCATAAACCGGCTCCATGTCCATCCCCATGCTGTCTTTGCCCGGCTTCTGGCTGATCTCGCCGGGCATCATCGTGGATTTGTAGAACTTGATCTTCCGCTGGGCGGTGGACGCGCCGGGCGCTTCGGCGTTTGTGGCGGGGGGCAGTGCGAGCGCCGCCTTGCGGACTGGGGTCAGGCGCATTCCGCAGATCGGGCAGTCGCCGGGGTGGTCCTGGATGATCTGGGGGTGCATTCCGCAGGTATACAGGGTTTTGGGCGCGGGTTGGGACGAGGTGGCCGCTTTGGCGTCGTGCTTGGAACAGGAGACAGCCCCGAGACCGACAAACGCCAGCGCGACGAGCAAAATTGCCCGCAGATTACGCAGAGTTCCGCAGATTTTCACGAAAGCGCTACGATTCACAGCAGCGGTTAGCTTCATTTTTGTATTGGTCGCCCGGAGATTCGCCTCAAAAACACCGCTTGTCCACGCCGGAAGCACCCGCGCCAACCGCCCGTTGGGACCGCGCTGACAAAGAGCACCTTCCGCCACTCTCTACCGCTACTGGCTCAATTGCCGTCGCCCTTTGGGCAGATCCGCTGAAAGTCGGCGTCGGAGAGGTTCTCGATGCGAACGGTCTTCAGCCGCGCCGTATCGCCGCGCACGAGAGTGACCCTATTGGCGCGGACTCCGAACCGCTCCGCCAGGAAGCGGACCAACTCTGCGTTCGCCTTCCCCTCGACGGCGGGGGCTTTGACCTTGACCTTCAGCCGGTCCCCCAGCCAGCCGACGATTTCGCTGCGCGGAGCGTTGGGCGTGGTCTGGAGGTCGATGGTGACGGGCATGGCGTTCAGCGCGCGTAGCGGGGCCGCTTCAAAAAGAGACTTATGTCTCCTTCAGCATATCTTCCAGTCCCGGCAGCTTCCAGAGCGCTTTCGCAAGGGCTTCGACCTGTTGCGGGGTGTGGGCCGCCGAAAGCGTGACGCGCAACCGGGCCGCGCCGCGCGGGACGGTGGGATAACGAATCGCGGGGACAAAAAAGCCGTTCTCGAAAAGCGCCTTTGACGCCGCCAGTGCGTGTTCCGCCGCGCCGAGCACAACGGGCACAATCGGGCTTTGGAGCCGCTCCGGGGTCAGGCCGGGCGGCAGCCCCGCGGCCAGCAGCTTGAGGTTCTCCCACAACTTGCGGCGGCGTTCTTCACCTGCGGCCGACAGCAGAAATTCGACCGCAGCGCAGGCCGCCGCGGCAAGGGCGGGCGGAGGTGCCGTGGAATAGACAAAGGCGCGGGCGCGGTTGAGCAGCAGGTCGATCAGCGCGCGTTTTCCCGCGATGTAGCCTCCGCTTACCCCGAGCGCCTTGCTCAGGGTGCCCATCTGGATATCGACGTGATCGGCCAGCCCGAGTTTGTAAGCGAGGCCGCGCCCGTTAAATCCAATTACCCCGATCGCGTGCGCTTCGTCCACCAGCAGCAGCGCGCCATGGGCCTCTTTCAGTTCCACGATCTCAGCCAGCCGGGCGCGGTCGCCATCCATGCTGAAGATCGACTCGGTGACGACGATAACGCGCGCATCGGGATATTCGTGCCGGCTCCACTCCAGGTGTCCCTCCAGGCGCTCCATGTCGTTGTGGGGAAAGACCCGGATGGTGGCGCCGCTGAGCCGCGCACCGTCGATCAGCGAGGCGTGGACGAGTTTATCAACGATCAGGACATCGTGTTTCCCCGCCAGTGCGCTGAGCGCTCCCACCGCCGCCGTGTAGCCGCTCGAAAAGCTGAGCGCCGCTTCGGTTCCCTTGAACTCGGCCAGCTTCTGCTCCAGACGCACATGCGGCGGAAGCGTGCCGCTGACCAGTCGGGACGCGCCCGTGCCGACCCCAAACTCGTCGATGGCACACTTGGCAGCCTCCCTCAGGAACGGTTCCCCGGCCAGCCCGAGGTAATCGTTGGATGAAAAATTCAGCAACTCGCGTCCCGCATACGTCATCTTGACGCCGTGCGTGGATTCGATCTCCCGCAGGCGCCGCAGCAGGGACTGCCCTTGCAGAGTTTCGAGTTCGTCTTCGAATTGGCGCGCCATTGAAACCGTCAGAATTTCAGAGTCCGAGGCCCCATGCAAGCAGCGAACAGGAATCCTGCCAGATTCGGCGGTTGTCGCCCATGACAACGACGATCACATCGCGTCCGTTGTAACTGCCGCTGGAGATGAGGCAGTGACCGGCTGCTTCGGTGTAGCCGGTCTTCATCCCGTTGCAGTAGGGATAACCGCGCAAAACCTGGTTGGTGTTCTTGAACTCGACGCTCCTCCCGTTGGCGTATTGGAAGGAGACGCTTTTTTCGGAGACGATCGAACGGATGGTCGGGCTCTGGTAAGCGGCGCGGGCCACCTTCGACATGTCGCGCGCGGTGGAATACTGGGAGGGATCGGGCAATCCGTTGGGATTGACGAAATGCGAGTTATTCATTCCCAGTTCCTCGGCCTTGCGGTTCATTTTTTCCGCAAACGCCTCGATGCTGCCGGCGTTGTCCCGAGCCAGGCAGCGCGCGACGTCGTTCGGGCTATGCACCAGAAGCACGCGCAGCAGTTCGCGCCGCGTGTAGGATTCGCCCGGTTTGATGTGCAGCTTGACGGGTTCGGCCAGCGTGTCCACCGTCTCCACTGCGACCCGCTTTTCCAGGTTCCCAGCCTGAACGATGAGCAGCGCCGTGAGCAGTTTCTGGGTGCTCGCCGCCGGTCGATGTTCGCCGGCATTTTTGTCATAGAGCACGTTGCCCGTGATGGCATCGACCACCAAGACCGACGCGGCATGCGTCGCTGGGACGCCGCCCGAAGTGTTCGGGACGAGAACGGGGTCCGGTGTGGGATCGGCTTGAGAAGCATGCTTTTTCTTGTGGGTGGCGCCGAAGGCAGGGAGCGCGACGGCGACCAGAAAGCATGCGACAAGGCAGTGACGGGAGATTCGGATCATTGAAACGACTGGGTAACGCCGAGAGATCTCTTGCGGATTCTACGGCTGACGGTGCTATTTTAGGCGAATCGATCTGGTTTTCAACTGTGGAATCGGAGCGGAGCACATGTATGCCCCTTTCGATACTACGGCAAACGTCACGCCGGGCTCATGCGCCCCGATTCTGATTGCCCCGTGTACCCCCGCCGGGCATACTCGCCGGCGATGAAATTCATCGAGACGGTTTACGCGAAGCTGCAACGCCATCCAAAACGAATCGTTTTTCCGGAAGGCACTGAACCGCGCGTCCTTCAGGCGGCTGCGGAAATCCACAAGATGAAAATCGGCGCGCCGATCCTGCTGGGCAACCGCGACGAAATCGAGGAATGCGCGGTTCGCAAACGCATCGACATTACGCGAATCGGGATCATCGACCCGGCGACAGCGAGCGATTTGCCGCTTTTCTGCAAGCGCCTGGAAAAACTGGGCCGCTACCGCGATCTTGGTCCCGGAGAGGCGGAGGCCTTCATGAAGAACCCGAACTACTTCGCAGCCATGATGATTCAGAACGGCCAGGCCGACGCCCTTGTCGGTGGAGTGAGCGGTTTTGCCGGTTCGCTCTTGCGTCCCCTTTTCCAACTGGTCAAACCGCTCGCCGGAGTTGCCTCCATCTCCAGCGCCATGGTGCTGGCCCTCAAGGACGCTCGCTTCGGCGAGAGCGGTCTGCTGCTCTTTGCCGACTGCGCCGTGATTCCCGAGCCGACCGTGCCCCAGTTGGCGCAGATCGGCCTCCAGGCGGGACGACTCTTCGGCCAGCTCACAGGAGTGCGCCCGCGCGTGGCCTTTCTGAGTTATTCCACCAAGGGCAGTGCCGAGAATGCTTCGACGCAAAAGGTCGCAGCCGCGACGGCCCAAGCCAGGAAAGATGTCGAACATCAAGATATCGAAATGGAAATCGACGGTGAACTGCAGGCCGATACCGCCCTTCTGCCGGAAGTGGCGGCGGCCAAGGCGCCAACCAGTCCCGTCGCCGGAGCGGCCAACGTTCTGGTTTTCCCTGACCTCAACGCCGGAAATATCGCTGTCAAACTGGTCGAACATCTTGCCGGAGCGGAGGTTTACGGGCAAATCCTGCTGGGCCTTTCCAAGCCGTGCGCGGATCTCTCCCGCGGCGCAACGGTGGAAACCATCGTCGGGGCGGCTGCGATCGTCGGCTTGCAAGCCATCGAATACCGAAAGCTGTATCCGCCGGACGGGGGAATCGATGAACCTGACGTTTCGTAACCCCTTCATCCTAAATTGAACACCGTCACCCCCCGGATCTTTATAGCGGCCACCAGGCAGAACGACGGCAAGACGACGTCGGCGCTGGGCCTTTACGCCGCTTTGCGCAAACGCTTCGGGCGGATCGGCTACATCAAGCCGGTGGCCCAGCGGATCGAGCGCGTTGACGGCAAGCGCATCGACGAAGACTCCCTGTTGCTGGACCGGACCTTTGGGATTCAGACCCCCCTGGAGGACATGAGCCCAATCGCCATCGAACCCACTTTTACGCGCCGCTATATCGAGAACGCCAACAACGAGTTTCTGGTGCGCCGACTTCAGAACTCTTTCGACCGCGCATGCTGGGAGAAGGACTTCTGTCTTATCGAAGGCAGCGGGCACGCCGGGGTCGGTTCCGTGTTCGACCTTTCCAATGCGCGTGTGGCCAAACTGCTCGCAAGCAAGGTGTTGCTGGTTACAACGGGCGGAATCGGGCGGCCCATCGATGAGGTGGCGCTGAACAAGGCGCTCTTTGACCAAGAAGGCGTGGAGATTGCCGGCGTTGTGATGAACAAGATCATTCCGGAAAAGTTCGAGCGCATTCGGGAGTTCGCCCGGAAAGGGCTCAAGCGCCTGGGCTTGGAGTTGCTCGGAGCCATGCCGGAAGAATCGTTGCTGGCCAGTCCCACGCTCCATCAGATTGCCAAGGTGATCGGAGGGCGGTTCATCAATTCGCGCACCGAGGCGCACTTGCGGATCGACCGCATCATCATCGGCGCGATGAATTCCAGCAACATCATGGAGCACTTCAGCGCCGGAACGCTGGTCATCACCCCCGGCGATCGTGAAGACATCGTCCTTGCGGCCCTCTCGACGGCTGGAATTCAGGACAGCGACAAGGCGATCGCCGGACTGATCCTCTCGGGAGATCTGCTCCCGCACCCCACCGTTCTGGATCTGATTGCGCAGTCGCCCTTGCCGGTCATCGGCAGTCCGCTCGACAGCTATTCAACGGCAAACGCCATTTATTCCATGACTATCAAAACTCTGCCCGGCGACGACGAAAAGATCGCCCGGATTCAGAGCCTGGTCGAGAGTCACATCGACGTGGACCGGTTGATGGAGAGGATCGCGGAATAGCGCCTGCGTGGCGAAAGGACACGAAAGGGACGGCGCACATTATTCGTGGCTGCACGCGGGCGAACCGCCCGGAAAAATCAGGTCGCCGCGAATCTGAACCTTGTTGCGATCTGCGAGAAAAACCAGCAACTCGGAGAAGGTCATGCCTTCTGCGGAGCAGGTGTGAAAGCGAACGCCTTCCCCAAACTCGGCGTGGAGCAAATCCCCAAGCTGCTGTCGCGGAATGCCTTGAGGATGCGCCGCGACCCGCTCAATTACTGCATGGCCGTGAACTCGAGTGTGAGATGGGATCATGAGGTAAGATTACGCTGCCGACGGCATACCGGGCGCGGCGATGTTGCGGAGGGTTTGCCGATGCTGTGGAAATCAAAGGTTGCAGAGGAAGATCCAAGCCTATGGCAACACGGCCCGTCCGTGTGCGGCTTTCGCTTCGACTGTCGCTCTCGCTTCCGGCAATCCAGCCGTGCGGGCTTTCAGCGTGATTTGCCCGGCTTCCTGCGTGCTCCGGATGACCGCAAGCGCGCGGCCCTCGAACGGCTTGCGTTTTGTTGACCGATAAGGCTCCAGATCGGTCATGTCGCCGTTGCCAAGACCAGCCAGGATGCCGGAACCCTCTGCGCGAAACTCGATGTTCGATGTGGAATTGGGAACGAGATTGCCATCCTTGTCGAGGACTTCGACGGTGACATACACCAAGTCCTGACCGTCAGCCTGGATGGCAGTGCGATCCGCTTTCAACCGCAGCGATGCGGGCGCCCCGGCGGTGCTGAGCGTTCGTTGCGCGACGGCTTTGCCTCCGGCGATGCCGACCGCCTTTAGCGTTCCCGGCGCATAAGTGAGATCGAACACCGCTTTGAATTGCTCTTTCTCCCCTGTGGGCTTTTCGCCGATCAGATTTCCATCCTGGTAAAGCTGCACGGCTTCGTATCGGGAGCAGACTTCCACTTTCACCGGCTTGTTCTCAAATCCGGGCCAGGTCCAGCTATGGTGGCACGGGTAAACGCCCCAGCCTTGGACCCAGATCGACTGCCCGGCTTCAAGCGGGTGCTGCACGGCGATATCCAGCTTCTCGCCGCGATCCCAGACAATGTTCCGGTAGAAAGCCGATGGTTTGCGAACTCCCGTGGAATCCACATCGCCGCAGTAAGCGCCGTGCCACGGAAAAAACTCATCGCACCCGTGTCCGCCGTTCTTCGGCTTGCCGATTTGCCAGCGCCCGATGCCGTTCTCGCCTTCGTAGTCGAGAGCCGTCCAGACAAAGTCCCCGAGGATGAATCTATGCTCCTTCGTAAGCGACCAGATCTTGAACGCTTCCCGGGGGAATGTCTCCGTGCAGACCATCACCCGCGCGGGCGTTCGGAGACGATCCTTCCGGATACCCTGATCGATGTTGTAGTTGTACCCGACAATGTCCAGCGCGGAGCAAAGCCGGTCCCAGTCCGCCAATCGGTTTGCATTGGGGCGGCCGCAGAATGCCTCGGTCACCGGGCGGGTCTTGTCGAGGCTGTGAATGCGCGCGGCCAGTTGTGTGCCGATGTCCGCGCCTCGCGCATCGTACTGCTGTGGAATTTCGTTGCCGATGCTCCAGAACACAACGGAGGGATGATTGCGGTCGCGTTTGACCATCGCGTCGATGTCCCGCTGCCACCACTCGTTGAATGCCTTGGAATAATCGGCTGCATTTTTCCCGTGCTCCCAGCAATCGAACGCCTCGTCCAGAACGAGCACGCCGAGCCGGTCGCAGGCGTCCAGAAGACCGGGCGAAGGCGGGTTGTGCGCCATGCGCAACGCGTTGAACCCGGCGGCCTTGAGAACCTCGATACGGCGCTCTTCGGCGCGGTCGAAGGCGGCGGAGCCGAGGCAGCCGTTATCCTGGTGGATGCACCCGCCGCAAAGCTTGATGGTGGCGCCGTTCAGTTGCAGCCCTTTTTCGGTTGACCACGCCAGGCTGCGAATGCCAAACGGGACGCGCACTTCGTCCACGAGCTTGCCCCGCACGCAGACCCGGACATCGGCGCAGGTCATTTGCGGCGCCTCGGGCGACCAGAGCGGCGGATCGGTCACTTCGATTTCCCCGTTTGCCGCCGCCGTTGTGCCCGATGCGATGGCAACCTGTGTTTTTGCCTCCCCGAGCCGTTTGCCATCCGGACCCAGGAGAACGATGGACGCGGTGACTTGCGCTTCTTCGGCGCCGTTGTTTGCAATCTCGGCGTCCACGGCGACTTTGGCCTTGCCTCCGGCCAGTTCGGTCGTCCGCACAAACACGCCCCAGGGTGAGACATGCACGGGTTCGGTTACCGTGAACCAAACGTGCCGGTAGATGCCCGACCCGCTATACCATCGGCTGTTCTTTTGCTTCGAACTGTCCACTCGAACGGCGAGGACATTGCTCTTGCCGAGATTCAGCCCCGGCGTCAGATCGAGGCAGAATCCCGTGTAGCCGTAGGGATGGAACCCGAGTTCCTTGCCGTTGAGCCACACCCGGGCGTTCATGTAAACGCCTTCGAATTCCACGGCGACGCGCTTGCCTTGCCAACTCTCGGGCGCATTGAATGCGCGGCGATACCAGCCCGTCCCTTGCGGCAGAAACCCTTCGGCGCCGCCTGTCGGGCTCTTTGGATCGAACGCCCCCTCGACACTCCAGTCGTGCGGCAGATTCACCGTGCGCCACTTGCTGTCGTCAAACCCCGGATTTTGGCCTTCGGCAGGGTCGCCCAGCTCGAACTTCCAGTTTGCGTCGGCAAAGAGCCGCTCGCGCACCGCTTCGGCATTCGGGGTTTGCGATGGCGCAAGGATTGGGAGGAGCAACGCGGCTCCGGCAAAGAGGCATGTGAAAAACGAGCGGTTCATAAGCGTTTGGAATTTGAATGATACTTGGGGTTCGGTTCAGCGGGAAGCTCTTTTGGTGAACTGCGCCTGAAAAGGGCGCGGGACAAATTTCTTCCGGCGGATCGCAATCACCAGGAGGGCCGTGTATAACGGGGTATATACACGGAGTAAGGAAACGGTGTCGGCCTGCAACTCTGGGGAGCACACGCGCCCTCGCGTGTTGGCGTCGGCGCCCTCGCCGACGCGAACTTTTGCTTCATCGAAACCACGGATTTCACGGGTTGGCACGGATGAAACCTATCCGTGTTCATTCGTGTAATCCGTGGTTGATCGGTTGAACGCGAGCTTCTTGAGAGAAGATGCCTTTGGCGGGGCGCCAAAGGCCGCACGCGAGGGCGCGTGCGGTCCCCAGAGCCCAGTCTCCGACGTTCTCGCAAGAATCGGCGGGCCAAATAATAGAAGAAATTTGTCCTGCGCCCGCCTGAAAAGAACGATCGAATATCGCGCTGCCATAACGATTCAAAATGGGGTGAGACGCCTGTTTCATTTTGCGCCGGCTCGTGGCCAGTACAAAAAAAGGCGGGCGGGACATTGCTGTCCCGCCCGCGTCGATGCGATATTTTACGCTGTAATCCAGTTGACGGCTAGCTGCCGCTCTTGACCGGGGCTGGCGTTGCCGCCGGCACCGGCGTTGCGGCTGCGGCAGGCGCAGAAACCGGTGTGGCGGCAGGCGCAGGCGTCGCGACCGGCTTGGGTGCTGGAGTAGCGACCGGCTTGGCAACCGGCGTCGATGCCGGCGTGCTGGTCGCTTGCACGCAGACCGGCGCTGTAACGACTGTCACCGGCGTGCGAGCAGGCGCAGGTGCGTCTGGCACGGTGAGCGGTGGGGTAGTCACAGTAACAGGTGTTCTGGCCGGTACCGGCGTCGGCGTTGCGACTGGCGTCGGTGTTGCAACCGGCGTCGGCTTCGGTGTTGCAACCGGCGTAGGTGTCGGTGTCGCAGCGGGCTTCACCGTTGGTGCTGGCGCTGCCACGGGCTTGATATCGACCACATTTGCCGGTGTGCTTGCCGGAGCGCCCGAAGGCGTGAGCAGTGCGGGGGTCGCCGATGCGGCCGCCGGTTTGGTAATCAGGATCGGAGCCGTGGTCACGGGCTGCTTTGCAGGCAGCGGGCTGACCAGTTTGATCGGCGCCGGAACTCCTGGTTTCACGGCTCCCACGGTGACGGCGGACCGGGCAGGCGGCAGTTTCAGAACCGCGGGCGACGGCAACGCCGTTGCTGCGGCTGGAGCCGGCGACGGCGTGGGCGACGCCTTCTTCTCTTCCATCAACTCGCTGCGCTTTTTCAGCACTGAGTCGAAGGTGCTCTTGGAGACCAGGAAGATGCGCGATTCGAAGGCTTTCTCCTTGGCGACCTTTTCGTTGAGCGTCTTGAGCTTGGCTGCGAACTCGTCGTCCAAACGCTTCTTGTCGGCGGGTTTCTCGTCCTTGCCGGGCTTGCGTTCCTTGGCCGGAGCGGCGGTGAGCGCGACCGACACAGGGTAGTTGTCCCCTTGCGGCTTGCCGAGCTTGAACGAGTAGGTGAGGCCGTCGAAGGTCGTGGCCGTGATCGTCTGCGGGTTGTCGCCGATCTTGGCGTCCGCCGGCAGCACATCCGACCAGAAGGGCGACCCTAGCATCCCGCTAAAAGATGGCACCTTGGACGTGTCCACTTTTTCGTTGGCCTTGATGTCGGCAAGCTTCCATTCGGTGGCTTCGTCGGTGGCGCGGCTCATCTTCCACTGAACTCCAGGGGCTGAACCGCTCACGGCGACAGACTCGATCTTGTCGACATGGACAAAACCCTTGTCCAGCCAGTCCTCGGCTTTCGGCGCGGCCTGGTCGAGCGTTTCAGATACCAGCGACACCTTGGAGGAGTTCGCGCCGGATGTTGGCATTACGAAACGTCCCGCCGGGTAGCCGCCGTCCATGCCGGGCATTCCGCCGCCTTCGGCTTTCTTGTTATACTTCTTGCCGAGAAGGATCGAAGCGACGGGCTTGGAATCCTTGTCGAGCAACTCCACCAGCGTGCCGGTGCTGGAAGCGCCCTTGGCCGGGGCGACCAGTTCCAGACGACCGAACTGGGAAGGTCCAACCGCCGGATTCTGGACGCTCTTGAGGTCCCAGAAGCCTTGGATCAGATTGCCGACTTTGGAGAAGTCCGCCGGGTAATCGCCGCGATCGGCGACGACCCAGGCATCGTTCTTCTTGGTGAGCGTGACGGTGTTGGCGTTGTCCTTGATGCTGACCTTGACAACATCGTTGAGCGGAAACTCGCCGAGCACTTTGTTGCCGGCTTGTTGTTCAGCGCCTTCCCACGAGGAGGATGTGCGTTCGTAAACGACAAGCCCGAGCCCGCCGAGGACGATACCGATAAACAGGAGATTGAAGAGTTGTTTTTGGTTCATTTGGCTGCAAAACGTTGACGTTTGAAGATGGAGAAGCCGATGCCGGCGAGGATCACCACGAAGGGCATGCCTGCGATGTTGATCCACTTGACGCGATTTTCCAGCGAATCGGTATCCGCGCGCAGGTTGCGGCGGACATCCTTCAGCTTTTTCTTCACGTCGGCTTCGGTTCTGCGGAACTTGGCCAGTTCGGCCTGTTGTTCCGGCGAGAGGATGAAGCGCTGGGCTTTGCCGTCGCCTTCGCGATGCTGTTGCATCTCGTTCAGCTTGCGCTGAGTTTCGGCGAGGTTGTTCTCCAAGTCTTTGATTTGGTTGCGGTAAGAGGCGTCGGCGTCGGCCTGCATTTGCTTGACGACGGTGAACGGACGCTCCCGCGTGGCGCGGCTGCGGACGGCGATGAGGTTGCTGTCACCGGTCATTTGCTCGACGGCGCTCTGGGCAAACGCCAGGTTGCCGTTGGTGGGCATCACGCCCATGCGCTGGCCGGTGAACGGATTCTGCACCGCGGTGACCGTGGCTTGATCCTGGATCATGTCCGAGTCGCCGATCAGCACGACGCTGTTCTCCTCCTTGCATTCCTTGACGGTGGGAGTGGTGTCCTTCTTCTCATCCTTCTTGGCGTCCTTGTCTTTGTCCGGGCTGGCGGTGTCCTTCGGCTTTCCGTCCGGGAACGCGGTCTTGAACTTGCCGGTCAACCGAACGGCAAGCGCGTATTCCTTGTCCGCGGAGCTGAAGTTTTTCAGGACGTCTTCGGGAGCCATCTGCGCCATCATCGGATCGACGAGTTGCGAGTTCTTCGAAGACTTGATGAGCACGGCTTCCTTGAGACCCGCGATCGGCGTTCCGGAGAAGACGCCGGGGAAGATCATGACCAGGTTGTCCGCGCCGGCGCTCAGGATGTCGTCCTTGGAGAGGGCTTCCTTGCCGAGCATCACCACGCCGGGCTGTTTGCCGCGGTGGGTGCGCCCGAGGTTGTTCACGTCGGCCACCGTCTTGGTGGTGTCGAAGGAGAGGCCCCAGGCCTTGAGCAGGTGCTCCAGGTTGGAGGGGCCGCCGCCTTGCTGACCGCCCATCATCGGATTCTGCTGGTGCTGCTGATCGAGCACCGCGTTGCAATCGAGGAACGCAACGAGCTTGCCGCCGCGCATGATGAACTGGTCGATGGCGTATTCGGCCGTTTCGGTAATGCCGCGCGGATGAACGAGCATCAACACCTTGACGTCGTCGGGAATCTTGTCCGCGGTCATCTCGACGGACTTCACGGTGAAGTCGCGCTTCAACTCGCTGACGACGGCCCACGGTTCCTGCGCATGGCGTCCCATCTGCATCATCATATAATTCATTTCCTCGCCGGAAACGGGCAGGGGACTCATGATGCCCACCACCGCCTTTTGCGGCGCGCTGACGCGGGAGACGGCCCGCGAGAGGTCATACTCCAGCAGGCGTTCGCGTTGCGGGTCGAGGAACGGAATCGCTTCCTTCTGGTCGAGCATGGTGACGCTCAGGCCCAGATAAAGCTTCTCGCCGGTTTGCAGCATCTCGCCGTCGATCCCGTCGAGCTTGGCCGAGTCTTCGGCGTCCGAGTCGGGCTCGGGGTTCAGCTTCTGGATTTGGAGCTTCCCGCGGGAGGCGTGCCGGTACTCGTTCAGCAGGTCTTCGATCTGCTGCGCGTACAGCTTGAGCTGTGGCGGCATGTTCTCGTTGCGGGTGCAGTAAAACCGAACCTGCACCGGGGTGTCGAGGTTGGCCAGGATTGTGCGGGTTCCCTTGGAGAGGCTGTAGGCTTTCTCCGCGGTGAGATCCCAACGGTATGGCAGGCGGGCGACCAGGAAGTTGGCGGCGACCAAAATGACCGCCACCGCGACCAGGCCCAATGTGGAATAAAGAATTGTTTCGAAGGATTTCTTCATGTCTTTGCGAATAGGTTAACCGGCGCGATGCGCGCGGATGATGACACTGGTTGAGAAGAGGCAGAACCCGACGATCGACAGGAAATAGAGTAAATCCCGCGTGTCGAGCACACCTTTTTGGAGGCTCATGAAATGAGTCATGACGCTGAACGCCGCGATGGTTTCCACCACCGCCGGGCTGGCCCAGCCGATGAGCATGTTCGTCACCGGCGGCCAGCCGGCGAGGATCAGGAAGAGGCAGATCACCACCGAAATGATGAAGCTGACCACCTGGTTGCGAGTCATGGCGGAGGTCATCGCCGTGACCGCCAGGTAAGCGCCCGCCATTAGCAGGCTGCCGATGTAGGCGGCGAAGATGATGCCGTTATCCGGGCTGCCCAGATAGTTCACCGTGATCACCATCGGGAACGTCAGCACCAGCGCGAGCGCCAGCACCGCCCACGAGGCGAGGAATTTCCCGGCGATCGCCTGCCAGGGCGTGATCGGCAGGGTCAGCAACAGTTCGATGGTGCCGAGGCGCCGTTCCTCCGACCACATCCGCATCCCGACTGCCGGGACGAGGAAGAGGTAGAGCCACGGGTGCCACATGAAGAACCGTTCGAGGCTGGCCTGCCCCATGCCGAACCAGTCCGACGCCATGAACGTGAAGAATCCCGACAGAAGCAGGAAGATCACGATGAAGACGTAGGCGACTGGCGAGGCGAAGAACCCGAAGGCTTCGCGCCGGGCGATGGTGTAGATGTTGCGCAGCGAGACAGGATCGAGCTGCAAATCGAGTGCGAGTTGTTTCCAGTTCATGCTTATGCGGCCTCCTTCTTGGAGTCTTTGGAATCGTTGGAATCAGGCAGGGTGATGGCGCGGAAGACTTCGTCCAGGCGGCCTTCCTCGGTGTGGAGTTCCTCCAGTTTCCACCCCTCGCGCACTGCGAGTTCATGAACTTCGCGGGCAAGCTGCGCATGAGCGCCCGCGCTTGCGTCCTTGGAAGTCGGCACCAGCCGCAGCGTCAGCGGTTTTTCGCCGACGACGGTTGCCAGCTTCACGCCGGCGATTCCGCCGAGTTTGCCGGCCGCCACGGTCCCCGCTGGGCTATTCTGCGAACCGGAATACCCCTCGGCGAAGCGCAGGGTGACGACCCCGGCGTTCTCCGAGCGGCGTTTGAGGTCCGCCGGCGTTCCGTTGGCGACCACCTGGCCGCGGTCGATGATCATCGCCCGCGTACAGACAGCTTCCACTTCCTCCAGGATGTGCGTGGAGAAAATGATCGCCTTCTTCTCGCCCATGGTGCGGATGAGTGTGCGCACCTCGTGTTTCTGATTGGGATCGAGGCCGTCGGTCGGCTCGTCCATGATCAGGACTTCGGGATCGTGAATGATGGACTGCGCGAAGCACGTCCGGTGACGGTAGCCTTTGGAGAGGGTTTCCACGCTCTGGTGAAAGACGCGTTCCAGGAAGCACATCTCGACCACGCGGTGGACCGCTTTCTTCTTGGCTTCCCCGGTCAAGCCGCGCATTTCCGCGGCGAAACTGAGGAAAGCGCACACGCTCATGTCTCCGTAGAGCGGAGCGTTCTCGGGAAGGTACCCGATGAGGCGTTTGGCGGGAATGGGGTTCGTCAGAACGTCGAACCCGCCCACGCTGATTTCGCCATCAGTCGGGGGGATGAACCCGGTTATCATGCGCATGGTGGTCGATTTTCCGGCGCCGTTTGGCCCCAGGAAACCGAGCACCTCGCCTTTTTCGACCGAAAATGAAATGCCGTTGACGGCAACCTTCGGTCCGAAATGCTTTTTGAGGTTTCGAACTTTGATCATGCCTTATGTTTATGAATGGAAAAACGCCCCGGAGCCGGAATGTCCCGCAAATAGGAAGGGAACATTTCGCCTGAAAGGGCGCGTGTCCGGGATTAGACAGGCGACCGCCCCGGACGTTCAAGGTTTTTTTGAGGGAAGGGACGAGAGGGACCAAAGAGACATAAAGGACCAAAGCAGCCCGTGGCAAGCAAGGAGCCACTTTTTTCACAAACTCTTAGGTCCCTTTGGTCCCTTTGGTCCCTTTAGCCCGCGGTTACCGGCATCAGCGTCATCGTGTCGTTGCCGAAGATGTCCACCACCTTTACTGCGACGACGTAGCGGCCCGGTCTTCCGTAGGTGTGCGGTGCGCTGGTGAGATCCAGCTCGCGGTTTTGGCGCGTGCGGAAGCTTTGCCATTCGTTCTCGAAGATGTAGGCGCCCGTCCAGCGTTCCTCGAAATCGACGAACTCGCCCGCGTCGGCCCGCACCACACCGGGCGCAAGTCTTGCCGTTCCAGACGAGTTCGACCTCGCGTTTGTCGGCGAAGAGGAGGAAGCGGTATTTCTCCGGGAGCGGCTTGCCCTGCTCGATGAGCTTGATGAGGTCGCGCTTCTCGGCGTCGGTGAGTTCGTAGGCGGGGTCTTGGGAGCGAGGCATAAAGGGACTTAAGGGACTTAAGGGACGAAAGGGACCTAAAGGGGGCGGGAGTTGGGTTTGTTGCGTTCGTTGAGGCGGGCACGGGTCATGCGTTCGCGAAGGCCGCCTTCTTCGACGAAGGCTTTTTCCAGTTGCCGGAGTTGCCGGTCGAGCAGGAAGTTGGTGAGCTTGATGAGCCCGATCATCACGTTGGCGGCAATGGCCGGGTCGGGGTGTTCGATGCCTTTCTTGAAGGTGTCGTAGTTGGGGTTGGGGGTTTGGTTTAGTTGCCGGAGACGCCGAGTGTAAGAGTGATCCCGAGGCCATTCCACAAGGTCACGCGCCCGCAGAAAGTCGCGGTAATCTTCCAGGAGTTCCTCCAGACTGGCGCGAGCGACGTTGGTAAGCTTGATTTCGGTTTCCTTGGAAGTGCCGGAAGCCTGGCTGCCTTCGAGAATGTTCTGTTTGCCCGAACGCGCAGCCTGGATCATTTGGTCAAAGGTACGGTCGCGCTTTTCCAGAAAGCGCCCACAGAACTGGACGGTGCCGTCGAAGACGATGCGGGCCTTCTGGAAAGAAAGAAGGTTTTCGTAGCCGCCATGAGGCGGGATGAAGGTTTCAGTCATTGGAGGAGGGTTCTAAAAGGGACATAAGGGACTAAAGGGACATAAAGGACATAAGGCGGCTGGCAAACGGCTTTCGTTTCTTTGGTCCCTTTGGTCCCTTTCAGTTCATTGGTTGTGGGCATCATCCTTTGTACTCGGTGAAGCTTCGCGCCAGCGCTGAGAACGTTTTCGGGGTGTGCGTTTCAAAACCGGTCTGGTCCACGAAAACAAAGTCGTATTGCTGGCCGTTGTCCTCGGCGGCGGTGGCGTCGACGCACCATTGGCTAAGCCGGGCCATCTTTTGCGGCAGGTCGAGTTCGGCGCGGCCCTTAGTTTCCCCGATCCAGATTTTTCGGTCGCCTGTGCGGACGATGAAATCGGGGGTGTAGTTGGAAAGGTCGCCATCGGCCTTCACGTAGTCGAGCTTGAACCCGATGGCGGAGTAGTTTTTGGCGAACGCCTGAACGTCGGGCGCTTCCTCCAGGAACGCGGCGAACCGCAACTCGAAGCCGCCGGAGTTGGGTTCGCCCACGACTTTGTTGAAGATACTCTTGGCGGCGGGGAGATGAGCCCGGTATTCGGTGCGGAAGGGGCGCGTCTCCTTCAGCCGAATCCGGTCCTCGATGCGGGTCGCGCCGGTTTCCTGAACGGTGAGAGCGTTGATGGCGGACTTGAAAGCGTCGTAGAGGGTTTTGCCCGCGTCCGGTTCGGACAGGTTGCGCAGCACAACGGGGTCTTCGAGATCGACGGGCGAGGCATCGAAGAGGCGGTCGCGCATGAAATCGCGCACTTTGGGGTAAAGCACTTCGTAGCCGCCGACGAGCCGGAGGTCCTTGAGCAATTGCCGGGCAAAGAAGGCGACGACGGAACGGTAATCCGCCGGACCGGAGCCGTCGATTTGGACGGTGTGATGCACCTCGGCGTCGAGCATGGTCTTGAAGACGATCTCGCGGGTTTCCTCCGGGGTGAACGGCTTGACCGCCAGGCGTCGATTGCCGAACGCGGACGGGTCGAGAGCCTCAAGATTCTTGAACTCGCGCTGGAATCGACGCGTGAGCTTGGGGAGCGGGATTTCGAGTTCGTCGAGGTTCTTTTCCTTGTTTCCGGTGTCCACTTCCACGATCAGCGATTCGTGCCGGGTCGAGCCGCCGCCCATCGGGACGTGTTCAAAGGTGACGCCCTCGCTCTGGATCGATTCCACGAAATCCATGAACGCGGGGGTGCCCATGACGGAAACGGTTTCGCGCGCCACGTCGTTGCCAGGATACATCCGGCGCAGACCGCGTCCCAGCGTTTGCTCCGGCAGAATATCGCTCTGGGCGGCGTAGGCGCGCAGACCGACGATGGTGGTGACGTTGCGCACGTCCCAGCCTTCCTTGAGCATGAGGACCGACACAATGGCCTTGTGGGGAGACTTGGGCGTATCGATTTCGTTGGCTTCCTTGCGGAGCTTTTCGAGTTCCTCCTTGTTCTTGCCGGAGGCGGCTTCGGAGATTTCGCCGTTGTTCTTGGTGTGAATGACCAGCACCGCTCCCTGCAATTCGGGGCAGATTTTTTCGAGATAGGCACCTGCGTCGTCACAGTTGCGGGTGTCATCGACCATGACGAACAGGACGGCCTTTTTTCCGAGGGCCTTGTGTTCCGCAGCGCTCTTTTTCCATTCCTCAATGCCGAGTTTGAGATAGTCGTCGTATTTCTCGGTGAAGATGGCGCTTTTCTTTTCGTGAAGCTTTGCGCGGCTTGCGGCGTCGGGCAGGACGGGATGTTTGACGACGTTCTGGTGAATTGCTTCGACGAGAGGGTAATCAGAAACCGTCTGAACGAAAATCGCACCGTTGTCGTGGCGCGGCGTGGCGGTTACGTCCACCTGCAACGCCAGGCTGCGGTCCTTCTGGAGCATCTTATGGTGGATGTCCTGAATGGATTTGAACCAGGCCATGCGCGGGTCGTGAATATGGTGGGCCTCGTCGTTGAAAACGGCGAGTTCCTCGATTTCGCGAACGATTTCCCCGAGATCGGTTTTGCTGTCCGTCGTTTTGCCGGACGGTTTCGAGCCGAACGGGGAAAGGAAATAGTCGCGCAAATCTTCATCCTCCAGCGAGGGGTCGCGGACTTCGCCGAGAAACACGCGGTGAATGTTGGTCAGAAAGAGATTGCCGGTGTCGCTGACGATGCGAACGTCGTCCTGAATGTGAAGGGTCACCTGGAAATCGTCGCGCCAGTTGTGTCCATCGCTGCCATTTGGCGGCAGGACAGGGTCATTGAAGAAAATCTTGAGGCCGTCGAAATCGGCTCGCAGCCGGTCCAGCACGATGATGTTGGGCGTGATGACGAGGAAGTTGCGAGAGAGCGAGGAACCCGCCTCGTAGAGCTTATGAAAGAAACTCCAGGCGATGAGCAGGGAGATGACTTTTGTTTTGCCCGCGCCGGTCGCCATTTTCAGGACGTAGCGCGGCCAGTCCTCGGGGAACATTCCGCTCGATACCGCGCCGGAGGCATCGAAGCGGAGCAGGTCGAATTTGTCGCGGGCGCTACGAACTTCATGGAGCCAGACGACCGTCTCGACCGCTTCGCGCTGGGCGAAGTAGTATCGGAAGGTCGAAAGCGAACGGTCGGCATTCTCAATCAAATGCTCGCTCTCGAACCAATGACGCAACAAAGCGACGGAGGTTGCGGACGCGCCGGTATAGCCGTTGTTGCGCCACGCGAAGACTTCCTGCCGCACCTTGGCGACGAGCGGCGGGAGCAGCTTCTCGTAGGCTGTGGCGCGAAGGGCTTCGTCGGCGGGAAACCAGCGTTGTTCCGGGACGAGCGGCGCGTAGGGCGAGATCGGGAATTGTGGATGAAGGGACATGGCGGTTACACGAATCTCTCACTCCCAAACAAAGTGCTCCAGTTGCACCCGGGTCATTCGCGCTTTGGCTTCGTCGGCGCGCGGGCCGTCGATGGCGGCCATCTTCCGGTAGATTCCGATGGCGCTTTTCCATTGTTCCTGGGATTCGCAAAGCCGTCCGGCATCGAAGCCCGCTTTGTAAAACCAGAAGTATTCCCTGGGTTGGTTGACGCGGGCGTCGATCAAATCGTAGTACGCCGCAAGCGCTTCCTCGGGGCGCGCCAGCGTTTCCAGGCAGCGCCCTTTGCGGTACCGGGCGCGGTCGCGGACAGCGGGATCGATGTTCGCCGCCGAAGCGATCTGTTGGTAAATGGCCAGGGCTTGTTCGCAGAGGGCGTGGTCTTTTTCGCCCAGTTCCGCGAGATCGTCGGCTTTGCCGGCGAGTGCGGCATCCTTGATTTCGCTCGGGGGCGCAGCTTGCAGGATGGCGTCGAACAGCAGGATGGCTTCGTTGGCTTTGCCCAACCGGTTCTGGGCCAGGGCCTGCTGCAATCGCGCGTGCAGTTTCAGCGGCCCGTTGCGCTTGGCCACCGCTTCGAACAGTTCGATGGCGCGATCCACGCCGCCCGAACGCATGCTCTTCATCGAGCATTGCCCTGCCAAAAACAGCGCGCTCTCGGCCAGCGGGGATGCCGGAGCCTCGCCCGCCAGGGTCTCGAACTGAGTTTGAGCCCCGGCAAAATCGTCGCGCCGGAAGAAGACCTGGCCGAGTTTCATGCGGACTTCCGGGACGTGAACCGACCGGCGGTGGCGCTCAAGGAACGCATGGCAGAGTGTGACCAGCTTCGCCTCGTCGCGCGACGGGGACGCATCGGCTACGAAGAGGGCGAGATAATCGGACTGTTCGCCGGTTTCCACTGAGACAGGAGTTGCGTTCGCCACGCGCAGATACTGACCGGCGCCGGCTGCATCGTTGTTTGCAAAGCGGAGTTCCGCAAGGGTGAGCTTTGCCTCGGGTGCGCGCGGGTTTTTTGGAAAGTCGTTAAGGAACCGCTGGAGGGTCGTTTCCGCGCGGGAATCCCCCTTAAATGCCTGGAAAAGGCCTTCTTCGAGGACCAACTCGCTACGCAAGGGGCTTTCCGGAAAACGCTGGCTTAAGGCTTCGTACTCGTCCCGAAAGCGCCCGTAATTTCCCTGGCGCAACCACGAGAGCGCGGAGTTGGCCATCGCGCGCTGCCACAATGCCGGACCCTGGTCGGCCGCGTCGTGGAATTCCGTGGCGGCCAGCACGAACTCCCGGTTTTGGAAATGCACCGTGCCGGCGGCGAAGGCGACGCGCGCCCGGGTTTTGTCGTCGTCGGCGGCCCGCATGGCCGCATCCAGAGAGGACTGCGCCTGGTCCGGGTGGTGCTGGTCTGCGAGGATCCGGCCTTGCAGCAGCAGCGCGTCCGCCAGGATCGGATGCTTGGGAAAGGAGTCCGCGAAGTTGATGAGGGTGCGCAATGCGCGTTCCTGGCTGCCTTCGTGGCAGAATCGTTCGGCCAGGTAATAGCGCGCGAAGGCGGCGCGGCGCGCCGGTTCGCGGTCCGCCCACTTTTCCAGTTCGGCGCGGGAGGGGTTCTCCTCGGCGTTGTAGAGTTCGTCCAGCTTCTGGAACATCACGCCAAGGTGCGGGCTCTCGGGATGTTTCCAGATGAATAATTCGAGAATATCGTCCGCGGCGGCGGGTCCGCTCAATTGATTCCGCGCCTCGGTCATGCCAAGAGTCGCCCCCGCCAGCAGGTTTTCAGTCAAATCGCGCGGCGGGCGTTGTAACTCTTCAAAAAGTCGAAACGCCTCCGCGGGGCGGCCTTGGGCCAGGTAGAGTCGAGCTTCGATCGACTGCTTCCACTTGTCTTCGAAAGGGACGACAGGATGGATGGTTGGGAAAAACTCTTTGCATCGCGCAAGCCGGTCGGTTTCGAGGTAAAACTCCGCCCGTCGCAAAAGGACAGCCGGGGGCGCGCCGACCCCGAGGCGTTCCAGCAGGCAAATGGCATCCGTTGACCGGCCCAGTTGCCAGAGGCATTCCGCGTGGAAAAGCGCCGCCGAGGGTGTTTTCGGTTTGGCGTCCGATTCGCAGATGCGGAGCGCTTCCTTCCAGTGTCCGTTGGCGGCGTCGATCTGCGCTTCCAACAGCGGGGCATGCACTTCGGGATCGTGGATTTGCCGCAGGGCGTCATCTGCCCGACCCGCGGCCAGCAGCGCTTCGGCGAGTTTTGTCTTGGCCAGGCTGCGAATCGCCGGGTCGGGTTCGTCCGTCTCGGCGATGCGTCGCTGGAGCTTTACCACGGCGACCTGGGGAACGCCTTCGTCGAGAGCGGCGATGGCCTCGGCGAGCGATGCGGGGCAGGGGAGGGGGGATGGCGTTTCCGTGGCGGTGGTGGGGGGCGCAGAGGCGTCGACGCCGCCGGGAGACGCAGCGAGCGCCGCGCCGGCCTGAACCAGGCAGAGAATGACCGCCGCGGCACAAAGGGGCGCGCGGCGGTGGGCTGTAGTGCGCACCGGCGCAAGAGCCGGCTTAAACGCGCATTCATATTCAGGCTGCTGTGGATGGGTCGAAATCACGGTCGGATCGCCCGACTATGCCCACGTTTCCCGTCAAATGCCATCGTGGATTTTCCGGTCGATTCTTCCAGGGTGCAGGATCCGCGGAAGGGAAGGTTTTGCTGAAGTGTCGATGGAGCGGCCTGCCGGCGTACGCGAATCTGGCAAAGCGCCCGCAATGGCTGGAATGCGGCAGCATTCTTGGGAATCGGATACGCAAGCAAACGTCGGTTGCGCTCCGATGGATCTCCGAGCGGCTAAAGATGGGCGCCGTTCCGCAAACTCAAAAAGGTTAAGAAGTAATGCCTGACTCCCGCCCTAATGGGTGACCCCGTTCCACATTATGGGCGGATCGTAGCGCGTTGCACAAAACAGCATACGAAATGCACGCGGAACCATTGCTGGAATGGCTTCCATTCGAGTAGTCATTGGAAATGAGACCAAAATCTAAAACTCTCATTTTAGCCGCTATCGCATGCGCGCTCGTTACCAATCTCCTGATTGGTAATGCCAATGTCCGCGAAACTCCGTTTCGAAAACCGTCGATTGCCATGAAGCCGCCCATAGTTGCCCGAAGGCCTGAGCTGCAAGCCACGGTTTGCGAATCGGAGATTCGAAGACAAGTGCGTTCCCAATCGAGATTGGGAACGAGTGTCCCAGTCGGCGTGGGCGCCGTCTGTTCCCCTCATTACGGAGCTGAGCTCCGTAACGCACCCATCTTCGGAGCTTAGCTCCGGTGCGCCACGAGCGCGAAATCAGCCGTGAGGCTGATGCAGTGCGTAACTGCACAACTGATGAGGGAAAGGCCCCTCGGGATCGGCTGACAGAAGCAGGTCTCAAATCGCCTTCGGCGGCT
>Ga0316219_1001555_pt1 | contig 23892 bp, 15 predicted proteins | sample TBH18003PmetaG_FD_203635 | JGI IMG/M metagenome (GOLD analysis project Ga0316219, IMG submission 203635) | Freshwater microbial communities from Trout Bog Lake, Wisconsin, USA - TBH18003P | ecosystem: Environmental > Aquatic > Freshwater > Lake > Hypolimnion/Profundal zone | place: USA... | reverse complement strand
TCCGTTACAAATCCGCTCTTGGAAAGTGGCCCAGTTTCTGCCGGAATGTCAGGTCTTATAACCCAATTTTATCCAGTTCCTTGACCTTACTTCTACTTAATTTAGTGGCCCAACATCATCCGAAATAATTGGCCCAGCATGGGGTGAAATACTCAGTAGGATTTGTATTTGATTCTGCGACTGTCAAAAAAACATTTAAAATCACATAGGTATGTATCAAGAGACATTATCAACCAGACGTATTTTAAGTGACATTACCTGTATGAGAACATCCTTAAAACCTCTTTTGAATAAAGGGAAGGGATATGATGGTATTATTAATTACATAATTGGCAATGAATTAGAATACAAGCGTTATATGCCTCCACCCCTTAAAAAACTGGCAAATGCGATCGGGATAACATCTGAGGTACTAAGAAATCAAATCCATCAGATTTATAGAGATGTACTTGATGAGGATACCGAGTTTTATATTGACATTACGGAAGTTCAATATCGAATCACTTTGTGTGGATATAAAAACACAGCATATTTTACTGTTAAATCGTTACCTGTTAAACCCCAAATAGGTGAGACCCTGTTCATTCCATATTTTTCAGAGTATGTTGGCAGTGAATATTTTAAAGTGAAAGCCATTGACCATAATTTTTATAATAATCAGCAAATCATAGACATTGATTTAGAGAAGGTATATTAAACTTTAAAAAACTGGCCGGGCAAATAGGCGCGTTGGAAGAAACCGTGTGGACTGGCGATAAAGGTTTAATAGACACTCCTGGCCGGAACAGATCTTGCAAATAGAAAATTAATACACCGGGTGCGGAGGGGATATTCGATTTCAACAACTGCCAAAATGAAGAATGGATCTAAAAATTATTGAGATACTTTCCACCGAACAATACTGAGGGTTGTATCTGTTCCCAATGTTTTTTTCGTCAATTTAATTATTCCAAGGTGAGGCACCATATAAGTATCAAGGATAACTGAATCATAATGAGCGGTTAAACTTGAATAATGGGTGCGATATACATTTAAAAATTTATTATTATTAACACAAAGAGAATCAAATCTTTCAACTATATTTGGAGCATAGGCAGCTATTCCATTAAGATGTACTATTGGGGCATCCAGAAGGATTCCCAAGAAGGAACCAGAAAGATATTCATCAAAAAAATAATTTCCCTCAAAAGGCACTACAATATTATCAGTTACCGACGATCCATCCTGAGCAGTATAGCTGTAAAATCGCGGATCATTATTAACATATGTGCAATCAAGTTTTGTGGTGCTTTCATTAAGATACACCCAATAACTGTTTTTATTAAATACAGCCAAGTCCTTTTCAAGTTGAGGAATGGAAAGATGTTCACTTCCGGTTTTACGACAATTCGTAAAACCCCCGATCATGAATAGACACAGGACAAATACAAAAATGAGTTTTTTCATAAGAGACAAGAATAAAATGAATGAAATCAAATAGAATATCTGAGATTTTTTGCTATTTCATTTTTATTCGAATACCATATCTTTTCATCTCTACCGGTAAATTCCCCGCCCCTCTGGGGCGCAACCTGGATCCAAGGCTCTGACTTGGGGTTTATACCAGTTTATTGCTAAAATCAGGTATCAGTTACCCTAATATAAAAACTAAAAAATCTTTAAAAAATTATTAATCACATCAAAAATAATAAAATGTTTGGAATAACCGCTGAGACGATTTTTATATTTTAACTTCTCAACCTGTCACAAATCACTAAAAATCAAATTCTAAAGATTTTTTTCAACCCTTTCCCTATAACTTTTAATGGCCAGGCAAACGCTGTGGGCAGGGTTCACCTTAATAACAGGATGAAAGCTTCAGCCCGTTATGGTTGCGGAGGGGGAGGGGGATCAGGCCTTGAAGTACTTTTGTATTAACGCCTTTAATTGATCCTTGTCAATGGGTTTTGAGATATAATCATTACATCCTGCTGACAAAGCGGCTTCCCGATCACCTGCAAGCGCATAGGCTGTTTGTGCAATGATAATAACACTTTTATTGAATTGACGGATTTTTTGAGTGGCCTCATAACCGCTCATTTCGGGTAAATTAATATCCATCAGAATCAGATCCAGGTCGGTATTATTACGGCAAACTTCAATAGTTTCATTTCCGGTTTGTGCATGTAAAAGTTCATGACTATTTTTATTAAGTATACTTGTGATGAAGAAATCTGAGGTTGCATCGTCTTCGACGATTAAAATCTTCAGGTTCTTCATCTGAACAGCTTTATCTGCTAACGGGAAACCATCCGGGATACTGCTTTTTATAAGGGTCTCTGTTATATATGGAATGGTGAAATAAAATGTGGAGCCCTGGCCCTCTTCACTTTCAACCCATATTTTTCCACCCAGCATTTCAACATAGGATTTCGAAATGGATAAGCCCAAACCTGTACCTTCATATGTTTTGTTAGTTATCTTCCCTCCTTGCATAAACCGTTTAAAAATGATATCCTTGTTAGCCTCGCTTATTCCAATTCCAGTATCTTTAACAAAAAACTCAAGAAAGGATTCTTTTTTCTCATAACCAAATTCAATGGAACCTGCATAGGTAAACTTAAACGCATTGTAAACAAGGTTTGTGAGAATGGCATAGATTTTCACTTTGTCTGATGAAATTCGGGCCTGATCTGCCGGCAAGGAGCATTTATTGGAAAAATGGATTCCCTTTTGCTGTGCCTGAGGCATGAAGAAGTTATAAATATCTTCAATTTTCTCGTTGACATTCACCTCTGAAAGTGTAGTTTCCATTTGGCCTGATTCAATCTTCGATATGTCAACAATATCATTGATGATGTTCAGCAAGCGGTTGCCGCTTTTCTGTATGACACCAAGATACTTTTCCTGATCCTCAACTGACACATTTGGTTCTTTAAGTAATTCGGCAAATCCAAGAATTCCATTCATGGGTGTCCGGATTTCGTGGCTCATATTTGCCAAAAAGGCTGATTTGAGACGGTCGCTTTCTTCGGCCTTTTCTTTGGCGATCATCAGATTAGATATCAGATTCTTTTCTTTACCAATATCCTCTTTGATGGCTATAAAGTGAGTGATTTCACCAATTTCGTTTAATACTGGTGAAATACTTGCCCTTTCCCAGAAAAGTTCGCCATTTTTTTTCTTATTTCGAAATTCCCCCCTCCATTCTTTTCCTGAAGTAATCGTTTCCCAAAGCGCCTTGTAACTTTCACTCTTTGTTTCATCGGATTTTAAAATTCGTGGATTTTTGCCCAGGGCTTCTTCAAATGAATAGCCTGTAATTGCTGAAAACTTTGGATTCACATATTCAATATCTCCTCTCAAATTGGTAATTACAATGCTGGCAGGGCTTTGTTCAACTGCTCTGGATAACTTTCTAAGCTCATTTTCAGACTGTTTTCTTTCTTCAAGCAGTCTTATTTTTATCAATGCAATACTTAGCTGTTTTGCAGCCGAGGCAAGAAAGTCAATTTCCGCCTCTGTCCAATGCCGTTGTTCCTGGATCTGATTCAGGGTAAAAACATAGTAGCTGTGTTTATCAAAGGCAAAAGGATACCATATTAAGCTTTTAATTTTAAAATGATCATGTAAAAGTTTGCCTGATTCGTCTTTTGTAAAATACTCACCAACGTTATCTTTATGGCTTTCGAGAAATCTTTTGGTTTCCCATATTTCTGTAAACGGGACTAAAAACATATTAAGAGGATACTCTGCTTTTGTCTCAACAATATCGGGATGCCCTTGCCTTAACCATTCACATAAACCGAAAATTCGGTTTTTCTTAAACGAAACGTAATAAATCAAAGATCGATCGAGTCTCAGGGTCTCACCCATAATGCGATTTGTGTTTTCCAGAATTTTCTCAGCATCTTCATTGATAATTATAACTTCAGAAATTTCTTTTAAAGCTGTAGTAAAAAGCAATTGCTGTTCCTGGTAATATTCAGCTTTCTTCCGGTGGGTAATGTCGCGAAATACCCAAATCCGGCCATAGTTTTTACCATCTATTCCAATAACCGGTGCAGAATATCGGTCGATGACCATTCCGGTCTTCAATTCGACTTCGTCAAAGCTCTCCTCATTCACATGATCATAGAGATACTTTACCTTTTCCAGGAATTGATCGGGGTTTTTAGTTAATTCCGTCACATGTTTAAGTAATAAAGTATCATCATCATCCTCTTCAATCTCAGGCGGCACATTGAACAATTCAATCATGCGCCGGTTTGTCAGGATCCGCTTTTGATCCTGGTTGACCACTAAGACCCCGTCAATAGTAGAGTTTAACTGAGCATCGAGTAAGCTTGTCTGAGAAAGCAATTTCTCCTCCGCCATTTTTCTTTCAGTAATATCCTGAATTATCCCATTAACGGAAACCGGGTTGCCGGCTGAATCTTTTTCAGTTGTGGCTTTTGAGATGATAACTCTTGGTTTGGAACCATCGGCAGGATGAATGATATATTCAAGATCATAAAGCGTATCATTAGTTATCAGATCGATCAAAGCCTGATGAACCCGTTCACGATCGATAATGCAGGCTTCAATGTTTTGAAGATCGAAAGAGTTTTCCGAATCCTGAAGACCGAACAATCGCCGGGCTTCGGCTGATCCGCTTATTTTCTGCGTTTTAAGATTTAGATTCCAGGAACCGATATGCCCTGTATGTTGGGCATTTGCCAGCTGAGTTATAGTAGAAATCAACTCTTTTCTGCTTTCATTCAGTGCATTCTCTGTGAGTTTACGCTCGGAGATATCCCGGGCAATGGTTGATGCAGCAATAATCTTCCCATAGGTATCCCTGATGGGTGAAATCGAGAGCGATACATGAATTTCGCGGCCATCTTTTCTCAACCGGGAAGTCTCGTAATGTTGGATAATTCCTCCTGATTTAATCTTATCAAGAATCTCTGGGATCTCATCTTTATTCCCTTTTGGCGTCAATAGTATAACAGATTTGCCAATCATCTCGGTTGCGTTGTATCCATAGATATTTTCAGCACCCTTATTCCAACTCGTAATGATTCCATCGAGGTTTTTTCCAATAATAGCATCTTCTGAAGATTGAACGATGGATGCAAGTTGATTTATACTCGCTTCCGCAAGCTTTCTTTCGGTAATATCCTGGATTGAACCCTCAAGAATTCCCGTATCACGGTATAATCGCAAAGAAGTAAGACATCGACGGACTTCCCCTTGCTTGGTTAACATTCCGCACTCAAAATCAATCACATTATTCTCATCCTGAAGCAATTGTAACATCTCATCACGTTCCAGCTTATCTGCCCAAAGGTTCACCGATGGATTGCCGACCAATTCCTCACGGGTATATTTAAGAATCGAAAGAAACCTGTCATTTAAATCCATCATTTCAGAACCATCGATTCGCGTTCTAAACATACCTACTGCTGAATTATTGAAAAGGTTGCGGAACTTTTCCTCGCTTTGTTGCAAAGCTTTCTCAGCTCTCATGCGTAGGGTAATGTCAATCACAAAAACAGAAACGCCGCTTATATTATCATCGGAATCCCTGAGCGGATTGTAATAATCTTCATAATAGGTCCTGTAAAGAGCTTGATCACCATACTCTTCTGTAAGAATAAAATACTCACCCTGTAATGCCCTGTCAAAATTAGCCTTGGCTTTTTGCCGGTCTTCAGGATTTGAAATTATCTCCAGCATATTCGTTCCAACCCGGATATCAGCTCCCCATATAATTCTTATAGTTTCCTTATGGGTTTCTGTGTAAGAAGTATAGCAGTAATTCTTATCCAATGCAAACGTTATAATGCTGATCGGGCTTTCTAAAATTGAACGCTGATGCAGGAAATCTATGCGATATTTATCTTCACTCGCATGAAGGGCTTCCTCAGCCTGCTTAATCCGTGTGATATCAACCGCGCTAATGTAACATTTCTCTCCATTTTTATCAGCGATACCTGAAAGGTGAAGATAAACCGGCAGATCGTTTTCTGACGATACGGTTATTTCGCATGTTTCTATGGCTTTACCGATAAATATTTTTTTAAGAAAAAAATTGAAAGCCGGTTTTGTGCTTTCCGACATAAAATAGGAAAACGGGTGGTTAATCAAATCATTTCTAAAATGGCCCAGCATTTGAGATCCATGCAGGTTGAGTTCAATGATTTGACCGCCCTCTGAAAGCGTAAAATAACCCGAAGGTGCAAAATCATATAATTCAACATACTTTTCAACCTCAATTCCTATTCGCTCCTTGGCAAGTTTGAGTTCTTCATTCTGTAATTCCAGCTCTATCTGGTGAACCTCCAGTTCGTGGATAAGTTTCAGCGCTTCGGTTTCAGAAATCTGCGAATTTGTTTTCAAGGACTTGTTTTTAAGCAAGTCTTCGGCTTTTTGGCGCAGGATGTCGGCTTCTGATTTGATTCCTTTTTTCACAAGATCGGTCATTAGGTTTTATTGCTTGCTTCGTGCGGTAATATCGCGGATAAAGCACTGTATCACTTTAATATTAGCTGCCAGGTAAACATTGCTGATGAACTCGACATTGATCTTTTGGCCGTGGGCCGTTTCAAGCGGCAGATTTTCATAACGTACAATTTCCTTCTGCTGTAATTCTGAGAATTTTTCCTTGTTGGCTACTATATCTTTGAGAAATCCTATTTCCCAGATTGCTTTTTGAAGGAACTGTTCTTTTGAGTAACCTAAAAGCTCAATCAAAAATGGGTTAACATCCTGGATCTTTCCTGTTTCTGCATCCAGGATGAGGATTCCGTCTTTAGCTGATTCAAACAGCCGGCGGTAGCGGGTTTCCGAAATGGTCATAGCTTGCTCGGCCTGCTTGGCTTTAGTGATATCGGTAAATGTAATGACCAGTCCGTCGATACGGTCGTCAAGGGTGCGGTATGGCATGATCCTCACATTGAACCACCGGTGGTTATGCGTTGTGATAGCCGTTTCAACAGACACCAGGGTTTTAAGTACCTGACGGGCATGGCTGTCAATCTCCGGGTATTTTAGATCGGTAACCAGGTCGGTGAACGGGCGGCCGATATCGGTATTCCTTAATTTAATGATATTGCTGACCTGGTCGGTAAACCTGCGGATATTCAGGTCCCTGTCGAGGAAAAGTGTGGCTATCTCGGTACTGTTAAGCAGGTTCTTCATATCGTCGTTGGAACGCAGGTAATCGCTTACCTTGCTCTGAAGCTCCACATTAACCGTTTGCAGCTCTTCATTCAGGCTTTGCATCTCTTCTTTGGAAGTGGTAAGCTCCTCATTGGTTGACTGCAACTCTTCGTTGGTCGACTGCAGTTCTTCGTTGGTCGATTTCAATTCTTCCTGGGAAGTTTGCATCTCTTCACGAGTGCTTTGCAGGTCTTCATAGCTCCGCTGTAATTCAAGCTCCATATCCTTCTGCCTTCCCGATGACCTGCGTTTTCCTGCTTTAGAACCCGGGCCATCATGCTTAACTACCTCCGCAAGATCCGTAAATATTATGATCACCATGCCTTTCAGAGGATCAGGGGTTTCGATTCGCTGAACCGTAACATCGGCAAAATGATTTCCACCATTGGTTCCAACGATAACGTTGCGTATAATGACCGGGTTAAAATTTTGCAAGGCCTTGCGCAAGGCCGCAGGGAGCACTTCGCGCAGTCCCGGGCGCGCCATGGCATAAATGTTCCAGTTTGCCTTGCCTGCAACTGGTTCAAGGTATTTCGCGATAAGGCCGGTCATGTAAATAATGTCGCCTGTGCCGTTTATCAGTACACTGGCAGGGGAAAAACGCTGGAGTAAAAGCTGATCGGCAAGTACCTGGATGTTTTCAACAGGTTTTTCCGGTGTTTTAATTTTGGGCGTTGCAATTTTTTTATGGTGGAAGGAGCTTGGGAAATCAACCAGTTCCGATGCACGGAATGTTCCCGAGCGTTTAAAGATTTTTAATTTGGCATCGATATCCTCAAATCCTTCTTTAAAGTTGCCAAGTGATTCGGCGGTACCAAGTACCATTGTCCCGGCAGGATTAAGACTGTAATTAAACAGGGCGATCACTTTTTTTTGTAATTCGGGCTCCATGTAAATAAGCATATTGCGGCAGGTCAGTATATCGAGCTTGGTAAAAGGAGGGTCTTTGATCACATTCTGATTGGCAAACACAACCATTTCGCGTATGGCGGTGCTAAGTCGATAGCCATCCGGTTCAACGGTAAAAAACTTGCTTAACCGCTCAGGCGATACATCAGCAGTAATATTTGAAGAGAACAGGCCTTTGCGAGCTTTCTCAATGGCATCATGGTCAAGATCGGTAGCAAATATCTGCAGGCTTAAGTTTTTATGATTTTTGATTTTCTCTATCGCTTCTTTAAATACAATAGCCAGGGAATAAGCTTCTTCACCTGTGGAGCATCCCGGCACCCAGGCGCGCAATATATACCCATCGGGCAATTCTTTGATCAGGGCAGGAAGTACATTTAATTTGAGCATTTCCCAAACGGCAGTATCCCTGAAAAAACTTGTGACGCCAATGAGCAACTCTTTGAACAGGATTTCGACCTCTTTTGGATTTTCCTGCAAAAAGCGTACGTAGTTAGCTATCTTGTCGATCTGGTGAACTCCCTTTCGCCTTTCGATGCGGCGGAACAGGGTATTTTTCTTGTATAGCGAAAAATCATGCCCCGATTGTTCACGTAGAAGGATGATGATTTTATCGAGATTGCTTTGGCTCTTGCTGTCAATTTCGGGCTCGGATTTAACCGACGGAATAAATTTTAGGTAAGCCATCAGTTTTGACGGCAATTCATCGGCAGGCGCCACAATATCGGCAATTACAGCTTCGGTTGCACTTCGCGGCATGCCGTCGAATTTGGCCGAGGCAGGGTCCTGCACCAGCACAATGCCGTTTTGTTCCTTGATAGCTTTCAAACCCAGGCTGCCATCGGAGCCCATTCCTGAAAGAATAATGCCGATGCTTTTTTCGTGCATATCAACAGCCAGGGATCTGAAGAAAATGTCGACAGGCAAACGCAGGCCACGCGATTCGACCGGATCGAACAACTGCAAGGCGCCATTAAGTATAGACAGGCTCTTGTTGGGAGGTATAACGTAAACGCAGTTCGGTTTCACTTTGAGACTGTCGTTTGCCTGGAATACTTTCATGGGGGTGATCCGTTGCAACAACTCTGGCATAATGCCAACGTGGTTTGGGTCAAGGTGCTGAATAACCACGAAAGCCATTCCACTATCCTTGGGCATATTCCCGAAGAACTGCTCCAAAGCTTCCAGCCCGCCTGCAGAGGCACCGATACCTACGATGGGGAATTGGTTATTATCGGATTTGGCCAAAGATTTTTCTTTAACAGGTTCTGGCGATTTAGCTTTTTGGGGGGGCATTGGAAAGAGTTTTGGTGAGTTCGAGGCTGATGTAAAAAATAATAAAGTATAAAGATAGCATACGAATCAAGGAATAACAAATTTTTATTTGCCGGGAATAGTTGTAGATGGCATGCTGTGCAGGCCAGGCAAATGGGCACGTTGGTTGAAGCCGTGAGGAACTTGCGACGAAACGGAGCGGAACCGCCGAATGAGTGAATGTATTAGCGGTTGCGGAGGGGATATTTCTTGTGAAAAAACGAGGTTTGAACTTTCAGAAATTTTTGTTGGAGTTTAACTTGATCTAACTATCCGTATAATGATATAATGGCGTTTCAGGTTTAATTTAGAAAATAATAAGATGAATTAAGTATTCCTGCAAAAGTGACCCAGAGAAAGTAAGGGATATTGATATAAGCAGCCATCGGTTTGATTTTGTAGAACAGGTAAAGCATGCTGACAATGGCAAACCATAAAGTTACGATTTCCACCAGGGCAAAACCAATCATTTTGAAATAAAAGAAAAGAAAGCTCCATCCGAAATTTAATACCAGTTGAAACAAAAAAGCAAGGATTGCAAGCTTGCGTTCCTTCCCGGAATCGAGTCTCCAGATAAGAAACAGCGATATACCCAGAAGAATGTAAAGGGCTGTCCAGACAGGGCCAAACAACCAGTTTGGAGGATTAAAAGAAGGACGGTTGAGGGTTGCATACCATTCAGGTACCGCTTTTGCAGTGAACAATCCGGCAACAGCCCCTACTGCCAATGGCAATGCTAGGGAGACGGCCAGCTTAAAGAAAGTGTTTAACTGTTTCATGAAGCAATTTTTTAAGCATCCCCCGAATAATGAAGGCATTGTAAAGTTAGGCATTGTCAGAAACAATGACCTTATTTTTTTCCGGAGATGGTGCAGGTCTCAATTAAGAGTTAAAAAGAGTAAATTTGGGGATTGCCGACACACTAAATTAATAAAATGCAGATAAGAGTACTTTTAGCAGTTTTTTTCACGGTTTTCATTCAGCTCGCAACATTTGCCCAATGGAGCAGTCCCGTCGATATCTCACCGGGAGCAGTTTCTGCTTTACTGAATGAAAGCATGGGACTTTGTATAGGGGTCAGCAGTTATAAGCTAAATATAGTATGGTGCGACAGGCTCAGCACAAAAAAAGGCGCAATTTATTATACGATGTCTGCAGATACAGGTAAGACATGGACTTCTCCCATTCCGATAACGAATACCAGCGGAAATGCATGGAACCCTGCCATTGCAGTCAACGGCTCCAGCATACATGTTGTCTGGAGGGAAATAGATACCATTGACAATCACCGGTCATCCCATTACAAGCATTCCCTGGATGGAGGCAATACATGGGGACCCGCTATCCTGCTGGATTCTGTAATTGCCAACTGGCCTGCTGTCACAGTTTCAGGAAATAACGTTTATGTGGCAAATGACATTGTGACCTCCCAGTCCCCTTACAATACAGAAATATTTTTCCTTAAATCAGCTGATAACGGAACAACATGGAGCCCGCACCAGCAGCTTACTTTTGCTTCAGGCCGCTCGGAAGATGAAGCCATCATGGCCCAGGGATCCCATGTTCACATGGCCTGGAATGACAACAGGTATAATAATAAAATGCAGATATTCTATAAACACTCGTCTGATTACGGGATAACATGGAGTTCTGATGATACAATTGCACCTCCTTATGGTTACGGAACAATGGTCAGCGTGGACAGTGCAAATGTCGATGTCCCTTATGCCGGTGCGGCCTCAGGGCATTATCAGATTCAAATTGTCCAATCTGCCGACACCGGTTCAAACTGGGGGATGAACCGGGATCTGACCAATGACCCGGATACTACGTTTTATTACCCGTATATGGTAAGGGATGGTTCCGATTTGCATTTAACTTACGTAAAAGCATTCATCGGTGGGCAATATCTGCATTCCGGTGATGGAGGAACGAACTGGGATGCTCCATTTACATTTTTCTCCGGGAATATCGGGATAACGGCTTTTTCTGCCTATACAGGCTGTGCACTTCATATAATTTTCGCGAACAATACGGATCATCATATTCATTATATGCGTAATCCGACAGGTAACAATGGCCGTCATTGCACTGCACCGACAGGTGTTCCGGGTAAAGAATTGCCGGATCTCATTACAGTTTATCCCAATCCGTTCGATATATCGGCAACAATACAATTTCAAAAAGAACTTGAAAACGCCGATTTGAGAATTTATAATATTTGGGGGCAGTTGGTGAGAACGATAAATTTTACCGGCGACAGGATAGTTTTAGAAAGAAATAATTTACCCGACGGAATTTATTTTTTGCAGGTTCAAACAGGGTTCAAAGTCATAATGAAAAATAAAATCATCATTTCCGGCTAATACATGGAATTGCAAGATTGATTTTATTCCTGATCAGAATCTGCCGGACTTTCCATTTTTCGTGTAAAATCAACCTTTTTCAACTAATTTTCAATCATCTCAAAGGTCAGATTGCTTCCGTTCATTATTTGCCTGTAAGTAATGAAAAGATCTTTGTGGAGAGCTCCGTTCAGCATGATCTTTCCAGTATAAATGGCTTTCGATGAAAGGTTTCTGGCATCAATGGTAAATTTCTTTCTGTTTGAAAAATGAATAACGGCATGGGAAACCTGAGGCGCACCTAAAACGAACAGGTTACCTGAAGGATTGACCGGAAAAAATCCCAGTGAAGACATAATGTACCAGGCCGACATTTGTCCGCAATCATCATTTCCCATCATCCCGTCAGGAGTGTTGCGATGGAATTCAGTTATGATCCGGTGGATATATTTCTGCCCTGTTTTGGGAGTGTTTGAAAACGCATACAAATAGAGCACATGGTGGCCTGGCTCATTACCATGGGCATATTGTCCTATCATTGCCTCCTGTCCCAGGAATTTATCAGGATTTTTTGTTTCTATGGTAAAGAAAGCGTCAAGTTGTTTTGTGAAATCTTCTTTCCCACCCAGGAGTGTTATCATGCCTTCAATATCAAACTGGGCGGGCGTCCAGAAGTATTGCCATGCATTAGCTTCCGTATAATCTCCCGGATTATTCATTGGGGAAGTTGCAGCCAGGGGATCAAAAGGGGTTCTCCAGTTCCCCTGAGTATCCCTGCCGCGAAACAGTTTACTGCCGGGATCATAAAGGTTCTTATAATAACCAGCTCTTTTATAAAACGATATCGCTGTTGGTTTGTCTTCGAGTTTTTCAGCCATTTGCGCAACACACCAGTCATCATATCCACTTTCCAATGTGCGTGATACAGATTCATTATCCAGCTTATCAAAAGGATAGTAACCGTATTGGTTATACAACTTCCAGTTGGAATTGATATGGCTTTTTGTTGATGTCTCAACCATGGCTTCCAATGCTGCCCTCGAATCAAAACCTTTAAACCCGTTATTGTAAGCCGACAATATCATGGGAATTGAATGGTTACCGATCATGCAGTAGTTGTCCTGTCCCCAGGCTGTCCAGATTGGCAAAAAACCTGCTGCTTTTGAATGCAGCAACAAGGTCTTTATCATTCCATTGATCCTTTCCGGCACAAGGATTTCCAGTAAAGGGAAGGCGGTCCTGTAGATATCCCAGATCGAAAGTGTTGAATAATATTCATCGTTGGGTGCAACGTCAATCCTGTCATCCGCTCCGCGGTATTTTCCGTTCACATCTGCAATATTCGATGGCTGCAATAAAAAATGATACAGGGAGGTGTAAAATACTTCCTTTTGGGCAGCACTGGCAATGATTTCAACCCTGTTCAAATACTTATTCCAGTTTTTGCGGGCATTCTGAACCACCATGTCAAAATTCCATCCGGGTATCTCCGCCTGCAGGTTGATTTTAGCCTGCTGCACATCCACAGTGGAGAGAGCAACCTTTACCTGCAATATCCTTGATTTATCCAATTTAAAATCCAGGAGATATTTGGGCGCGTTTTCCTTTTTTCCCCTGGGGAGTACTTCAGATTTTAAAAAAGCCCTGTCGGTTCTAAGGACAAAGAAATACTTGCGTTCCACCCAGTTTTTAGTATGACAGTAACCAGAGATGGTTTGATTATCTTCAATTTTCACATCACTTTCCAAAACCAGGCTGTCGGTAAGAAAGCGAAGTCCATGCTGAAGGTCAACCAGCAGCTTTGCCTCCGGGACAGGGTAAGTATACCTGTGAAAGGCAACCCGTTCCGAACAGGTAAGCTCCACTTTTACACTGTCTTTCTTGGTCAGGGTGTAATAACCGGGACTTCCTTTCTCCGTATCCTTGAAATAATGGAATCTCAAATATTCTGGCTGTGTTTGTACGTAAGGCAAAAGCAAAACATCTCCCATTTCACTGATACCTGTCCCGCTGAACCTGGTCTGGGAAAATCCGGCAAGGATTGTATCACGGTATTGGTAACCACTGGTGTGATTCCAATCTTCGGCCTGGTTATCAGGACCAGGCTGAACCATCCCAAAAGGCATTGAAGGCCCCGGAAAGGTATGTCCTGTTCCGTCAGTCCCTATGAAAACATTGACGAACCGGGCATTGTCCTGTGCGTTAACACGGATCAACGCCCCGGCCAGGATCAGTATCAGAAGAAAAATTCTTTTTATCATAGATGTTGAGTAAAACTTTTGTGTCATAAATAATTCCGAGAATCCAAAATTATGTCATTAATAATCCAGTCCAAGTTAATACTTTTATCATAATCCGGATATCAACAAAAGTCACATGAACCATCGAATTAAATCCACGCTAATTGCCTTATGTTTGCTCATTTCAGGAAGATCTGCTGAAAAACATGAAAGAAAAGAAACCCGGGCTATTGCTGATCCCTTATAGTTGGGCTGCAATTGAAAATGACTGGCCTGCTCATGGCCAGGAGTTGGTGAAAGTGGTCAAAAACGCAGCAACTATAATAAATTGTCCAGTCATAGGGACAAACCTGGTTGGGCAAATTTCACACGGACCATGGAAAGGTCAGATTTATGGAGGCCAAAGTGTAGGGTACGATCCAATAAATGGCGCTTTATCGATTGGTAAAGACAGGGAAAGAGACCTGGTGATTGTCACGTTTGAAGTAACCGAATGAACCTCTTTTAAATTATCTATGTTCCATCAAAAAAGTCAACCACTTTCGCAAAATCGAGGATGAACTGACGGTTGGATATTTCGTCAGAGTAGTGTGCAGCGACAGCAAATCAGATGGCTCTTTATCAGATTTTTAGCTTGTTAGGATAGAATATTATTCCATTTTTATACTCCAAGCCTTCTTAAAGCCCAAGTTATACAACCGATTATAGAAAACCATTGGATGGCTGGAATAATATCATTCAATTCAGATTGACCCCGTTCAATTCCTATACCTTTCAGGATATTGAATGGGGCAGGTTAATGTTTTGGAGATCTGAATATTTCCGAGAACCAGGTTATTTCACAACCAGTTTATCCCTAAATACCTTGCCATCTTCTGTTTGGTATTGCAAAAAACAGATCCCGGCCTGCATGTCAACAAGGTTAATGCGGATACTCCCATCCTGAACAGTTTGCCTCATTAAGAATAGCCTCGAATGTTCAAATACTTAAGAACTCCTGCAGGTTTTACCTCATAGAACATCGTGCGAACATTCCTAAGACAGATGCCGACCATGGTGAGGCCAGCCTTACTTTTTTTGCAGTTTTTTCAAATGTCGTGTCAGTTCACGTTCCACTTGTTCAAAATCGGGCAGATCGTGTATTTGTTCACTGAGGGTAGTCTTCCAGCGGGCTTTGTATTGTGGAATCCGTTAGTCCAGTTTTGAATGAAAAGCATTAGCTGAAAACCCTTTCCTGATGCACTTATTAGAGAATTCATTGATCACGAAATCAACGTCCATGCCATGCGCTTCGAGCAGAAACCAAATGTCATAAAAAACAAAATACGCTTTGTAAAGTTTTAATAAATTGGCTTTAACATACTTTATATATGCTATTTATGATGTTTTATGAACTTTTACAAAATATCAAAAAAGGGGTGTTCTCTGACTAAGGATCAGAAGGTTACAGGTTTGAATCCTATCGGGGTCACAGATAATCAGCCACTTACAAAGCAAAGTAAGTGGTTTTTTTCTTGCGGTAGCCACACTCCCTACAGTTTCATTCGAAAAGGGTTGTTTGGACATGCCGATGCAACCTAGCAATCTCTGCCCGGATGCAACAGGCTGGTTTTAAAAAGTATCTGGCCTTGAGCATTGGCAGTTACAACGTTGAGTTGGTTAATCAAATCAGCCGAGGTTGGTCAAACTATTCAGGCGACGGTTGTATGTGCCGAATGCTTTTCCCGCAGGAATGGAAAAAATTAATCCTGTGGATTCATTTTAGGAGATAAATTGTTGTCTGACTATCTTCTTCCGCCGCCGCCACGGCCGCCACCGCCGCCGCTACGACCACCACCGCCACTGCCACCCCGACCGCCAGATCCTCCATTGCTTGAAGGAGAAGGAGACGGTCGTGCTGATGGGCTTGCTGATTGCCTGTTGCCACCACCCTGGCCGGCTCCGCTTACATTACCTGTGCTTGGTTTTGCGCCTCCGCCCTGGCCTGATCTGTTGACATCACCGGTACTGGGTTTGGCTCCTCCGCTCTGGCCTGATCTGTTCACATCGCCAGTGCTTGGTTTGGCGCCTGTGCTTGGTTTGGCGCCTCCGCCCTGGCCCGATCTGTTCACATCGCCTGTGCTTGGTTTGGCGCCTCCGCCCTGGCCTGATCTGTTCACATCGCCTGTGCTTGGTTTGGCGCCTCCGCCCTGGCTTGGTTTGTTGCCGGCTCCCTGGCTTGGCCTGTTTCCATTATTATAACTCCCGTTCGCATTATTATGGTTCACGGTATTGGAAGTATTACGTGAATTATTGTAACTATTATAATTATTAGTATTATGAACCACTACCGTGGTATTATGACCGCCATAATAAGCGCCATGGGCATAATAATTATTATGACGATAAATGCCGACCGCCATCACGGTAAAGGCTGCAAAATAGGGAGGATAAAATCCGTAGTGATAAGGCGGAACATAAGGTACATATACCGGGGAATACACATATGTCACGATTGGCGCCGATTCAACCACTACCACCGTAGTTGAGGCCGGAACAGTGGTCGTAACTGGTTCTGGCCCTGTATATGCCGGATTTGGAGTAACTGAGGGGGTCGGTTTGGTCTTGGGTTCAACTACATAATTCTTACCGTAAAGAGCCGGATCTCCTACAATCTGCAATGTGACTTTCTTGTCTTTATCCTTTGAAAGCAAAATGACGGCAACATCCTGTTTCTCCTTATCATTGATATCAACCTGTAGAATAAAGGTAAAATTATCCCCGTCTTTTTTTGTTATAACCTTGATGAAATCAACTTTTTTATCTAAATTCAAATCCAGGTTATTGATCCCTGTCTTTTCAAGGTTTAAGGTTTTTTCAAAGTCCTCAATGGTTTTTGATTTTTGAAAAAGATCCAGAACGGCATATAAATCCAGGTTATCTCCCGGCAAGCCTAATGATGCCGTATCACTTTTTGTCTGTGAAAAAGCCGGGATGCTAAACAAACCGGATAGCAACACGGCAATTACCAAGATACTATTTTTCATTTTTTTGATTTATTAATGATCCTTTGAACTGTCATGATTTGCTAAATTAAATAAAATCCTTCCTGTCTCTCCTTTTACCTACAAGTTTTTATTGGCAGTATCCATATAATTAATATCAGATTAACTCCCCTCCGGAAAATAACTATTTAACCAAATTATTTTAAATTTACATAAAATTTGTTGTTATGCCTGTGTTTAACAAACATCATAAATAATTTAAAACCAAATAAAATTATGAAAAACAAGATTTTCATTGGAGGTTTATTATCAGTAATTATTTTTCTGTCTTTTGGCTGTAATCAAAGACAAGCAACGACAAATACAACTTCGACGGTTGACAAAGAGCAGGTTAAGTCTGAAATTCAAGCACTTGAAAATCATTTTGCATTAATTTATAATAACAGGAATGCAGACTCCTTAACCTATTATGCTGATGATGCTGTCAGTTATTTTGCCGGACAAAAGCCTATAGTTGGTAAGGCTGCAATTCACAAATTCATTGAAAATGAATTAATGGATTTTCCCAAAGGCGCAAAAATCTCCTTTGAGACCATTGAAGTCCATGTTGCAGATGATGGTAAATATGTTTTTGAAATTGGGGCCTTCAAACAGGTAGATTCAGACGGGAAGACATTAAACAACGGCCACTACTTCAGCTTATTTGTGAAAAGAGATGGTAAATATCTTTGCGTCAGGGACATGTCCAACTCTAATCCTACAGATAACTAGGCTTGAAAGGAAGTCATCCCTCTGCAGCTTGGATAAACCATCTGACCACCTCCCGCCGATTTTAATTGACCAACTTATAGTATTAGCAATCACAAAGCTGAGATGGTCAGGCTGTTCCGGCGAAGGCTGGTCTAAATGAGTGTTTTTTCCACCTACTTATTCATATTCCTGTAACGCACAGCATTATCCAGGGCGTCAAGGATTTCGCGTACGAATCCCGGGGGTGCGGTTGGTGGAAGAAAAGGGGCATCTTCAGTGTTGGCTATATCCATTGTTGCAATGATCCTGTCGCAGCAATTCCGGAGGTGATCTTCATGAAACTGATCAAATTTCTCGAAGGTTTTACCAAATCTATCGTTAAAATCGACCATTGCTGAGATCACAGCGGTATAAAGGCCCTCCTTATTCGTGAAGTGTGTGTAAACATGTTGGTAAGCGGCATTAAAAAGAGGTGTGGCAGCCTCCCGTATCTTTTCGGAAACTGGGATTTCGGCTATATCGACAAGTACCTTATTTTGGTTTTCCCGTTCCCATTTTGCATGCTCCCTCGCAATTTTTGCATCATGCATTGATCGTTTTGAGTCGACCAGGTAACAGCTGTAGATATAAATGATTTTGGGCAGCAGGTACATCCCTTTTCTTCCGGCGGCAAATAAAACGGAGAAAAATGCTTTTCGGTGCTCCTTCCCCATATCGAACATGAAAAATGTAAAAACCCTCCAGAGTGTTTTACGTTGGGTGCGAAGGGCTTTAATACCCCCCGTTTTTATATCCGGTTTATATTTGATTTCATCTATAAACGATAATGCTCTCTGCTTGAATTTTTCCAGGCTGTAAATCTCCTCCCAATAATCAGCCAGCCCTTCGAACAGCTCAACCCTGGTCATCTGTTTCGGAATGATGTTGGTAACAATGTCGAGTTTATCTTTGATCTCCTCGTTTTCGGTTGAGATAATCCTCCCTTTTCTTTTCAGGTCATACCACATCCTGGTACCATATGGTGCTGCAAGTGGATGGCAAAGATGGTGTACTATGTTTGCTTCGGCTATGAAATCAGAGGTTTTCGCAAATACACTGGTATCGTCCGAGTCGGCACCAATAATCATATGAGCAAGCACTACAAGGCCATAGGATTGAATCTTGCGCACGGCTTCGCTTATTGATATCCGAAGGTTTTGTTGTTTATTCAGATCCTTCAGCGAGGATTCGTTGACCGATTCGATACCTATCATTAATGCCTGGAAGTTGCAATCGGCCAGCAATATGAGGAGTTCGTCGTCGCCGGCTATGGTGATGTCAATCTGGGTAAGAAACCCTATAGGTATGGTAAAAGAGTTGTTAACCTTAATGAGTTCCCTGAGAAGTTCTTTGGCGTATTTTTTATCACCTGCAAAATTGTCGTCAGCAATAAAAACCATACCCACATTCAGGGCATTCAACTTTCTTACCTCTTCGAGCACCTGGGGGATGGTTTTACTCCGTGGTTTCCGTCCGTAGGTGTAGATGACATCGCAAAAACTACAGTCAAAAGGGCAGCCTCTCGTTGTCTGCACCAAAGCAGAAGCATAGGAGGGGAGGTCATTCTTCATCAACTCCCAGCTTGGAGCCGGGGTTTTAGTCATGTCGGGTTTTGAATGATGTTTATAAACCGGAAGCCATTTCCCGGTCCTGAGATCTTCGAGAAACTCCGGCCAGGTCTCCTCAGCCTCGCCGTGAAAAATAACATCTATATCTTCGGGGTTTTTAGTTACCAGGTGTTCAACCCCGATTCCCCCAACTACTACCAGAGCAGCGGGATTGCTGCTTTTTGCGACCCTGGCAAGGTGCAATGATCGTTTGAGCTGGTTAGAGGTAATAGAAATGCCAATAATATCATAGCCGTTCTTTTGAAGAATGGGATCGGCGGGGCCCCTGGCATATTCATCATGAATCTCAACCTGGTAATCTGCGGGGGTAAGTGCGGCTATAGCCGCAACCGCATGAGGGGCAAACAGTGTTTTGGCAAATATATAAGGAATCTCCCGGGTGATCCTGCCATCGATATCCTCGTCAGTGCCTGGATTTATTAACAATATTTTCATACCCATTTTGTCACCTTAACTGTTTATCATACCTGGCCACTGTTCGGGCAATGATGATGAACAGGGAAATATATGCGATCGTTTCAAGGCCCGCATAAAGCATGAGAAATTCGCGGACATTCACGTTTTTGATGAAATACAGGCCGATAAGAAGTAAAAAGTGAATGATGTTCCACAGGCTCTGGGATCGTATTTTTTCAAGCCCGAGTAAAATCGAGTTCATCGGCGATACGACAAGAAAGAACATGTACCCGATGATAAGAATCCGGGAATAGTGCCCCGCCTCGGTACATTTGTTTCCGAAAAGGAATGAGAATAACCCGGGCCCCCATAATTCGAGTATCAGTAGTGCCAGGAGCCCAATAGCCATGAGCATTCCGCTTAGTCTGATAAAATCGGGCATGATTTTTTCCCCCTTGTGCTTTTTCTCGGTGATCAGCTGAAGTAAAACCTGGGATACGGCCACGGTGATCAGTCCAAACGGAGCTACAATGGCCTGCTGGGTCAGGTTGAAATTGCCCACTTCTGTTTTAGTGAACATCTGGTTGATCATGAAAACTGGCAGCTGCAGCGCAATAATTCTCATCAGGTAGGGGAGCAGGTTTGACTTCGGGAATCCCGAATAACGTTTCATGACGGAAATGATTCCCTGCCGGGAAATATGGATCAAGCTGAATCCGGTACGGCGTAACTGGCTGATCCCCGATATATTGTTGGAAATTCCGCCTGCAAGGTCCGCCCAGAAAAGCCCGGCCGGGTTTCTGAAAAAACCAAAGGCAAGCTGAACAATACCTTCAGCTCCCCTCCTTGACACCTTGTTGACGGTAATAGATCTGAAGGCTTTTTTTCGTATCAGCCAGTAATTCATGGCTTCAAATGAGCAGAAGAAAAACGTGCTGAAAGGAAGGAGATAAAGCATGGAGGAGTACTTTTGGGGGAACCTGAAAACCCCTGCAATGCTGTCTTTAAACAGGATGATCACACCCAGCAGAGTCAGGTTGAAAACCAGGTTGATTGCAAGGGATAAAAAAACAAGGTTGGCTCCATCGCTGTCTTTCTCCGGCAGACCGATTGCAAGTTCATAGCGGAAACTTGCAACGGCGGTAAGTATCCAGAATATGCTGAAGTAAACTGCAAAGGCTCCGCATTCCTCGGGAGTATATATCCTTCGGAGGGCCGGCTGCAGGAGGACCGGGATTGCCTGCGCGATTCCCGTGCCAATGATGAGGGTTGCAGTGTTCCTGTAAAAACCGCCTGATCCTGATAGAATTTTCCTCATGTTTGTTTTTACCTTTCACAAAGGTACCGCTTAGTATCCGACCGGCCTATTTCGCCTTGTTTTTATAAAATTCCCTGTTTCTGAAAATGTAAATTCGGTCGGCTTTGTTCACATGATTTAACCTGTGCATAAACTTGTCGGTAAACCCGGGTTCGGCAGTGGCCTCGTAAACGATCAGGGGGAAGCTGGCTCTCGCAAGAGCGACCCTGTGTACCAGATCCCTTCCTCCGGCAAAGACAATAAATTGGGGGTGGTAGAACTTAGGTCCTTCGGCAATGGATTTGAATTGCTGGTAAATAGTGGTATCTTGTGGACGCAGTTTTGGATAATGGGGCCATTTCCCCGTGTAGAATAAGGGCATAAGCGGAACCTCGCCTTTTTCATTTTCAATAATGATATCTTTCAGGTATGGATATTTTGAAAGGCAATACATAGCTTCGACCGGTGCCCGCTTCGAATAAGAAAAAGTAAGTCCCGAAAGCAGGATTAGGTTTATAATCCAGAAGAAGATCCAGCATGCCCGCAATGCATTCGGCCACTTTACACTAAAAACGGACCCCCTGATAAACCTGTAATAACCTGCCGTTCCCAGCATGATAAAGAACGGAATGAAAGGCAGTATGAACCTTTCCTGTTTGTTCGGAAAGTATGAATGAAACGCGAAAAAAAGCATGGCCGGGAAAAAAATCAGGAACTGTTTTTTCCAGATCCGTAGAAATCCGTAGAAAAAGAAAAGACTGACAGGGGGCAGCAAAAGTCCTCCTACCGTCAGAAAGTAATTGTACCAGGGCTGTATGAAATAGGAATTCCTGTCGGTGATATTTACTTTCAGGTAGCCGCCTAACTCGGCAAAAGGATATCCCCAGATAAACAGGTCGATCATTGCCTGGACCAGGAAAAAAGAGCAAAGGAGACCTGCTGTGATCCATGCAGTTTCCCTGAGTTTTCCGCGGAGGAGCTGGATTATAATTACTCCCATGGGAAACAACAGGACCTGGAAACGGATGTCGGCTGCCAGGCCGAAAAACAAACCTGCCAGGAAACCCCTGGAAAAAGTTACCCCCAAATTCCCACTTCTGACCAGCTGCCAGAACCCGAGCATGATGAAAGGAATGCAGGACGACTCGGCAAGATTACGCACGCCTGTCCAGGGCATAAAGAAATAAATAGCAAGCAACAATCCTGCCAGCCTCGCGGATTTTTTATTTTCAATGACCTGGATAATGCGGAAACCATAATAAACGGTAAGCATGGAAAACGTCCCCAACAGGCATCTTACGATCAGCATCCTGAACTGGGGGTCCTGGATATGCATCCACTTCATGGCCTGGAAAAGAAGAAAGTGGATGCCGGGGTAGAACAGGTTATGGCCGGTCGGGCCAAAGTTGTGTTCGGACCATGGGAACCAGAAATTGTAATCGTATCCGTCTACCCATGATTGAGCGGCTTCAATGACAAGGAAATGATCATCGAGCATTCCCCAGCCTCTTGCAAAAAAGGCAGCCAGCATGCGAAACAGGAAACCAAGGACCAGAATGATGGCCAGGGGATGATCATCCCAGCTTTTAGACAGAGCAGGGAAAATCCTGTCAGTACCTGTCTGCAGTTTCATTTTAGCTTATCGAGTTCGATAGTCTTGGCCGCTTTGATCGTGGAGTAAATCCCTGCAAGGAAGGCCCACATGAACCCAGGGTAACCGTCAAGGAAGCCAAGCATGCGAAAATAGAAGATTCCGAAAGTTGCCGGCAATCTTAACGGTAACAGTATTAAGGGAAATTTTTTCCCTTTACGATGATATCCTTCGGCTGCACGTGAACTGTAGAAATTTATCTTCTCAAGATGATGGCTGATGTCCCTGTAGGAATAATGGATGATCCGTCCTTTCATTGTCCCTGGTTTGCCTTCAACCTCTATGGTCTCATGAACGGGAACATTGTTAAACCTGCCGTGCCTGCGGTCGAATAACCTCAGGTTTTTCCCTTTCCCGCAGTGTTTGATGATCCTTCCCATAAAATGAAGGACGAAAGGAATGTAATAACCTTTAACCGTAAGTTCTTCCCCGGGAATCGTTGTCCCGGCAAACTCCTGCAGCTCTTTCTCCAGTTCGGGTGATACAACTTCATCGGCATCGATTGAAAAAACCCAGTCGTACAATGCATTGTCGACGGCGAACTGTTTCTGGGTTGCAAAACCGTCGAAAGGCCTTCTCAGCAATCTGCAACCGCAAGCCTCGCACATTTCGGCCGTGCCATCCACAGAACCGGAGTCAACAACCAGGATTTCAGAGGCAAAGGAATTCACCGAATCTATACAGCGCTTTATGTTGAGAGCCTCATTCAAAGTGATTATTGCGACCGAAAGCCTTGGCATATTCTGAATTTAAATGATTGAACAAAAGGGACTTAACCTGCAATACTTTATTATCCTTACTGTCACGGCGGTTCAGTGAGTTTCAAATATATAAATTTTTAAGCAAGTAAATATCAACAGCATAAATTCCTAAAAAATTATAAATTTGCTTTGGATCATTCCCCGTTTTGCTCTTTGCTGCATAAAGCGGAACAGAATGAGGGCTGTTTCTCCAGACCAAGGCCAAATTATCAGTATTGATGAGGATTATTCTTAGCAGGACTGACAGTATCGGAGATGTAATTCTGACTCTTCCCATGGCCGGGATTCTTAAAGAAAAATTCCCCGGCTGTAAGGTTATCTTCCTCGGACGGAATTATTCCCGGCCCCTGGTCGAAGCCTGCCGTTTCGTTGATGAGTTTGTCGATTGGGAAC
>Ga0316219_1001545_pt1 | contig 23949 bp, 27 predicted proteins | sample TBH18003PmetaG_FD_203635 | JGI IMG/M metagenome (GOLD analysis project Ga0316219, IMG submission 203635) | Freshwater microbial communities from Trout Bog Lake, Wisconsin, USA - TBH18003P | ecosystem: Environmental > Aquatic > Freshwater > Lake > Hypolimnion/Profundal zone | place: USA... | reverse complement strand
TTTTTCAATTGGTTTCATACAAGGTGTTGTCATATTGTGCTTATATACCTTTTGTAAAATAGTCTTTAAAAATAAAACTTTACTATACAAAACCACTGTTTTCATTTTACTTTTTACGGACAGTATCATCTTTATCTTTTGCAAGACAAAACACATGTATTTTTGTATGATTGAAAAGTATAATGTGGGCAATTGTCGTCCTCGTGTTGGTTCTTTTAGCCGGTATAGGAGTTGCGGCTTGGTTTAATTTTTATCAAAAAGGAAGAATGGGCGGCCAAAAGGCAACCGTGGTCGCTCCTTTGCCGTTTTATAAATTGGTCCAAGAAGAATATGTGCATGTGCATATGCATGTACAAGATTATGTTGTGCCACAAGAGGTCGTGTCACTAGACAAGAGCGGTGTAGAGGATCGCTTTCGTGACAAGATGGCAGTGCAAAAAAACAATGCAAAGGGTTGGGTGACAAGCGAGGTTACAGGGAGTACAATCAAGGGGATGGATCTCTTGAGCGAAAAAGTTGTTGGTTTACAAGATAGGGTGGATGCGGTGAGAATTGAACAAGAGGACATTATCATGGCAAACTCTAACCTGTTTATTTTCGCGGATGGATCTGATGCGTTAGCCAAGGACTATCAAGAGCTTGAGCTTGCGCTTGCACGTGCACGCGCAGATGTCAACGGCTTTCCATTAGATACAGGTGCTAGGCTTTCTAGTGTGAACAAGGCGTTGGATGCTCATCGCAGGGATTTTGTGGAGTTTGGTGCCAAGACAGATCGATCCCTTGGGGGGCTAGCAAGCACGATCCCTGATGTGAGCAACCGCTTTGGAATTTTCACGGCAAAAGTGACGAGCGATCTTGGACTCTACAACACGGCCATGAATGCAAAATTGGACGCCTTTGATGGGTACATGAAGGGTGGGTTTTCGAATGTTGATGGCTATTTTCGTGGGTTTGATGCAACTTTGGCGTCACAACAAGGAGTGTTGGACGCTGTTCGCCAAGAGTCTACGGGTTATGGGTCGGGCGTGCTTGGGGTGTCGGGGAGCTACACAGATCAGAATCAGCGAGTGGCCACAGATGCGCTCACGGCAATACACTCGGGGTTGGTGAATGCGGTCACTACAAGTATGCAATCGGAGAATCTTGTGTTGCGGGGCTACTCCGACAAGCAACTTTCTGCAGCACAAGTGTATACGGGTGCACAAGTAGAGTCCATGTCGAACGTTATGGCGCAATATCTCAATAACAAGATCACATATGTCAGAAATGTCGAGGACAATGATGCATCGGCGCTCACCACGCTGATCTTGAATACACAATCCAATATATATGACTATATCGATGCCATGAACAAGAATGTGGTGCGTTTGCAAAAGGCAGTGTCGGATTCGAATATAGCGTCCATGAACTGGGTCCATGCGTACACTGACTCGCAGACAATCCCTCAACAACAGTTTTTTGATGCGTCTTATCAAAAGCTTGCTGATCATGACATGTATATTGCGAAGAATCGGCAAACGAGCGACACCAATGTTGCGACACAGTCCGGGAACTACTCGGCCACAAACTCACGACTATCTGACATGGACAGCACCTATACCAATTCATACAATGCAAACTCGTATGTGATAGGGGGGCACTCGGGACAAATCCAGTCGGTACAGCCGCTTCCCATACCTATGAACGCTAATCAAGTCAAATTCGATGATCAATCAGGTTCAATAGGGGGTGTCCAGGGTGTGTCAAGCGGACATGGAACCTCGATCACGGATATGGTCAATACTGTCAAGGCAGTGACAGATATGATACCGGGATTGAAGCAGTCGGTTGAGGATTCAAAAAATAACTTGGTTACAACACGAGATCCTACGCCAGCCTAAGCAGTGCAAGTGCAAGTGGCAGCTCCTGCTCCAGTCGCTGTGCAAGTGCAAGTGGCAGCTCCTGTCGTTGTGCAAGCTCCTGCTCCAGTCGCTGTGCAAGTGCAAGTGGCAGCCCCATCGTCGTATAAGCTCCTTGGTGTTGGGACGGATTACCAATTATACACAAAAATATCACTATCAAGTCCGTGGGTGCTTGTCCCAAATTCGTGTTGTGTGAAATCAGTCACTCAATTGTCTAGTGGTTTAATTGTAGGGGTTGGGACAGACAACAAACTGTATACAAAAGCAACGCTCACTAGCAATTGGGTGCTTGCTGGAGCAAATACGTGTTGTGTGACTAGCATCACCCAATTGGGTAACGGTATCTTGGTCGGAGTTGGAACCGATAATCAACTATACACCAAAACGACACTGACTAGCCCATGGAAGCTTGGATCCGAATCATGTTGTGTCATCTCTGCTAGAGAAATAAATGGGGTCATCTATGGAGTTGGGACAAATTTCAAAATGTATACAATGAACTATATTACAGGTAAATGGAATGAACCTATTGCAAATTCGTGTTGTATTCTTAGTTTTGCATGGGAACCATCTAGTGGCATCATATACGCCGTTGGAAATAATTATAAAATATATATGAAAAAACAACTGAGCGGTACTTGGATATACGGAGGCGACAACACATGTTGTATCATTGATATTGCAATATTGCACACGTATTGATGATGCGTCGGTATAAAGCCATTGTCAGAGGGTAACACATTGCCTTGTCCTATTTTAAAAACGCCCTTGTTTTCCTATTTAAAGACGGTTTATGTGTCGCGGATAGCCGGTTGGTCAATGTTGGGAATGACCTCGAGGATGCGCTTTACCATGTCTCGAAAGTGACTATTGTGTTGGACAAGTTGGTCCATGTAGTTGGCAAGTACACTTGGGTCTTCCTCGAGTTTTTCGACGTTTTTACTGGCTATGTCTCTTGACAAGAGCAAATATTTTAGCAAATATCTTTTGAATTTATTTATTATCAGTGGCTTTTCCAACCTCGACTTGTAAAAGAGCAAGAGGCGGACTGTGTCGTAGAGGACATATGGGCACGTAGCAAAGATCTTGCCGTCTCGAGCTTTTATGAATGGTATAGGAATGTTATCGCTTTTGTTTTTTATGTTGGCTGTATTGTCTTTGAACTTTTCATAGAGGAAGAATATCCTGTTTGACTTGACACTCTGCACACTCGTATCGAGTATGGTGCGTTTTTCATAGGTGACCTTGTCAATGGTGTACAATCGTGACAAGAACACTTTGGCTACGGACCAATCCGGATTATCCTTGGCAAAGTCCTTGGTTTCATACACGTACTTGGATCCGTGATTTTGTGTGAGGTGCGCTTGGATGTCGTCGAGGAACTTGTTGCGGGCTTTGATGGCGGCATTTATCTGTCTTGTTGTAGGGTGTCGTGATTTGATCACATAGGCAATGTCGATATCGGCAATGGGCATCACGTACTTGTCCGATGTGCACTGTGCAGTTGCAGTGCCCCCTGTGATGACAGGGTAAAAGTCTCTGGTTTCGTTCATATACGGGCCGATGATGCTGAGCGTATAATCCATTTATTTTTGCTGTTTGTTTTTTGCGTATAAAATGTTTACAAAATGCAATACTGACAATGCCTTCAATGCCTTCAATGCGATCATTTTTAATTGAAAACGGTATATTTGCGGCGGCAGGTGGGATCACCATTGGCTACGCTACATTGAAAATTATAAAATCAGGAGTGGAAGATTTGTTGGTGCCTTTGATTCTAAGACGTGGGGTGTTGGACTTTGGGTTCAAGTTTGTCAGCGAGCTAGTGACTTGGATATTTATTGTCTTGGTCACGTTTTCAATATTGAATTCAGTATATAGGGTTTGGGGTATTTCTTCTAGCGAGGTTGTGAAGCCACGCTTCGAGTTGTTTTCAAATTACAAATCCAACATGACGAGCAAGTCTGCAAATATTCACGGGGCTGTGCAATTGAGTTTTACCAAGGCATAAAGGTATAAGGATTAAAAATAAATCTTGGATTATAAAAAACATAAAAAAAATGATGTCTCGTACACTATCCGTCCGTGTCAAGGCTGCTGCCGCCCCCGGTCCGGGCCCCATCGAGAGGCACCGCACCAAGGTCCGCGAGTTTATCAAGGAGATCCAAGTGCGCCGGGCCAAGTCAGAGACCAAAAACCAAGAGTTCATCAACAAGAATCAGATGATCTTGAAGCAGATTTTTCAAGACGAGGTCACGTATTTCAAGTCGTTCTGGGATAGTCCTAGTGACAGTGGCAGTGGCAGCAGCAACACAAAGGAGAATGTGGTCAACTATGATGTGGTGGAGCCTACGATCATTTCTGATTCGTATGATGAAGATGTGAAGGCATGAAGGCATGAAGGCATTTACGTAAGAGAGAGAGCTGCCAGCGCATCCATAAGCGAGATAATTGTGATTTTTTTAGGCTTTTGATTTTCTTTTCTTGTTGGTTTTGGTTGCCATCCAAAAACAATGGACAACGCATGCAACAGATAAGACAGCTGGTAGGTCTCTATAGTCGAGGCAGTAGAGGCGAGCGCCGTGATGTAGTCTTGGGCGACAAGATTGCAGTCCTTGCACTTGGTCTCTACTCCATCCACCACCAAGTAGAACGACGTTCCCTTTTTGAAAGTGATCGAGGTCTTTTTGTGGACAAATGTGTACTCGTTGTCCTCCCGAGTGTAGATGATGATGTCGATGACTTGCTTGCCTCCAGGTATGGGAACGTTGATAGCTTCCGTTTCAAACTTGAAAATGGCAGCGACATTGACATCCACTTCGGTCTTGACTCGCTGCCTTGTGATGCGCTGTGGGGCGAATTGTGAAACTTGTTGCTTGCGCTTCATTTGTTTTTCTGCTTGTGTGCTGGTGTACTTGTGTGCTTGTGTGCTTGTTGTGGTGACTGTGCTCTTTTATATCGGTGAAATGTAGAAAAGAAGATATAATGTGGATTTCCGTCATTGTCCTCGTTATTGTCATCCTCACAGGAATAGGGGTGAGTGCGTGGCTATTTTTTAAAGAAAAAGCTAATGTTGTTAATGTTTGGACAAGTCCTGTTGTCGTTGAAGAAACTAGGATTATCAATACCAACCAGTATATTCAACAAGTTGTTCCTGAGGACATTGTGACCGAGGTGGTTAGGGATTCAACGGTTGGGTTAAAGCATGATATTGAGAATTCAAGAAATACTTTGGAAATGGAGTTGGGTGATGCGCTTTCGGTCCAAGGGCGCCAATTGAAAAGTTACATGAATAGCGAAATGTTAGGTTTGCGGTCGTCCAATATACGTTTTGCAGCGGATTTGAAAGCGATTGATTCAAGTGTGGGCGACTTGAACAACAATGTTGCTGGATTGAACGCTACACAGGCAAGCATGGTGTTGAAAAGCTCCAATCTTGACTCGTACATTGCGAGAAATGCGAGAGTGGGTGAAGAGTTGTCCGGGTTGGCGAGGGTGCAACAAGAGCAAGGCAGGATGTTGCATGACTTTCCCCTCGACATGGATGCCCGGTTCAGGACGATCGGGGGTGTGATGGACAAGCAACTAGGCGATTACAACGAGTACGTCATGAATACGGGGAATACAGTTGCAGGCATGAGTAACAGCATTGGAAATTTATATCATAATTTTGATACGTTTAGTGCAAAAATAACAAGCGACCTCGGGCTCTATAACACGTCCATGGATAAGCGGTTTCTAGACCTCGGGACATACGCTGACACTGGGTTTTCGAATGTGGGGAATCGGTTCAAAATGCTTGATGCGAACTTGCAGGGGCACCAAGACACCATATATGCCATCCAGAAAGAGGCAAGCGGGTATGGTACAAGTGTGCTGAAAGCGGCAAGGGCCTACACGGATCAAGAGCACGTGGCAGTGGTGAATAAGATGAACGCTGTTCAAGGCAGCGTGCTTGACACCCTGAACCTGAATATGAAGAATGAGAATTTAGTATTGCGGGACTATTCTGACCAGCAACTGTCGTCTTCGAAGACGTATACTGGAGCACAACTGGCGACCATGTCTAATGCGATGACACAGTATATCAACAACCAGATAGTGTACGCCTTGTCAAAAGAAGAGTCGGATGCCAAGGCGTTGAATGCCATCTTGAACCAAACTCAAGATACTTTGCGGGCATTTACCGTTAAATTGAACAATGACATGGTGGACCTGGGGCGGGCGGTGGCGACCAGCAATGCGATCGCTTTGAGCACAGGAAAGAATTATACAGATGTGCAAATGCAGCCGTATCCCGCATTAAACACGGGAATATCGAATAAACTTACAGTGCATACGGCGCGGTTGGTTGACCAGGATTCTACATTGGCGTGGCACAAGGGAATAATCGATGCGAATCAGAGGGATATGAAGACAAGCGTCGACTCTGTGGATTCAAGATACACCGTGTTGAATACTGCTGTTTCATCAGCTGTGGCGGGGCATACAGGGCAATTGCAAAACGTGACACCGCTAATTGGTGCTGTGGCAGGTCAACAAACACAACTTGCCACTCACACAGGGTATATTAACGATGTTGTTACAACTAACCAAAATCAAGGCAACACTCTGACCACGGCTGCGACAGACGCAGCTACGGCCAAGAACACAGTGGCGACTTTAAAACAACAAGTGGGAGGTATTTCGTGTCCTAATGCACCGGCGTGTCCTGCTGCAGTGACATGCCCTGCTGCGGCACCCGCTGCAGTCCAACTACCCGCAAATTTATTATTACAAAAACCAGGTAATAACGGATCAGATTCGTGTGATACCTTTTGTAGAAATTGGGTTAGTCCAACTAGTAGGTGTGCTTTTGCAACAGAGAAAACTTTAGGATCTATTGCATGTAGTGATGCTGTCAATTATAGTCATTACAACGGAAAATTACATGATGTTACTTGTTTCTGCAGTTACCCATGAATATGTCAGATTGCGTTTTATACAAATATGTTGAGAATCATTCAAATATGCAAGGCAATTTAGTGAATAAGTCTCACGAAGGAATGGTATTGATTTTGTAAGAAGGGGATAGCAATGGCCTAAGCTCAACAACAGGCGAATCGTAAGTTGTCTTTTGACAAGCCATTCTATACATTTTGTCAAAGTTGATGATGCATCTTTTCAAGGTGTTCCATTATTCAGTTGGCGGAGTGTACCCGTGATTTATTTACTCCACGTCTGGTTTAATCAAGTGGAATATCGTGAGAAACATGATCATGTTGGCAAACATGGCGACTTGGATCACCACATACTTGTATTGTGGGTCTGTATCCACGCGGGTTTTATCCACAAGATAGGTGGTATAGACGTGTGTCACAAAGCTGCATATTAACGCGGTCAAGGCCATGTAGGTGATGAAATACAAGGCAGTGTAAATGTAAAAAGGGTTGAATGTGGCTTGCTTGCGCTGGCTGACGATTGTATTGAGCCACAGTAGAGCTATGATAATCACGTATAATAGGGCTGAATATATGACAGTGTTGAGTAGGATGCGGTAGACGACCGTGTTGACCGTGGAAACTTCGGTGGTGTCGTCTATTTCGCGAGTGTACTCTTGCCACCAAAAGTAGAGAAACATGAGAATAAAGAGAGTGTAGGCGATTGATGTGAATTTCTTTTTAATCTGAAAGTCGTCGTCTTTTTCTGCGTCGATTTTGGGACGCCTCTTTGTAGATTTCATCTTTAGGAATGCATTTGAAATGAGATTTTTTTCCTCTACTTTTGTTGGGGCATCCATTTTGTTTATTTGTGTATCCGTGTAGCTTGCTTGCTTTTCATCTGATCCTAGGGAATCGGTTTCCGGATTCAGACTAGAATTGAATAATAGTTCTAGTATATTTTTGAAATGTGGGTGGCTTATTTTTGACACGACTTGAACAATATATTTCAAGAGGGTGGTGCTCGCAGTTTTATGGAATACGCGGTTAATCTTGGTGACAATATTATAGAAATCGTCAGGTTTGTCATACATGGTGCCTAGGATGGACACTGCATTCGGTATTGATGATTTCAAAATATAGGTGAATGCGTCTTGTGTTATTGTCCCGTCTATAAAACGGTTTATGGAAGTTATCAGGTTTTTTGCAGCACTGTAAAACTCGTCGTAGTCTGTAAATGCATCAAGGATGATACTCACATTTTTTAAAACTAATTTGAATTGTGATTTGTCCAATAGCAATATATCTTTTGCTACGAGGTCGAGCTCCGTAGGATCGATGCATTTTTCTGTGATGCCCTTGACAATTTTATCTGAAGTTGTATTTGAATTGCGCAATAAAAGTTGGATGACATTTATTGAAAATACTTTGGCAAATATACCGTTGACCTCTTCCGGGGACGGATAAGAAAGGTCAGATATATCACTGATGGTCTTGACAACCGTGAAAAAGTGTTCAAATGCGATGAATGCAATGATTTTACGTGCGCTGTCTACATAGATGTCATTGTATCGCAGTCCCCACTCGATCAATGGAATAATCACATGGGTTTTAAAATCTGCGAAAAGGGTTTTATCGTTTAATACTTGCTCCAAGAATTCTAAAAACGTGTTGATTATTTCTCTCAGTTGTTTGACAGCACCTTGGCTTGCCTTTGCCTTGGACACTAAAATATTGTTCAATGCCCTTATTTGTGCCACAAATAACGTTGTTTTGTCATTTTTAAAAGTGGCTATCGTGTCGAGGGATTTTTCGACATGTAACATGTAGAACCCGATATCGGTGTCCATGCTTGCTATGTCTTGACCAAAACTGGCGAGTTCCTCGTCGTATTTTTCTACATGGGATTTTAGATTGTTTATAATTTCCTTGGCCATTCTGATTTCTTTTTTGCTACTTTATGTTTTGCTACTATATTTTTACAGTGTTTTGTACCTCTGAAAAAAACATATTAGATATTTTATATTTTATATTTTATTTTTAAATTTTATATTTTATTTTTATATTTTATATTTTATTTTTTATTTTACGGTCCAATGACTTGGGGTATACGGCGTGTTTTCCACAAATTCCTTGAGCGTGGCTATCACATTGTCATGTTTCATGTCTTTTTTTTCTAAGAACGCTAGGAGCGCCGCAATTTCTTTTAGCGTCTTGGTCTTGATTGTTGATGTTTGTTGCATTTGCATTTTTTGATGTATATATTGTATTGAAATGTGTTGGATCCTTTTATATTCCATGAAAGAAAAGTACATCAATGTCAGCAGCCGTGATCATAGAAACCAAGGCTCCGACGTTCGTGATGATGGTGGCCTTTCCTTGCGGCTCCATACACGAGTCTGAAAAACACTATGGTATCAGTCATTTGCTCGAGCACATGATGTTCGTATCGACATCTGTGTCGCAGTCTATTGGTGTTTATCGCAAGTTTATTGCGCTAGGTGCCCAGTTTAATGCATCGACCACTAAAGATTATACCAATTATTATGTGAAATGTGCGGATGAACATTCTGTGGCAGCAGCGCGCCTCCTGTTAGTGATGCTGGCCGAGCTGCGCTTTACCGCGGCCGAGTTCGAGAGGGAAAAGCGAGTCGTGATCGAGGAAATTGTCATGCATCACTCCTTTACTTTGAAGCCATGGTTTCGTGGGACGCCGTATTACAACACTATCGGTGGGTATCCCGAGACGTTGCATGCGATTACTTATGATGATATTGTGCGCTATCACAAGATGCACTATTGTAGGACATGTGCTACGATAGGGGTCGTTTGTATGCGAAAGTACAAGGGGGCGCTGTCACGGCTTTTAGACGCGAAACGAAGTGAAGCTATAGTGCCTACAATTGATTTTAATCTGGGTCGCAAGCTTGGACCGGAAAATCGTCTTGTGCTTTATAAACAACCTGACGAGATCGGGACACTAGTCTACATGACCTATCCTGCATTTGATTCGAGGGCGTTCGTGTGCAAGTTGGTGGCGTGGATATTAAAAGTGCGGTTGATCGAGTTGCTGCGCCACAAGCTGGGACTCGTTTACTCGGTATCCGTCAAGCAAATCTCGCAGGCGCACATTGGCCATCTCGAGATTCATTTCAAGTCGAGTGTCGCACCGTGTTCTCGAATGTTGGCATTGGTCAAGGGCGAGATTAGGAAGCTAGTGCGGGGCATCTCGGTGGCGGACTTTGAGGGCTACTATCACGCATATACACAGTATTTGTCAAATCGGAGGGTGCATGTTGACTTTGTAGCTTATCTCACAGAGCAAGTGGTAGGGAGGATGTACGGCGTTAACTCAGTGTATAGCACGGCTTATGCGGATTTTGTCGCAGTATGCCGCGCTATTTTTGTACCTGCAGCGTGTGCGTTTAAAATCCAAACGCGATCTTCTAAACATATTGATGGGCGGGTTTAATTTTTGTGATTCGAGGAAAAATGTTATCATATAGTATGGCTCATGAAGATAAATCAGCTATTCGGTAAGGCAATTCCAAGAGAAGTGATGCAACAGCTCTTGGATTGCTATGGCCTCACCAACCTCGACGACAAGCACACATTCAAAAAGCAAGACCTCATTTTCTTGGGGACCGTGCTCAAGTTGAATACTCTCCGACCCATGCTTGAAGACTACTATTTGCCATGCAAGGCCAAACTATATCTTGATGAAATGACCGAAAAGAAATCTATCACGGTCTTGAGGCAAATATTACGTTTGTTCAAGTATCATATTACCTCGAAAGAACGAAACATAAATACCAAGAAAATAATATTCTATAGCCTTACTAGCGATCAAGAACTTGAAAACGTAATTAATATGAAGTCGCAGCAACTTTCACGGACCTTGCGATTTGACTGACATGTATTTGTATGTATTTTTTATGCTAGACTGGTCATATCGGGTAGAACTGGACAGCACTCCCAGAGATAGGTTTTTAGAAATGTAGAAATCTGAAAATCATATGGATATAAATGAGTAAAGCCCGAATCGACCTCGGTCATTATGGCATGTTGCTTGGGATCCTTGATGATGTGGGCCGACTGTGGTGGCAACACTAGAAGGAGCTGTGTCGATTGTTTTTTGCTTGCAAATGTCTTTTGTATTGGTGTCTTGGTATTTGGTATTTGATGGACGTGTGCAAGGTCCTTGATGCTCGGAGAGTAGCTAAACGGGTAATACCAGTCAAACGACGCATTCCTTTCGAAATAGTACGAGGCTACCCACGCGATTCCCTTGAAATACTCCTCGCAGGCGACGGGGGGCGGGGCCTTGACCATGGCCTTGTAATAGATGTCGCGCCACTGCGGGTCCACTGCCGGGTTGATCACGTGCTCGCACTTTGTATACTGCGGATAACAATCAATTGTTTTATTTTTATTGTACCTTTTGGTGGATTGGCCACGGTCTTGGTTCAGAATGGTCGAGTAAAAAGCCCCACACGCCTCGTCCATCTTTTCATCCTCTTTTGGGGCGAGCACTGCTAGGATCTCCTTGATTGTTGACATGTTTATTTCTATTCCTTTGCTTTGGTCCATGATGGGTTTTTTCACAGTGTGATATGCCTGCATGAGCACCTCGAGACCCGTGTGGCGCATGCTCATATACGAGAGCGGTGGCAAGAAATCGTTGCCGAGGAGCACACAAATCATGACATAGTCGGCGATGCTCATGGCATACTCGCGTTTTATCTCGGTCTTGAGGACTTCTATGTTGAGCAGGGAAAACTTGGGCCTATCATTCTGTTGCTGCTGGTCCTTGTCCTTTGGAAGGTGATAGTCCTCTTGCTCCCGGAGCAGTCTGATGTTGGCACTGTTGCAATCAATCATACTCAACATGATCAAGTCTGCGTCGAGGCCATAGATGACTGCATTCTCGCCAGGAATCATTACGTCGAATATCTTTTGCTCGCCCTCGCCCCGGGCACTGCTTTTGCTGAGTTGAATTTCAAATCCGAGCTTGCCCTTGTTCTTTTCTATGAACAAGTCCAAGTGGTTGTCGAGGTAGGCCATAAAGTCCGTGCCAGGCGTGATGACGTTGCTGTCCCACGTTAGATGGGCAGTGGCAGGGTCACGGCTTTTGCGCCATACTGTCATGTACCGTCGCTTGCGTTGCTGCTGCATCTTGGCACGGGGACAGGGGCCGTCGATCGCGATATATAGGCGTTTAATTGGGCGGACCACATTCACTATATTCACCAGGGCGTCAATGATGGCGGCGCCAATGAGCGGATAGTACTCTTCATGGGGCAGGTTTGGAGCTTGCTTGAGCACGTCGTTGGCACACTTGTGAATCATCGAGTTGAAATCTAGGAAAAGCGTGTCACACTCTTCCATGTACCGGATGGGTTTTATGAAGCGGGACCCGAAAGTGTTGACTAGCTTGCGGAAATAGAAAGGAATGCCCATTGCGGATATTCCTTTGTCAGTTGTCCTATTATTTCTATTCTACTTTTAAACTCTTTTTTATTGCGCTAATATAAAATGAGTGCTTATCCCATCGCTACTATGCCACCTCCTGTTGTGCAAAAGCCAGTCGCTCCTGCTCCAGGAAGTGATTTTGTGATTGTGCCGCAAACCAAGATTGCGTTTATCGGCTACATGCTCCTGCTCGCGGCCCTTGTGGTGATGCAAATCCAGACCAAGAATACTAGCAAGATGTCGTTGCCCATGATGTTTGCCTATGTTGTTATTGCTATTCTCGGCCTGTATATTATCAATTGCACTGTCCTTGGCAAGTGCAACCTGTATGCTTGGATTGCGGGCTATGTTATTCTAGTCATGGGCATCATGGCGGTGCTGGGCCTACTCATGAAGATGTAATGCGAGGTGCTACGCACCAATGCTCATGCCTGACGGCATTCGCGAGCTCGCCCTCGCGTCGGCGTTCCGGACGTGCTTTTAAAAAACATAGAATAAATGTGTGCTCAAACATGAACCAGTACCGATTCCGTAAAAACTGATTGTTCCAATATATTCGACCACTTTAATAACCATGGCCAAGACATATTCGTCGATTGTGCTCTTTGAGATTCAAGGCAAGTACACCTTTGTAGAAGAGGGCAAGAAAAAGCCTACGGTTTGGAAGGTGAACAAAGCAGTCACGGTAGGGGACACTGCGAGACTGCTCGTGTTTTGCCTCGGAATCTGGCTGATGCGCTTGGACTGGTACCTCCACTATGGTGCCAAGACTGCGACTTCTGCTACCTTGTAGAATAGAGTATGTATTTAGACCTAGGGTATTTAGACATAGCCACCAGAATAAGGGTTGCATATACTTGTGCAATTTCCTTTTTTGTATAAAGGGTTGTGACAAGATGATTTTAAATGGCATGCGATTGTATTTCAGCTTTAGATATCGAGTTTGAATTCGACAAGTATTTTACTTTTGCACTTGCACCGAGATATTGTATACACGTATTGTCGGTGAATAGTGGCGCCCTTGCTGCAACGTTTCAATATCATGTCGTGAAAACACAGGAAACCTGCATTTACTACTTGGACGAAAGAAATGGGAATATTTTTATCGGGCATGCAAAGAAGACGTGTTTTTGGCTCGACATAATTCTAGACGAGTTTTACGAATCAAAGTTGGGACACGGGTTTTCTCGGCCGCAAAAATAGGTTTACAATTCTTGGACATGGAATTCTATGGTATGCTTACGCATGTACACTCGACCTAGTGAATAATGGAACACCTAAATGTCCATAAAATTCGGGGTTTTCAAAGTGGTCCTCTTAGAGGTGACTTGGACAGGACCCTCAATAAGTGAAATGACATGCTTTATATATTCTTGTGTTTTTGGTGTTCCATTATTCACTTGTCAGAGTGTAATTGTCACAAATATATAAAAAAAATCTTGTCGCTTACGATGCTGCATAACATACACTGCAAAACCATCAGGAAGTTGCGAGATTTGGACGTCCAATCATTAACGTAATGTTTGACTTACTGGTTGATTTTTTCAACCACATGCCTTTACGGCCAATAGAGAATACGCACGTGAAGTTTAAAGTGTTTCATTTTAGATTTTACGAGGTGTATATATCCTCGAGCAATATATGCGGTCTTGATGACGTTGTGGATGTCCTGTGCCTGCTTGAGCATGAGTTTTTTGTTATTTTCTTGTACCCGAGTCTCCAAGAAGCTTGTCACATGGAACATTGCCAACGGTTTTTTGCTCATTTTAATGTTTTTGTTTATGCGCGTGTCTCCTAAATCAATTTATGGTCAAAAGTCATGTCAGCGAGTGATTGATATTCGTACCCCGAATATTTCTTTTTGTAATAGGTGATCTCGGATACGTCCGACATGTTGTAATGGAGATGCTGCACTACCGTGTTGGCGTCATTCCGTTGCGCTGCTGTCCCGAATTCATAGTTGGTCCCCTCCCAACATGTGACATGGACAGGTTTCTTCATGAGACCTAGGATGGCCTTGTGGGGGTGGAATCCGGCAATGATCAGTGTGTCCGCTTGGCCCATGGTGTGAGCGAGCTCCTCTGACACGGCCTGGGGAAAGGGCGTATTGAAATGATACGTGAGCGTTTGTTTTCGTGGGTATATTCAATTGTCTGTTGCTTGGGCTTGTACGTGTTGAAGAACAACTCGAAGCATGTCGGTGAAGTCACTCGGTCCTTGGAGATGTTGAAACCAAGTGCATCCATCTTGTTGTCAAAATCGGAAATGAAGAGCTCGTCATACTGCTCAAGCGATGGGTAGCCGGGCTGCTCGGTTTGAGGGCGGGAGTCGATGTAGATGAAATGTTGGATGTGTTTCATGACACGAACAGGGCGGACGTCGAGGCCTGCGCCAATGTAAACGGCGGTGGTTGGAGTGGACATTATATATGTCTGTGTATTAAATCTCTTTATGCGATGAATGTTGTTGATACATTTTTGTATTGTATATTGTTATAAAGATGGAAAATTTACCAGATCTTGCGATACAAAATATTCTTAATAAAGATCTACGTGTCCTAGCCAAAATGACACTAGTAAACAAACAGACTCAAACTCTAGTTAAAGAATTTTTGAAAACCCCGCTTGATGTTTTATCTCTTTTTTTCGAAACAATAAACAAAGATACACTGAAAATCAATTATATAAATTTTTTCCTCGATATAATATTTCAAGAAACAAAACAATATACTATATCTATTGAGTTTTTATTGGACAAGCATGTGAGAAGATGGAATATCATATATAAATTTAAAAAAGATGATGATGATTTTAAAATCACAATCATAAAAAACACATTTGAAGAGTTTTTATCGGTAATCACAAACGGGTTTGATCCGAAAAATACACCATATACATATGAAGATTATGACAACTTTACGGATTTAAAAAATCCTCCGCTTCGAAAATTACTAGAAGAAAATGCAATGGCAGTATGCTTTCTCAGAAGACATTATTACATAGGAGATGTAACTGAGGATGAAATAAAAAATACATTAGATGATGTGAAAGCACAACAAAATGAACATGTGTCATTTAATAATATAAAAAATATTACATATGACTTTAAAAAGTCTAGATCAAATTCATACAATGAATCTACTAAAAAATACAACGGTGCAGAATATTTAGTGAGGGATTATATTGCAATGGCCAATGGACTTTTAAAAATAATACCACAACAAACGGGTTCTCAACCTAACAAGATACACATTCTTGGACGTGACAGGGTGCTAAGAAAAGAAGGAAATAAATGCATGATTATTTATAATAAACAACTGATATCTGTACAAGATGCAAGGAAGCTTGAAAAGCGAAATTCAAGGACATCAGGAAAGAAATAATAGAATTTGATCACGCACTTTCCTCGCTGTCACTCTCCAACCTTTTGTGCACATATGCGAGCAACCGTGCATGATCCACCAACACGTCACGTTGCGCAAACGCCTTCATGTACTTGTAGTGGACATTGTCATTGTTGACAAATAAGATGATTTTTGAAGTGATGACTGTGGGCAAGCACTTGGCCAGTTGGTGCAACCACTTTTCGGAAATGTCCTCGGCGACTTCCCATGAAAGGACCACCATGCCAATGTCGGTCTCGGCGAGTGTGCGCTAATATCGACCTCGCTCGCGTAAATGGCAGTGTCCTCGACAACTCGGGCGAGTATGGCGCGGTTCTCCTAGGTCGGGGTTCACGTGCTCGAGCAGAGGGCACACGTCGCAGTTGTCACCAAATGGCTTGAACTCGATCATGAACGTGATGATGTTGTCCATCCTGAGGGCGATCGCTACATAGTCGCGGACTTCTTGTGCGCCCTCGAGTTCGCTATCAGAGTTTTGGCAAAGGTACAAGACCTCGGTTATTTCTGTGACCTTTTGGGCAATGCGCCACACACACCTGTAGAAGCAATGGCCATCGCCCTTGACATCGATGATGGACAGGAGCATTTATGATTTGTTTTCTTTTATTAGTTTCATCATCTTTTTATACAGAGCCATTAGTCCATTTAAGGTTTTGTTGTGGTGATCGATAAAATGAGTGAAGAAACGGGTTTAGAGAAAGTGTTAGTAGAAGCTGAACCCGTTGTTGAAATGGACGAGGAAACCAAGGAGCGAATGCAACAGTTTCAAAAGATTGCAGAAAAGATTGCGATAAATACAGAGTGGAAGCAACCTTGGCAACATTTTATCAATATTAGAAACGAGATGCCCCTCGACCTCATCTTTGTCGAGTGTGCCAGTATGGAACCAAGAAAGTTCAATTCGTTTCCCATCAGGACCGAGGACGAACAATGCATGTTGCTACAACGTGTGGCGTGTGCCTATAACAAGGACGAGTTGATGCCGACTTATACTGAGGAAGAATTATGTGCGTTTGAAGTTAAACACGGTGTCGAGTTGCCCACATTGTTTGCCTTTCAACTCTTGCGCATTTCTAAACAGTTTTTGCAGGGTCACGGGTCTGACAAATGGATTGTGGATCTGGACACGGCGTTGGTATACTCGCTTATGGTGACAGAGGACGAGTTGGCAAATGGCCGTATTGAAAGTGTCAAGGCGAATGTAAATAGCAATAGCAGATGCAGTAGCAAGTGTATTCGGGTGTATGCTGACTTGGACATGCCATATTTTTATGATTTGATAATTGATGGTTTGGGAGAGGGTATGTTGATTGAACATAACGATCAAGAGGGCATATTGTCTAACTTGTGTGGAGCGGTTTTGAAAACGATGAATACACTTTAGGTATGGCCTTGCGAATATGATTTTGTTTTTAAAATTTACTATTCGCTTGTCATCCATGATGTTTCGTTTGAATACGTTTGCACCTTTGTAAATCCCGCACCATCTTCTGTTTTATGACAGTAAATTTCTCGTTTGTAATTGTCGACTATAATATCATATGGTTTTCTATAGGTTTCAAACGTATATTTATTTTTAGAGATATTGTGGGTTGTGAACACTACTTGTATGGGCCAGCTATCATCGTTTTCATTATATTTCAACTTGATACTGTCCGTACAATTTAAAATGAAAACAGTAGAGAATTACATATTGTATTTGTAAAGATTTAGGATTGAAAACATTATTTATACCTGACTCGATGGAGATTATTCATTGTGATGTAAATTGTTTGAGAACCCTAGAAATCCCAGCAACATGTATGTATGTATATGCAACCTATAATAAACTCACGAGTATTACTGCACGCACAGAACTGCCGAGTTTGCTAGAGTTGTTTGTAGAAAATAACAGATTGAAAGAAATTAGTCTTACCGATTGTCCTCAATTAGCAACCATTGAATGCGATGTTGGTGTTACGATTTCAAAGGAACTATTGGATCAAATTGATCAAGTTGAAAGATTGGAATTTCAAAAGTATTGTTCAATGAAAATGTGATTTCGGAAGTGTAATAATTTTTCTAAGAATGTCAGAATCAATGTATCCGGTCGGGACAACTGTTCTGTTTTCTGATGCGGATTATGTCGTGTGCACGGGACAAGTTTGCGGCTACTCACACGGTTTGTACGTGATTGATGATGGTGTTTCAGAGTGTGTAGTGTCACATGAAAAAGTCCGCTTGTTCACCAATATAAATGACCACTACTTGAGCCCTCACTACTGGTAATGCCCGATGCTTTTGAATTTTTGGTGTAAACATGATGTATATTTCATAAAATTTGATTTATTCAGTAATTTATTTCTTGCAGTAACATCTGAAACCATACAATGGCCACCACCAGCTACGCCTCCAATACGAGCATTTATGCCAAGTACATGGGTGAAGGCAAGGAGATTCCCGTGCTCGTCTCGGGGGTCAAGTTCAACGCCTACCAGTTCCCTGGCAAGATGCTCGGGGAAAAGGGCGACATGTTGGAGGGCTTTGTCCTTATCAACGAGAACGAGCTCACGCCAGAGAACTGCCTTTTCCAGGTCGGCTCCGAGGTGAGGTACACCCAGGACTTTAAGAAGTTCACGCTGGGTGTTGTGACCGGCTACACTAACGCTTTTGACGGCAGGTTGGGTTATCTCATCTTCAACGGAAAGCACGAGGGAGGTGTGCTGCGCGAGGAAGTCTTTTTGCGTTGACTCGATGACTTTTTGACTCGATGACTTTTTGAATACTCGTTATATACTGGTTTCGGCATGTATCGTGTCGATTTCCTCTTTTGTGCGCGATTGCGATTTGAAAGCCGTACGTTTGCAAAAATTTGATTTGTTCAGTAGTTTCCAAAGCACAGTAACAGTTTGCAATGGCCTATGTCAAGTCCATCGGGCGTAACCGGGAGATTCCTGTGCTCGTTTGCGGCAAGTTCAGCGCCAACCAGTTCACCGGACGAGTGCTCGGGATGTACGGCGATGCCAAGACTGGCTCTATCCTTGTCACCAAGAAGGAGCTCAGACCCCAGAAGCGCCTCTTTGAGATCGGAACAGAGATCAAGTTCTCCCAGGACGATGCAGAATTTTTCCCGGGTGTCGTGACAGGGTACGTCAACAGCCTCAATGGTCAGTTGGGCTACCTTGTCCAGAGCTGGAGCCACGAGGGTGCTGTGTTGCGCAATGAGGTTTCTCTACGCTCAGCATTTGATTGACTACTCATTCTATACTTTCTACTGGTTATTGGCACTTTTGTGTCATTTCCTCTTTCTGTCTTTTTGTTTTACTGTCTTTTCCCCTGCAAAATATTTTAGAATAGTTTTTTGGACAGCGGGCTTGTGTGTCATGTTGAAAATCTCGGGAAAGACCTCGTCAAATACGCCATAATTAATCGTGTCTATGGACTTGTTGATGGGGTCATATATTGCCATGTGCACCATGTACGAGTGCACTTTTTCTGACTCTTGTGTAGTTTTCCCCTTTTTCGCTTGCATGTCCACATACTCAGGTATATATGACCGGAGCTCTTGTAAATAGGCGTCATGCGGGAATATGATCGTCTTGAAATGCATTTCTACACCCTTGTGTGTTTTTGGAAGTGTGCGAACATCTAGGATGTCAGGGGCACGGCCTTGCACAGCTCTGTACCAAACAACGATTTTTCCACGGAGATCAATGGTGGGTATTTCAAGGTCGGTGATATCGTATTTGCTATCCTGTGATCCGCCTATTTGCTCACACATTTCTTTTACATTTGGAAATGGGCTATAGGTGGCTTTCAAATCTTTTGAAAATGTAATTGTTCCAGGAAGAAAAAGTATTTCACTTTCAAAAAGATAGTCAGCAAGTGTGTCGTCTATCTTGACGTAGGGGACTGTCGTAGGAAGTTTTGAAGTCCTAAAAGTGAGAATAGATCCATTGGCTCCTGCAAATCGTTGAGCTACTGTCAAGTCTTCAGTAGTGGATATAAATGCCTTGTCTAGGATTGGTGCATGTGCATGGGGCCGGAGGCGAGGGCATCCTCGATACAATACTTTGGTAAGTTTTGCAATTTCGCTTTGCTTTTTTCCATATTCAAAAAAGTAATTGACAAAATTTACATAGAATTTACAAATATATTTTCGCTTTGTGTGACTTTCTATATCACGAAGATATGGATTTATTACTCTATAGAATTTGGATGCGTAAAGAATGGCATACTTGTGAGGACTAATGTCTTTTTTGAATATTGCTTCTTTCAAAAATGACTTGACAAGTTTGTATCCCATTTCATATGTGTTTCATTTTTAATATAAAACGAATGAGCTTGTTTGTTGTGTATATTGTAGTGCCCTGGTTTCTTGGCAATGTTGGTGAACGAGTTGCTCAATGCGAGCGGGGGTCCACGCACCGGTGACTTCTTCAACTTTCAACGTTAACGTAAAGTTTTAAAAAATGATTCCTGTAAAATGAACCAGTTGATATAAAGATACATAGGCCTTGTCTTTAGAAAATGGCGATTGTCTCGCCGAACAAGTACGTGTTTATCGACGCATCCTATCTGTTGTTTCACCGCTATTATGCCGTCGTGGCATGGGCGAAAATGTCAGGGTACGATCTGGCAGGGGCTGGGACAGGGGATATTGTCGAGCGGTTTAATAAGGGCTTCGAGTTGTACATGATCCGGTTGCAGAAAAAGTTGGACGTGTCATGGGACCGGGTTGTGATGGTGTACGACTGCCCGCGCGAGACCATTTGGCGGATGGCGCACTTTCCGGGGTACAAGGCGGGACGTGTGTGTGGTGTGGCGCCGGGCATCTTTGAGCACAGCTACAACGAGATGCTGCCATCGCTTCAGGCAAAGTGGGGCTTTTTAGAGATGCGTGTGGACACGGCCGAGGCAGATGATGTCATTGCGGTGTGTTGCAAGTGGCTTTTCACAAACAGAGTAAATGAGGCGAGGACAAGCGCAGCAGATGGGTTGGATGTGGTCGTGATTACCAATGACAACGACTATGTGCAACTCGCCACACTAGGCTCCGGTTTGTCCATTCTCAATGCAAACTTTTTGAATATTGTCGAGAGGTTCAGCGAGGAGGAGCTCGAGTTCTACGTCGACTGGAAGGTCATCAAGGGCGACAAGTCGGACGGCATCCCCTCCATCGCCAAGAAGATCGGGGACAAGACGGCGTTGAAGCTGGCACGAGACCGGAAGGCACTGGCTTTGAAGTGCGAGGTGGCAGAGGTGAGGGCGCAGTACGAGCTCAACCGGTTGCTCATTGACTTTTGCAGCATCCCGGAGGACATTCAAGAGGCGATTCGTCGGAAGTTTGTGGCCTTGATGCCTTTTTGAGTTGAGGATTATTGAATTATTTTCTGTTTTGTTTTGTGTGTTTAATGTGCCGCATGACGCACTAATATCACAAAAAATATATTCAGATATAAAAATGTCGTATGGTACATTTCATTTCAAAGTGTGCAGCAATGCGAATGATGCGTTTCCGGGGACACAGTACAACGATGTAGCGCTCTTTGCCCCGACAGCAAGTCAGAACATCTACATTGGTTCCTCGAATGCGAGCAATGTCATGGTGGTGTCGCAGAGCAACGTGACCGTGCGCAAGACCTTTGTTGCGTCGAATGTCGTGGCGTCGAACGTGACTGTGTCGTCAATCGCGACGTTTAGCAACATTTATGCATCGAACGCTACGTTTAGCAATGGGACGTTTTCCAATGGTGTTTTCCAAGGGACGTTTGCAGGAAATGCCACGGGACTCGCTGGAACACCTAGTATTTTTGTGAGTGGTATGACGGGGTCGAATGCCACTTTTAGCAACATGACTGCGTCCAACGCTACATTTAGCAATGTTGTTAGTGTTGGCGGGACGTTTTCTAATGGTGTGTTCCAAGGGACGTTTGCAGGAAATGCCACTGGACTTTCGGGCACTCCGAGTATTATTGTGAGTGGTATTACTGCCTCGAACATGACTTTGTCGAATGCTACCTTGAACAATCTGACAGCGTACAACATGTCGACATTTTCCAATATTAATTTCACTGGGACCCTGACCCAGAATGGAACAGCGTTTGTATCAGGTGGTGGTGGCAGTACCAACACGACAGGAACGTTCTCAAATCTAACAGTCACCAACACGCTGACTCTTGGGTCCAACGCGATTTCTTTTGGCTCTGGCTCGGCTGCCCAGATCACCGCTTCCACTTGGAACTACATGCAAAATTATGTATATTCAGCCACTGGTACCAACATCGGGCCCACCATCAACACCACACTCATGACTGGTGTCGCTTCCCAACACAGCGCTTTTATTCAAGCTGGGCAACTTTACGTGTATGGCAACAACTCGAACGGTCAGCTCGGTCTTGGTAACACTGTTGCTGCGACTATTCCCACCATGGTCCCTGTGTTTTCCAATGTCACAGCGGTCGCTTGTGGCCAGCAATTCACTACGGTTCTGAATGGGGACTCGACAGTTTGGTCCATGGGCACTAATGGCTATGGTCAGCTGGGGTTCAATACAGGAGGTGCTGACTCGCTGGTGCCAGTTCAGGTCACTGGCCTTTCCAATGTGGTGCAAATCGCGACTGGTGCCAGCCATACACTATATTTGCTTTCTAACAATACCCTTTGGGGTACAGGGTGCGGCACCCAAGGCCAACTGGCTGCCAACACAGGAGCGATCAATTCCAATGTGGTATCGATTGCACTGCCGTATGTGGCCAGTCCGGGAACATCGAACGCGGTGCTCGAAGTGGATGCTGGATCGTATCACAGTGCACTTATTCTCAACAATGGTACCATTTACACTTGGGGGCAAAACACCTATGGCCAACTTGCCAATTCCAACTTGTCAGCTTCTTCTTCTACCATTGTGACGACTATGCAGGGTATCGCTGGCTTCCCTGCCACAGTGAATCTCGCGTGTGGCATGTACCATACCGTGTGGGCGGATTCTAATGGCTCTGTCTATTCCGTAGGTCGCAATGACTATGGACAGTGCGGCAATGGGTCTGTATCAGCCACTCTTACAGTGCCTGCGAAAGTGGTGACTGGCCCTGGTCCCTCCAACATTGTCACATTGTTAGCGGCAGGGCGTGGGCATACTGCACTGGTCAAGAATACGGGGTCCATTTGGACTTGGGGTGACAATACCTATGGTCAACTGGGTCAAGGTATCTCGATTGCACAACTGAATACCCCTACGCAACTCCTCATGCAATATGCGACAACTGCGACGGCATATGCAGTGGCAGCGGGTGCTAACAACACGGTGTTTCTCCTAAATAATGATCTTACCGTTGCTCAAAAGAATCGAATTGTTTCGTGCGGACAAAATCAATATGGGCAAGTGGGAAATGCCATGTATTCACCCAATGGAATAGCAGCAACATCCAACGTGTGTGTACCTGTACCAATCACACCATCGACAACAATGTATAGGAAGCAATTGTTTCAATCGGGAGGTGGAGCTCAAACATATACATCGGCCATGATCGATGTAGATGGATCTCTCTACATGTGGGGTTACAATGCGGACAGCGAGTGTGGTGATGGACAAACAACGAATCGACTTGTACAAAGCCCCGTATCCTACTTTAATTTTACAAATGGAACACGCATAGTCCAAGTTGCGTCAGGAGGTGCACACACGGTAGCATTGGATTCCACCGGTTACATCTATGCATGGGGCTACAATGGATATGGTCAACTTGGCAATAATATAACGACAAATCAGAGTGTGCCAGTGTTGATCACAGGATTTGGCGCGATTGTAGGCAAGACGATTGTGGCGGTTGCATGTGGACAATATCACACGGTCGCATTGGATTCCGCAGGGGCTATCTATGCATGGGGCAACAATGCACAAGGTCAACTTGGCAATAATACAACGACAAATAATCAGAATGTCCCAGTGTTGATCACAGGATTTGGCGCGATTGTAGGCAAGACGATTGTGGCGGTTGCATGTGGACAAATTCACACGGTTGCATTGGATTCCGCCGGGGCTTTGTATGCATGGGGCTACAATGGATATGGTCAACTTGGCAATAATACAACGACACAACAGAATGTCCCAGTGTTGATCACAGGATTTGGCGCGATTGTTGGCAAGACGATTGTGGCGGTTGCATGTGGAACTTATCACACGGTAGCATTGGATTCCGCCGGGGCGGTGTATGCATGGGGCAACAATGGCTCTGGTCAACTTGGCAATAATACATCGACACAACAGAGTGTG
>Ga0316219_1001544_pt1 | contig 23958 bp, 18 predicted proteins | sample TBH18003PmetaG_FD_203635 | JGI IMG/M metagenome (GOLD analysis project Ga0316219, IMG submission 203635) | Freshwater microbial communities from Trout Bog Lake, Wisconsin, USA - TBH18003P | ecosystem: Environmental > Aquatic > Freshwater > Lake > Hypolimnion/Profundal zone | place: USA... | reverse complement strand
AACGCTGAGTGATTGTGCGTCTCGGATGAAATCATTTTCTTTGCCCGTTTATCGGGCAAAGAGTGACTGCTTGTTCTGGATGAAACTAGTATCGCTGCGCTCTAACTCTATAATTAAGAAAAGAAATGTTGTTGTGAGCGATAGCGATACAACAGATGTCTTTAGACATCTTAAAAGAATGGCATTCCTGTTTTCTTTGTTGTTTCCATGTTGCTTTTAACTATATCGGTAATCATGATTCTTTCTTGATTAGTTAATGCCATGGCATCATCATAACTCAATCCACCCCTCATATACCAACACATTTTTAATGCTTCATGTTTTAAGGCTTTTGTATCTTTCTCGTATTGTTCCAATAACTCTACGATTTCTGCATCAGTTTTAAAAGTCAAAAGCCTTAAACGAAAAAATTTGCGTAATCAAACTCAATATTAACATCAAAGGGTTTTGAGCATTCGCCACAGACTACACTGGCGGGTTTTATTTTAACAGTATTTGCTAGTTCTAATAATTTGTCTTGGATTGATTTGATAACAGATGACTCTGAGTTTTCAAAGAATTCTTTTAGATGTGCTTTATTTGAAATTCTAGATCCATCTTCCATTTCTATATACTCGATACTTTCCACAACTGACATAATGCCAAGATCAACTAGCTTGGTCATACTTTCGGATAGCAATCGTATTTTTTCATCAGGATCTATATCGGTGCCTATATTATTAATTGCGTCTGATAGTTTTTGTTCCTCAAAAGCCACTCGATTACTTTGATTTACTGCAAAGTAGCGTTGCGGGTGTAGTTTAATTTTCAGTGTTTGATATTCTATTTTTTGCGAATAGTCGGGGCATTGTATGCCTCCTAGTATAGGCTTTAAGTCAATATCATAATCATTTTCTGCTTTACAATGCGGGCATACTGTTTCGATGTGCATATGCTCCCCGTAACTGGCAATGCGTATTGCAATCAGTACAGCATCTACATCAATACTGGGCATTTCCCATGCATTCTTAATTCCCGGAACACAACTCTGTATAACGTCCACGACACCTTGACCGTTTAGTAGTGCATCCGGAGTTTTGAGCACGATTTCGTCTTTTGTGGTCATTGCGTAAACTGGAAGTTCGCCAGTTACTGCTAATTCTAGTGCTTCTTCTTTCCACCATTTGCCACCGCTGGGTAATTTGATATAGATCGCGGGCTGGCGAAAAAATTTACTCAAGGGGTTTTGTTGCTCGATCGACATGTTTTTATCCTATAAATATATGATTGATACTAATATTTATAGTGGTATCCTAACTGGAAATTTAATATATGGCAACTGGAAAAAGCACAGAACAACTCTTAGAATCCCTTCTTGAGCAACAAATAGACACTAATAAAATGATGGCTCGTAGTATGGGTGCAACAGGTGTTGCTGGCTCTAGCGCATCTGGTTCAGCTATACCATTTAAAAAATACGCTAAAAGTTTTGATGAGTTGATTCGTGAAACTCAACGACAGACTGAATGGCTTAAAAAGTCTGCCAAAGAAGCCAGCAGTTTCTCTAAGATGTTTTCACCAATTCCGTCTACTTTATCAAGTTTAAAACATCAAATAGAAGAATTAGATGAAGCTATAAAAGATCAAGCTGATGCAGAAAAAGTACGACAGCTACAAGAAGAGAAAGCACATCTTTTAACACAAGCGGCCCGTAACGACAATATTGAAAACATGAAGAAACTTACCTCTAACTTGAAACAGGTTGGGGTTACAGGGCTCGGGGCTGCAGGTAACTTTGTCAAAGGTCTTCAAAGCGGACAAACCGGCATAGAATTAAGTACAGGATTGATAACTGCCGGGCTTGAGATGTCGGCTACGGCCAGTGCGGCCGCCGGACAAGCCGCCGGTACTGCTGGGCAAATAATGATGCACAGCACCAATCCCAAACTGAAAGCATTGGGTGAGACTGCTGCAATTGTGGGACCGCTACTAGGGCAATTGGGTGCAGGTGCTAGTAAGCTGGCCAAATTTGGTGTTGAAGTACTAAGCAAAGAAGTAGAAAAAACAGTCAAAGCATTTAACGATGCATCTGGTGCCGGAGCATTGTTTGCCGGTGGTATGGATGACTTGCGGGCCTATTCAGGTCAAGCAGGGTTGACTGTAGAGCAATACAGTAATGTACTAAAAAATAACGCAGGTATACTGGCTGATTCTGGATATACTGTCAGTGGTGCTGCAAAAATTGTTGCCGGAGTTACTAGTAATCTAGCAACACAGACTAATAAAAACGGACGTACCCTGCAAAACGAATTACTAAACTTGGGTTATGGTTTTGAAGAACAGGCTGGACTAGTAGCTCAAATAACTTCTGATCTTAAGAAAAGTGGTGGTACTGCAAGTAATGCTCAAGTGGCACAGGCCACTGCGGAGATTGGCAGAAATATGCGAATCGTCGCAGATATATTAGGCGAAGATGCAAAACAAAAAATGGCCCAGGCAAAGAAAGAAGCTGAACAATATGCATTCAATGCCAAGGTGCGAGAAATTGCAAGAAAAACTAATGATCCCGGATTACTAAAACGTGTAGAAGCAAGTCTTTCTTTAATGGATGAAACGCAAAGACGTGCGGCTATACAAGCAACTGTTCTAGGCGGTGCAGTCACTGATGTCTCGGCAAATGTACTAGGACAAGCAGATGCTGGAAGAGAATTTGCCTCCAATTTGGAAAAAGGTAATGCAAGTCTTACAGGACTGACTGGTGGCTTTGCTAGAGCCAGTGAAAACTTTGATAAGACCTATGGTGATACTGCACGAGCAATATCAACTGGTGCCATAGCTGGTGCAAATGGTCTCAGTGATTTAGCTAAGAGCGCAGATTCTTTAGGGCAACAACAATTTAAACTCACAGAAGAAAATTTAAAGTCAGCAGTTGCAGCCGCAGATGCACAGGCAAATGCCTCGGGTAAATTACAAAATGCAGTTATTGGTGCAGAAACTGCTGCCCAGAATTTAAAATTATCTTTGCAAAATGAACTAACACCGGCTATTGCAGATTTTGCTAATGTATCAAAAGCCATGCTGGGTGAAGTTAAAAAGATGTTGGCTGACGTTGGAGTTGGGGTAAAGGATTCAGCTGACAGTGGTTTATGGGGCGATGTAAAAGGGGCGCTAAAATCGATTGGCCGCGCTGGTCTTGAAATTGGAGGTGGGGCGATTGGTGGAGTTATTGGTGCTGGCGTGGCCGCTACAGAAACTGTGGCCACTGGTGGTTTAGGCGTGATAGCAGCTCCGGCATTGACATATGGTGGTGAAGCTGCAGGTGCTTACGCAGGAAAACAACTAGCTGATGTATTGGGATTTGCCAAAGGCGGTATTAGCTCTACATCCAATCCACAGGGTGTATTGGCAATGGTAAGTGAGGGTGGTATAAACGAAGCACATGTACCGCTACCAGATGGTAAATCAATTCCAGTAGACATGGGTAACTTCACAGATAATTTAGCCAAACAAATTTCAACAGCTATTGTTGCTGGCTTGTCCTCTCAGAAATCAAGTAAAGATGACGCAACAAACAATTCAATTGCTAATGAAATATCAAATCAACGAGCATTAGTAAACGAATCATTAGAACAATCACTAAATCAAATGGTATCATTAATGAGAAAACAGGTAGATTCGGGAGATGAAATGATTAACCATTTACGGGATCATACTGATATATCCAAGAAACTTCTTAACGCATCATTGTAATCTTATAAATATAAGATACCTAGGAATTAATAATGGCCGGATGGAAAAAATATTTTAAGACAGGGAATATACAGGGCGCAATAAGCCCAATTGGTAGCCCTGGCAACTCACAGGCAAATCCAGCATATCGAGCTATGGCAAGCAACTTGCCTGAGGTTTATATCGGACACCCTAATCGTATTGAACGATATAATCAGTACGAACAAATGGATATGGACAGCGAAGTCAATGCTGCCTTGGACATTTTGGCAGAATTTTGTTCGCAGAAAAATGAAGAAAATTTAAGTGCATTTGATCTACACTTTCATGAAAAGCCCACAGACAACGAAGTTAAGATCATTAAAGAACAACTTCAACAGTGGATTAATCTAAATGAATTTAACAAACGTATATTTAAAATTGTGCGCAATACTATCAAGTATGGCGATCAAGTGTTTATCCGTGATCCAGAAACATTTAAGTTATTCTGGACAGAGATGTCGAAAGTTACTAAAGTTATTGTAAATGAAAGTGAAGGCAAAAAGCCCGAACAATATGTGATCAAAGACATACAACCCAATTTCCAAAACTTAACTGTAACTGCGGTATCAACAAGTGATACATTTACAAATCACCCGCAAGTGGGCGGGGCAAGTGGTAGTTATACACAACCCCGTACACCTTATAGTGGTGGTAGTAGATTTAGTCATGCACAAAACGAAGCAGTTGTTAACGCAGAACACGTGGTGCATTTGAGCCTAACTGAGGGTTTAGATGTATTCTGGCCTTTTGGTAATAGTGTACTAGAAAACGTTTTCAAAGTATTCAAACAAAAAGAATTACTTGAAGATGCTATTATTATCTATCGTGTACAACGTGCTCCTGAGCGTCGTATGTTTAAAATTGATGTAGGTAATATGCCTACACATATGGCTATGGCCTTTGTTGAGCGTATCAAAACAGAAATTAGTCAACGTCGTATCCCTACTCAATCGCAAAGTGGCGTTAACATGATGGATGCTACTTACAATCCATTGAGCACAAACGAAGACTTTTTCTTCCCACAGACTGCTGAAGGTCGTGGTAGTAGTGTGGAGATTTTACCCGGTGGACAAAATTTGGGTGAGATTACAGACTTAAAATTCTTTACTAATAAACTATTCCGTGGATTACGTATTCCTGCAAGTTATTTGCCTACAGGAGTTGATGACGGCACACAAAGTATCAGTGATGGTAAAGTAGGTACTGCTCTTATACAAGAGTGGCGTTTTAATCAATATTGTATGCGTCTACAGTCTATGATTGTGGACAAATTAGATGCAGAATTTAAAATGTTTATGCGCTGGAGAGGCATTAACATTGACGGACAAATCTTTGATTTAACCTTTAATCCTCCGCAGAACTTTGCACAGTATCGTCAAGCAGACATAGACAGTTCTAAGATTGCTACATTTACACAATTAGAGCAGTTTCCTTATTTCTCTAAACGTTTCCTAATGAAGCGTTACTTGGGCTTAAGTGAACTTGAAATGAGTGAAAACGAAATGCAATGGGCCGAAGAAAAAGGCAAGTCAGAAGAAACAAGTCCGGGACAAGCAAACTTGCGTAACGTTGGTGTTACCCCTGGTGGATTGGCTAGCGACCTTGAGAATGTTACTCCGGAGCCTGGAGCTGATGTTGCTGGTGCCGGTGGCGCATTAGACTTAGGTGGCGGTGCTGAAGGTGGGGGTGTCGGGACTCCAACAGGCGGAGCCGGTCCTGCGGCAAGTGCCCCGGGAGTGGGCGGATAATATCCATTCGCTATAAATACTAGACTATGTTTATTACAGATCTATTAGAAAGTCCACAACCCGTACTGCCCGGATATCAATCCGAACAGGACGATAATTCAGTCATGAAACTATCTGATCTACGCAAAACAAGACTAACACTAGCACACCTTAACCGTTTAAGAATGGCGAATGATGTACGTAAATTTGAGTTTGAGAAAAAGTTAGAAACAATACAATCACAGTATGCAGCCCCTGCAGAAGAGGGCGGAGCCGGTGCAATGCCGGGCCTATAACAGAATTATTACAAATTCTATCTAAAATACATTAAAAAACACGCATATTACATAGTTTTCTGCGTAGTTTAGTAAATAGAAATACAAAGCCAATTATTTAAAGGAGTTTCTTAATGAACAAATATGAACAGTTGATTGAACACATCATCAACGAAGACGAACAAGCAGCTAAAGAACTTTTCCACCAATTAGTGGTTGAGAAGTCACGTGACATTTATGAGTCACTAATGGACGAAGACTTGGGTGGCAATGCTAGCCAAAACTTTGTGCAAGGCATCCAAGGCGAGCAAGAAGCCGCACAAGACCAAGGTCTTGGTGAAGATGACGAAATGGATCTAGACGGTGACGATGAGATCGGCACCGACGACATGGATGGCGAAGAAGAAACATTTGGTGGTGACGAAACTGACATGGGTGACATGGGTGGTGACGAAGCTGAACATAATGAAATCGAATCTAAAATTGATGATCTAAGTGCACAACTAGAAGAATTAAAAGGCATGTTAGCCGGCGACGAGCACGGTGATGACATGGGTTCTGAAGAGCCTGCTGATGACTTAGGTGCTGATAGCGACTTTGACATGGACGGTGGCGAAGAAGAGTCTGACATGGAAAGCATGAGCATGGAATCTGCTAACCCTTTTGCTAAATCAGGATCAGGTAAAAGCGGATCTGCAAGTGGTTCAGGTATGTCTGGTAGCGGTGTAAAAGAATCTAAGAAAATGAGTGGATCTGGTGTTAGCGGTTCAGGTAAGTCAGGATCAGGTAAAAGTGGTTCAGGCAAAATGGAAGGCTACAAAAGAACGGACGTAGAGATCATGAAAGAATACGTTGACAAGATCGGTGAAATTTATAGCCAAGAGCCTGCTAAGGGCGAGGGCAAGACTGTTGGTACAGGCGGTGACGCACCAACAGTAAACAAAAATAGTGTTAGCCTAGACAAGGGACCTGACTTTGGTGGTACTAACGAAAACATTCTAAGTGGTCAAGGCAATGAGCAAGCTGCTGATGGAAAGCAATTTAAAGCTCCAAACAATGAGTATAGCAAAAAGCGTGGCGACTTACCGGGGGCCGGACAATTTAAAAATGTTCCAGGTAAGAAAAAAGTATGGGACCAAAAGGGACCTGCTGAAGGGCACGGCGCAGAGAAGAAGTCTGGTGCAGAAGGAAAGTTAGTTGGTGCTGACGGAAGTCGCCCAGTTAACAAAACTAGTGTGCAAAAGCAAAACACTGGTAAGAAGTAATAGGAACTTATAATAATGGCTTTGTTCCTTAAAGAAACTTTATCATTTGACAACGCAGAGCTTCAGGTTATATCTGAAGACTCTGGCGATGGCAAGGGTAAGCATTTCTACATGGATGGGATATTCATTCAAGGTGGCGTACAGAATGCCAACAAACGTGTATATCCCACACATGAAATTAAAAAAGCTGTTGGTACTATCACTGAGCAATTAAGTGGTGGATATAGTGTACTGGGTGAGTTAGATCATCCAGATGACTTAAAGATTAACTTGGATCGTGTTAGCCACATGATAACAAAAATGTGGATGGACGGACCAAATGGTTACGGAAAATTAAAAGTATTACCAACACCAATGGGTAAACTAGTTGAAGCAATGCTGACAAGCGGTGTTAAGCTAGGAGTAAGCTCACGTGGATCTGGTAATGTTAATGAAGGAAGTGGACACGTTAGTGATTTTGAAATCATTACCGTAGACATTGTTGCACAACCTAGTGCACCAAATGCATATCCTAAAGCAATCTATGAGGGCTTGATGAATATGCGTGGTGGACAACAGTTGTTCGACATGGCTAAAGACGCCAGCACTGATCAAAGAGTACAAAAGTACGTGGAAAAAGCAGTGGTGCAGCTTATCAACGATTTGAAACTATAGGAGAACAAATCCAATGTTAGACGCCTTAAAACCAATGCTAGAAAGCGGCATTATCAACGAGTCTACACAACAAGCTATCAATGAAGCTTGGGAAACCAAGTTAACTGAAGCACGTGAGCAATTACGTGCAGAGCTTCGTGAAGAATTCGCTGGTCGTTATCAGCATGACAAGCAAGTAATGGTTGAGGCTCTAGACAAAATGGTTACAGAATCTTTAACTGCTGAGATTGAAGAATTCAAAGCAGAGAAACTAGCTCTTTCAGAAGACCGCGCAAAGTTTAACGCTCGCATGGTTGAAAGTGCAGGTAAGTTTGATCAATTCCTAGTTACAAAACTAGCTGAAGAGATCCAAGAACTACGCAATGATCGTAAACAATATGAGAATAGCATCGCTAAACTTGAATCGTTTGTTATCAAAGCACTTGCAGAAGAAATTCAAGAGTTTGAAGCAGACAAGAAAGCAGTTGTTGAAACTAAAGTTCAACTTGTTGCTGGAGCTAAAGCAAAATTAGCCGAGCTACAAAAGAACTTTGTTGCACGTAGTGCTGAAATGGTTAAAGAATCTATTACCGCGAAACTAGAGTCTGAAATGACTCAACTAAAAGAAGACATCAATATTGCTCGTGAGAACATGTTTGGTCGCCGTTTATTCGAAGCTTTTGCAAGCGAGTTTGCTGTTACTCACTTAAATGAGAACAAAGAAATTGCTAAGATGCAAGAGATGTTGAAGAAACAAAGTGCAGTTATTGCCGAAGCTAAAAAAGCTATCGAAAATAAAGCAATGTTAGTTGAATCAAAAGAAAAAGAAATTCGTATTATCAAGGAATCAACAGAACGTAAGACACGTCTTGCAGAAATGTTGAAGCCTCTAAACAAAGAGAAAGCTGCAGTAATGAGCAGTCTACTCGAATCAGTGCAGACCGACAAGTTACAGTCCGCATTTGATAAGTATCTACCAGCAGTTCTGAACAACGGAACAGTTAAAACAGTTGCCCCAAAAGCATCAGTGTTAACTGAAAGTCGTACAGAAGTGACGGGAGACAAAACTGCAATGCAAGTATCAACTCAAGACACAGAAGCTTCTGCTAATGTATTTGAATTGAGAAAACTAGCAGGGCTTAAGTAACTTACCCTAAATAGGAAAAAAGGAAAAGAAAATGACACAAGCATTATTAGAAAGCCGTTGGGGCGAGACAAAAGACGCTCTGCTAGAAGGCTTAAATGGTTCACGTAGAACTACTATGGCAGTTGTATTGGAAAATACACGTAAGCACTTGGTAGAAAATGCAACAGCTGGCGCAACATCAGCAGGTAACGTAGCAACACTTAACCGTGTTATTCTACCAGTTATCCGTCGTGTTATGCCTACAGTTATTGCTAACGAAATTATTGGTGTACAACCAATGACAGGTCCAGTATCTCAGATTCACACACTACGTGTACGTTATGCAGATAACGTTACAGGTACAAATGGTGCAACTGGCGCTACTGTTGGTGACGAGGCATTAAGCCCATTCAAGATTGCTACTGCTTATTCTGGTACAACATCAGGATATGCTAGTTCAACTGCAACACTTGAAGGCGTACCTGGCAACCGTATCAACGTTCAAATCTTGAAACAAGTTGTTGAAGCGAAGACACGTAAAATGTCAGCACGTTGGACATTTGAAGCCGCTCAAGACGCACAGTCTATGCACGGTTTAGATGTTGAAGCAGAAATTATGGCTGCTCTAGCACAAGAGATCACAGTTGAAATCGATCAAGAAATTATCGGTTCACTAAGCTCTTTGGCCGCAACTGACTACGCTTTTGACCAATCAGCAGTATCTGGTACTGCAACATTCGTTGGTGACGAGCACGCTGCTCTAGCAGTGTTAATCAACCGTTCAGCTAACCTAATCGCACAACGTACACGTCGTGGTGCAGGTAACTGGGCTATTGTAAGTCCTGCTGCATTGACAGTACTACAGTCAGCAACAACAAGTGCTTTTGCTCGTACAACAGAAGGAACTTTCGAAGCTCCAACAAACACAAAGTATGTAGGTACATTAAACGGCGCAATGCGCATTTATGTAAATTCATACGCAAACGATTCAACTCCAGTATTGGTTGGATATAAAGGTACTAGCGAGGCTGATGCAGCTGCGTTCTATTGCCCATATATTCCTCTAATGTCTTCTGGTGTTGTATTAGATCCTAATACTTTTGAACCAGTAGTAGGCTTCATGACACGTTATGGTTATGTTGAGCTTACAAATACTGCTTCTTCTCTAGGTAACGCAGGCGACTACGTTTCTGAGATCAGTATTGCAAATCTATCTTTCCAATAATCGAAAGATTATTTACAGAACAAAAACCCACTACGGTGGGTTTTTTGTTGGCTATTCGATAAATACTCTGTTCGCTCTTAACTGAGAGTTCCCGGAGTAAGCCACTCCGGGTAGCTTAGAACGCTAACACAAGGAGAAATTAAATGGCAAAGTTAAAAATATCAAATCAAACCTCACAAACAAACGTAACATATCCTCAACCAGAGGGTGATCGTTTTATTAGCCCAACGTTAATCAACGGACTTCACTACGGTGGTGTTGGTGGTTTGACAACAAATGGTAATCTACAGATTAGACCCACAGTATACGTCAACGCAGTTGGTGCATCTGCTGCTGCAGGCAGTATTATTGCACAAAAAGGTTCACACAAGTTCCGTGTAACTGATGGTACTTATACTGGTGATTGTAAATTAGTAAACAGTACAACATTGGCTGCAGGTCAAATGAATCTATGGGCTAACGTATGTATTATCCCCAGTGCAACAATGGCATCTGCAAACGTAGCCGGTGGTGCAACAAGTGCTACAGTGACATGGACTGCAGGTACAACACTTGGACCAGTAGCTACCCCACGTGTAGGTGACTACTTAGTTGGTTTCCCAACAAGCCCAAATATCAGTGCTTATGGTGCTCAAGTTACTAGCGTTACAAATGCTACTACAGTAGTGGTTTCTGTAACAGGTAATATTGCCGCAGCAACAACTTTGGCTAATGCAATGACATTGGTAAGTCGTATTGATAACAAATATATTCGTGATTTTATCAGCGATGGTCAGCAAGATAGCACAAACGGTACTACAACTTATTATACAAATGGATATAACCCAACTAAATTCCGTTATGTATTGGGTGGAAATGCAGTCAGTGCATCATCTACTATTACTGGCGGTTTCGCAAGAGTAATCAGTGCGTAATAACTACAAATAGCCGTATCTGATTACGGCATGAGACGATTGAGGCGGCCCGTAAGGGTCGCTTCTTTTTTGATATTTCGATATCTAGACTTCAGCTAAATATACGATAAACAGGGCATTTTCTGATGAGTACGTATAAAAGAATTAGTGGCGACTACACAATAATGAGTGTAAACCCCACGGACAAGATTAATATTGATACTTCCACTGTGATTATTAATGGTAATTTGGTTGTTACAGGAAACAGCCAAAGTATTGTCAGTACAGATACCGCTATTACTGATCATACCATCACATTGAACAGTGGAGTTACTACTCCCAATCTAAGCGGTGCTAATATTATTGTTGCTCGTAGTTTAACTGGTGCAAGTCCTAACGTATTCATTAGTTGGAACGAGACGGTAAAAGCATGGCAATATTATAACGGCACCACAGTGGCAAATATTGCATCAGCTTCTGCTTCTGGTATAGCCAGTGTCAGCGCAGATACTAATCCATCACTTGGTGCTAATTTAAATTTAGCCGGACACAAAATTTGGGACAGCACAGATAATGCAAACGTCCAAGTATCATTTGCCAACGTCAGCACTGGTGGAACTGGAGTATATGTAAATAACACAAGTTATGCCAACGTAGAAGTTATATCTAAAACTCGTAGCGTGGCCTACAGTATTTTATTCGGATAATAGGAACAAACATGTCATTACAAAACGCATCATTAACAAACAGCACCGCAACTTCTATATATACAAGCAGTGGTAATAACGTTATATCAACAATACATATTTGCAATAATACAAATGCAACTATATATGCAAATGTCTATATGGTTCAAAATACATTTATTGCAAATGGTGTTAATATAGTTTACGGTAACGTAGCAGTAAGTGCTTACAATACCCTAATTACACAGGAAAAATTTGCTCTAGGTAATAACGATGCAGTATATGCAAATGCAAGCACTACTGGATTATCGGCTACTATCAGTTATATTGGAATTTAATAATGGCAAGATTTCTTAAAAATCCCCAATTGGCTCCGGGAGCTAGTGCAGCAATACTACCAGTAGTGCCAAGCAGTAGTTATGGTGATGCACCAGTGCAGGGGTTGATTAGATTTAATCAAAATCCTACAGGATCTAGTTATCCTAGAATTGAAATTTATTACAACGGAAGTTGGCAACAAGTCGCACCAATTGGTAAAGTTCAATTGATTATTGATAGCTTAGGTCCTGGTGACGGTACTACTAGTGCTTTCACAATGACACAGGCAGAAACAGATCCAACAGCCGTAGCAGTATTTGTTGGTGGAGTATATCAACAACCCACAACAAATTATACCGTAAGCGGAACACAGATTACATTTACCAGTGCCCCGCCAAGGGGTAACATTAACCCTACCCAAATTATTATTATACATAATATTAATAGCACCAACGTGGCTGCTTAGGAGCAGACATGGCAATAGCACGTATCAATGGACCAATGTTGCAAGCGAACCTGGAGCGCCAGGGCACCAACATTCAAATTGATCTTGCAGCCTTTTTTGATGTAAACAATTACAGAGTCGGGGTTAATAATACTAATCCACAGTACACTTTAGATATTACAGGTAATGCCCATCTAGGGAACTTGTATATTTTAGGTAATGCAATTACTACTGATCCCGGTTATAAATTAAATCTAGGTAATATCTCTAATGTCACCATTAGTGGTGGTAGTCCAAACTATATTATATATACCGATGGCTCGGGTAATTTAAGTTTTGGTAATTTGAGTACTCTTGCTACATCCGAAGTTTTTACTGGTAATAATATTATTCTTGGAAGTAATACTATTGGGTTATTAAGTAGCAACGCCGGAGCTCTTACCACTACAACATCAATAACCGATAGTATAGCAGTTTTAAATCAAATTCTAGGTAACATTACGAATAGTACTGGATCTAATATAATTGCCGGCAATATTAATGGCACTTTGCACGGGAATGTCTACGGAAATGTAAATGGTAACAATTTAGGATTCTTTAGTAATATAACTAGCGGAAATATAACTTCTCAGTTCTACGGAAATATCCATGCAGATATAATAACTCCTTACCAAACCACAGTAACAGTTTTTAATAATACTTCTGCCATTGGTCTGCCTGTAGGCACAAATACTCAATATCCAACAGCTAATATTGCAGGATATCTAAGATATAATAGTTCTAAAGCAACCATAGAATACTACAACAGTAGTGTTTGGGTACCATTTACTAACACAATTTCAGATCAACAAATTACACCTAGTGGATCTACTAATGTTTATACGCTCAATCAACCAGCAACTACTTCGGGTATTATTGTAAGTATTAACGGTACAGTTCAACAACCCGGTGTTGCTTATACAGTTTCTGGAACTACTATAACATTTGCAGAAACCCCGCTAATAACTGATATTATTGATATTCGCTTCATTGCCAGCGCATCTGCAGTAGTATTGACAGGATTATCGGAAGATATAAGTACTACGGGTAATATTTTTGCAACAGAACTCACGTTGACAAGTGCGTTGCAGTTTGCAAATTTGACAACTTCACAAATCAATGCAATATCCTCCCCTAGTAGCGGGATGACAGTATATAACTGGACCAGTGGAAATATTCAAGTTTATAACGGCTCAAAATGGGCTAACATAACACTGAATTAATTTAGTAACAACCCTGTAATGTTACAATTGTCTAAGATCTACACTCGTAGATCCGAATATCCACATCTGAGCTAAATAGTATTATTGAGTAATAAAAATAAGGAAACACAATGTCGATTACCCGTATTCAGAATAATCAGATTACAGATAGTACAATTGTCGGCTATGCAAAAATTGGATCAGGATCATTAACTGGTAATCTATTTGCCCCTTCGATTACTCTAAACAGTAACGTTACTATTAACGGTAACTTGTTTTTGAGTAATACTGGTAATGCTACAACAATTAATGCCACAAATACATATATCAACGATCCGATCGTTGTTTTCAATAACGGATATTCGGGCAGTTTATCTGGATACGATATTGGTATTTTAGTCAACAGAAATTTAAGTAGTTTACCGCCATACGGATCAGTGAACACTGCTTGGATCTGGGTTGAGGCTGACCAAGCATTTGAAGCAATCGCTACTACTGACATTGGTACAGGCATCACAACAATTAACAATTCAGGTTTTGCCAACGTTAAAGTTGGTAATATCATTAGTGTATCAGAAACAATTAACGGAGCATTGACCGTAGCCGGAGCGACAATATTTACTACTGCAACTGGTGGCGGCTTACAAGCGGTTGCGATTGGTAATGTAACTCCCGGAAGTGCAGTATTTACAACAACATCTACTGGTGGGTTGCAAGCAGTCGCACTTGGAAACGTAACTCCAGGAACTGCGGTGTTTACAACTGCAACAACTGGTGGATTACAAGCGGTTGCAATTGGTAACGTAACTCCTGGAAGTGCAGTATTCACAACAGTGAACACAACAGGCAATATCGTTGCTAACTCTGGTGCAACTAGCCTAACAATTAACGGCAACGCCATTAGCAGCAACACTGGTAAGATTGGACTTGGAAGCATTAGCAACGTTCAAATCACTGGTGGTACTAGCGGATATACCATTGTAACTGATGGTGCGGGTAACTTAAGTTTTGCATCATTACTAGGTAATAGTATTCAACTTGGCGCTAACTCAAGCGGTCAATTAGTATCCAATGCAGTATCTTTATCAAGCACACTAGATGTAACGGATGCCATTGCCCAATTGAACGCAATCCTAGGTAAATTAACACCAGCAAGCCCTCCAAACTTCCCAGCAACCTCACTAACCCAATCCACTGGTACTATCTCTGGATTGATGACAAACTTTGCACAGACTGACAATAGCGGTTGGGGTAACTTAAGCGTTAGTGGCGGAACCACAGTAAACGTAACAAGAAGTGCAGTTTTTGCAACCAGCACAGTAACCAACTCGGGAACTACCCCAAGTGGCGGTAACATTCAGTTGTACATCAACGGCACGGTTATAGGCAATAACTACCATGCGCTAACATCAAGCCCAACCAGTGCAGACAACGGCACATACGGTAACTTGGTTGTGAGTGGTGTGCAAGATTATCATAATATTGTTAGTACAGTAGCAGCTGGATTCTGGAACGTTTTTTCAGCATCAGTTGCGGCTACAAGTATACCAGCTGGATGGAATAGAGCAAACATATTTTACACCGGTGATGCAACAGGAACATCTACACTGACTTGGTATTACGATTCAAGTTCACCAACTGCACCGGCATTTTCAGCAACAAGTATAGCATTAAGCAGCAACGTTGTTACATATTCAAGTACGATTCCGCATTTGAACTCCAGTGCAGGATTTACACTAAACGGTACAGTACAAAACTTAAGCGGAGACTTGTACTATGCAGCATGGACCAGCACTAGTGCTAACTTCTTCTCAAGTCTTGGTGCAGGTGGTGCTCTACTAGCACCAGCTAACAGAACCCTGGCTCAAGTAGGTGTACCAGTACCGTTAACACGCAATAATACTAGCGCATACTCTTTCTCAACAACATCAAACGTTACAACCGGCTTTGGTAGCGCAACAGCCACAACTGGCCCGACACTAAGTGTTTCAACCCCATATGCAACCACTGGTAGTGGACAATTTGCACCAGGAAGTATTATCCTGTACAAAACAGGCACAAGTACACAGATTGAAGAAACCAGTCTAACAAGTTCGTATGGAACAACATATCGTATTGTAAATCCAGATGGTGGTACAGCTGCAGATAATCCTGCTTATACAGGATCTGAAAGTGCATTTAATAGTGCAACTGGTACATTATTGTCTACAGATGCCACAGTGGTTGCGGCAAAATTACAATACGATGTAACCAATTACTCAACTGGCTATTATCCAGTTGGTCCAAATTTAAGTTCAGGGCGTAGCTCAAGTCAATACTTTACATTTAAATTTGCCCAGGCTGCTGTTTCTGGATTCTATATTCACTATGTTGGTACCTTAGCAGGTCTATGGGTAGCGGTTCCTGGAGTAACAGATACTGTAGCAAGCCCAACTAACGGATGGTTAAACGCCGCTGCCTATTATGGTGGCGCAGGTGCACCTGGTACAGGTTCTGGTGGTAACGGAAGTGCAGGTTGCGCGACCGGTACTGCTGCTACATTAAATTCAAACGGTACATATTACGCACAAGTGACACTTGGTACTTTAAACACATCAAGTCCTGGTAATAAGAGTAACGAGGTTTATGTTAGAGTTAAATTGACAAGTGGGCAATCTCTATCATCACTATACCTAGCAACATCATAATATAAGAAGAGAACTATAAAAAATGGCAATTAACTCAACACAGATTACAGACTACTTATACAAAAAGGTTGGATTTGGTATATCCAAGACTGACACGTCTACTGCAAAATACCCTTTTAACGAATCTATTGCCAGTCCATTATTGACTCCTGGCCAATATGTTTGGCAACAGGATTATGCTATTCCGGTGGTGACTTCAGCTCCGTCCTCTAATACAAGTCTTAATGGTAGTACTATTGTTAGTGTTTACAACACCAACACAAGTGCAGTAGTTCAAGCAACTGCGCTAACTGAAAGTGTTAGCCAAGAAACATGGAATACTGGAATCACTAATTGGATTCCTCCAAGTTTTGGATCTGGTTACCAACTTAAAGTATATGCAGGTTGGTCGGGAGCAAGTGCTGCTCAAGTAGCAAACTTTACAAACTTACCGGTTGGTGGTGTTAATAACGACTCTTGGTTCTTTGATTATCAGTCTGGTATCCTTAACTTTGCTGATACCAACGTCCCTACGGCAGCAGCCAACGTTTCAAACGTTGTTTACGTTATGGGTGCAGTTTACACTGGTACACTAGGTATCACAAACTATGCTAACTTAAACGTAACTGGTAACTTAACCAGTATAAACGGTAATGTTGTATTAACCAACGGCAACGTTTATGCTCAAAACTATTATGGTACATTCCAAGGAACTATTGGTGGTAGTATAACTACAAGTCAAGCCAACGTTGCTTACTACGAACAAATTACGCCATTAAGTAATAACCAAACTTATTATTTAAAATTTGCTAACTTAACAACTGGTAATAGCATTACCGGGGCAGTAACATCAATTAACGTCAATCCAAGCACAGGTACAATTAGTGCATTGGCATTTGCCGGTGGTACTGGAGCATTCACAACATTGAATGCAACAAGCTCAACTCAAGCAACATCTACAAGTTCTGGTGCACTGATTGTTACTGGTGGTGCAGGCATCGGTGCTAACTTATATGTTGGCGGTAACGCTAAAATTGCAGGCAACTTGGAAGTTGATGGTACACTAACATATTTAAATACCACGGTTACTCAATTATCTGGTAGTGAAGTAGTCGCTGGTACTTTGCAAGCCAACAGTGGCACTGCAAGTACAAATACAACAAGCGGTGCGTTGCAAGTATTAGGCGGGGCTGGTGTTACTGGTTCTGCTTATATTGGTGGTGGTATACAAAATACTCCCGTGGGTAATACGACTCCAAACACTGGTGCATTTACAACACTAAGTGCTAGCGGATTAGTATCCTTTACTAATGCTACACAAAATACTGGTGCCGGTACAGGCGCATTTCAAATATCTGGCGGTGCATATATTGCTGGTAACTTGTTTGTTGGCGGAAACATTAATCTATCGCAAGCAAACGTTGCTGTTGTAACTGGTAATAGTAGTACATTCTTTGGTAATGCTTCAGGTTTTGGTGCATTATACGCTGGTATTCCTTCAGGTTATGTGCCTGATGGGCAAACAGTCACCCAGGAAACCGCCAACTTTAACGGTTATGCTGGGATTGTTAACGGTCAAAATTTGAATAGTGGCCCGTTGGCATCAGCTGATATTTTCTTAACGCCAGATAACGGAACTTATAACGATACCTATCTTGATATAGGTATTGCAAGTAGTACATACAACTATCCCGGCTACACCTTACTTAAACCTAACGATGCGTATGTGTTCAATTGGGGTAATGCAACAACTGGTGGTGGTAATTTAATTATTGGTACTGGCGCAGTAAACGACATTATATTTGCAGTACAGGGCATTAATGCAAATAACGAAGTAATGCGTATTACTCGAGCCAACGTAGTCGCAGTTAAATCAGGCATTGCTTCAACAAGTACAACAACTGGTGCGTTAACTGTATCGGGTGGTGTGGGTGTTACTGGTGCAATATATGCCGGTAGTATTCAAAACACACCAATTGGTTCAACAACCGCAAGTTCTGCTACATTTACATCAGTAACTGCTCAAACAGAAAGTGTTGGTGGACTACAAGCAGTGGCTATTGGTAACGTGACCCCAGGTACTGCGGTGTTTACAACTGCTTCAACTGGTGGACTACAAGCAGTTGCAATTGGTAACGTGACCCCAGGAACTGGTGCATTTACAACATTAACTGGTGGAAGCTTCCAAGGTATTATTGGTAACGTTACACCAACTACAGCATTCTTTACAACAGCAAATGCCACTAACGTATACGCTGCTACCATTGGTAATGTGGGAACAACACTAAATGGTACATTATCGGCTACAGGTGTAAGTGGAACTGTCGCAACTGCCAATGCTTCAATTTATGCTGGTGTGACTAACAACACAAGTGGTGGTACATATTATCCGATGATGAGTGGCCAGTCTGCGACTGGAAACGCACAGGCACAGGTAAATGGTAGTTTAAGCTATGTTCCAAATACAGGAACATTGAGTGCAGTAGCATTTAACGGATCTGGTACTTCCTATATCCAAGTACTACAAGTTAACGGACAATTGAGTGCATCTGGTGCAATTATTGCTGGTAGTGGTGCATCAAGCACAAGTACTGGTACTGGTGCCCTGCAAGTAGTTGGTGGTGCTGGTATTACTGGTAACGCATATGTTGGCGGAAACGTTGTTATTGGTACTGCCTTAAACTATGTGCCAGCAAATGCGCCAGTCCAAGTTGGCTTTAATACCAATGGGTACTCGCAGTTTAGTATCCAAAACGCTAACGCCGGCAACAATGCAAGTACAGACATTGCGGCAGTTGCTAATAATGGTAGCGACAACGATACTTATGTTGACATGGGTATTATTAGTTCGACATACAACCAATCTGCATACAGTTTATATAAACCCAATGATGGTTATTTGATTGTTGCTGGTAATACAACTACCGGTGGTGGTAACTTAATACTTAATACATACCAAAAGAATGATATTATCTTTGCAACTGGCGGCACAACTACTGCGTTCGAAGTCGCACGTATTACAAGTGGTAACGTTTTAGTCGTTAAGAGCACAAATCCTAATTCATTGAGTGCTAACACTGGCGCATTACAAGTTTGGGGCGGGGCAAGTTTCAGCGGAAATACGTACACTGGCGGATCATCATACCAAATGGGTGGTGCACTATTTAATCATAACCAAGCCAGTGCTGGTACAACTGGCGGTACTAACCAAAATGCAGTTATTATCCAAGGTGTTAACGATTCAACATTGTTATACGCTAAACCATTGACTGCTTATGACGCAGTTATTATTGGTGGTAACGGGGCAAGCACAAGTTTTGCACAAGGTGCCAAACTAATTATTAATAGTACAGACTCAATATTATTGCCAGCTGGTACTAATGCACAACGACCAGGTAGCAGTGGCGGTACTGATACTACTGGTATGTTGCGCTATAGTACTACCGCTAACTCGCTTGAATTCTATAACGGAACTGCGTGGACTGCTCCGGCATCTACGTTTACTGTTGTTGCTGATCAACAGTTTACTGGTACAGGTAGTCAGACAATATTCACTTTATCAAGTAGTCAAACAACCAATAGTTGTATTGTAAGTATTAACGGTATTATACAGATTCCAACATTGGCTTACTCGGTAAGTGGTACGTCGCTGACATTTACAGAAGCACCTTTAGGCACTGATGTTATTGATGTACGTATGATAACCACAACTGCCACGGTTACTGGGTTATCTGATACATCAGGTTATAATCAAGTTAACGTTGTAACCGGTACAGGAGTGCAGTTTGTAACCGGAACTTCAAGCCCAATCACTCAATACACAATTGATGTCAATGGTGGTTTAGTGACTAACGGTAGTAACGTAACAATAGCAAGTGCTGGAACTAGTGTTATTGACAATTTATACGCAAATTCATACAGTAGTGCTAAGTATACTATTACAGCAACATTGTCTGGTACAAACATTCGTGAAATTACTGAGGTATTGATGATACATACTGGCAATGGTGCAGGCGCTGGATCGATATATATGACAAGTTATGGTCGAGTTAATACTGCTGGAAATACTTTGGTAACGTATAGCGGCGCAACAAGTGGTAACATTGCTCAATTGCAAGCTACTACAACAAATGCTAATACAATCTTAAGGATCAAACGAGATTATATGGCACTATAATTGGTTGGGGTAGATGGTCTACCCCAACTTTTAATTCTTTTGGGGAATATGGAACCAAGGAAAAAACAAAATGGCAGCAAGTGTAAACACAAATTTTATAGTTCAAAATGGTATTACAATCGGTAATACTACAATTTTTGCAGGTAACGGTGATATCATCACCGCCGGTAATGTAACAACACAGGGCTTTGGCGCAATTAACTCTGCGAACGGTTTTGGTGGGTTGAATCCAGCAAGTATTTATAGCGGTAGTAGTAATGTCAGTGTTACTACAACTAATATTTTTGCAAACATAGCTGGCATAAACACAGTTAACGTCAGTGCTAATAGTTTTGCAATACCATTTCAAATTGTTAGTAATAGTATTGTTGCTAATACTGGTGTATTAAGTGTTGGTGGTAACATTAACTACGGTCCAGACTATGGATTAGTTGCTTCATTTGTTGCCAACAATCCTGGCTATGCGTATGCAGCAATTCAAAATTTGAGCACTGGTGGTAATGCCTCTGCAAGTTTTACAGCATACAATAATACTGGCACAAGCTATATTGATGTGGGCGTTAATAGTAGCAACTTTAATGCAACTGCATCTGGTTTTGTTAATAACGCATTGAATACCGCAAATGCTAGTTATGTATACTCATACGGCGGTGATATTGCTGTTGGTACTTGGAACAACAACGGTATCCATTTTATTACCAATGCAGTGACAACTGCTGGTGATAGTATGTTTATTGCTGGTAACGGTAACGTATATATCAGTGGCAACTTGACTGTTAGTGGTAATACCACATTTACTTACACCAATACTAACTTTTTAACAGAGAGTGCAAACTTAGTACAAACCGCTTATTTGGCAGGTAATGCAGTAACTAATGGTGGTAATATTACATTACAAAGTAATCTGATTCCGGGCAGTAATGTATCAATTAATCTGGGTAGTACAACTGTTTGGTATAATAACATCTACGGTACTGCACAACACAGTTTATACGCTGACTTGGCAGAAAACTATCAGGCAGACAAGTTCTACAATCCAGGCACAGTATTGATGTTTGGCGGAACAAACGAAGTTACAGTAGCTGACGCTGATACAACTCGAATAGCCGGAATAGTTTCTACAAATCCTGCACATTTGATGAATGGTGCATTAAACGGAACAAATGTAACAGCATTGGCATTGATGGGTCGTGTACCTTGTAATGTAATTGGTCCAGTAGCCAAAGGTGATTTAATGGTCTCTGCAGGATTTGGCTTTGCTAAAACCAACAACAGTCCCGTTCCGGGGCAGGTCATTGGTAAAGCATTGCAGGATTTTTTAGTGCCCGGAAAAGGTGTTATCGAAGTAGTCGTAGGCAGAGTTTAACCTTAGATTACTCCAAACAAAGGGCCTACGGGCCCTTTCGTTTTATGCTAAATATAGAATAACACGGATGAAATAATGGCTTTAACTCGCCCCAATTTAGAAAACATAATAACCAATGTAGCGGTTTTCAGTGATGCTTTAACAGTATTACATGGCGGGGCAAGTTCGGCGAATGTTGACGTTGGATTTGTATTAAATCGTGCCAACGGGTTGGTCAATAATGCAGCCTTTTATTGGAGCGAAAGCCTGCAGAGTTTTGTAGTTGCACTAACTGCGAATTCGGGCATAACTGATTCAAACATCACTGTATCAACTTACGGAAATCTCACCACTGGTAATATTATATCACAGAGTAATGTATCTGGGCAATATTTTGTTACATCGGGAACAGGTTACGGCAACATCTATCAAGTCAACACCCTGACAGCAAATACAGTAAGTACCGGTAATATTGTTGCAACCAGTAATGTAAGTCTAACATCTAATCTATGGATTAGCGGAAATATAACAACAACTGGTAACGGATATGTTCAAATCCCAGCCGGTACTAGCACTCAACGACCTAATCCAGCGGCGTTGGGTATGATTCGTTACAATACTACAACCAGTAGCTATGAGGGTTACGGTGCCGGTAGTGCTTGGAGTAGTTTAGGTGGAGTTAAGAGTGTTGACGGGTATGCTTATATTAGTGCCGAAGCAACTCCGGGCGCCGGCGATGATGTATTAAGATTCTATTCTGGAAGCACTGGATCCAGCACTCAAGTGATGTGGGCCAGTGCTGGCAACATCTCAATATTACCAACAACAGTAAGTACAAGCACCACAACAGGCGCCCTCCAAGTATCAGGTGGAGCTGGTATTGCTGGTAATTTATATATTGGTAGTAACGCATACTTTACTTCCGGAGTTAAAGGACTATTCTCGCCTGATACCGGCAGTCGCCTAACATTTGGTATGCAGGATGCAAGCGGAAGCATTTATGGTGCTTACTTCTCCGTATTCGGCAATAACTATTCGGATAGCACACAACGTGGTAGTGCCCAGTTTATTACAGATACAAGAAATAGTGCAACTGCTGGATTTACTGTTGGTAGATATAACGGAAGTTCTTGGACTACTGATTTACAATCAGATGTTAACGGTAATTTTATTATTAAAGGTACCACGGCAGCAACAAGCACAACAACTGGTATTTTACAAGTAGCTGGTGGTGTAGGCATTGCTGGTAACGTGTATATTGGTGGTAATTTATCAATTGCTGGTAATATTTCTACGGTTAATTATGAAACTATTTTATATACTGAAGTTGCCAACGTACTGACAACAAATACCCTAAGTGTCAGTGGCAATTTAACGGTTTCTAACATAACACCCACTACTAGCAATCTAGCAGTTACTGGTAATCTATCAGTATCGGGTAATGTCACAAGTGCAAACCAATCTACTGGAAATTTAACAGTAACAACAAAAATAACCACTGGTAATTTAACCGTTGGTTCTTTAATATTCCCTATCGTCGATAACGGAATCAGCGGGCAAGTGATTAGTACTAACGGTCTAGGCCAATTAGCGTTCACTACTGTTTCTGGGGGTGGTAGTGGTACTGGTGGATTCACAACTTCTACAATTACGTCATTCCCAACAGGCGATTTTGGTAACGGGGAATCGTATATCGGGGCTGGTACTAGCTCGCTTTCTGACGCTTTTGGGGTGAGTTTGGGTGTTGTCTACAACTGTATGGATCCGCAGGGTACTATAATTACCGTAAACTTAGAAGGTACTGGTTCTGCCAATGCTAACCCAATTTAAAACTAAATAGACTATATAGGAATAGAGAATAATGCCAACCCAAGTACAGTTCAGACGAGGAACAACTACTCAAAATAACAATTTTACCGGTGCATCGGGTGAATTGGCGGTAGATACTACATTAAACACTCTTCGTGTTCACGATGGCTCAACTGCAGGTGGCTGGGAACTTTTACGAAAAGATGTGTCAAATTTAGTTACTGCGGTGACTGGAGTTGGGGCATCGCCAACAACATTAGACACTTGGTCAACCACTTCTTACAGAAGTGCAAAATATATTGTATCAATTCAGGACGTAACCAATACTCAATATGAAACTTGCGAGATAAAAGTTATTCATGATGGCACAACACCTT
>Ga0316219_1001541_pt1 | contig 23989 bp, 24 predicted proteins | sample TBH18003PmetaG_FD_203635 | JGI IMG/M metagenome (GOLD analysis project Ga0316219, IMG submission 203635) | Freshwater microbial communities from Trout Bog Lake, Wisconsin, USA - TBH18003P | ecosystem: Environmental > Aquatic > Freshwater > Lake > Hypolimnion/Profundal zone | place: USA... | reverse complement strand
AGGGTTTTCCAAGGGGCTGTGGGCAAACGCGAAGCGTTTTCCATGGCCCCGGCGGCTCTCCGCAGCCGTTGGGTCGGAGCCTGAACTCAGGCCGCCTTTTGTCTCAAAGTCGTTGACACGTTCCGTTGCCCCTACCGGCAGCCTGGCCACCGCCAGGCGGTTCCATACGATCACCGTTCTGCCCAATGGGCTGGTTCTGATCACGGGCGGCAGGGATACCAATGGCAACGCGCTCGCGAGTTGCGAAGTCTATGATCCGGCCTCGGGCACGTTCGCAGCCACGGGCAGTCTGGCCACCTCGAGGTTCTACCATACCGCTACGCTGCTGCCAACCGGGAAGGTCCTGATCGCGGGCGGAGCCAACGCCTCCACCAGCTACCTCGCAAGTTCGGAGCTATACGATCCGGCCACGGGCACCTTTTCGGCGACCGGGAGTCTGGGCACGGGGCGCTGCGAACACACAGCAACTCTCCTGCCAAATGGCAAAATATTGATTTTAGGCGGATTTGGATACTTCTACGGAGCCCTGGCCAGTGCCGAACTCTACGACCCGGGGGTCGGGACCTTCAGGGCCACCTATTTCGGCATGGTGACTGGAACGATGGAGCACACGGCCACCCTGCTTCCTTCGGGCCAAGTCTTGATTGCCGGGGGGCAGGGCACTAACACTTTTTCATACCAATACGGCGAGTTATACAATGTCGCTACGGAGACGTTCACGGCCACAGGCTACCTGATCACGGCGAGGGAGAATCATACCGCCACGCTTCTTCCCACGGGACAGGTGCTGCTCGCAGGCGGCTACTCAAGCGGCCTGGTCACGGCCACTGCAGAACTCTACAGATAGGGCCACCAGGCAAGCACGATCTGCCCCCCCGGCGGATCGTGCTTGCATATTCCCTTCTAGTTCAACCGATCCGCTCCGGATCCCGCAGCCGCGTCGCGATCCGCTCCACCAGCACCTCCGGCACCAGCCCGGTGATGTCCCCGCCCATGGACGCCACCTCGCGCACCATCCGGCTGCTGACCACGCTGTATTCCTCCTTGGGCATGAGGAACACCGTCTCCAGGTCGGCGGACAGCTTGCGGTTCATCAGGGCCATCTGGAACTCGTATTCGAAATCAGAGAACGCCCGGACGCCGCGGATGATGAACTGGGCGTTCATCTTGCGGGCGTAGTCGACCAGCAGGCCGTGGAAGGTGGTCACCTCGACCTTGGGGAGGTCCCGGGTCACCTCGCGCAGGAAATCCATCCGCTCGGCAACTTCGAAAGCACTGTTTTTGGCGGAGTTGTGCAAGACACCCACGATCAGGCGGTCGACCAGCTTGTCGGCGCGCAGGATCAGGTCCAGGTGGCCGAGGGTGACGGGGTCGAAGGAACCGGGGTAGATGGCGGTGCGCAAGGGATCTCCTCCAGGAGGCGGACTACCTAGTCTAGACTTGTGGCATGGACAACGCCCGCCTTTCCATCGGATTGCTGTTCGGGGGCGAAAGCCCGGAACACGAAGTCAGCATCGTCTCGGCCCGCAGCATCGCCGCCCATCTGGATCCGGCCCGCTACGAGGTGCGGCCCATGGGCATCGCCCGCAACGGTGTGTGGATCCTCAACGGCGATCCCTTCGCCCGGATGTCCTCGGGAGAGCGGCCCGAGCGGGGCGATTTCCCGTTCCTGCCCCTGGAGCGCGGGGCGGAGACGGCCCCGCTGCCCGATGTGTTCTTCAACGCCATCCACGGCGCGGGCGGCGAGGACGGGCAGATCCAGGGCTTCCTGGAACCGCTGCACCGTCCCTACACCGGCGCCGGGCTGCTGGCCATGGCCGCCGGCCTGGACAAGTGGATCACCAAGCGCATCTGGGAATCCGCGGGGCTGCCGGTGGTGCCCTACGTGGGCCTGACCGAGGAGGGCTGGCGTCGCGACCCCCAGGCCGTGCTCGCGTCCCTGGCCCCGCTGGGCCTGCCGGTGTTCGTCAAGCCGGCCAACCTGGGCTCCAGCATCGGCATCGAGAAGATCAAGAGCCCAGCCGATCTGGCCGGGGCCCTGGACCGGGCCTTCGGCTTCGACCGCCGGGTGCTGGTGGAGCAGGGCCTGCGTGTGCGGGAGCTGGAGGTGGCGGTGCTGGGCGGCGACGACCCGATCGCCAGCGTCGTGGGCGAGATCATCCCGGCCGGAGAATTCTACGATTTCAAGGACAAGTACCTGGACGGCAAGAGCGTCGCCCGGATACCGGCCGAACTGCCTGAAGGCCTGGCCAACCTGGTGCACCGGCACGCGGTGGATGCCTTCCGGGCCCTGGACGCCTACGGCATGGCCCGGGTCGATTTCTTCCTGGACCGGGACACCGGCCGGCTGTTCCTGAACGAGATCAACTTCATCCCGGGGTTCACCAGCATCTCGATGTATCCCAAGCTCATGGAGGCCTCCGGGGTGCCCTATGGGGAGCTGCTGACCCGGCTGATCGAACTGGCGGTCGAGCGACACGAACAGAAGGCCCGCAAGACCCGTCTGTTCCAGAGCGGCAGCCATTGGTTCGAGCAGCCTTGAAGGTTTCAACATTCGGCCTATCCTGGCATTGAGGAGTACGGCATGGACGGGATGGCCATCGGCGCCAGCGGAGTCTACACGGCGGCCCAGGGTGTCGCCCTGGGGGCCAACAACGTCGCCAACGTCAATACCTCTGGCTACCGGGCGCAATCCCTGCAACAGCAGGCCCTGCCCCAGGGCGGCGTGGCGGTGGACGGGGTCCAGGCCAGCCAGGCGCCCCCGAATCCAGGCGGTTCCAACGTCGATCTGGCCACCGAGGCGGTGAACCTGGACACCCAGGGCGCCGGCTATACGGCGAACCTCAAGTTCCTGCAGGTCCAACAGAACCTTTTGGGCACCGCGCTGGACATGCAGGCCTGATCCGTCCATCTTGGGTAGATGAATCGGCGATCCAATACCCGGGCGATGGTGACCGTGGCCCTGATGGGCTTCGCCTCCGGCCTGCCGCTGTTCCTGACCGGCTTCACCCTCAAGGCCTGGCTCACCGATTCCGGACTCGATCTCAAGGCCATCGGCCTGTTCGGGCTGATCACCCAGCCCTACGCCCTGAAGTTCCTCTGGGCGCCGATCCTGGACCGCTACCTGCCGCCCTTCCTGGGCCGGCGCCGGGGCTGGATGGTCCTCGCCCAGGGCGCGCTCGTCGTGCTCCTGGTGCTCATGGCCCTGGCCGACCCGCGCGCCTCGGTGACCCGGATCGCGGTGCTCGGGTTCCTGGTGGCCTTCGCCAGCGCCAGCCAGGACATCGCGGTCGACGCCTGGCGCCGGGAGGCCTTCCCCGAGCATGACCTGGGCCTGGCCAACGCGGTGCACGTCGGCGCCTACCGGGTGGCGATGCTGGCCAGTGGCGCCGGCGCCCTGATCCTGGCCCAGGGCACCAGCTGGAGGACCGCCTATCTGGCCATGGCCGGGCTCATGGCGGTGGGCGCCCTGGGCACCTTCCTGGCCTGGTCCACCGACGACCGGATCCAGGCGCCCCGCACCCTCCGGGAGGCGGTGCTGGCGCCCCTGGCCCAGCTCCTGAAGCGCCCGGCCATCGCCGAGGTCCTGGCCTTCTGCCTCCTCTACAAGATCGGCGACCAGCTGGCCGACGCCATGACCGCCCCGTTCCTGCTCCGCGGCATGGGCTTCAGCAAGCTCCAGATCGGCGCGGCCACCAAGACCGTGGGCATGGTCTCGATCATCGCCGGCGGCATCCTGGGCGGGCTGCTCATGAAGAAGCTCAGCCTGAAGCGGGCCCTGCTGCTGTTCGGGCTTTGCCAGGCCGGCTCGATCATGGCCTTCTGGGTCCTGAGCCGGCTGGGTCCGCGGCTGACCGTGCTGACCGGGGCCCTGGCCCTGGAGAACCTGGCCTTCGGCATGGGCACCGCCGCCTTCGCCACCTTCATCATGCTGCTCTGCGACCGCCGCTTCACCGCCACCCAGTACGCCCTGCTCACCAGCCTCCTGGCGGTCACCCGCGGCTACCTCACGGCCCCCGCCGGGTGGTTCGCGGCCCGTTTCGGCTGGTCCGGGTACTTCCTTGCCTGCGCCGCGGCCGCCGTTCCCGGCCTCCTGCTTCTGGCCCGTTTCGACCGTTGGGGAATTGAAGAGGACAACCCGGAGCCGCAGGTCTAGCACCGTTCGATCCTGGTCGACCCGCGCCCGTTCCGGGTGTAAACATCCCTAGCGGAGCAAGCTCCGCAAGGGATGTTAAAATCCACGCCGTATCCCTTTGACAATGGAGCCGCCATGTTCGAATCCGCCGAACTCGGTCACAGCATCGCCAAGGCCGACTACGACCGGGAGCTGCCGGCCCTGCGCGAGGCCCTTCTGAACGCCCAGTTCGACCTGGTCAGCGCCGGGAAGTTCCCGGTGATCGTGCTGGTCGCCGGGGTCGACGGCGCCGGCAAGAGCGCCACCGTCAACGCCCTGAACGAGTGGATGGACCCCCGCTACATCCTTACCCACGGCTTTTCCGATCCTTCCGACGAGGAACTCGAGCGGCCGCACATGTGGCGGTTCTGGCGGAACCTGCCGCCCAAGGGCAAGATGGCCATGCTCGACGGCAGTTGGTACACCTGGCCGCTCCTCGAGCGGGCCCACGGCCGCATCAAGGACGCCCGCCTGGACCAGTCCCTGGAACAGATCCGGCGCTTCGAGCAGATGTTGATCGACGAGGGCGCCCTGGTGGTGAAGTTCTGGATGCACCTGTCCAGGGACGCCCAGAAGAAGCGCCTGAAGAAGCTCGAGGGCGACCCGCTCACCCGCTGGCGGGTCACCGACCGGGACTGGAAGCACTTCGCCATGTACGACACCTTCCGGGAGGTGGCCGAGCGGGCCCTGCGCTCCACCAGCACCGCGGCGGCCCCGTGGATCGTGGTGGAGGCCACCGATCCCCGCTACCAGAAGCTCACCGTCGGCAGGATCCTCCTCGAGCAGCTCCGGGCCCGCCTGGACCGGCCCGCGCCGCCGCCCGCGGTGATCCAGGCGCCGCCCCCGGTGGCCCCGCTGGACGGCCTGAACGTCCTGGGCAGCCTGGACCTGTCCCGCAAGCTGGACAAGGCCGCCTACGAGACGGAACTGGAGAAGTGGCAGGGCCGGCTCAACCTCCTGACCCGCCACAAGGCCTTCCAGGACCACAACGTGGTGATGGTGTTCGAAGGGGTCGACGCTGCCGGCAAGGGCGGCGGCATCCGCCGGATCACCCAGGCCATCGACGCCCGGCTCTGCCACATCACCCCGATCGCCGCGCCGACCGAGGAGGAGCGGGCCCAGCCCTACCTCTGGCGGTTCTGGCGGCACCTGCCGCGCAAGGGGCGGCTGGCCATCTTCGACCGCAGCTGGTACGGCCGGGTGCTGGTGGAGCGGGTCGAGGGCTTCTGCTCCGAGGCCGACTGGATGCGCGCCTACGGCGAGATCAACGATTTCGAGGACCAGCAGGCCCGGAGCGGCACCATCCTGGTGAAGTTCTGGCTGGCCATCAGCCGGGAGGAGCAGCTCCGGCGCTTCACCGAGCGCCAGGCGAGCCCCTTCAAGCGTTTCAAGATCACCCCCGAGGACTGGCGCAACCGCGACAAGTGGGACGCCTACGAAACCGCCATCTGCGCCATGCTGGACCGCACCAGCACCGAGATCGCCCCCTGGACCCTGGTGGAGAGCGAGGACAAGTACTACGGGCGGATCAAGATCCTGAAGACCCTCTGCGCCCGGGTGGAGGCCGCCCTTTGATCCGCGGCAACCCGCCCCTTTTCTGGATGATCGTGGGGCCGCCGGCGGCCTTCGTGCTGCTGGCCGCGGGGGTGGCTTCCTACCGCTGGCTGAGGCTGCGGCTTCGGCCCGAGCACGATTCCGGGGAACTGCTGCTGGGGGCCGTATCCCAGAGCCTGCAGGAGCGGGGCCGGCTGGCGGCTTCGCTGGGCGAGCTGCGCACCGTCCACGAGCGCCTCCTGGACGCCCTGCCGGTCGGCATCCTGTGGGTGGACCAGCGCCAGCGGGTGGCCGCCGTCAACGCCCAGGCCCGGGCCCTCCTGGGCGTGAGGGCCGGGGTGGTGGGGCTGGACGCGGCCTTCGTGCTCGAGCCCTATCCCTGGCTCCTGGAGGGCCTGGATCGGGCCCCCGGACCGGCCTGGCGCTGCCAGGGAGGGGACCGGCGCTGGCAGCTGCGGCGCATCGAGGCACCGGACATCATCGGCTCCCTGCTCCAGTTCGAGGACGTCACCGAGCGCGAGCTGGAGGAGCGCCGCCTGCAGCTGCGCGACCGGTTCGCCGAGCTGGGCGAGATGACCGCCGGCGTCGCCCACCAGCTCAAGAACGGCCTGGCCGTGCTCAAGGGCCACGGCCAGCTGCTGGACCGGGCCGGCCACAAGGATTCAGCGAAGAGCCTGCTGGAGGAGACCGACGCCCTGGAGCGCCTGGTGCAGCGCTTCCTGCAGTGGGCCAAGCCCCTGGAGCCCCAGTGCGCGCCCCTGCGCCTGGAGGAGGTCGTGGCCCAGGCCGCGGCCGAGGTCCGGCGCCGGCCCGCCCTGCAGTCGCGGACCCTGGAGGTGGCCGGGGCGGGCGGAGCGCTGGCCGATCCCATGCTGCTCCACCAGGCCCTCGTGAACCTGCTGGAGAACGCCTGCCAGGCCACCCCGCCCGGAGGCCGGGTGCAGGTGAACCTCGCCGAGGGCAGCGTGGAGATCCTGGACGAGGGCCCCGGCCTGGCCCCGGACATGGCCGCGCGCATGCTCCGCCCCTTCGAGAGCGGCCGCCCCGACGGCACCGGCCTGGGCCTGCCCCTGGCCCTGAAGTGGCTCAACGCCCAGGGCGGCGACCTGGATATCAGCCTGCGCCCGGAGGGGGGCACCCGGGTGCGGGTGCGGCTGTGAGCGTTTCCCGGGCCAGCCGGGACCGGTAGAGCCGGGCCAGGAAATCGTAGAGGACGAACTCCTGGCTCCGCTGGGCCGTGCGCAGCAGCCGGTTCAGGAACAGGTGGGTGAAGCTCAGGGCCAGCTCGGCCCTGGAATGCGAGAGCCGGCCCCCGGCCTCGGCCCGGGCCAGCCCGGCCAGGACCGGGCCGAGCCGGGCGTCCCGGCCGGCCAGGATGGCCAGCCCGGGGCGTTCGGGCGGCGCCGTTTGCGCGGCTCCGGAGACCAGGTCCTCCAGGCCTGCCCGCAGGCCGCGGAACCGCTCCCCCAGCTTGTGGTCCACCCCCGGGCCGGCGCCCAGCTCCCGGGCCAGCCCGGCCCGGGCCGGGCCGAGGATGCCCAGCCGGGTGCCCAGGTCGAAGCCCATGCCCGCCAGCAGGCCGTCCACCGCCTTGAGGCCCATCCGCCAGCGCAGATCCGGACCGGCGTCGCCGGGACAGGCCCGCACCAGGTCCAGCGCCGCCTCGCTGTCGATCCGGAACAGGTCCTCGGCCGCGGCCATGCCCTCGGGGCCGCCGTAGCGTTCGATCTCCCGGTCGTAGGTGTCGGTCTGCAGCTTCCACGCCTCGCCGGCGTCCAGCAGGGGGTTGAGGGTCCGCTGGAGCCGCGGCAGGAGCGCCTTCGACAGCCGCTCCGGGTCGCCGTGGAAGCGCAGCCGGAGATGGTGGGCGGGGTCCGAGTAGCGCAGGAAGAACCAGCGGTCCCAGAGGTGCCGGGTGGCCTCCAGCAGGGGCGGGAGGTGCCGGACCAGGAACCGGTCCGCGCCGCTTGCACCGGTGTAGAGCTTGACGGTCAGCCATTCCGAGCCCGGGGGGAAGGTTCGCGGGCCGGCCTCTGCCGGTGGGCCGGCCACCACCGGGCGGGGCGTGGGGCAGCGGGCCCGGAACGGCAGCACCACCTCATGGCAGAAGCGTCCTTCGGGACCCCGGGCCGGCAGCATGTCCGGGCCGGGCAGGAACTCGACGAAATGGATCGGGGCCCGCCCGGTCGCCCTGGGCAGGCACGCCTCCAGCCAGAGGGGATGATCCAGGTCCACCGGCAGCAGGTGGTCGCCTTCGGCCAGCAGGACGTGGCGGGGCAGCCGGGCCGTTTCCCGGAAGGCCTGGAACCGGCGGTACGGAATGTCCCCCTCGCCCACCCCCAGATCCCGGATCGCCTCGGCCTCGAAGGTCCAGCGGGCCCGGGCCAGGATGTGCCGGCCGCGGCGCACCCGGGGCAGGAACGGCAGCCGGCCGAGAGCCCCCCAGGACCAGCCGCCTCCACCCCCGTCCTGGTCCTGCAGCTGCGCCAGGAACCGGTAGGGCCCCTGGCCGCGACCATAGTCGTGGGCGGAACTGAGCCGGGGAACCACCTCCCGGGCCAGGCGCCCGGACCACAGGACCACCCGCTCGCCCTGCAGCCCCACGGTCAGGTCCTGGAGCAGGATCTGCCGGGCCTCCGGCGCGCCGCCGCGGCCCTGGCAGAGGATCTCCCAGTCCCGGAGCACCGGCCGGCGGACGATGTTGCCCGCGCGGTCCCTGGGCAGGTGGACCAGTTCGGCGAATACCGCCGCGGGGCGCTGCGCCGCTTCGACGGCCAGGTGGTCCCGGAGCAGGCCGGCCAGCTGCGCATCCCCCTGGCAGAACCGCCCCAGCATGCGCGCCCCTGAAGGGCCGTGGAAGCGCTCCAGGAGGAACTGGAAATCGCCGGCATCCAGGGCGGCCGCCGATCCGGCGCCGAGCACGGCCAGCACCTCGCAGGCGTCCGGCAGGATGGGGGTCCGGGCGGACAGGGCCTCCAGGTCGCGGTCGTCCAGGTCCCATTCCAGGCGCCCGCCCAGATCCAGGAGGCGCGTCAGGAGGTGGAATTCCCGGGGGGTCAGCGCCGGACCCGGATCCTCCCGCGGGTCGAAAGCCAGCCCCGCCAGGAGCGGCACCCCCTCTCCCGGGGCGGGCGGAAAGCCGATCCCGGCCTCGCCGTCGAGGGCCTCCAGGAGGGGCACCCAGCGGGTACCGTAGCGGTCCCGGAAGGCCTCCCGGAAGGTCTTCAACGGATCGGTGGGAGGCGGCCCCAGGCGGGCCAGCAGTTCCACACCCTCCTCCAGGGCCCGCCGGACCTCCGGGCCCAGTTCAAGGCCCGGCCAGGGCTTGTACAGGTCCACGTGCAGCAGGGGCCCCGGGACGGGCGGCGCACCCAGGGCCTGGAAGCGCTCCGTCAGTTCGCGGACCTGCCCGGGGCCGGCGCTCCAGCCGGCGGCGTCCAGGGCCCCCAGGCCCGCCGCGCAGGCGCGCAGATCCGCGGCCAGGCCGGCGGTGCCAGGATCGGCCGCCAGGGTGGCGGCGAGCCCTCCCAGGAGGCCTGCGCCGGTGATGGCGGGCTGGAGTCCAGGCACCAGCACCTGCTCCTCGATGAGTTCCTGCACAAAGAGCTCGGCCTGGGCCAGGCCCGCCCCGGGCTCGGCCTCCAGCAGGGCCCGGGCCAGGCATCCGGGCCGGGCCCCGGCCCAGGCCCGGGCGAGGATCGTCTCCAGGGGCGGAGAGGGTTCCAGGGCCACCATCCGGGTGGTCGCGCCGGGCGCTTCGGCCAGAAGGTAGCGCAGCCGGCCCCCGATCCTATAAAGGCTGGGATTGGGCCGGAAGGGCAGGGATCGGCGGGCGGCTGGGTTGCGCGCCAGGGCTTCGCCCAGGGCGCCCAGGAAGGCCATGTCCAGCCGGGTGTGCCGGTGGCTTTCACGCGCCGTCGGCACGTCCAGGCGGGTCCGGGACCCCCATCCGCCCACCGAGAAGGCGGCGCATAACCCGAAGGGAGTGGGACGCCCGGCCATCCGGGCCAGATAGCGGATCAGGCTGTGGACGACACGGTTGCGCCGGGCCTCGGGGCCTTCGCCGCGCAACCAGGAATCCAGGGCCGCGTCCAGGTCGGGGGAGGCCAGGGCCAGGGCCGCCCGGATCTCCGGGCGGCGGATGGTCTCGGTCAGCAGGACCCGCAGCCTCGCCCCATCCGCGGCGATGGCCGCGGCCACCCCCGGCGACCCCGCGGGAGCCCCTTCCTGGCAGGCTTGCCTGGCGGAAAGCCCGGACGACCATTCGGCCAGGGTGTCATATGGCAGGATGGGCGTCCTGAATCCGAAGAATCCGGCGGCGGCGTATCCGGAGGAAGCCAGCCCGGGAATGGGGACCGGCCTGGAGGAGCCTAGTACTGGTGGGCGGTGCAGGTGATGCACGTGAACCCGACGGTATCCGAATACTCGGAATCCCCGGTTTCGTCCCGATCCGTACCGGCTTCCTGGCCGGGTTCGAAATTAATAATTTCTTTAACGATAAGTAGTTGATTCATAACGACTTCCCTTGGCTGCGGGTCCTTTCAAGGATAAGGTCGCCTCCCCCGCCGTCAAGGGTCGCGGAGGCCACTTCAGACCTCCCGCCGCCCCTCCAGCGCCCGGTCCAGGGTCAGGTCGTCCGCGTATTCGAGGTCGCTGCCGATGGGCAGGCCCAGGCCGATGCGGGTGGTGCGCAGGCCCAGGGGCGTGAGGATCCGGGCCAGCCAGGCGGCGGTGGCCTCGCCGTCCAGGGTCGGATTGGTGGCCAGGACGATCTCCTGGATCCGGGCGTCCTCCAGGCGCCGGAGCAGCTCGCGCACCTTGAGCTGGTCCGGGCCGATGCCCTTCATCGGGGAGATCAGCCCGCCCAGCACGTGGTAGCGGCCGCGGAAATGGCCGCTGCGCTCGAAGGTGAGGACGTTGCTGGCTTCGGCCACCACCACCAGGGTCCGGGGGTCGCGCTGGGGGTCGGCGCAGATGCTGCAGACCGGGCGGTCGGTGAAGGCCCCGCAGGTGGTGCAGAAGGTCACCGAATGGGCGGCGTGGCGCAACAGATCGCCCAGGTGCTCCATGGCCCCGGGGCCCTCCTTCAGGAGGTGCAGCGCCATCCGCTGGGCGGATTTCGAGCCGACCCCCGGCAGCTTCTGGAGGGCTTCCGTGACGGCTTCCAGGGGGGCCGGGAGTTTCAAGGCTACATGCCCAGGCCGGGGATGTTCAGGCCGCCGGTGAGGCCCCCGGTGACCTTGCCCATGGCCTCGTCGGCCTTGGCGGCGGCGTCCTTGAAGGCGGCCATGACCAGGTCCTCCAGCATGCTGGGATCCTCCGGGTCCATGGCCTCCTTGGCGATGGCGATGGCCATCAGTTCCTTGGAGCCGTTGAGGGTGACCTTGACCAGGGCGCCGCCGGCGGTGCCTTCGGCGCGCAGGGCCTTCTGGGCCTCGGCGAGCTTGGTCTGCATGGCCTGGGCCTGCTTCATGAGGAAGCGCATGTCCATGGGGTTCTCCTAGGAAGACGGGGGTTTGGGATGGCGCAGGTGGGGCATGTGGAGATGCACCCGGCGCAGCCGCCGGGCCAGGTAGAGCATGCCGTAATAGCCCAGGGGCAGGGTCAGGGCGCTGAGCAGCAGGCCGCCGAGGAGGTACGGCACGAGCACCGGCTCGAGCATCTTCAGCAGGCCGTCCAGCCCCTCCCGGGAGATGAAGCTGCGCCAGGTGATCTCGTGCCAGTGGACGCCCTTGAGGTTCAGGTGCAGGCCCCGGCCCAGCAGGATGTTGCCCACCAGCGCGCTGGCCGAGGCCATGGGCACCATGGTCCAGGGGTTGTTGATGTAGCAGGCCAGCAGCATGATCGGCCGGTGCAGGCGGCGGCTCAGGAAGCAGGCCAGCAGGATGAGGGCGGTGTGCAGGCCCAGGAGCGGGTTCCAGGCCATGGAGAAGCCCAGGGCGAAGCTGAGGGCGATCTGCTCGGGGGTCATCTCCGGGTGCAGGATGTGCCGCCGGAGGGAGGACCAGGGCCCCTGGGTCGGCATGGGGCGCGTGGCTTCCAGATCGTCATGGTCAGGCATCGGTTCCTTGGTCGGGGGCGAAATGGTCGAAGCTGCGGTCCGTGAGCGGGCCCAGGCGGTCTCCAACATAGTGGAGGAGCGGCGCCTCTTGTGCAATGCGGGCGGTGCCGACGGTCCACAGGGGCAGGCCCAGGATCCGCTCCAGCGCAGCCTTGGGCAGGGAGCTGGAGAAGCACCGGGCGTAGTCCTCGCCCCCGGCGATGCTGTCGGCGTCGAGCGCCGGGTCCAGGACGATGCTCAGTCCGGAGGCCACGGCCAGGTTGCGCAGATCGCGGCTGAGGCCGTCGGAGAGGTCCAGGCAGGCGTGGACCCCGGGCAGTTCGGCGAGCGCCGGACCCAGCCCCAGATGGGGCCGCGGGTCCAGGTGCGCCGACACGTCGGGATCCGGCACCCGCGGGTCCCAGCCGGCCTGGAGCTTGCGCAGCCCCCGCAGGCTGGCCCCCAGGGGCTGGTCCACGAACAGGGTGTCGCCGGGTTCCACGGTGTCCCGGCGCAGCCAGCGCCGGGCCGCGCCGAAGGCGGTGATGCCCAGGCCCAGGCCCCGGGCCCGGCCGACGGTGTCTCCGCCGAGGACCGGCACCCCGGTCTCCCGGGCGGCCTGGGCCAGCCCTTCGAGGAATTCCTCCACCCAGCCGGCCTCGAGGTCCCGGCCCAGGGCCAGGGTGAGGGTGAAACCCAGGCCCACCGCGCCGCTCGCGTCCAGGTCGGAAAGATTGACGATGAGCAATTTTCGCCCGAGCAGGCGGGGCGGGTGCCAGGCCCTGTCGAAGTGCTGGCCATCCTCCATGAGATCGGTGGTCACCAGCAGCTGATGCCCGGGCGGGGGCAGGGGGATCCGGCCGCAGTCGTCGTCCAGGGCGCCGCCCCCCGGAAACAGCTCCCGGATGCGGCCGATGATGGCATTTTCCGACAGGTCCACAGGGCCTCCCAGGGCTAACCATAGCCGATCATGGGGGTCGCCTTCCAGCCGGTGGATTCCCGCAGAATCTGGCTTGGAGAGAAGGGGAGGTGGTGGTAGGTTTTAGTAATCGTTAACGGGTGGGTCGAAAACCCCTGACTAGGAGACCGCAATGGCCATTACCAAGGTTTGGATCGAAGAAGGTTGCATCGTCTGCAACGCTTGCGACGCGGAGTGCCCCGACGTCTTCCTCGTCACCGACACCACCTGCGTCATCAAGGCCGAGGTCCGCGAGGACGGCCTGGAGACCGAGAACCGCGACGAGATGTCCCCCCTGAAGGGTGAGTACCAGGAATCCCTGGAAGCCGCCATCGAGGCCGCCGCCGGTGGCTGCCCCGTGGAAGTCATCAAGTTCGAGAAGGCCTGATCTCCTTCACCATCCAAAGAGAAGAGGCGCCCGCGGGCGCCTCTTCTCTTTGCCTCTGGGACATCTAGCTTTCGCGCAGGCCGACGTTGACTTCGAAATCGCCGAAGTCGGTGGTGAAGGGGATGGCGATGCAGGGCACGTCCCCGGACCGGCTGATCTTGTGGCCCACGCCGATGACCACGGTGGGGATCGAGATGTTCAGCGAGTGGCCGTCCTGGATCAGGGAGCGGCGGGCGTCGCCCACCACGATGTTGCCGATCTCGCCGATGGCGTCCTCGACATTCCGGTTCATGCTGGTGATCTCTTCCATGAGCATGTTGGAGGCGATCTTGCAGGCGAGCGAGGCGGGCATGCTGATGATGATGGATCCCGAGGTCTCACCCGTAAGCCCAATGATCGCACTGACATCATAGGTGGTGATGAGGTCTTCCTTCAGCTCCAATCCGATCTTTTCCGCCTGTATGCCGGCCATCATGTCCAGGCTGCGCAGGGTCGATTCGATGAAAGGATTAATAAAGGCAACGTTCATGGAGGGTAGCCTCGCGGATTGAGTTCATTATTTCACTTGTTGGGGATGCCACAACCGGATTCTTTTCACAACCGATTGATGGCAGGGCGCTTCAAGGGCAGGATAAGGATAGTGGAAAAACGGAGTTTTGGCCCATGCTGGATCGATTGCAAGCTGAATTGAAGGCCGCGATGCTGGCCCGGGACCCGGCCCGGACCGGGGTGCTGCGCATGGCCCTGGCCGCCTACAAGAACGAGGCCGTGGCCAAGGGCCTGGGCCCCCAGGGGCTGCTGGGCGAGGCCGAGGCCATCGCGGTTTTCAAGCGGCTGGTGAAAAGCCGCGAGGACAGCGTGGCCCAGTTCGCCGCCGCCGGCTACCCGGACCGGGCCCAGGCCGAACAGGCCGAGATCGAAATCCTGAAGACCTTCCTTCCGGCCATGCTGGAGGGCGCCGACCTCGAGGCCGCCGTCCGCGAGGCCATCGCCGCGACCGGCGCCCAGTCCCGCAAGGACATGGGAGCCGTCATGAAGGCGCTCCAGGCCCGGCACGGGTCCAGCTACGACGGCAAGGCCGCGAGCCAGCTCGTCAACTCCCTGCTGGCGTGAGCGCGCCGCCGTCCCAAACCCTTTTCCTGGAAGAGAACCGATGAAGCAGACCAAGATGTTGATCCAGACCCTGCGGGAGGTTCCGCGCGACGCCGACGTGGTGAGCCAGCAGCTGATGATGCGGGCCGGCATGATCCAGAAGCTGGCCGCGGGCATCTACGATTACCTCCCCCTGGCGCTGCGCAGCATCCGCAAGTTCGAGCAGATCGTGCGCGAGGAACTGGCCAAGGACGGCTGCCAGGAACTGCTGATGCCCACGGTCCAGCCCGCCGAGCTGTGGCAGGAATCCAAGCGCTGGACCTTCTACGGCAAGGAGCTGCTCCGGTTCAAGGACCGCAAGGAGGCCGAGTTCTGCCTCGGCCCCACCCACGAGGAGGTCATCACCGATATCGTCCGGCGCAACGTGCACAGCTACAAGCAGCTGCCCATGAACCTGTTCCAGATCCAGACCAAGTTCCGGGACGAGATCCGGCCCCGGTTCGGGCTCATGCGCGGCCGGGAGTTCATCATGAAGGACGCCTACTCCTTCCACGTGGATGATGCCGACGCGGACCAGGGCTACTGGGCCATGTGGAACGCCTACAAGCGCATCTTCGCCCGGCTGGGGGTCAAGTTCCGCTCCGTGGAGGCCGACAGCGGCGCCATCGGCGGCAGCTTCACCCACGAGTTCCACGTGCTGGCGGGCTCGGGCGAGGACGGCATCCTGTCCTGCGACCACTGCGAGTACACCTCCAACGCCGAGAAGACCGAGGCCCCGGCCCTCCCCGCGGGCAGCCACGGCCCCGAGCGGCCCCTCTCGCCGAGCCACTTCCGCACCCCCGGGGTGACGATCATGGAAGATCAGGCCAGGGGCTTCAAGGATGCCGACCACGACGGCCTGCCCCTGCACCAGACCTCCAAGGTCTACTGGCTGGAGGCCACCTTCGTCACCCATTCCGAGGCGGGCGGCGACGCCACCCGCACGGCGGCCGTGGCGGCCATCCTGCGCGGCGACCACGAGCTCAACCCGGTCAAGGTCAAGAACGCCCTGGGCGCCGCCGAACTGGCCCCCATGGCCGACGGCGAGGACTTCACCGGCGCCGCCGCCGGGTTCCTGGGCCCGCTGCCCAGGGAGGGCACGCGCCACTGGGCCCTGCACCAGGACCCCAAGGACGCCCTGGTCTACCTCGTGGACGCTTCCCTGGCCGGCGCGGTGAACCTGACCTGCGGAGCGAACGTCACCGAGTGCCACCATTTCGGTTTCGCGCCCAGGCGCGACCTGCCCACCGCCCGGGTCCTGGACATCCGCCAGGCCCAGGAGGGCGACCTCTGCCCCCGCTGCGGCGCCGGCCACTTCCAGGCCTTTCGCGGCATCGAGGTCGGCCAGGTCTTCAAGCTCGGCACCAAGTATTCCAAGTCGATGGGCTGCACCTACGTGGATGAGCACGGCAAGGAGCACCCGATGGTCATGGGCTGCTACGGCATCGGCATCACCCGCACCGTGGCCGCGGCCATCGAGCAGAACTACGATGCCGACGGCATCATCTGGCCCTGGCCCATCGCTCCCTACCAGGTGCATCTGCTGGACCTGGATCCGGCCAACCCGGCCGTGCGGGAGGTGGCGGACCGGCTCGAGGCCGAGCTGGAGGCCGCCGGCTTCGAAGTGCTCCACGACGACCGCGAAGGCCTGTCCCCGGGCGCCAAGTTCAAGGACGCCGATCTCCTGGGCTTCCCCCTCCGGGCCATGGTCGGCTCCAAGGGGCTCAAGGACGGCGTGGTCGAGCTGCGCGACCGGCGCACCAAGGAAGTCCGGAAGTTCAAGCCGGAAGTCATGGTTGCCGAAGTCCGGGAGGCCCGCGACCGCATGCTTTCCGAACTGGCGGTACTGGGCGGGAGGTGATCCATGGCTGAGGGCCCCATCTACCTGACCACCTTCATCGAAGGCGTCCTGGTGCACGGATCGGCGATGCCCTTCGTGCTGCTGGTGCCCTCCATCCACCCGCCCCACCGGGGCCTGCTCATGCCGCCGCAGGTGCCCTGGTCCCCGGGCTACCTGCCCCCGGCCCTGCTGCAGGCGCAGATCGACGCCACCTGGAAGATCCCCTTCCGGTTCCATGATCCGTCGCGCCTGCCGGTGGTGTTCGACGAGCGCACCTCCCGGCTGCCGACCCCCTGGCTGCTGCGCCTGGAGGGACTGGAAGGCCAGCAGCGGCTCTACCTCACCCACCTGCTCCGCACCCGCGCCCCGGAGGAGCAGGTCCCCGCGCCGCCCGAGGGCGGCCAGTGGGTGGGCGAGAAGGCCCTGGTCACCATGGACCTGGTCCCCGGCGTCAGGCGCCTGGCCCAGGCCGCCCTGGCATTGGTCAAGGAGTTGTAGTCATGACCCTTGCCGGGCTCCGGCCCGCGGTGTTCATCGACCGGGATGGCACGCTGAACGAGGAGGTGGGCTACCTGCACCGCCCCGAGGACGTGGTGCTGATCGCCGGAGGCCCCGAAGCCCTGGCCCGGCTCAACGCCCTGGGCATCCCGGTCGTGGTGGTCACCAACCAGTCCGGGATCGGCAAGGGGCGCTACGGCTGGGAGGAGTTCGACGCGGTCATGGCCCGCATCGCCGAACTGCTGGCCGAGGCCGGCGCCCGCATGGACGGGATCTACGCGGCGCCCCACCACGAGCAGGGCCAGGGCGAATACATGGACCCCGACCACCCGGACCGCAAGCCCAACCCCGGCATGCTCACCCGGGCCGCCCAGGAGCACGGGCTGGACCTGGCCCGCTCCTGGATGATCGGCGACAAGGAGATCGATCTGGGCGCCGGCCGCAACGCCGGCTGCCGGGTGGCCCTGGTGCGCACCGGCTACGGCCGGCAGGTGGACGGGGCCCTGGCCGACCTGGTGGCCGAGGATCTGGCCGGGGCGGTGGACCGGATCCTGAAGGAAGGGCTCGGCACCTGATGGCCCGGATCGCTGCCAAGCCCGCGGCCCTGGTGGTGGTCGGGCTGGCCTTTTTCGCCGACACCCTGGTCTACGCCATGCTCCCGCCGATCCTGCCGGAGTACGCCCGGATCCACCACCTCAGCCAGACCCGCCTGGGCCTGCTGTTCGGGGTCTACGCCGCGGCTCTGCTGCTGGCGGCCCTGCCCATCGGCCACTACGCCGACCGCCGGGGCCGCCGGGGCCCCTTCCTGGGCGGCCTGCTGGGCTTCGGCGCCGCGACCATCCTGTTCGCCTTCGCCAACAGCTTCCCCCTGCTGCTGCTGGCCAGGGTGCTCCAGGGCATCGCCGCGGCCGCCACCTGGGTCACGGGCCTGGCCATGCTCGCCGACCACTTCCCCGCCAACCAGCGCGGCAAGGCCCTGAGCACGGCGTTCGCCTGCGCCAACCTGGGCCTGTTCCTGGGCCCCAGCTTCTCCGGCTACATGGTGCGCTACTGGAGCATCCGCGCGGCCTTCCTCTGCGCCGCGGGCCTGGTGGGGGTGGACGCCCTGGTGCGGCTGCTCCTGCTGCCCGAGGATCCCCCGTCCGAACCCTCCCCCTCCGGCTACCTGGGCCTCCTGAAGGACGGCACCGTCCGGGTCTTCGCCGGGATCATGGTCCTGGGCTCGGCCCTGGGCGCGGTGCTGGAGGCGGTGCTGCCCCTGCACCTGGCCCGGGACCTGGGCATGGGCGCCCCGGCCATCGGCCTGGCCTTCACCACCGCCGCCGTGGCCAGCACGCTGACGTCGCCGCTGGTCGGCCACTGGACCGACAGAGGCGGCGCCGCCGGGCCGGTGCGCCTTGGCCTGGTCCTGGCCGCCATCCTGCTGGCGGCCACCCCGTTCATCCCCGGCGGGGCGCCGCTCTTCGGCTTCATGTTCGCCGTCGGCATCAGCTGCAGCCTGCTCATGTCCCCATGCGGCCCGGCCGCCGCCGGACACGTGGAGGCCAAGGGCGGCACGTCCTTCGGCTCCGTCTTTTCGCTGCTCAACGTGGCGTTCTCCCTGGGCATGCTGGTGGGGCCGGTGGTGGGATCGGCGTTGACCGATCTGGTGGGGCTGAAGGGGGCGATGGCCGTGCTGGCCTCGGTCTTCCTCGGCTACATTCTTGCGCTGGGCCGCGGGAACCGGGGCTGAAGCCGACCCAGGGCGAAGCTGGTTTGCCGGTATACTCGATCTCAAATACCGGGAGAAACATGGGTGCACTCACCTTCATCACCTGGGCCCCCGGCTTCAACCCGGCGTATGGGGGCGTGATCGCCCTGCACAAGCTGGCCCACTACCTTGCCAAGCTGGGGGAGGATTCCTATCTCTACACGGACCGGATCAATCCCCTGTGGCAGGCCGCCATGCTCCCCTGGGACCAGCCCTTCACGTTGGATCTGGACCGGACGGTCGTGATCTACCCCGAAATCGTGGTCGGTAATCCGCTGAATGCGAAACATGTGGTCCGCTGGGTGTTGAACACCCCCGGAGTGTGCGGCGGGGACGGCGAATTCGGGGAGCAGGACCTGATATTCAAGTTCCAGGAATACTTCTCATTGGATGGGAAGTACACGGTATCTGGCCTGCTGACCGCCATCGATGTGGATTTTGATACCTTCAGGAACAGGAATGAACCTCGCGAAGGCGAGTGTTTCATGGTCTACAAAGGAAAGGAAAAGCCGCTAAATCAACACAAACCAGATTCCCTGTGTATCGATGCCTACCGTGGGCATTTCGGCCTCCTGGCGGATGTCTTCAATTCGAGGGAAATGTTCATCTGCTACGACCACGCCACCTTTGTGTTCGTCCAGGCCGCCCTGTGTGGATGCCTGGCCGTGGTCATCCCGGATGGCGTCCATGACAGGGAGGAATGGACGGCCCTCTTTCCAGGCGCAAGATATGGAATCGCATACGGTTTCGATGACATTCCCCGGGCCCGGGAAACCCTGCCCAGGGTCAGGGAAACCCTCGAGCAGGCCATGGACGAGGATGTGAAGACCGTGGTGAATTTCATCCAGATCTGCAAATCCAAATTCTCCCAGGAGAGCCTTCCCAAGAACCCGGATCCCGGGGGCTCGGTCCGGGAGCTGGTCACCCAGGCCTTCCGGCTTTTTGAATCCGGCGATTTGGATGCCGCGTATGCGATCTGCAATCGGCTGCTCACCGCGGGGGTGCAGGAATTCTATGTGTTCTACCTTGCCGGCATCATCCTGTTTCAGAGAAACCAGTATGGATTGGCCGCCGATCCATTGAATGCCGCCCTGCGGCTTTCATCCAACCTCCCGGAGGATCGGGTCAAGGATGTGACCGACCGCCTGGTCGCCATCCATAAGATGCTGGGGAAGGGTGAACCAGCCATTTGAAAGTTTGCAAATAAATGATTTAAATCTGGAGTGAGGCATGCGAAACATTGCGGTGATCACGGGTACAAGTGGTGCAATCGGAAAGTCGATTGCGGGAAGATTCAAGCAGGCGAATCATCTTGTATGCGGAATCGACCTGGTTGAGATAGAAAATGAAAATGTGGATTTGTTTATAAAAATGGATTTAAATGAGTTTGTAATAAATCACGATATGCAAGCTCACCTTTTCTCAGAAATAGATCGTTGGATTGGTGAAAATACTATTGATGCGTTAATAAATAATGCGGCTTGCCAGTATGTAAGCCGGATGCATCCGATCCCTGCGGCGGAATTGACAAAATCCTACAATGTTAATGCGATAGCGCCATATTTGTTGATTGCCAACCTGGTTCATCGCATGACACCCGGGACTGGAAGCGTCGTCAATGTTGGGAGCATCCATAGCCGGTTGACCAAACCGGGATTCATTGCATACGCCGCGACCAAGGCTGCACTTGCGGCAATGACACGGGGGCTCGCGCTTGATTTTGAAGATAGAATAAGGATTAATTGCATCGAGCCGGCTTCGGTTGAGACGCCAATGCTCCTCGACGGTTTCAAGGAATTCCCTGAAAAAATGCGGGAACTGGAGAACTTCCATCCACAAAGGCGAATTGCGACACCGGCCGAAATCGCGGAAATGATATTTCAGATTTCATCCAGCAAGATCAGGTTTCTACATGGGGCATGCATAGACATGAGCGGTGGCATTTCGGGTCGGTTGCACGATCCCGCCTAGGTCTTAACCCGCTGCAGCCAGATTGTCCCGGCTCCATTCCTCTGCGCCCTTGGCCGGGTTCAAGTCAGAAAATTGCGATCGGCAGGATGATATTTGAAACCCCCTGATTGGTTAGGTTGGAAACAACCTGCCGTCCGACAGAAGGTGCAGTAATAAAAAACCAGTTTTCATGAGGAATTTCGCGGATAGAACCCATGTCGATTATTCGAGGTTGGATCCCCGGCATATATTTATTAAGTTTATTGGAGGATGTGTCAAGAATCGCCCTGCAGAAAGATAAATCTGACTTCATGTGGTACGACAATGTCGGAGTCAATTCAGAAGCGCAAACTCCCCATATATCCGAAGGTAAAGTGTCAATATGTCTTAGTGACAAATCTAACATTGCTGAATAATTATTGAAAGCATTCTCAAAGGTCCCACACGGGGAAGACGGGGATCCTTCATTTCTCGAGTCGTGCGATTTTACATATAAAATATAATTATATCCTCTTGAACCGGTGGCGTCACAGCAGGACTCTACCGATTTAAAACCATGCCTGCCCAAAAGTTCGTTCAAAATGGGGATCGAAAAATAATGCACATGTTCGTGGATCAGCTCTTGGAACTGTAATTTCATTAACATGCTTTCGCATGACGGCACGCAGACATATATGAAATCGCCAAGAGCTGTACAATCATTCAGGTTGCTTAGAAACGAATTGGGATCTGGCACATGCTCCAGGACATTGTCCAGCATAAATAAGTTTGGACCGTCCCCAACGGATAATCTGAAATTCGCTCCTGTAAAATATTCATTATAAAATTCAATATCGCCCAGGTCATCCAGGTTCATCCTGAGCGGCACCGGGTCCAGCCCGATGATCCTATTCGCCGAAAACTGCTTCCGGACCAGATTGATCATTTCCAATTGGCCACAACCAATATCAACGATGGTGTTGAGGCGGTTGCAGGTCACATTCTTCTTGATCAATGAAACACCCTTGTCGCGCCTAGCCACCACCCCAGACGCACTTCCATTATAAGGGTAGTCGGTTGTATAAATATTCTTGCTGTCGAAAAACGAATTAGCCTGGATATGTCCACAATGGCATTGGTAAACCTCAAGATTGGCTTTATATTTTTCGTCCTTGCTTGGGACATCCAGATATAAATTTGTCAAAGGATAATCTGCAAATCGATTGAAGAATATGATATTTCTCGACCCGCATACAGCGCAGTTGATCATCGAAATTTCTTTCCATGGATATGGGTGAAGTTTCCAGAAGGAGCGGCCTGTCGAAGTCTATGATTTCCGACCGGGAAGATCAAGGTGATGTGAGCGGCACCAACGGGTGGGGCCGACTGAAATCCGGGCGGCAGTCCCCTCGGCGATCCCGGTCGCCGGACTTTCAGGTTGGGGCAGGCCCTGGGCCTCGGCTCAGCCGCCACAGGGTCTGGGCGGATTGGCACACCCTGGGGTGATCCTGGGCCGGGTCTCATTTAGTGTTGACATTGCTTGCCTTGAATAAAATTCAAGTATCCGAACCTCCAGGATTCGGGTATGTTAAATTGCTACCTGGATGAAAATTATTTGGCGGACTTGAATCCTGGGGAGAAGCAATGGCAGTGCTGGTGATAGGCGGCTGTGGTTTCATTGGGAAGCACATCGTTGCCGCCTTGAGTTCATCGGGTGTTAATTCCGTTGTCTTTGACAGAATCGGCGACCCCGGGAACAATTCCGAATTTTGCACCTATCTGAGTGGAGATATTGGCGATCTAGCCAGGATCAAAACGAGCATTGAAAGGTACGGGGTCACGCACGTCATCCATCTTGTATCAACGACACTGCCAAAGGCGTCCAACGAGGACATGAACCTGGATCCGTGAGGTTCTGAGGAAGCCGCGCAATCAGGCACCGATTTACCCGAGCGCATGAGTATTTGGACCGATCTGAGGGCGCTCCTGGACCCCGGATCCACCCCCGACAGACCCAGATGATTCCAGGCGTCCCGGCCTGGGTCTCTCTGGATGTGCCTTCGGCCTTCCTTGCTTCTTCTGCCGAATTTCAGGTGTCGTTGTCGCTCAGGCGGCACGCGCCAAACTCGCCCAGAGTTCCAAGTAGGCCGCCCGCCCGAACAGGTCACGCCCCAGGTCCAGCTTGAGTTGGTTGGAGCCGGCCAGGATGCGGGCTGGCACATAGATCAACTCCTGGATGATGGTCCGCAGGCGGCGGCGCTGGGTGGGATGGCGGTGCCGAAAGACGCCCCTCCCCAGAATCCCCAGCAGCCGAAGGGCGTTGTAAGCCAGGGTTCCCAACCGCAGGACCAGGGCGTTGGTCTTGAAGGACCCGCTGGGCATCCGCTCCAGGTCGAGTTCGCTTTTGATCTCGCTGTGATACTGCTCAGCGGTTGCGTGTTGGCAGTAGAGTGCCACGATGTCGGCTTCGGGCAGGTCTAGGCTGGTGACCCAGGTCTCCACCTCAAAGACAATCCAACGCTTCACCAGCAGACGCTGACCAGGGGGCACATCCTTCAACTCCCAGCCCAGGCGCTTGGTGACTTTCAGAATTCGCCGCACTTGGACTTCCTGGCCCTCGAAGCTGCGGGTCTCGAAGCGGCTGAGGTAGGCCACGCGGCGGTTCCTCCCGATTCGCTTCCAGGCTTGCTTCGGCAGTGCCTCGGCCTCCGCCTGCCACCCATCCCAGCGCAGATGAGCCAGATTGCCTTTGATGAGGAAGTCGGAACCCTCCTCGCGAAGTAGGAAATAGTTCTCGAACGCATCAAAGGCGGCATCCATACGGGTCAGGATTCCCTCGATGCCTAGCGACTTCAGGCGGCGGACCGAGGTGCGCAGAAAGTCGGGTGCTCCCTTCTGGCTGTGCTGCTTGCCAGGACGGAACGCTTCGTTGATGCACCAGCCCTCCATCCCGGCGAATGCAAAAATGGGGCAGAAGCCGTCCACACCGGGCATGTAGGTGCGCGATACGCCTTCCTTCCGGGTCTTGCCGTTCTCCTGCGGGGTTGTATCCACATCCATCGGCACATGGCCCGAGGAGCACCGGGTGAAGGGGGCCTTACCTCTGGTGAGGAGGTCCAGGCTGGCCTGACCAGCGAGTGCGAGGGCTTCATGGGTGTGCCCATCCGCCAAATTGTCGAGGTGCTGCCGAACGGTTTCCGGCGAAGCCACAGTCGAGATGCGCAACGCCTTGCCCACCCAGGTTTTCCCGTGCCAGGGCCGAATGGCCTCAAAGTCGCTCTTGCCGGTGGCCAGGGAGGCCACGTAGGTGAGCAGCACATCACCCCAGGGGATGCCGTCGCGTCGCTTCGTGAAGGCAGCCGTGAAGGAGGACCGGAAGTCCGTGTGTCGCTCCATCAGGTTGCCGAGCAGGGCGATGCCTCCCACACCCGTCAGCGCCAGCCCTTCCGAAGCCCGAACCTGGATTCCGACCATGTCGCCCACCCCATAGCCGCCGTTGAGGTGGACGACAACGAGGATACGAAATTATTGCAGACATGGTTAGGCTTGTATCGATATTCAATGATTTGGAGTTCGCCAATTCAGGGGACAATGGTTCCCAGCCTTCCGCGCCGGGTATTTGTGCGTCCCCGCATTGAATCTTGGGCCGTGCTGATTCATTTGTTGGCGTTCAAGCGCCTGATGGGCCTGAACGATGACGACCTTTTAAAATTCCAGTCGAATCACG
>Ga0316219_1001539_pt1 | contig 24004 bp, 27 predicted proteins | sample TBH18003PmetaG_FD_203635 | JGI IMG/M metagenome (GOLD analysis project Ga0316219, IMG submission 203635) | Freshwater microbial communities from Trout Bog Lake, Wisconsin, USA - TBH18003P | ecosystem: Environmental > Aquatic > Freshwater > Lake > Hypolimnion/Profundal zone | place: USA... | reverse complement strand
GTTTAACGTTCCAAGGTTGATTTTCAACCGCAAGCCGTACGGCTAATAGAGAATACGCTCGGTCTAAAGTGTTTCATTTTAGATTTTACGAGGTGTATAGTCATGTCCAATTGGGATGCATATTATAATAGCAATTCCATTTTGAAAGATGGGAAAATGAAGACGTTTAGGGTTGATGTTGGAGGTGCGTTGTATTATAGAGGACGGGGTGATAGGAAAATATTGTTCGACGCAGAAGTTCCAAATGATCATGTTACACTTGTCGAAAACAATTCCGAGTTTGTAAAGTTAGTATCGAGCCTTGACGCCAAAACCATACAAAACAATGTGGATAATATATCAGAAGCTGTTAAAAGGTGGAACGCTTTTAAAGAAGAGTTGTTGCAATCTACTAACAAACAACCCACAAGTGTAATAGTTTCACAAAAAACTCAGTTGCCATTAGATCCTGCATTAACTACTTATAAAAAAACCAAGGTCAAACTTCCACATTTATTCCCACATCTTCCAGTACAAAATCCGATGTACATAGTCGAACAATTAAAGGATACAAATCATGTCGAGTATTATAAAAAGTTCATCAGGTATGTTTTGACTATTTTTGAAAAACGACTAAAATATTACAACATACATGGAACTACTATTTTGAACGAAATGTCAAAAGCAAATAGTAAACGAGTAAATTCAAGTTATGTGCCATCGCCAGTTGGAGGTAATCCCGAAGTTACAACAGATTCACGAATTTCTCCCCTTGAAGTTGTTGATGTGCCAAATAAATTTGGTTCGTTGACATTGTTTCAACAATTACTGAACAATAAATGAGAAATATTCAACAATTTATATCACCATGTCCTCGAGTCGCCAATATTCTTTCACACCCGAGGGCAGTGTGCGCGCAATCATGAACGGCAGGGTGCGCTGCTTGAGCTCCTCATTGGCAATGTTCCGCAGATAATCTTGGGTTTTGAAAGGCTTGGGTATGTCCTTAAGGTCTACAGTGGGTGGAAAGTTGCGTGCCAGCTGCTCGAGTCGCACCCCGATTATCTTGGTCTTTTCATACTTGCTCATGATGGGCTGGGTCTTGCGCACAACTGTCGCATAGGCTGCCATGATGTCGTCGTAAGAGTCGGGCAATATCGTCGAGTTGAACGGGGCGGCCATCTTTCTATTCTTTTATGGATACTATTTTTATATCGAATTTTGAGATTTATGACATTTCTCAATTAAAGGGTGTTGTCATTTGTTCGTAAAAATGATTGGATTCTTAATGTACCATGGGCTTTGCTACTATTACTTGAAAACGGGGAATACAACGAATGTCCTGCCAAAAATAGAAAAGATATCTCAGTATGGGTCGTGTGTGATTTATCTCATTTTAGCAGTGCTCCTCTTGAATGTCGGAATATACTCGATACTGATTCTATGTGTTGCTGCGTTCGAGTCAATAGCGTTGTGCATTTTACCGGTGATCAAGACCTCGGCAGCATTCGAGTTGATTCGTATAGATGCGGCGAATAGGGGATGGAGTGTTGATGACAGCGGGTATATATTTACAAAGAGTCGATGATTTATTCGATTATGTTCAAGTTGGCAAACTCGCCATAGAGCTCTTGGGCCTTGACATTGTAGGCCTTCGCCGCACTGCCCTCGTCATCGAATGAACCTAAGCGGTATGTTGTACCCTCTTTTCTGATAGTTGCTCGGAACTTGTTGCGTAATTTATAAAATGATACGCCTTGATACTGACTACTCGAGTTTTGCTTTTTGGCACGGTTGTGATTATTGTTGACACTGTTGGACAAGCGAAGGTTGTCATCTTTGTTATTTCTAGGATTGTGGTCAATATGGTCAATGAGGACCGAGTCACCGCTTACACCCATAATATAGTGGTGAAGTTTGACCATTTTTCCATCAATAATAGTCCTGTAATATTCTCTAGTCTTAGACCATGTATACTGCATGCAGTCGTGCCAACGGTCATCAGATACCATAAGATCTCCATATCGTGTTGGTATGATAGCATCACCGCTATCATTTCTGATTATCTCTCTTGAAAAATGCTTGGCCTTGTCCTCTTGCTTCCTTTTTTCAATGATTGCATGTATTTCCTTGACCTTTTCAATAGCGCCTTCCAAAGTTTGAGCTCCTTGACTATATTTTACCCTTTTATATGCTATGTGGACCTGAAAGTAGTTTCCAGTCTTAACTATATACTTTGGTAGCTCTGCATTTACAGTCTTCTGTCGTGTCTTCAAAAGAGATGCCAGCTCAATGTCTTTCACCTCATCGAACGATACAAGGCCATTTGTCTTGGCATTCACCCCGTAATGCAGCAAAACAAATGTATCGTATTGTTTTCCACATGCAATCTCGTTGTCAAATAGCCCAAGGTGAACTTGCTTGCCATTCAGTGTAGATGACACAGACCATTTCCCACGAGCCTTATTCCAAGACACACCCTTGTATATGCTCGATGAATTTTCCTTTTTCGCAGCATTTTGAGCATTTTGTTTCTTTGTGACATATGCCAAGTTCTCACGGCGATTGTCAAGCTTGTTCCCATTTTTATGGTCGATCACATTTCCGTCTTGGGCTTTTCCAATGATAAATTGATGCATCCTAATTGGATCACTATTAATAGTGCCATTTGCATAGCCTTCCAATGTCTTGCACCAAGAATGTTCGGCAACCTTGACAAAATCATCTTCATCTACAATGGCATAATCCACGATCTCACCCTTGATATTTTGCAAAGGGACCTTCATTTTTCGGAATGTGATCGAGAGAGTGTTACATATATGTGATCAATAATTCCTTAGATAGTAAAAATAAATAGAAAAATATCAAAATATGTGTTTATAACTTCCACTTGTTTCCACAGTTAATGCACGTGATGAATACCTCAAGAGGCTCGTCCGAACTGCGCATCTGAATCTCTTGATAGATACAGTCCCGTTTTTTGCATTTTAGGCATTTGAATTCTGAGGTCATTGATTCGGGCTTCTGTTCAAAGACACACATGTCCTTCTTCATCTTCGCGTCCAAGATCGCCGCCCACCTCTCGGGAAAAAGGTTCTCTGGCTTGAGGTAGGGCAGCTCGTGTGGCAGAAACTCCTTCTCCATCAACCTCGCGAGCAGCCTCTGATTGCCAACATAGCCCGTGTCGTCCAGGTTGCTCATGATCGAGCGCGCCTTGTCCTTGTAAAGGTGCACAAACCTCGGGTTCTTCCAGTTGCGCACAATCTTCATGACGCCGCACTGCTCGATGCACCAGTTGAACACGCCCTTTTCCAGATCCCGTGCATTCTTGTCTGTGAATCCGTTGATCTTTTGGATCTCGGTCAGGAACAACTCGCGCACTGCTTCCGCCATGTCTGTTGTCTTGTAAAACGCGCTTTGCTTTTATACCGTTTTTTACGTGTGTTGTTTACGTGAATGCCGTCTTCTTAATTGTTGAATATCAAAACTTTCATTTTTTGATATAAAACTAAAAAATGAATATATTCACAATTGAAAAACTGTAAAAAGAAAACAACAGACAATGGCAAACTATGTCGAGTTTGTGCTGTCCAAGGGCGCCAACGAGATCGACCTCGGCAAGGACACGTTTGTCGGCCTGCTCGCTCACTTTAAAAAGAACTCGAGCAAATGCCCCACGTTTGACCGCCATATCACCCGCTACTTTTACGAGGACCTTATCTACGAGTACTGTGGCCCTGAGGTCAAGACGTACCGCAAGAGAGGCATCAAGATTGACAACGGCGAGTCTGTCATGAAGCTCGAGTACATCAAAGAAAAGATCCCCTACTACATGTTCCCCTCCACCACCAAGATCAACAACATCCACAACATCAGCTCGTCCGTCTTGCGCTTTCACAACAACATCTATCTCAACTTTGAAGTGATCAAGATTCCCAGCGACCCCGAGGTCACCATCTACAAGGTCTACCTGAACTACAACCACGACACAGCCACCGACCCCACAGTTGTCAAGCGTATCATCCGGGATGTTCAAGAGGGGATCAACTCGAGCGGGCACCACTTGCTAAACTTGGCATTGTAGGCACACTTGAACAGCAGGCGGTCCACCGGCGACTTGTGCATGAAGGCCTCGCGCAACAGCTTTGACGCCTTGATGCTATTCACAAAGGCCACGCCCTGCCGCTTGCCCGCCACGTTGAACACCTCGAAAATGTCGGGTTGGTTAGACTTTTGCATAAACATGGCGCACTCTCTTGGCTGCAGCTGCGCCTGCTCCTCTTTCTTATTTCCTCCCGTGCCATCATCAGACACGGATCCAGATGTAGACGATGCTGAAGACTCTTCTATGCCCGTTGGCGCCTCGGAAATGTACGTGGCGCTCTGCTTGTACTTTGTGTGAATCACATTCTTGACCAGCGTGTCGTCAAAGTTGTAAAGCACGTCCTTGAACTTGAGAAAGAGCGGGTTGAAATAAATGCCGCGGCAGCTGTAGGGCAGCGCCGGCATGAACTCGTTCACCATGTAGTCGAACTCTTGAAAGTGAAAGAAGCGCTTGACTTGGAACTGGCACACAGTCATGCTGTCCGCCACGTACTGCTTGTCAAAGATCTCGAGGCAGCGGTTGATCCGGCGCACAATGTTGACGTTCATCATGTCCCCTCCACAGTCCCCGATGATGTCCTGCACAAGGAACACCCAGTCCCCGTTGTTGTCCTTGATCATCTCCCCGTCAAGGAGCGTGTTCTGGAAGAGTGCGTCGTCGAACCACAGCTTGACAATCACCATCCTGGGATAAAAGTACCCCTGCTGAATCTTCTTGTCAATAAAGATGCACTGGTTGACGTTGTTATAACGTGTCAAGTACAAAAAATATGGATTGCCATTTGAGCGGAGCGACATCATGTAGGGGTTGGTGTTGAGGATGCGCAGCGACGACTCTTGGAACTTTTCATGGTGCTTTTGAATGATCTTTTGCTTGAAAGTTGCATCAATCTCGTCGAGGACCCGCTTCTTGAGCTCGTCCGACTTGATGTTGAAACCAATGTGATTGCAAAAGGAAATCTCACCCAGACGCATATTTGCTTTGTATAGGCAAGGGATACCTGTTATATATACTAGCTGTCAAATCTTTATATACATTTTTTGTTTAAAAGCTCGCGTAATCGGCATACTTGCTAAACGTGCCGGGCTCGATGGGTTTTATAGCGGCCTGATTTGCAAAAAGCGAAGGATGCCCTTGACTTTGACTTTGTGCTTGCGCGGAAAGTAGTGGGGTATCTTGCTCTTTCTTTTCAAACAAAAATTGATACAACTCATTTTCATCTTGCTTGATCGCCGCGGCTTTATCCGGTACATCCGTGTACTCTTGGATTAAAAGAGGTGGCGACAGCATAGGAGGCATTGGCTGCATCATAACAGGCATCTCGCTTTTCGACTTGCTCAACAAATAATTCTTGATCAAAATATGCAATATAAGAATAATTAGCGTTAGTAATATAGCGTTCTTCAGTGCAAGTGAAAACATTTTATATATATTGCACACAAAATATTAGAAAATCTACCATGGCAAGCACCAGTCTTTCGTCACGCGGCTACAGCATCCCCAAGGCATCGCTATCAAAAGAAGCGTTGGACAAGATAAAAAGCGAGTTGTTGGTGAGTCCCTACACACCAAAAGGCTATGACATGGGCCCCAAGATTGTGTTTCCCCTGTTCCAAGAAAGCGAGTCTAGGATCTACATGCCCAAGTGCTATGGCCTCGAGCACTATGGGGTGCCAGGGAAGAACAAGGTGCCTGCGGGTTTACCCCTGCCTACAAGTCTCGTGTTCAAGGGCAAGCTGAGGTCCGAACAGGAGACACCTGTTGCAAACTTGCTCGCGGCCTGCCACGACCCCAAACAGATGGGCGGAATTCTAAACGTCTTTTGCGGGGGTGGCAAGACCACGATGGCGCTGGCGGTGTCAGTGGCCCTTGGTCGCAAAACGTTGATCGTGGTCCACAAGGATTTTTTGCTAGAGCAGTGGAAGGAGCGCATCCACCAGTTTGTGCCAGGCGCCCGTGTGGGCCTCATCAAGGCCAAAAAGGTCGATGTGATTGACAAGGACATTGTGCTGGGATCGCTTCAGTCCCTTTGCATGAAAGAGTACGACCACGCGAGCACATTTGCCGAGTTTGGAACGGTCGTGATAGATGAAGTGCACCACACCAGCGCCGAGGTGTTCAGCAGGGCCCTGGCCAAGGTCGCGTTCAGGTACACAATCGGACTCTCGGCGACGGTGCAGCGAAAGGACGGGCTCACGAAAGTGTTCCTGTGGCACTTGGGCAAGATCGTTTACAAGGCCAAGGAGCGTGTCGACATTGTTGACGTCAAGTTGATCGAATACGACAGCTGCGACCCCGAGTACTGCGACGAGCCTGCCATCTTCAACGGCAAACCCAACATGTCGCGCATGATCAACAACATTTGCGCCCACAAGCCACGTAACGAGAGGATCTTGTCACTCATCAAGACAACGTTCGAGGAGGCGCCGTTGCGAAAGTTGCTGATCCTTTCGGACCGCCGGGCGCACTTGGCCATGCTCAAAGACATGATTGAAAAGAACACGGCGTTCACAACGGGCATCTATCTAGGCGGCATGAAGCAGACGGTCTTGGCCGAATGCGCCGAAAAACAAATCATCCTGGCCACGTTTGCCATTGCGTCCGAGGGCTATGACCAGCCGGGCCTTGACACGCTCCTCCTAGCAAGCCCGCGTTCCGATATTGTGCAGTCGGCCGGCCGCATTCTAAGGGACAGGCCTGAAGATAGAAGAAATGTACCGCTTATTATTGACATTGTGGACGGCTTTAGCTTGTTTCCCAACCAGGGGTCAAAGCGCATGACCTATTACAAAAAAGGAGACTGGAATATAATTTATGAATGACTATGAATGAACACATATGACAACAAGCATGATGCCAAACGTCGAGCACAACCGTGTGAGTTCGGCAATATCATCCATGTTGACTGTATAAATTACAGTAATTTCCTCGAAACTCGTCACATTATCCGTGATTTCCTCAAGGGTCCCTACAACAACCCGATGCTTATTTTTATCACATTCGTGCGGCTCGGTACTCCGCACACATGGGTACTCGTGTAGACACAAAATATCAAAAACTTGATTGGATTCTTCACAAGTTTCACAAACAAATAGCGAACGATGGATAGAAAGGGACTCGTTGACTTGATCGATCGTCTTGACAATGGCATCCATATTTCTATGACATCTATGTATTCCCTAGTTAATATATTTCAAATTTGAGCGTGACAACCAAAATATAGCTATGTAAAAAAGAAATGGCAGCCATGAAATTGACCATCCAAGTTGTCCTCGTTCTTCTCATAGCCCTCGCAACCTATATAAATCCCACAACAATTGCATTCATGGCAAATACCAATTTACAGATGGTATGCATCATTGCAATTGTCTTGATCGCCATTACAGTCGACGTTTCTATTGCCCTACTTTTCACGTGCATCTTTCTCGTCACGATCATCAAGACAAACAGTTGTAAAGAAAGCCGAGAATTGTTCCCACCCACCATGTCAGGCTATCCCTTTCAACAGTTTGGTCAGCCTGACACCATCTTACCTCCGCATGCTACTCCCTACGCGTATTACGGAGAAAATTATGCCTAGAACAATGATGAGACCACCTATGCCAATATTGTAGAGCGAAATATACTTGTTGGCACTATAGTTGATATCTGTCGTCTTGGGATTGCGCACAAAATAAATGTACTGGTAGATGGCAATACCCAAAATGTAGAGACCTAGCATGATGATGAATGCTAGTGAGTTGAATATGAGCGTGAGTATTAGTAGGACTGTGAGGAAAAACGCTATGATTATAAGGGTTGCATAAACTGCGGCATCCGACATTTGTGTTGTTTTATTAGTTAAATTTTATTAATTGTGTCATAAAATTATTGCGAAGCCGATGGGCAGCTGGCTGCCGCCGTGTTCAAGCCATCCGGGGACGAAAAATAGTACTTGGTCCAATCGTCTTTGCGGCGCAACAACATTTGCTTGTAAAACATGACAACTCCTAGCACATAGATCGACAGAATAAAAGTGAGAAGGCCACCAGCGATGCTCCATGTCAGTTTTACTTTTTCGTACTTGGTAAAGAGGATTACAAACGCGCACACAATTGCAATAAAGAACGAAAACATGACAACTTTGGCGAGATATTGGTTATAGGCAGTGGCATATTTCTTCAACATGTAGTTTTCACGGGATAGATAGACGTCGTTCATGGAATGGGACAGGAGGCTGTTGACACGATTGCTCTCGGCATTGTAGCTGTTGCTCAAGTATGTATTCACGTTTTGGAGATCATTGCCTACCTTGATAATGCTGGTGGCCTCGTTATAAAGTACCTCCATGTCGTTGAAATTGTTCTCGATTGTCATGAGGTCGTCCACAGTGTATCCCGGATAGGCCATGCGCGTCAGGTTGGAGGCCGTATTCGTATCTAGGATTTCACCATTGGCGTCCACATTGATGATATCTACCATGCGCTTGTTAAACTCGGACGCATATACATTGTCATTGCTGCTGTAGTTTCCGATTAAAAAAGACATCGACATTGTAGCTATTTATAATCAGCTAAGAATATTTTACTTATTGTATTTTGATCAAAGGCTTAGTTGACCATTTTCTTGGCCACCGAAATCATGGCCAAGATGACAAGCACTAGTACAATTACAAGGCTTGCTATAAAGTAATATTCTACAAACTTGCCAACTTTTTGCCAAAGGAAATAAAACACAGGAATAGTAGCCACATAAATCAAGAAGAACACAAGCCAAATCCACTTGGCCTTGACTGCCTTGCTATAATCCGCATTGGCCTGGGACTGATATGTGAGGATATTCGTCATATTGGCACGATTCATCGTGATCTTTTGATTCTGATTTTGCAAGCTCGACATTTTTTTGATATTTGTTTTTGTGTCTTGGTCAAGCTGGCTCAAGATGCCGCTGGTCAAGATCGAGTTTGTCTCACTGTCAAAGAGCGCAGTGATGTTAGTATCAAGGATCTGACGTAATTCCATGCTCTGGGCACTGGAAGGATCTACGAGGACCGCGATTTTGTAGGTACCATAAATGACATAGGTAAAGAACTTGTACATGGAGAGAATGGCCGCACGACGCACCATGCCGTCACGGATACCGTGGTTGGTCCCCGACACGAGTGCAGATGGCAGGACATTGTAAATGTAAAGGAAATAGAAATAGGGCAAGAAGCAAATGAAATAGAGGTTCAGGTGTGAGGTCTTGAGTGTCGGGACGGCCGCTTGGGATGCCATCACTTTGCTATAGATCGCAGTCAGATAGCTGTCTAGGGTCCCTGCGCCGTTGATCATGTACGAGTAGGCGTTTGTCTCAATTATGTTGGTCAAGGCAAGTATACTATTATGCAACAGAGACGGAGCAATTGGACTATTAAAATCCACAGATAGTTGACCCGTAGTAAAGGCGGTGACCAGTGTGGCATACGTATCGTAAAACGTGGAATAAATTATGGTCTTGTATTGGAGCTGGGTGGCGTCAATGCTGTTATAGGAGCTGATGGAAGGCAATGGATTCCCCACAAAATTGCTCACAAACTTGTCAATATATCCGCCTGCTTGAAAGATCGGTGTATAGAGAGTCGTCGAGGTCGACGTGGCAAAATCAGCGATACTGATATTGTTGGCAACTCGTTGGTTGTATTGTTGTGAGATCAAGTCAAATGTAGAAAGTACTTGAGTGTATGTGGTGTTGGTGGAAGACGCCAATGTGTTGATAAAGTTCGTCTTGGTGCTCCCAGTGGTGAGATCAATACAAAATACGTTTGGATATCTCGTCAAGACTGTAAAAGTTTCATAAGAGCCTGTAATAATATTTAGATTACTAGCCACGATATTTGAATCCATTTACAATCTGCCAAGAGAATAATGGAACATTTTACATGGAAAAATAAATAGAATATTAAAAAACTCATACATTTATACAACACACCTGTATACCAGATACTCGCCCGAGGTGGGGCTGATGCGCGTGACCCTCATGAGGTTGCCCGGCTTGGCATGAAAGTACCTGGCCATGGGGTCGGCGCGAAGGATCAGGGGCAGCTGCGTCTTCTTGACCTCGTAGGCCGCCAAGATGGCCGCAATCTCCTTGTCGTCCGAGACGAGCTCGTGCTTGGGCGTCAGGTGGTGGTGCGAAATGTTGAACTGCAGCTCTCGGATGTCAAAGACCTGATAGTCGACACTCAACTCGGCGATCTTTTTGGATTCCGAGTTGTTCACCTTTTCCCTAACGACCAAGATTAGCAGGTCAAGGTCGGTGTCCTCGTTCTCGATGCCCAAGGTTTTCTTGACATCGACCCACTTTAGCTTGGGTGAAACATCAAACACGATCTTGATCTTGGGCGACGGGATTTCGATCGCAAAGATGGAACCAGTGGTCTCGGCAGGCGAGAAGCTCTTCAAGGCACCCGCATCAATGCCACGGTCAGTGAGCATCTGGTGGAGCACACCAATGCTCTTGGCGACTTCAATAGAGTGGTTCATGGTATACTTTACTTTCTACTTTTCATAATGTTTTTATATCAACTTTTACAAAGAACTTGAAAAACATAAAAATAAATAACCAGGAAATAGTACATCAAATTATATTACGCATCAAGACAGGGTGTTTCTCGCCACAGCCATGTCGTTGTTCTGCACCCAAAAGATCTTGCTGCACTTGGCGCACTTGCACTCTGTAAAGGGCACAGCTAGCGCGCATTTCGAGTGGAGCCGCCCTCCGCAGCAGTTCATCTTGATGTGGTGCGACCCGTACAAGAACTCCCCACACACCATGCACTGCTCCCCCGGCTTGCAGACATAGCTAGACTCGTAGTGGGCGCTGATGACCTCCCACCCGTTCAACATCATGTCCCGAATGGCCTGCTCTGGCACGTTGGGGCCCATCACAGTCGTTTTCATGTTTGTGATTTTGAAAATGATCATGTTCATGTTTTTGATCTTGGTGATCGGCGACAGGTGCTTTTCGAAAAACGAGCACAGCTTGTACGAGTTGTCGGGCATGAGCAAGAGTCCCTTGCTGTCGAAAAAGGGCATGTTGTTGAAGACCTTGTCCATGGTGAGACTGTCATCGATCAAGATGATGTTGACATAGTAGTTGGCCACAAACTTGTCCGTGATGGCCAACCTGTGCTCGTGCACCCCGCTGTCCATGTTCACAATGTTGATGATCTGATATGTCATGGACCTGTCGTTGAGCTTGTTCACAAAGTCCAAGAGTTGGACGTGCTTGAACACAATGTCAAAGTCCAATGGCAACGACATTCGCAAGTTGAACTCGGGCATGTGGTGCATGTCGTCAAATTGGCTCTTGGACGCACCGTGGGTTCCATAGTACAGCTGGGTAAAGTGGTCGCGGACAATCTTGGAGGCCACATAGCCGCCAAAAATGACACCCCCTGCCTCGCGTGCACACAACTCGATGTCGCAGAATGTGTTCCAGCTTGCCATATTGTCTAACACTTGATGTATTTTATCTTTTTTTCAAAATCTCATCTTTTTATCGAATTCTTTAAAAACAATAGGAAAGAAATGTTTATATCGAATTTGACCCCACTTTATTCGTCCCCTCCTGCCTTGTTGTCAAACGCGTCCGTCTCGCCTGACCCGCCCATAGGCACCATGCGCCAGCCCCTCCAACCCTTTTTGTGGTGAAAGGTGACACACTTTGTGTTGGGCAGTCTCTTGGTCACCTCTGCCTCGAGGTCTGTCTTTGTCCTGATCTTGACTGGAATGTTGTCGTTCTTGACCCAGTCCTTGAAGTCGCTGAAGAGCTCCTCCACCGTCATGAACGCCCCTTCCTTCCTCTCGACATGCTCCGCCACAAACGCCGACATGTGGTCGTTCTTGCACTTGTACTCGGACGTGCAGTCCAAGACATCAGCTGGCTCACTCATACCCTCGAGCTGGTACTTTTTGAGGTAGTGGACAACTAGCCCCATAAAGTACTCCTTCCACCGCTCAATCCTGTCAGACAGGTCATAGTCGATCGGGAACTCGTTCTCCTCCACCGGGTTCTCACAAAACTTGGACGTGAACTTGACCACACGGATGCGCCTCCATGTGCCACCGTCGTCCGAGGGCACTGCCGGCAGGTGGTTGCATAGGAGCAGCATCTTGAACTGCGGGAAGAACTCGAAAGGCTCCTTGAACAACGCCCTCGCCATGATCTTGTCACCACCTGACAGCTCCTTCATGAGGCCAATGTTGATCTTCTCATCCTCGCTGGGCTCCTGCAGGCATGCAAAGCGCTTGCCCTTGGCCCGAGCAAGCTCCGAGTTGGCCGCATTGGACGCCACGCGCTTCTGGGTGAGCAGCGTGATGGGGAACTTGCAGCAATAGTCGCCGAACGACTTTTCAAAGAGTTCGATGAGCTTGGACTTGGAATTGCACCCCGAACCCGTCCAGATGTAGAACTTCTGCTCCTTGATCTGGCCGGTGATGAACATGCCAAACAACTTGAGCACGTACTCGCGCACGTCCTTCTTGGTCAGCACCTGCTCGAGGTAGCAGTTGATCTCGTCGATCATTGGGTGGGTGGGGTCGTATGGGATGTAGTTGTTGCCCGTGGTGAACGTGATGTAGTCCTCCGGGCGCCCGTCCCTGAACTGGTGCATCTCGATGTCGTAGACACCGTTCTCAAACGCAATCAGGTGCGTGTTGCTGTCAAGCTTGTCCTCAAACTTCTCCACATAGAACAACTCTGAGCACTCCTTCATAATGTTCTCCTTGAAGCTCGAGTTGCGCAACTTCATGCTGATCTCGGACAGTTTCTTGGCCTGCTCGATAAACTTGTCCTGGTCGGCCTTGTTGGTGGCCGCAATGCCCTTTTGTGAGTATTCGATCGACTCCAAGTTGTAGATCTTCCACACGTCCTCGGAAATGTGGATGCGCAGGCCGAGTCCCGAGTCAGACACGTGCCACCTGTGGTTCCTAAACTCAAACCAGGAGCGGTGCTTGATCGAGGCACACACAAACTCGTGCTGGTACAGGTGGTAGACCACACGTGCAATGTCATTGTGAGTCATCGACATGCTCTGGTACAACAACGTCCTCAGGTCGTTCTTCATCAACTCGGCATAGGCCTCTGGGTTGTCCTTCTTGGCCCACAGGTGCAAGGTGCCAATGCCCAACCCGCCCTCGCGCATGCAGGCCCACTGCTTCCCACACTCACCGTTGGTATACTTGCGGGACCGGGTGCTGAACTCCTCCCACGCGGTAAGCAAGCGGTTGTCGATGTTGCGCAGGCACCATCCCATGCGGATCCAGTCGTCATAGGCCTCGGCTCTTTTGCTGTCCAGGATGTTGACCAACTCGAAGACCTGATCTATGTTTTCATAGAACCTGACCGACTTGTTCACCTCTTTGGAAATGATGCGGTTGGTTAGGTGGGTATTGCGCCGGACCTCTTCCTCCTTGTCCTCGAAAGCGAGCACAGTGCTCAGCTGGTCCTTGACCACGTGGGTCTCGTCATACTTGTTGCGAATCGACAAGATGCGCACGTAGTTAGTCACCTCCTCGGGAGCCAGCAGGTCCACACGGTCTCCGCCAAACGTATAGATGGATGTGACCTCGTATGTCGGCGAGTTGACCTTTTTGGAGCCAAACATGAACCAGTTGTTCTTCTCGATCACAGCCTGGTCCACAATGTCCTCGATGGTGTTGACACACCCAATCTCCTTCATGATGGGCTCTAGCTTGGCAAGAACCTCTGAGCGGATCAGGTGCTTCACCGACGCCTTGGTCACCACTTCGGGCACGACAATGTGCAGGCCGTCCTTGATGACGTGGTTGCGAAAGTTGACTGGGCCAGGCTTCTCCATCACGTATATCTTCATGTCCGGCTTGACTTTCAGATACTTTTGGATGACCTCGACATAGACACGCAGGATACGCTTGATGGTCCTCGTGTCATATGCACGCTCAAGTGCATCGCCTGGGCCGCCGGCCTCAGGGAGCGGAAAGCGAAAGTCTAGATCAATGATGAGCGGGCCGATGTGGCGGTTCTTCTCCGTGATGTGGATGTTGTCGCCCCTCTTCAGCGCGGCCTCGTACAACTTGTAAAAAAGATCCAGGGACTCTTTTGTGACATAGAAGGACACGGTGGGTTCGGCGAGGCTGGTGTGAGTGAACTCGAACCCCTTTTCAGTCTTGAACTTTTCAATGAACTCGAGCATGTTCTTCGGCTTGGAGCTGAGTATCACGTCCATTATACTATATGATTACCATCTTTTTATATATTTTTAGGATTATCATCTTTTTTGCAAATCAAAATATATAGACACACCATTATGTATTGCGCCCCAAAACGTCAAGGATCCTCTGGACCCATATGTCTAAACATGGCAGAGCTCCGTTCCATTGCGGCCTTGTACAACCAGGAAAGCAGCAAGAACATCAAAACGAACATTCCACAAGCGGCGTTCAAAACACAAGAATCATTAATCGCAGCCCTTGACAAGGTCTTTTGCACTGTCTGTAAAAAAGGGGAAGATCACTGTTGGATTGAGCAGCCACTTGTCAAAAAGTCCCACGAGCTTTACAACTCGTTGCAAAAAGTGTACAGGCCCCCAAAGCCCGAAGTGTGGCGCAAGAAGCCACGCGAGTGGCTCAACACCTACGACATTTTGCACGTCATGAACCAGTACAAAGAGAGCCACAAGGATTTTGATTTCCTGGGTGTATTTCCCGTGGATTTCGCCCAAATCGAGTCGGGGGTCTGCTCTTTGAACAACATGTGTAATTTTGATATTGATCGACTTTTGAAAGAGGGCAAGAACAAATTTGGCATTATATTAAATTTGGACAAGCACAACCAGCCAGGGTCACACTGGGTCGCGTGTTTTTGCAACCTTGATCACAAGTCGCCCCAGTATGGTATATGCTATTTTGATTCAGGTGGTGTCAAACCCCCAAGATATATTTTGGATTTTATAAAACTAGTCACTGAACAAAATGCAAAGAGACATACATTGCAAACACAAGCAAGACCGTTCAAGGCAACATATAACCCAACACAAAAGCAGTTTCAAAACACCGAATGCGGGGTCTTTTCCATTGTATTCATAACCTACTGCCTTGAACACCATGCGCTACCTTTTAGAACAGTGCGGGCCATGATCAATCACGATTCCAAGGACAATATCATTCATAAAAAACGGGACAAGTTTTGGCGACCTTTGCCCTAGGGCACAACTATTGCCTTCCAAACCTAAAACATTCGCACCCACACAGTATATCGATCTCGGTATTTATGTTCTCTCCCGTTTTGGGCTTGACATATGCCTTGAGAAACAAGTGCGCATTATGACGGAGAGCCTGTATGTGGTCTCTGCCGAACTCGATGTGATAGTTGGAAAATATGTTGACGGGTGTTGTAAAGCGCATCACCTTGTACCCCCGAATGGATAGAAGGACAGACAGATAAAACACGAGTCTATCTAGTGTAATGCTTGATCTTTTTTGTATAAATGTAAAAGTGTCGACAGAAAACGTGTCAAAGGCTTGAAGCAACATAATTTCGACGTGGATTGTTATGTATTTCATTTATTACGGTCAGTGGACATCTTAAACACGGTGCGAGTATTTTCGCAATCACATTCTATTTTCAAAACGGATTTATATACAGTAATCCTGATTGAGAAATATAAAAAAGCAAATTGTAATCCATAATAAAAAAATTGTGCGGTTATTGTTTACGGCTACACAAAGTGCGAGTACTTTCGCAGTTGCTTTCGGCTTTCAAACACGATCTCTATGCGGTGATCCTGATTGCGAAAGTTATAGGGGTTTCCATAATAATCCGTAAACGAAACCTTCAACTTGTTAAGCCTACCTATAGGTGGATTGAAGAATTTCTTGATAATATTGTGAACAGACCGGTAGTTGAGGTGTGCATCTTTGGGGTGCACTAGGGCGGTGCTGCGATCAAGGACCGAGTTGCTGCTGGTATTGATGGTGAACTGGTCAATAGTGAGCACAATATAATGGTTCGTATTCAGGTCCACAGGATACGGCGCAGTGCATGGTGTCACGTATGTCTTGCCCGGCACAAAGCCAAGGAGGCGCGCAATCGGTGTAGCCCCAGCACCTGTGAAATCCAGAGTCCCGACAGCATTGTCAAATATCAAGGTGCATGTTAGCGAGTCATATAAGACACCAGCACCTAAAGCAAGTGATATCACATTATTCAGCGCGGTAGCGAGGACAGGCGCTGTATAATTGCCCAAAGGGATTTGCACTATAGTCCCGCCCACAAAAGACAACGTCCGATTGTAATCATTCACGTTATAGTCAGATAGTGGCACGTTCATCAAGATGATCTCACCTGTGGTGACTTCTTCAATGTCTTGTTCCAAAAATATGACATACGTGTTGGGGTCAGGATAGGATGAAAGGTCGCGGTCCCTACTGTCTATGACGACCCTGGTATACTTGTTCGAAATTTCGTTGTTCTTGACCTGCTCAAACGGTGGCTTGATTATATCCGAGTTGGCAAAGTCGAAATTTGTGGCGTCCAGGAATTTAGAGACAGCATGGTTGTCCATTGTTGTTGTCTTTTATTATCATGTTGAAATCGGATTCCTCTATATGCCTTTATGTTTTCATAATTTATTTAATATATACTTCATTGTCCAACTGTTTATAGGGCGTTGGCTTTTTATAAAGAATTATTTCAAAATAGAATTGGCAAACTTGTATGCTTGCTTCGTGCAAAAAGCCGGGATATAAATGTAACAATTTACAATGGATCGGTTTCTAAAAATCACGAATTTTCAAGAGTGTCGTGCGGCATTCAACAAGTGGATGGGCGAGTCCTACAATATCAACGTGTCACAGCTTTCAGACAGTGACAAGAACCTTTTTGAAATCATGACTCAGGTCAAGAATGAATATATTTCCGACCCGGATATTTCTATAAAAGATTTGAATAATATTTCTCTGAATCGGCTTCAAGATGTCTATGTGGAAAACATGGGACTAAAAAAGGGAATGCATGCCAATCAATCTCAACAAATTAATCAGCAGTTCCAGACAACAAAAACACCCAATGCATCATCCTTAGATAGGGACAGCGCGCTCTATGGCCAACGCCCCATGGCCATGGCCCAACATGTGATTCCTATTCCCACGAATACAACCAATAAAGATTACGAAGATGTGAACAAACAGTTTGACCTTATCATGGCCACAAGGGCGCCACTGGGCCAAGTTGCCCCACCAACAGATCCATTCGCCACCATAGGTGTCAGAGACACACCGATAGTAGCCCCTGAGTTTGAAAAGATGTTGACCAGTGCCCGGGACGAATATCTAAAAACCAATATAGAATTACAGCGCCCACTGATTTCTGAAAGTCCCCAGATCCTTTATCAAACCCAACACGATATTTCCAACAAGCCTGACACAGCCCCAGTGTTTTCGCCCTTTCAACAACAAGTTCTAACATCACCACAAGAGACCAACATGCAGCAAGCGTTTATCAAGACTCCTGTCAAGCGTGCCACTGCCAAAAAGTTCTTTACTCTCAACGGATTTGATAGGAACTGGAAAAACCAACCGCAAAGGTACAGCTTCAGCGTAGACTTTAATAACTTTTCTGGAACTTATAAAAATATAACAAAGATTAAATTTCCGCGGCTTGTAATTCCAAACGAAATAATAGAGTCACGCACTCTTGTCAACCAACCCAAGTTTGTCTATCACCATGACCACAAGCTCGCCTATCCATATCTGCTGCTCAAAGTGGACGAATTTTCGGACGTTTGCGATGGGTTAAATAAGCAGGTCAAGGACGCATTTGTCCAATTCGTCTATTGCAACTCGTATCGCTGTCCCAACGGTCGCGGTTATGTCATCATGGAGCCCGCCCAAAAGGAACACAAGGATTGCTCTCTGTCGGCTATTCAACGGCTCACCCTCTCGATTCAAAAGCCGAATGGCACCCTTTTCAACAACTCGCTTGATGATTATTCCGTCATCAAGGTGGATTACCAGTGCTACAATTCGCTCTACTTGCAAATAATTATGGACAAGTTTTTTGACAAGAATGAATTTTATATTGGGGATTCAATTTCCATTATTGGCTACAACATCTATATGCCACCAGCGGCCTCGGCCGATCTATCTGCCTCTGACTTTACAAAAATGTCCACATTTGTGAATCGCCCCGAAGGCCATGAAATCGTCCAGCTGGGTGACGCCAATCAAAACGGATTCTACAAGTCGTTCTACATCTTGGCCCCAGGTCATCTCGATCAGACGGTGGGTAAGCTCACTGTCACTAAATTAATGGTGGATGCGTTGCGAGAGTACAACGTGGCCAACCTGCCAAAAATAAATGGGTCGATTATCAACATGTCGTTGCAAGTGGCGCTATCTATGACGATTGATACCAACGTGGGTGACATGTCGGTCCTTGCACCTGAGACAGTATAATTTACACACTGGATGTATATTCTTCATCAACAATTCCTCGTTTTATGCACTCATCTATGCCCCAGTTTTTGTCTCGGCTCTTCAAAATGAAAAGGGTTTGGGAACCAAAATCATAGACCACTTTCAAAGTATATGTTCAGTTTTTCTAAAATCATTAAAAGAACCCTATGGATTTTACATCTCTAGAAAATTTACACAATTTTATTTCAAGGATGATAATTTGTATGAACTACCTTTTGAATATATCAAAGATGAAAATGGTCAAAAACTGCATTATACACAAAAGTATGTTTACAAACAAAAACCAGTAGATCTACGTACCATAACATACTTGCCTGAAACACACACTAAACCGAAATTTCCTATCAACAAACCCCCATTTTTTAAACAGTGGCATAAATATGTGGATTATTACATCACCCCATTGATATTTGCCCGTAAACCAGCGGGATCTGGAGGATCGTATATCCCAAAAATATTATATCAATCGTACTATTATAAAATCCGTTCAGATAATCGAGGACAATATATACAAACCAAGGACGGGCGAGTACCATTGAGCAAAATAAAAAAACGCAAAACGTAATTTTAATATTGTTCATATTTTGTATATTTTCGTCCTTTCTTTACAGGAAAATTATCTTTCTGAATTTATATTCTATAAAACATGGCATTTGGGTCTATTATATTTTTTTTATATTTTATTTTAATATTTTTCTTGACATATCATATAGCAAAAAGAAAATGTTCGACGACCAATCCCAACACGAAGCATTCTACTATTTTGATGGTGGCAAGAGCGGCACCAAGATGGAGAAAGAAACAAAAGCAACCCTGTATACCAAGGCCCAAAAGTACAAGATTGTCGGCCGCTCCAAGATGACCAAGGCGCAACTTATTTCCGCCCTCCGTCAAAAGTACAAGGAATACAGTGACAAGCTGCAAGGCAAGGGTAAAAAGGGCAGCAAATGATTATGCCGTCATGCCTTTGTGCCTTACAACAATTGCGTTTGATCGAATGCGATACCTATATCATCAATAATAAATAAATGGATCATTATAAACGCTTCAACAAGTGTGCCAAGCAACTTTACAAAGACCTGCTCAACATTTTGCCAACCGAAAACTGTCTCCTCCTGGCCAATGCAGCGTTTGTTATTTTTAAAAACATGGACAAGAAGAATCCGGCCAAGTACTTTTATAATGAAGTCGTTGCCAAGTACAAAAACGAACTAGACGAGCGAAATGAGGCGTTCTTTATCGACGGTCCCATTGTCTTTCCCTATTTCGACTCGTTTACAGAGCGACTACGTGAGATCTGGCGGGCACTGTCAGAAGCTGATAAAAGCGCCATATGGGATCACCTGAGTGTCTTGACCTATTTGGCAACAGAAACCCAAACGTGATTTATTGTTTTTCTTTCAAATTTTAATTCTATATTTATGGAAACCAAGTAGTATTTATTGAAAATCAATGTCAGATTTAGAATTCGTTGTTGTAATTATAGTAGCGACAATCATTGGCTACTTTATTTGTATATTCCTAGAATACGTGTACAAAAGGCACCAAATCATACCGGCTCGCTCAACCAACCCTGAACCAAAGAACAAACAGAAACAACCCGAAAAAGTAGTGGTACCATGGACAGGTATACTGCCACAGGACATTATGCGAAAGATAGCATCTATGAGTGACCCAACAATACGGCTTGTATGCAAAACGACCAAAGAAGGATTTGACGAGTCAATGTATCCATCGCATGGACCATTCACAGAAACCGACACATCTAAATTCATGGTTGTCACAGGACTGTGTAAGTGGCTCTCTCGGTTGGACAGCACCTTGACAATAACTTTCAACAAGAATGAACAACTCGAGCTAGTATGTCAAGATCCTGTGACCTTGTACACGTTTTTGGCCAATGACCTTTTTGAAAAAGAGATAGATTTGAGAATATATTGCATCATTGATTCTGCCAATAAAGAATTGGTTGATGCTATCTATTCATCCGTCCCATGTTTCAGGGCACTCACCAAGATGCACTGGTGGAAGTCGGGCAAGTGCAATATCAACCTTGTAGCTCGCAACCATGTCAACTATATGCCATTTGTAGATTTGAAAATGTTTACAAGACAACCTATTGTCATGATCAAAAAGATGCTGGATATTTGAAAATGTTTAAAGGCAAAACACATTTCACAGTACACATGAGTTGTGTCGATGAGGACCGTTTTTTGGATCAGACAGCCATGACCGCCGAACAACGGTTTGTGTTGATGCTTCATGAGCGGGTCGAGCATCTCGAAAAAGACAACACCAGGATGATGGCCATGTTGTTTCCCACACCCAAAAACGGTGGGCTTGCCGAGATCTCCAAGCCGCTCCACGAAAAGCTCAAAGTGCACAAGGCCACGTTCGACCATTTGGTTATCACTTCTGTGGAAAAGAATGATGGGCAGCTCCTGATCCCTGAAGTGGTGCTCACAGCGCTTCCAAAAGAAGCAGTACGTGACGCGTGCGAATTTGCAAGATTGACCAAGTCCCATGTCAAGTACGCCCATATATTTGACTATGCCATCACATTGCTTGAACGTTCCGGCAATCGTGTCACTCCAGAGATGATTACATGGATCGAAGAGGTCGCCGAGGAGAATGTTCGGAAACTGTCTAGTTGAAAAAGTCTATTTATGTTTCTTACACTCAAACAAGTGATCCAATTCATAAACTTGTTGAAAATATTTCCTATCACAACTTGTCTAAAACAACGCATGATAATACCTGGAAACGCAATTGGATTGTCGAGGATATCTTTAAAATACTCGATATATCTACACATATATTTTTTTAATGGTTCTGCCATATGTTTTTTATTCAAATATTCACTTTCTATATCAGAATATGAATTGTACATACCTGTCTTTACATTGACACATTCCAGAATTTTTTGAACAGAATCCATCTTGTCAATGAACTCGTAACATTGAGTATATGTTCCAGGTGTTGCTCCACCTTTTTTGATTAATTCTTTTACATTGAGTGGTTTCTTAGTTCCTGTCACTGCAAGTGGTGTGCCTTTTTCTTGTTTACCCTCAATACCTAAGGGAGTATCTTCTATTGGTAAAGGATTCTGCTTTTGTGTATTTTTATAAATGGTGTACATTTGTGTGATTTCTTCCTTGCTCTTGTCTTTCAAACAATCAAACATTACATCTTCAGGATTGCTTTCTTTTACTATGACTGGGACCGAGAAATGAAATGTTTCTTTCAATTCCTCATTTAAAAATCCAACTGTATTCATATTCATTTATTTATATGCAGAAGTTTTACCAACTAGTTTTACGAAAATGTCTAGGCAATCTTGGTCAACTTGTTCGGTTTCACAATCCACTTGACGCTCTTGCCCTTGATCAGTCCCACAATGTTCTTCATGGTGGGCGCGTCCTTGAAAAAGATTCCGTTCCAGTCAAGTCCTTCATCTTTTTTGTCAAAGGTCTCGTTATAAAGATCGCGAAACTTGACCCTGTCCTTGTCCGAGGGTACACTGATGATAACAAGTTCCCGGCCATCGTGCAATAGGCCAAGCGACTTGTACTCTTTCTTTGTTACAATTGCCTCGTCTTTGGCGTCCAACGAGATGTCACCCACGTGATAGACATATCCCTGTTTGGTGTGGGGCGGCTTGAAGCATGCAACTACAGATCCATGCGTTTTTTTGTGTAGCCTGCAGTCCACTGCTGTGTTCTTCAAGAGCTGCAAGAATTTTTCATTTATTTTGGTCTTTTTAGTGGCAATGTTGTAAATGTAGCCATCCGAAGTGAAACCATTGTCATGGGCCTTGATCAGCGGGTGCTCCTTTTGCTCGGGTGTGAGGACAGTGAGGTAGACAAAGGTGTCGACCACTCGCTCGTCCTTGGGCAAGGCCATATGCGACTTGGCGCGCACTGCCCGCCCCATGATCTGCTGGATCCTGATGTCGTTCCAGTAGGACTCCATGATGTGGACTTGGCGTACGTTTTTCAAACTGATACCTTCAGCACCCGACTTGGTAATCATGAGCATCTTGATAAACTCGCCCCGTAGATTTGTAAACACTTTTTTATTTTTTCCCGTAAACTTGTCAGCAATTTGTTTCTGAATAGTCTCTGGCAACTCGTCCAAATCATTATTGAAAAGGTTCATGAGAATCCTGTTCTCGTCCGGCTTGTCAGAAAACACGATATAGTGTGGCACTGTCCAGTCCTCCGTCTCGAGCAACCACTTCTTGGTGCCGGTGCGTGTCAAGGATAGCTTGCTCCACCCCTGTTGTTCCAAGGCAAGACCCAGGATGCACAAGCCCTCGACATTGCGAAACATAGAATAGACCAAGCAGGGTCCAGGGGCCTTGACCACGTTGTCTATGATGAGCTGCATCTTGGCCCCGTGTTCGCGCATGCCATCTGGTGTCAGATAAACGGATCCTTGCTTTGTGAGTGCCTTGAGACACGCAGCAACTTTCTTTTCATATTCTTTTTTGAAATTGGGCGCAGCTGCAACTTCATCATCGGCAGCACTGCCACTGCCACTGCCTGCATCGCCTTCGACAACATCATACTTCATGGTCGAGGGCAGTGGCCTCTTGATGCTTTGGGGAAACGCAAAGTTGCAAACAGCACGCGAAAAGGACCTCCACACGTTGCCGTTTTTTATCTCGTCCTTTTCGTCCGTGTGACGTGCCTTGTAGCGTGCAGCCGCCTGTTCCTTTTCAATCTCTTTCTGGCGAACTGTGAGGTACTTGCCAAAGTGTGTCTTGCTCATGGGCACCTCGATCACCTTGCGTTTTCTCGCCTCGGGATAGTCCCGTTGGTCATAGTGCTCGTAGTAGGACACCAAACCTTGGGCCCTTCGAGCAAATAGCAACTCGTTCTTCACCTCTGCCTTGCCATAATTCACAAAGTAATCGTCGAACGAGTCATCATGAAACGGGAACAACATATTTTTTACATTCTTAGCTTGGGATTTGACAGCAAGCCCCGCCTTTTTGATGAGCGTGTCCACTGTCACCTTTTTGAATCCAAGATCTATCCCTGGCCTTACAATTACACCTGCACCTCCTATCATGTCCTTTTCATAACCACCCGGCAAATAGGACACAGTCACAGTTGATGCCTGAGTATCCACATAGCATGTCGCCACTTCAGGAATGTCCATGATTGACTTCTCCAATGCATCAAAGTTTGTGTAACCGGTATATTTGTAAACCATTGTGTAAATATATCCGTTTAGTAGATTCAAAAGGTAGCCAACCTCGATGGGTGAATTAATGATTGGTGTCCCTGACAATGCAACAATCTTGATATCTTGTGCGTCCATGAGCAATTGATAGAGCCGCTTGCCTATGATACCCGATCCTGAAACGGCCGACATGAAGTTGTGCACCTCGTCAATAATGATGAGCTTGTTGTTAAAGAAGCCTTCCTCGGTATAT
>Ga0316219_1001535_pt1 | contig 24086 bp, 18 predicted proteins | sample TBH18003PmetaG_FD_203635 | JGI IMG/M metagenome (GOLD analysis project Ga0316219, IMG submission 203635) | Freshwater microbial communities from Trout Bog Lake, Wisconsin, USA - TBH18003P | ecosystem: Environmental > Aquatic > Freshwater > Lake > Hypolimnion/Profundal zone | place: USA... | reverse complement strand
GATCTGCAGGAGAGAAGTCTAAGTAGCCTTCTGGACCACATTGATTATCACAAGGTGCAAGACCATTTTCTTCATCGCCACCTGGGCAGTTCATGAGAACGAAGCGGGTGGCATTCCAGAGTTTGTTGCAGAAGTTGCGATAACCTTCGCAGCGTTTCTGATCAAAGTTGATATTGCGACCTAGTGAAGCAAGAGATGCAAAAGTAAAACGTAGGGCATCAGTACCAAATGCAGGAATGCCTTCCGGAAATTCTTTCTTGGTTTTCTTGCCAATACTTTCAGCTTGTTTTGGATTCATCAAGCCAGAGGTTCTTTTACCAACTAACGCTTCAATTTTGATACCGTCAATTAGATCAATTGGGTCCAAAGTGTTGCCCTTGGACTTACTCATCTTCTGGCCTTCGGAGTCTCGCACCAAGCCGTGAACATAAACAGTATGGAATGGCACCTTACCAGTGAAGTGGCAGGTCATCATGACCATGCGCGCTACCCAGAAAAAGATGATGTCAAAGCCAGTAACCAATACAGATGAGGGCAAGAAGTGCTTGAGTTCAGGAGTGTGTTCTGGCCAGCCCAATGAGCTGAAGGGGACAAGCGCTGAGCTAAACCAGGTATCAAGTACATCAGGATCGCGATTTAGAGCGCCGCTATAGCCTGCAGCTACAGCTTTGGTTTTGGCTTCTTCTGCAGAGCGTGCCACAAAGATTTGGCCATCTTCACCATACCAGGCCGGGATTTGATGGCCCCACCACAGTTGACGTGAGATGCACCAGTCTTGAATATTTTCGAGCCATTGGGTGTAAGTGTTGATCCAGTTTTCTGGAACAAGTTTGATGTCACCTTTGGTAACCGCATCTAATGCAGCGCCGGCAATCGATGAACCTGGCTGATATTGATTATCAGGACTTGGTTTGGACATTGCCACAAACCATTGATCTGTGAGCATCGGCTCAATGATCGTTTGAGTGCGGTCGCCGCGAGGCACCATTAATTTATGGGGCTGTACTTTTTCTAAGAGGCCTGCAGCATCTAAATCAGTAACGATTTGTTTGCGAGCGGCAAAACGCTCCATACCTTGATACACGGTAGGTGCATTCTCATTAATCTTGGCATCCAAGGTCAGTATATTGATGAGTGGCAATTGATGGCGTTGACCGACTGCATAGTCATTAAAGTCATGAGCAGGGGTTACCTTCACCACGCCGGTACCAAAGTTCAAATCAACATAGTCATCGGCAATGATGGGAATCTCGCGATTGCACAGCGGTAGATTGACTGATTTACCAATAAGATGCTTATAGCGTTCGTCTTCAGGGTTGATCATCACTGCGACGTCACCCAATAAGGTTTCTGGGCGAGTAGTAGCAACTGTTAGATGGCCAGAGCCATCAGTGAGTGGATAGTGGATGTGCCACATCGAGCCATCTTCTTCTTCACTTACTACTTCCAGATCTGAAACGGCAGTTCCTAAAACGGGATCCCAGTTGACCAAACGTTTGCCACGGTAAATGAGCCCTTGCTCATGCAGACGGACAAATACTTCAACCACTGCTTTGGACATCTTGCTGTCCATTGTGAAATATTCACGACTCCAATCAATCGAGGCGCCGAGACGACGAATCTGGTTGGTAATCGTGTTGCCGGAAGTTTCCTTCCATTCCCATACTTTTTCTAGAAACTTCTCACGACCTAAATCGTGGCGAGAAACTTTTTGCGCATCAAGCTGACGTTCAACCACAATTTGTGTGGCGATACCGGCATGGTCTGTGCCGGGTACCCATAAGGTATTTTTACCGGACATACGAGCATGTCGTACCAAGCCATCCATGATGGTTTGGTTAAAGGCGTGACCCATATGGAGCGTACCGGTGACATTCGGGGGTGGTAGTTGAACGCTAAAGTCTTCCTTGCCTTCTTCGAGTGAGGCTGTGGCAATGCCTCTGCTTTCCCACTCTGGCCCCCAATGCGCTTCTATGGGTGCGGGTTCGTAGGATTTAGCAAGCTGGTCCGCTGGACTGCTCGCTGGTGAATTAGGGGTATTCGAAGCATTTGGCATAAGAGGCAAATTATAATTGGGACGATGTACTCAGACTTGCTCGCGAACCTCAACCCAGAACAGCGCGAGGCAGTGACCCTCCCGCCCGTAAATGAAAATGGCCAGGCCCAATCAGCCTTAATTTTGGCTGGGGCAGGTAGCGGTAAAACCCGCGTCCTCACTACCCGTATAGCTTGGTTGATCCAAACGGGTCAGGTTTCGCCTATTGGCGTCTTGGCGGTGACCTTCACCAATAAGGCTGCCAAAGAGATGATGTTGCGGCTGAGTGCCATGTTGCCCATTAATACTCGGGGCATGTGGATTGGCACCTTTCATGGTCTTTGCAACCGTTTATTGCGGGCGCATCACAAGGATGCGGGTTTACCGTCCACTTTCCAGATTCTGGATACCCAGGACCAGTTATCCGCTATCAAACGCCTTTTGAAGGGTTTGAAAGTGGATGATGAGAAATATCCACCCAAGCAATTGCAGTATTTCATTGCCCATGCCAAAGAGCGTGGAATGCGGGCGCGTGACTTGGATTCAGGTGATGACTTCCAAGCCAAAATGGCGCAGCTCTATGAAGCCTACGATGCACAGTGTCAACGTGAGGGAGTAGTCGATTTTGCAGAGCTCTTATTGCGTAGTTATGAATTGTTGAAACATAACGAAGCAATTCGGACGCATTACCAAGAACGCTTCCGTCATATTCTGATTGATGAGTTTCAAGATACCAATGCGCTCCAATACGCCTGGTTAAAACTGCTATCTGGTCATGATGCTAGTAAGGTGAATGTGAGTGGCGCTGGCACTAGCGCCGTCTTTGCCGTTGGTGATGACGATCAAAGTATTTATGCCTTCCGCGGGGCTGATGTAGAGAACATGCGTCTCTATGAAAAACAATTTCATCCGATGATGGTCAAGCTAGAGCAGAACTATCGTTCGCACGGTCATATCTTAGATACTGCCAATCATCTGATTTCTAACAATACTGAACGTCTGGGAAAAAATCTTCGTACCGATGCGGGTCATGGCGAACCAGTCCGAATCTACGATGCGGCTAGTGATCATGCTGAAGCGGCGTGGCTGGTTGATGAAATCAAAGCCTTAGTGAGTAGTGGCATCAAGCGTACCGAGATCGCTTTGCTGTATAGAAGTAATGCGCAATCACGCATCATTGAGCACGCCTTGTTCTCCGCCGCTATTCCTTACCGAGTATATGGTGGACTACGCTTTTTTGAGCGTGCAGAAATTAAACATGCACTAGCCTACTTACGTCTTTTGGAGAATCCAAACGACGATACTTCTTTCTCGCGTGTTGTGAACTTCCCAACCCGGGGTATTGGTGCGAGATCCATTGAAGCATTGCAAGATGAGGCAAGAGCTCAGCAATGTTCCCTGTATTTAGCTGCTACCACGTTGACTGGAAAAGCGGGCACATCACTGAGCGGATTTGTGCGCTTGGTTGATCACATGCGTGAAGCAACCCGTCACAATACTTTGCCTGAGACGGTGGAGTTTGTGATTCAGAATAGTGGCTTGATTCAGCATTATTTGACTGAGCGTGAAGGCCAAGATCGTGTAGAGAACTTGCAAGAACTTGTGAATGCCGCAACTGCTTTCATTGCGGAAGAGGGTTATGGCCAAGACGCAACTGCGGCGACCTTGTCTGGTGAGGCTGAGCCAGGTATGGTTGCAGCTTCTCCACTCGCAGCATTTTTATCGCATGCATCTCTAGAGGCGGGCGACAACCAGGCTCAAGCCGGTCAAGATGCTGTGCAATTAATGACAGTGCACTCGGCCAAAGGCCTCGAATTCGTTGCCGTCTTCATTACCGGCTTGGAAGAGGGCTTGTTCCCACACGAAAACAGTGTGAATGAACTCAATGGCCTAGAAGAAGAGCGTCGCTTAATGTATGTGGCGATTACCCGGGCTAAAGAGCGCTTGTATCTCTCCCATACTCAGTCACGCATGTTGCATGGCCAAGTACGCTACAACATGCCATCTCGCTTCTTAGAAGAGCTGCCGGCTGATTCGCTTAAGTGGCTGACTCCTAAGGCCAAGGATTCTCGTTGGGGTGGCAGCGGTAGAAGTTCAGGATCTACTTGGCAAGATGGCTATACACGTCAACGCGAATATGAATCCAATGATTTCTTTGACTCTGGTAATGAGCGTCAGCAAGTACGACATCAAACTTATGGTCAAGCGCCTGCGCGCACAGGACGGGTGGGTTCTGCCTCCACCACAGTTCAAAGACTTGCTTCACCGCCCCGCGGTAACTATCCATTCACGATTGGGCAAAATGTATTTCACACCAAGTTTGGTGAAGGACGTGTTACCGGCTTAGAGGGTAATGATGCGGATGCACGTGCTCAAGTGAGCTTCAAACGACATGGTGTGAAGTGGTTACAACTGAGCATTGCAAAACTGAGTGCTATTGATTAGCTACCTTACGCTAAGAGCGTAGCTTCCTCTTTGTCTGCAAAGCAGGCTTTCCATGTTGCGAAGAAAGAGCAATGCATCACAGTGAGTCCTGCCATTGAAAGCGGAGCGACGATGAATGAGGCAGCCTGCCCAAGATCCACTGCATCCAACGCAGACCCAATGATGAGTGGAATGGCAATCAGGACCACGCTCCAGATGGCAAGATACAGAAAGAACGCCCCGCGATTAGTCCAGCAAGCTAAGCAACTGGAGAAGAGTGCTTGAGGAATCGACATGCCCTCCCAGGCCACCAGGATCGGTGAGAACCACATCAGCATCGCTACCGGAATGTACAGAATGGCCCCAAAAAACAAGACCAAATAAATTTGTCGAATAGCCTCAGGAGTGACGGGCTTATCGCTTGTCATCAGGGGAAGTAGCAATTCAAAATCAACAAGCATGCTCAGGATAAAACTGAGTGCCAGAATGAGGGCTGCGTAAACAAGACCCAGTTGCAAAATTCTTTTACGAACTACCGCGGTGGATTGGAGTGCTGCCAAATACACCATGGGGCGAATACGTTCTTTTTGAATGGCCTGTCGACACGCTGTCATAAAGCCCACGGAGAGGGTCGGCGTCAGAACCAAGACTGCAAAGACGCCAATCACCGGCACGAGTACAGCAAGCTGTGCAAGAAACACATACATAAAGACCAGCATCAAAAATCCAACAGGGCTTTGCTTAAAAAGCCAAATCCCTTGGCGGATCCAGGTGTACCCCTCTTTAGGAGCGACGGAGTTTAGTTTCATATGGCTTTGCGGCTTAAAAGAATGTGTTCAAAATGGCTTGGGTCATGCGGCGTCAACATCTGCGCATCACGCGGTAAATAAAAATCCCACAAGCGAGAGATCCAGAAGCGCAAGGCAGCCGCGCGGACCATCATTGACCAGCTAGATTTTTCATCGGCAGTCAGTGGGCGCACGGATTGGTAGGCATCCATTAAGGCATTAAAGCGAGCAGGATCCAAATCTTTTTTGTTGCTAGCCAAACACCAGTCATTTACCGTCACTGCCAAATCAAATAGCCACTTATCGGTGCCGGCGAAATAAAAATCAAAGAAGCCGCCCAATTGGTCTTTTGAAGTATCGGCAGATCCTTGCGGATCAAATAAGACATTGTCCCTAAAGAGATCGCAATGACTTGCGCCTTGCGGTAATGCGGCATATTCACTTGAGGCGAAGAAGTTTTCTTGAGTGGCTAATTCGTGAGTGAGCAAATCTTGTTGATTTTGATTTAAATGTGCCAAGACTTGAGGTACTGTTTTTTGCCACCAAGTAAGGCTACGCAAGTTTGTTTGTGTTGTAGGAAAATCGGCGCCTGCTAAATGCATCTTTGCAAGCATCTCGCCCACCAATACGCAGTGCTTCACTTCGGGGTCTAATCGCGATAGACCGGGTAGCTTGGTAACGATTGCCGCAGGCTTACCTTTGAGGGAAAACAAAATCGCACCATCTTGGTTAGCGATTGGCTTTGGTACGGTAATGCCTTTGTCCGCCAAGTGCCGCATGAGTTCAAGATAGTAAGGAAGTTGCTCTGCAGACAATCTTTCAAAGATCGTTAAAACAAATTCTTGTTTCTTGCCATCAAGAACGGTATCTAGGAAAAAGTTAGAATTCTCGATGCCGCCATGAATACCGCGAATAGCAGTAGCCTCGCCAATATTGAAGTCCCGCGCGATCCAGTCTGAGATATCGCCAAGCTCGATCGGGGTAAATACAGCCATACGTTACCGAATTGGAATGCTGATGCTGGGCACACTCAGTAAACTGCCTTCGCCAGACTGGGCGCCAGGTTTAACAGAGTCGGGAGGTGACATTTCGTAAGTCGTTAATTTCGTCTTTACCTGAACTTGGGTTGGGCTATTTGAATCCTTGTACTCAGTTACTTCAGTCCCGTTCCCATCTTTAAATTGATAGCTAGGCTTGCGCATTTCTGGGGTGTTCATCGCGCCAGATGCACTCACTGCTGGAGCAAGTGGCTGGTTATTAATTTGTTGGAGCTCGGCAGGGCTAAGAGCTTGGCTCATATTTTGGGCAGCAGCATTACCACTTCCCAATATGCCAAAAGCCATGAAAAAGCTAGTTAAAACAAGGGCCTGGCTCCAGGAGTGGCTGAATAAGTTGGTTAGAGCATGCATCATTTTTCACCTTTTTAGTCCCACTCCAGATCGGTTCCCAAACCAGACCCGTGGGAAGTTAGCAACTAGATTGTACGATTGCGGTATGACTAAACATAGACTCTTGTTGGTAGATGGCTCTAGCTACCTCTACCGCGCCTTCCATGCCATGCCAGACCTTAGAAATGGGGCTGGTGACCCAACGGGGGCAATTTATGGGATGGTCAACATGATGCGCAGGGCCAGATCCGAGCTAAAGGCCGATCATATTGCCTGTGTATTTGATGCTAAAGGGAAGACTTTTCGGGATGAAATGTACTCCGAGTACAAGGCGCATCGGTCGCCAATGCCCGAAGATCTGGTGAAGCAAATCGAGCCTATTCATGCGATGGTAAAGGCCCTGGGTTGGCCCGTCTTGATGGTATCGGGAGTTGAGGCTGACGATGTGATTGCTACCCTATCTTGTCAGGCTACTCAAGCCGGTTGGGAAACGATTATTTCAACAGGCGATAAAGATTTAGCGCAGCTTGTGAATTCCTCAGTGACTTTGATCAACACCATGACCAATGAAAAATTGGATATCGAAGGTGTGATTGAAAAGTTTGGAGTGCCACCGGAACGAATTGTGGATTACTTATCTATTATTGGTGACGCTGTTGACAACGTTCCCGGTGTCCCAAAAGCTGGACCTAAGACAGCCAATAAGTGGTTAGCTGAGTTTGGTGATCTTGATAATTTGATGGCAAACGCTGAGCAAGTAAAAGGTGTAGTCGGTGAAAATTTACGAGCCAGCTTAGAGTGGCTTCCTAAAGCGCGTGAATTAATTACCGTCAAAAAAGACTGCGATCTAGATCCACATCTCCTGAGTTTGGATGACTTGCATGCAAAGCCTGAAGATGCGCCACTCTTGCGTGAGCTGTTTGAGCGCTATGCATTTAAGACTTGGTTGCGAGATGTAGAAAAGCAACTGAACAACCCTAGCCCTCAGTCAAATCAAGGGGAGGCGGTCTTTGACTTGGCTGGCAGTCCTTTACCCGGCATCTCCCCGAATGAATTAGCCGCAAAAAAATCGAGAGAGATTGCGTCTACTCCAACAACCGTGTTATCTCAAGCCACAACAGATTTACATGATGGGATTACACGACATTACGAGTGCGTAGTAGATGAGCTTGCTTTAGATCGATGGCTCAAGAAAATTGAATCTGCACAGTTAACTGCAGTCGATACCGAGACCACTGGTTTAGATGCCTTAGCAGCAGAGTTGGTTGGCATTTCTTTATCGGTAACACCAGGTGAGGCTTGTTACATTCCGGTAGCCCATCGCAATGGCGAAACTCAACTAGACCGCAACTTAGTGCTGTCGCGAATGAGATCATGGTTAGAGAGTTCTTCTCATGCCAAGGTCGGTCAAAACTTAAAGTACGACAGTCACATCTTTGCCAATTACGGAATTACTTTAGGCGGCATTCAGTTCGATACTTTGCTTGAATCTTATGTTCTGGAATCTCATTTACCACACAATATGGATAGCCTGGCAGAACGGCATCTTGGCGTGAAGACCATTCGCTACGAAGAAGTCTGTGGCAAAGGCGTGCATCAAATTGGCTTTGATCAAGTGGATCTCAAGATTGCTACTGATTACGCAGCTGAAGATGCGGACATCACCTTACGGCTCCACTTAGAGCTGTGGCCCCAGATACAAGCTAGCCCAGGCTTGCTCTACGTATACCAGCAGATTGAGATGCCTGCTATGCGAGTACTGGGCATTATGGAGCGCAATGGCATTCGGATTGACTCCGCGTTACTGGCCAAGCAGGGCCAACAGGTCGGAAAACGCCTGCTGGAACTGGAAGGTGAGATCCATAAACTAGCGGGACAGCCTTTTAATATTCAGTCACCCAAGCAGATTGCCGAAATTTTATTTGGGCAATTGGAGTTACCGGTGATTAAGAAGACGCCCTCAGGCGCACCTTCAACCGATGAAGAAGTGTTGCAAAAGCTAGCTGAAGACTACCCATTACCAGCTCGTATTTTGGATTACCGCAGCTTGGCTAAATTGATGTCAACCTATATCGAGAAGTTACCGCGCATGGCTGATCCAAAGACGGGTCGGGTACATACGAACTTCTCGCAAGCGACTGCAGTAACCGGGCGCCTTGCATCTAGCGATCCCAATTTGCAAAATATTCCCGTGCGTACTGAAGAGGGGCGAAGAATTCGGGAGGCTTTTATTCCGGCGGATGGTTGTAAGTTACTTTCAGCAGACTATTCGCAAATTGAATTGCGCATCATGGCGCATATTGCCGAAGATGAAAACCTTCTAGAGGCATTCAATACTGGTAAGGACGTACACCAAGCAACTGCAGCTGAAATTTTTGGTGTGCCTTTGGATGATGTGAGCTCTGAGCAGCGTCGCTACGCCAAGGTCATTAACTTCGGCTTGATTTATGGCATGAGTGCGTTTGGTCTGGCAGGCAATTTAGGAATTGAACGTTCTGCAGCACAAAACTATATTGCCAAGTATTTTGATCGCTATCCTGGTGTAGCCCAATATATGGAGCGCACCCGTGTCGAGGCGCGCGAAAATGGTTATGTCGAGACGGTTTTTGGTAGAAGGTTGTGGTTACCAGAGATCAAGGGATCTAATGGACCTCGTCGTCAAGGCGCTGAGCGTGCTGCGATTAATGCGCCGATGCAAGGCACTGCCGCAGACTTAATTAAGTTAGCCATGATTGCTGTCGAGAATTGGTTAGAAAAAGAGCAACTCAAAACCCGCATGCTCTTACAGGTGCATGATGAATTAGTATTTGATGTGCCTTTGGATGAGATTGATCTGCTAAAGGAAAAATTACCAGGCTTGATGTGTACAGTAGCTGATCTGAAAGTGCCATTGCTAGTGAGTATTGGTATTGGCGATAATTGGGAAGAAGCCCACTGAGTTTGATAAAAATGCCTGGGTGAAATGGGGATAAATGCAATGAACAAAAAAAATCATCAAGCTTCACAAGGTATTCAGGGTGATAGAAGAAGTTTTATCAAGACCTCTGCGATTGCTGCAACAGGCATTGGGATTGGCTTGGCGCCAGCATCCCAGCCTGTCATGGCCGCTGCTATTGAAACGAGCTTTACAGGTTTGACTGCTGGCGAGCAATCTATCCCAGTGGGCAGCTCTCAAATTCCGGCCTATGTCTCACGTCCAGAAAAGGCCAAAGGCCCACTGCCAATCGTGATCGTCGTGAGTGAGATCTTTGGCGTGCATGAGTACATTGCTGATGTCACCCGTCGTTTTGCAAAGTTAGGCTATCTCGCCATTGCCCCAGAATTTTTTGTACGGGCTGGTGATCCCAGCCAATACGGCACGATTGCTGAAATCTTTACTAATATTATTTCTAAGACGCCTGACTCCCAGGTGTTGGGTGATTTGCAGGCTGCATTGGTCTGGGCTGGAAAAAATGGGGGCGACTTAAAACGGGTCGGCGTGACTGGTTTTTGTTGGGGCGGGCGCATTACTTGGCTATCCGCCACATTGCCACAGGTACGTGCCGGCGTAGCTTGGTATGGCCGCTTGATTGGCGACAAAACCGAAGGCAATCCACGTCATCCAGTTGACATTGCTACAGACTTAAAAGCCCCCGTCTTAGGACTTTATGGCGCTGCTGATGTTGGAATCTCTTTGGCGAGCATTGATCAAATGCGTGAGGCTTTAGCAAAAGCCGCGCCTACCAATGCTGCAGCTAAGGCATCCCAGTTTGAGGTGTATCCAGATACCCCCCATGCGTTTCATGCGGACTACCGCGAGTCTTATCGCGAAGGCCCCGCAAAAGATGGTTGGGCAAAATGCTTGGCTTGGTTTAAGAAAAACGGAGTAGTGTGATTGCTATGACAGTTTTACAAAGCATTCTCTTGGTAACTGCGCTTGCAGGAACGGCTAGCGTTCTTGTAGCCGCCACCTTCTCCTTGGCATTGCTTTCCAAGATGGTTCACAACATGGTGAGCGTTTCGGTCGGAATTTTGCTAGCTACTGCTTTTTTGCATTCTTTACCCGAAGCCTTCAGCATGGAGGGTACAAGCCCGCAACTCTTATTTGCCACTTTGCTTGCTGGCTTACTGGGATTTTTCTTGTTAGAGAAAATTTCTTTATTGCGTCATAGTCATCATCACGAAGGCGATGGCCATAACCACCACCATGGTCATGACGCTGAAGCTGCTGGTCGAAGCGGTAGCATGATCTTGATTGGCGATGGACTGCATAATTTTGTAGATGGGGTATTGATCGCCGCTGCTTTTATGGCGGATTATCAAGTGGGCATCTTTACAGCGCTTGCCATCATTGCTCATGAGATTCCGCAAGAGATTGGCGATTTTATTGTTTTGCTCAATGCTGGCTTTTCGCGTACACGGGCTTTGCTGTACAACTTGATTTGCGGTTTATCTGCTGTGGTCGGTGGCGTGCTAGCTTATTTTTTCTTAGAAAAAGCACATGCTGCCATGCCCTATCTTCTAGTCATTGCCTCTAGCAGTTTTATTTACATTGCAGTGAGTGATTTGATTCCGCAAATGCATCGTCGCCCACATTGGGCAGAGTCTTTACGTCAAACAGTGTTGATTGCTTGTGGCGTAGGTTTCGTGATCCTACTATCTAACTTGCGTTAAGTTTCAACAGGCCTCTGAGGGTCTGCGCACCATTCACTCCAACTACCAGCATAGAGGCGCGACCCCTTCAACCCAGCAATTTCCATCGCCAGTAAGTTATGGCACGCCGTAACTCCCGAGCCGCATTGGTGAATGACATCGGATGCTTTGAGGGGGCCCAGAAAATCCACAAAGTCTTTATAAAGTTGTTCTGGTGCTTTAAATGCGGTGGCAGATAGATTGTCTTTAAAGAAGCGGTTGATTGCGCCGGGGATATGGCCTGCGACTGGATCTAAAGTTTCATTTTGACCATGAAAGCGATCGTTAGCGCGCGCATCCATCACAACACTTTTCTGAGTTTGCAAGTTCTCAGACACTGCATCAGCTAATACGAGACCAACATACGGCATGGCCTCAATTGCTTGACTTGCAGGACTTGGTTTACGGGGAATCGTTCCGATAGGGCCATTCCAGGCATCTAGCCCGCCATCCAGTACTCGCACATTGGCATGACCGGTCGCTTTGAGCATCCACCACAAACGGCTGGCATATACAGAGCCCTGTTTGTCATAAGCAACTACCAGGGTGTTGTTATCCATGCCGAGGCGTGTTTTTGTTTTCGCCCAAGCATCTGGAGTCGGTAATGGGTGTCGCCCATTCTTGCCGGTTTTTTCACCAGACAGATCTTGATCGAGGTCGACATAGATGGCGCCTGGAATGTGACTTTCTTCGTAGGCTTTTCTACCGGCAGATGTATCAGCCAAATCAAAGCGGCAGTCACACAGCAACACATTTTCACCACTGTTAATGATTTCTTCTAACTGGTTAGCAGTAATAAGAGGAGTCATGAAGTGACCTTTTGTGAATTAAATTAAACGCCTTGATAGTTCATGACACGACGATACCACTCGTGGAAATGCTGCATGCCGTCTTCCATTGGGCTTTGGTATGGACCAACTTCGTTGATGCCGCGAGCAAAGAGGGCAGCACGACCTGCATCCATGCGTTCGCCGATTTCATCATCCTCGATGCAGGTTTCCATGTAGGCGGCACGTTCAGCCTCAACAAACTCACGCTCGAATAGAGCAATCTCTTCTGGGTAATAAAACTCAACAATGTTGCGTGTTTTATTCGGACCAAGTGGATGTAGGGTAGAAACACAGAGCACGCCTGGGTACCACTCGACCATGACATTGGGGTAATAGGTCAGCCAGATTGCCCCATGGCGTGGTGATTTTCCGCCAAATTGGCGCAACACTGCTTCATGCCAATTGCGATACACGGGTGATCCAGGTGTTGCTAGATCTTTATGAATGCCAACCGTTTGCACGCTATGCCAGTCGCCGAATTCCCAACGGAGGTCTTCGCAAGAAACAAACTTTCCTAAGCCAGGATGAAATGGAACGACATGGTAGTCCTCGAGGTAAACCTCGATAAATGTTTTCCAGTTGTAGTTGCAGTCGTGCACCTCAACGTGATCGAGCATATAGCCATCAAACTTGAGATCATCCGCAACACCCAGCTTGGCAAGATCGGCTCTCACATCACGCGGACCTTCAAATAACAGTCCTTGCCAGTTTTGCAATGGGGACTTGCCAAGATTGAGGCAGGGCTTGTCTTCAAAATGAGGGGCGCCTAAAAGATCGCCATTCAGATCGTAGGTCCAGCGATGCAGTGGACAAACAATGTTTTCTGTTTTGCCGGAGCCATTGAGCATGAGTGCTTGGCGATGACGGCAAACATTTGATAAGAGTTCTACGCCGGCCTCATTGCGAACCAGAATGCGACCTTCATTTTCTGCGGCTAATGTGCGATAGGAGCCAATTTCGGGCACCATGAGATCGTGGCCGACATAGCCAGGCCCTTGCTTGAAAAGCAGTTCAATTTCGCGCTGATACAAATCAACGTCAAAATATGCCGAAACCGGCAGTTGTAGATTGGACGGCGCAAGCTTCTGCGCGGTAGCCAGATTAGTCATTCTCCCCACCCCCGAAAACGTCAGCCGAAGCTAAGCGGAATAACCAATCCAACCATCGACGAGTCGATATTGGAAAGGAAGGGATGAATTATACCCATCGAAAGGGCTTCTCGCTTTAATATATAGGGCTGTTTGTGCAAGAAATACAAAGGAAACGGGTCTATGCCAGCTAAAAAATCAGAGAGTCAAAAGCCTGCTCTTGAGGCCCAAATTGATCCCAAATTGCGCTATGAAGAGGCAGTTAAAGAGCTTGAGAAGTTAATTTCTGACATGGAGTCTGGAAAGTTCTCTCTAGAAGAAACCCTTTTGGCCTACCAACGTGGCGCTGCACTACTCAAACATTGTCAGGGCGTGCTTGCTCAGGTTGAGCAACAAGTGCGTGTATTTGAGGCCTAATGACTTCAGCTTTTCAATTTCAGGAGTGGCTTAGTGCGCACTCCACGCGTACCGAGTCTGCATTAGAGTCTCTGCTTGATTCAGATCAAACGACGCCTAAGCGATTGCATGAGGCAATGCGTTATGCGGCTCAAGGTGGCGGCAAACGTATTCGTCCTTTATTAGTTTATGCAGCGGGCTCACTGGGTGACGCCAAAGCCGAGGCATTAGACGCAGCCGCAGTTGCGATTGAATGTATTCATGCTTACTCGCTGGTGCATGACGACTTGCCTTGCATGGATGACGATGATTTGCGCCGAGGACGGCCTACCGTTCATAAGGCCTTCGACGAAGCCACTGCTTTGTTGGTTGGCGATGCCTTGCAAACGCGCGCCTTTGAAATTTTGGCAAACGCACAGTGCGAGGTTGACGTTCGTTTGTTCATGATGAGTAGCTTGGCTGCGGCATCCGGTTCGCGCGGTATGGCCGGTGGTCAAGCAATTGATTTGGATAGCGTTGGCAAGAAATTAGATCTTGCTGGTCTAAAGCAAATGCATGCCATGAAAACAGGTGCGCTGTTATCTTGCGCTGTGCAATTGGGCGGCATTGCCGCTCACTTGAACCCTACCCAAATGACTTGCCTGAAAAATTATTCTCAGGCCCTTGGCCTAGCCTTTCAGATTGTTGATGACGTTCTAGACGCTACGGCAGATAGTCAAACCCTCGGAAAGACGGCTGGTAAGGATGCGGCCAACGATAAGCCTACCTACGTAACCTTGATGGGTTTAGACTATGCACAGAAGCAGGCAAAGCAATTGCAAGCAGAGGCGATTGCCAGTCTGGAGATTTTTGGCAGCAAAGCGCAAGCCCTACAAGATTTAGCTCTGTTAGTAGTCAGTAGAGGCAAATAGGTTTGACCTTAGATTCGATGACTTTAGATTCCATACAATCCCCCGCCGATTTAAAAAAGCTTTCCCGTGAAGAGTTGCCAGCATTGGCCGCTGAATTGCGTCAGTTTGTTTTAGATTCTGTTTCTAAAACAGGTGGCCACCTTTCCTCTAATTTGGGCACGGTGGAATTATCAATTGCTTTGCATTACGTTTTTGATACGCCAAACGATCGGATCGTTTGGGATGTGGGTCATCAGAGTTACCCCCATAAGATTTTGACTGGCCGCCGTGAGCGCATGAGCACTCTGCGCCAGCTCAACGGTTTATCGGGTTTCCCGCGTCGTACTGAAAGTGAATACGATGCTTTCGGGACAGGCCATTCATCTACCAGTATTTCTGCGGCGATGGGGATGGCAAGAGCCTTCCAGACTAAAGGCGAAAAACAAGTAGCTGTTGCTGTGATTGGTGATAGCGCCATGACCGGCGGCATGGCTTTTGAGGCGATGAATAACGCAGGCGTGTATGACGACTTGCCGCTCGTGGTGATATTGAACGATAACGATATGTCCATCTCGCCAGCGGTAGGTGCATTGAATCGACACCTCGCGCGCTTGCTCAGTGGCAATATTTATTCGGCAACCAAAAAAGGTATTGATAGCGTTTTGTCTATTGCGCCCCCTTTACGAGAGTTTGCTAAACGCTTAGAGGATCACGCTAAAGGCATGGTTTCGCCATCGACCATTTTTCAAGAGTTTGGTTTTAATTACTTCGGTCCTATTGATGGCCATGACCTTGCGGCTTTGATTCCGATGTTGCAAAACGTCCGTCGCCTTGCGCTTGAAGGGCGTGGTCCGCAGTTTCTGCATGTGGTGACCCGTAAAGGCCAGGGCTATGAATTAGCCGAAGCCAATCCTGTGCTCTATCACGGTCCCAGTAAGTTCAATCCAGAAGAGGGTGTGAAGAAGCCTGACATTCCTCCCAAGAAAACCTTCACGCAAGTATTTGGCGAATGGTTGTGCGATATGGCGCATGCTGATCCACTATTGGTTGGTATTACGCCAGCAATGAGTGAAGGCTCTGGCTTAGTCGAGTTTGAAAAGAATTTTCCGAAGCGGTATTACGACGTGGGCATTGCTGAGCAACATGCGGTGACCTTTGCTGCTGGTATGGCATGTGAGGGTATGAAACCAGTGGTGGCAATCTATTCCACTTTTTTACAGCGTGCATACGATCAATTGATTCATGATGTAGCGATTCAGGATTTGCCAGTGTTATTTGCATTAGATCGCGCCGGCTTAGTCGGTGCAGATGGTGCGACTCATGCTGGCGTGTATGACATCCCATTTTTACGCTGCATTCCCAATATGTTGGTGATGACCCCTGCTGATGAAGCAGAGTGTCGAGATTTATTAACGACCGCCTTCCATCAATCCCATCCGAGTGCAGTACGTTACCCACGTGGTGCGGGTGTTGGCACAATCCCTTCTAAAGAGCTGCGCACACTTCCTTTTGGTAAAGGTGAGTTGCGTCGCAAATCAACGGCAGCTATTGGTAGTCGCGTAGCCATATTGGCATTTGGTACTTTGCTGTACCCAGCACTAGACGTTGCTGAGCGCTTAGACGCAACGGTTGCCAATATGCGTTTTGTAAAACCATTGGATGTGGATCTCATTAAATCCTTAGCGAGTGACCATGATTATTTCGTCACGGTTGAAGATGGCGCGATTCAAGGCGGGGCGGGTAGTGCTTGCCTAGAAGCACTCTCAGCAATGGGGATTAATAAGCCTTTATTGCAACTGGGTATTCCCGATGAATTTATCGAGCATGGTGACTACAAATTGCTTATGGCCAAGTGTGGCCTGGATGTAGAAGGTATTCACCAGTCCATTACACGGCGTTTTCCAGCAATCTTGAACATTAATTCAGCATTCGTAGGCAAATAAGCTGGTTTTGCCGGAAAATAGAGCCATGAACGATATGAATGCATCTTTTCTCAAACCTAGCGTGATGGCCGATGTGCAATCCACTCGGGATGAGCGTGCCTTGCCGATTGAGCAAGTAGGCATTCGTGGGGTGCGCCATCCGCTCACCATTCGTACCAAGACTGGTAGCTTTCCATCAGTGGGTAATTTTGAGATGGATGTTGCATTGCCTGCGCATATCAAGGGAACGCACATGTCGCGTTTCATGGCGATCTTGCAACAACAAGATGAGCCAATCGATAGCACCTCTGTAGTTTCTATGGTTCGCGAAATGTTGCCGCTCTTGGATGCCACTGAAGGTCGTGTGCAATTTACTTATACCCATTTCGTCAAAAAAGCAGCGCCGGTCTCAGGCGTTGAAAGTTTGATGGATTACGAAGTTACTTGGATGTCCAAGGGTAAGAAAAATGCCACTGGTTCAATCGATGTTGAATTGAACTTGCGCGCTGTAGTGCCGGTAATGAGCTTGTGCCCTTGCTCAAAAGAGATTTCAGATTTTGGTGCGCACAATCAACGCTCGCATGTGACGATGACAGTGGCACTGGATCCAAAAACCAAAATGACAGTTGAAGATTTGGTGACTGCTGCTGAGAGTGAAGCTTCAAGCGAGTTGTGGGGTTTGCTCAAGCGCCCAGATGAGAAGTGGGTTACCGAACGTTCTTACAGCAATCCAAAATTTGTTGAAGACTTGGTACGTGATGTTGCTGGTCAGCTCAAGGCTGACGAACGCATCCTGTCATTTGTGGTTGAGGCTGAGAACTTTGAGTCGATTCATAATCACAGCGCTTTTGCCAAGATCAGCCTGACAAAATAACGAGTGAAGTCCTACCTCTGAGATTTAAGCGAGGTTATTGCTCTGCAAGTCCCAGCGGGGCTTGATATCAAATGCACCCGATGTTGTTGAGCCATTGTTGGGGGCAAGTAAACGCAGTGCTCCAGCAAAGGCAATCATCACCCCGTTATCGGTACACAGATCTAGTGGTGGGTAGTGCACTTCAAAACCATTTTTAGTCGCTTTCTCATTCAGCGCTGCGCGCAACTGCAAGTTCGCGCCGACACCACCAGCAAGTACTAAATCCTTACAGCCTGTTTGCTTGAGCGCTCTTTCGGATTTGCTAACTAATACTGCAACCAAGGATTCTACGAAGGCCCTTGCCAGGTCAGCATGAAATTGCGCCACTTCAGTTGCGTCGGTAATATTTTTTTCTGGAAACTTTTTCACTTGGTTCAGAACTGCTGTCTTTAATCCAGAGAATGAAAAATCGAGATCACCGGAATGCAGCATTGGCTTAGGCAGATCAAATTGACCAGGCCGTCCTTTTTCTGCCAGTTTAGAAATCGCTACACCACCTGGGTAATCCAAACCTAATAGCTTGGCTGTTTTATCAAATGCTTCTCCCGCGGCATCGTCTAGCGTTTCACCAAGGAGCTCATAACGACCAACCCCACTGACTTTCATTAACTGGGTATGGCCACCTGAAACCAGTAAGGCAATAAACGGAAATTGCGGCGCTGTTTCCCCTAAAAGCGGGGATAGTAGGTGCCCCTCAAGGTGATGGACCCCAATGGAGGGAAGGTTTAGGCCTTGGGCAAGGGATTTAGCAAAGGCACTGCCCACTAGGAGGGCCCCAGCGAGGCCAGGGCCTTGGGTATAGGCCACCGCATCAATATCCTTGAGTGTCAGTCCAGACTGGGCTAAAGACTCGTCTAAAAGGGGTAAAACCCGGCGAATATGGTCTCTAGAAGCCAATTCCGGTACAACGCCCCCATATTCACGGTGCATAGCAATCTGCGAGTGCAGGGCCTGCCCCAGAATGCCTAGGGAAGCGGGTTGTGCACTCTCCCAGGGCATGGTGTTGTATAAAGCCACCCCGGTCTCGTCACAAGAAGTTTCTATACCTAAAACAATCATTTTTCGCTTAGCCGTGATAGAATCCGTGATTCAGTAATTTTCCAGCATAAACGAGTTAAACAAGTATGACTACAGTACGCCTCCGTGAGAACGAACCTTTTGAAGTGGCATTACGCCGTTTCAAGCGCACCATTGAAAAAAATGGCCTTTTGACCGACTTGCGTGCTCGCGAGTTCTATGAAAAGCCAACTGCTGAGCGCAAGCGCAAAAAAGCAGCAGCTGCAAAACGCCATTACAAGCGTATTCGCAGTCAGATGTTGCCTAAAAAGCTTTACTAATCGCATTTAAAAGCTCTCTTCACCGAGAAGCTTTGAAACCCGCTGACGGTGAAACGCAGCGGGTTTTTGCTTTTTCAGCGCCCGAGTAATAATCGTTAGAAAATCAATGTAAGAATCCATTCAGGGTATTCAGTACAACAGGAAACATGATATGAGTCTCAAAGACCAAATTACCGAAGATATGAAAAACGCTATGCGTGCAAAAGACGTTGCACGTTTAGGGGCCATCCGTCTTTTATTGGCTGCCATTAAGCAACGTGAAGTAGATGAGCGCATCGTGGTCGATGATGCTGGCGTCATAGCGACTGTAGAAAAAATGATGAAGCAGCGCAAAGATTCAATCTCTCAGTTTGAAAAAGCTGGGCGCGATGATTTGGTTGCAATAGAAGCTGGCGAAATGGCCATCTTGCAAGCGTATTTGCCTGCGCAATTGTCAGATACTGAGGTTGAAGCTGCAGTAGCTGCGGCGGTGAGCGCTACTGGTGCGGCTGGTCCTCAAGATATGGGAAAAGTCATTGGTGCCCTCAAGGCGCAATTGGCTGGTAAGGCAGACATGGGAAAGGTTTCTGCCTTGGTGAAAGCCGCTCTGGCGAAGTGAGCCACTCAGTTCAGCGCTAATGGCACTCATCCCTCAATCCTTCATTGCCGATCTTTTAAATCGGATTGACATCGTTGATGTGGTTGGGGAGCACGTAAAGTTAAAAAAAGCGGGTGCAAACTATCAAGGTCTTTGTCCGTTTCATTCTGAAAAATCCCCCTCATTTTCTGTTTCACCCACCAAGCAGTTTTATCACTGCTTTGGTTGCGGAGCGCATGGCTCAGCCATTAGTTTTGCGATGGAGTATTCGGGGTTGGGTTATGTAGATGCGATTGAAGATTTAGCGCGTTCAGCTGGGCTTACTGTGCCTCGTGAAGAGCGTACCGCTCAAGACGTAGCAAGACAGCAACAAGCGATGGCTCTGAGCGAAGTCATGAGTGCGGCATCTGATTGGTATCGCGCACAACTCAAAGTGGCGCCACGTGCCGTGGAATATTTAAAAGGTCGTGGCCTTACCGGAGAAATTGCGAAGCGTTATTCATTAGGTTATGCACCAGATGGTTGGCAAGGACTCGAAGCAGTATTTGGTACTTACGCTAATGATGAAGTGGCTAAAACATTATTAGAGGGTGGCTTACTCATTCAGAGTGAGCAGAGCGAAGGCAATCAAACCGCAAGACGTTACGATCGCTTTCGTGATCGGATTATGTTTCCGATTCGTAATCCCAAAGGTCAGGTGATTGGTTTTGGTGGGCGCATCTTGGATCAAGGCGAGCCGAAGTATTTAAATTCCCCTGAGACGCCACTCTTCTCTAAGGGCAATACGCTCTATGGATTATTTGAGGCAAGACAGGCCATTCGTGCACAAGAATATGTCTTGGTGTGCGAAGGTTATATGGATGTAGTGGCGCTTGCGCAATTGGGTTTCCCGAATGCCGTAGCTACTTTAGGTACTGCATGTACCGCTAATCATGTGCGTATGCTCTTGCGCCAAACCGATCGCGTGGTCTTTTCGTTTGATGGTGATTCTGCAGGGCAACGTGCAGCGCAGAGAGCGCTAGAAGCTTGCTTGCCCTTGATGTCTGATGATAAAGAAATTCGTTTCTTATTCTTACCGACTGAACATGACCCGGATAGTTATGTTCGTGCCTATGGTGCCCCTGCTTTTGAAAAAGTCATTAAAGAGGCGATGTCAATCTCGAGCTTCTTCTTCAAGATTGCTAGCGAAGGGCATGAACTCACCACGCCAGAGGGTAGGGCGCAAACGCATCATGCGGCTAAACCTTTGTTGCTCTCCATGGCGCCGATCGCTTTGCGTACACAAATATTGCGCGAGCTGGCGATCAGAACAAACTCAACACCTGCAGAGTTAGAGGCTTTTTGTGGTTTAACAGTAGCACCTGCTCCTGTACAAACTGGATCGTATTCTGCAAGCCCAACGCGTGCTCCTGGCTTTACGAATACCAACACTGGCAATAGAGCGCAAGGCGCACCATGGCAAGCTTCAAAGGGATCTTCCAAAAGAGTCGTTGCACAAAACATTGCTCCCCCTCAAGCGCCCACGGATTTGGCTGTACAAATTTTGCGGGTATTAATTCAGTTTCCGCATTTGGGTAAGGCTTTAGGCCCCAATAAACGCGACTTAGCTTTGCAGGCATCTGAACAACGCTCTACTAAGACGCTCACATTGATGCAAGATTTATTGGCGCAATGCGATCAAGTCGAGCTAGTACCTGGTGAAGGTGAAAAGCCCGCTATGGTCGGGGCGGGTGCTTTTGCCATGTTCCAAGAGCAACTGTCTCGTAGCGAATTGGCGCCGATGTACGAAGCGCTCAGAAAGCGGGTCATGGGGTCTGATTTAGATCTAGAGGGTGCTGAGGCTGATTTAGATGGCGCCTTTAAAAAGCTCGAGTTAACCCATCTCAAGCTAGAGATGACTCAGATTGCCCAAAAGCTTGCCGCAAACACGGCAACCGACCAAGATCGGGCTAGATATCGTGAGTTAGGCGAGAGGCTGAAGTTCTCGTAAGAAATAACGGATTTCGCCCTAGAAATCAGAGAAATTAACCCCATATTTTTACAATAAGTAGGGGTAAAAAAGTCACAATCGACTATAATCCTCTGTTCCCAAGAAAAAAACGATTTAATTCAGTCACTTGCGCTTTATTTTGATGAAATTTTGGGCAAGTGGACAACGTGGCTGTACTTAATCAGTCGATATCAATCAACAGTAATGTGAGTAAGTGCTAATAAATGCCTAATATCAAGAAAAAACCAGCCGCTAAAACAACTCCAAAAGCAAAAGCTCCGGCAAAACCTGCAGCCAAAGCAAAGACGCCTGCTAAGCCAGTTGCTAAAGCAAAAGCTTCAGCAAAACCGGTAGCCAAGGCAAAGACTCCAGCCAAGCCGGTTAAAGCCCCAGCAAAACCTGCAACCAAAGCAAAGACGCCTGCTAAGCCAGTCGCCAAAGCAAAGGCCCCAGCAAAACCTGCAGCTAAGCCAGTCGCTAAGGCAAAGGCTCCAGCAAAACCTGCAGCTAAGCCAGCCGCTAAAGCAAAGACTCCAGCCAAACCAGTAAAGGCTGTTGCAAAGCCGGTAGCAAAGACTCCGGCCAAAGCTCCTAAACCAGTCGCAAAAGTTGAGCCTGCTAAAAAAGGAAAAGCAGTTGTTGTTAAGGCTGTACCAGCAAAAGCTGTGAAGGCCGAGCCAAAAGCAGAAGCTAAGGGGAAAAAAGTAAAAGCACCAGAAGTTGAGGGCGCTGCTGAAGTTGTTGGTGAAGAGAAAAAAGTTCGCGGTCGTAAAGCCAAGGCTGACGCCCCGGTTGAGGGCGCAGAGCCAGTCTTAACCGACCGTCAAAAGGCGCGTGAGCGTAAGGCAAAAGAAAAAGCGCTTTTAAAAGAATTCGCAGCACAACAGTTGGGCTCTGAAGCACAGCAAGAGTTGCGTCGTACACGTCTGAAGACCCTGATTAAGATGGGTAAGTCCAAGGGTTACTTAACCCATGGTGAGATGAATGACGTGATGTCTGATGAGTTGTCTGATGCCGACGCATTGGAAACTTTGATTAGCCTTTTAAACGACATCAACATTACTGTTTATGAGCAAGCCCCTGATGCTGAAACCCTCTTATTGAATGAGAATGGTTCTGCAGCAACTACAGAAGAAGAAGCTGAAGAAGAAGCGGAAGCTGCTTTATCAACGGTTGATTCAGAGTTTGGTCGTACAACCGATCCAGTCCGCATGTATATGCGTGAGATGGGTACGGTTGATTTGCTGACTCGCGAAGGCGAGATCGTGATTGCCAAGAAGATTGAGGCTGGCCTCAAAGACATGGTGATGGCGCTAGCTGCTTGCCCAGTCACCATTGGCGAAATTTTGATCAACGTCGATAAGATCATTAGCGGTGAAATCGAGATCGATCAATTTGTAGATGGATTAGTAGATCCAAATGCTGAAGATATTAAGCTTGGACCAGAAGAGCCAGAAGTTGATCCGGATGCCGAAGAGGGCGAAGATGTTGGTGAAGACGAAGGCGGCGGTGGCGGCGGTGCGGCTACAGCGAATGCAAAACAGCTTGAAGAGTTAAAGCAGATTTCCCTAGAGAAATTTGCAATTGTTCGTACTCAGGCCGATAAGATGCGTCGCGCATTTGATAAAGAGGGTTATAACTGCCCAGCGTATATCAAGGCGCAAGATCTCATCCGCGGTGAGTTGCTTGGTTTCCGTTTGACTGCGAAGAGTGTTGAGAAGTTGTGTGACACCATGCGATCACAAGTGGATCAAGTTTGGAAGTTAGAGCGCGGCATTGTTAGCTTATTAGTAGACAAGGTTGGCGTAAATCGTGGGGATGTCTTGAAAGACTTCCCTAAGATGTCCATGAATCTGACTTGGACTGATAAGTTGCTAAAAGAGAACAAGCCATATACCGCACTCTTGCAACGTAACGTTCCTGCTGTTCAAGAACTTCAACAGAAGTTAATTGATATTCAAACCCGTGTTGTTATTCCACTTCCAGAATTAAAAGAAGTGAACAAACGCATGACTGCCGGTGAGAAGCGTGCACGTGAAGCAAAGCGCGAGATGACTGTAGCCAACTTACGTTTGGTGATCTCGATTGCTAAGAAATACACCAACCGTGGTTTGCAGTTCTTAGATTTGATTCAAGAAGGAAACATCGGTTTGATGAAGGCGGTAGATAAGTTTGAATACCGTCGTGGTTATAAGTTCTCCACCTATGCAACTTGGTGGATTCGTCAGGCGATTACCCGTTCTATCGCTGACCAAGCCCGTACGATCCGTATCCCAGTTCACATGATTGAAACGATCAATAAGATGAACCGTATCAGCCGTCAAATCTTGCAAGAAACTGGTCATGAGCCAGATGCTGCAACTTTGGCGCTGAAGATGGAGATTCCTGAAGACAAGATTCGTAAGATTATGAAGATTGCTAAAGAGCCTATCTCCATGGAAACACCAATCGGCGACGATGAAGATTCTCATTTAGGTGACTTCATTGAGGATGGCAACACCTTGGCTCCAGCTGAAGCCGCATTGCATGAATCTATGCGCGATGTGGTGAAGGATGTTCTGGATTCATTAACACCACGCGAAGCAAAAGTATTACGTATGCGTTTCGGTGTTGAGATGAGTACAGATCACACGCTCGAAGAAGTTGGTAAGCAGTTTGACGTGACGCGTGAGCGTATTCGTCAGATAGAAGCTAAGGCCCTGAGAAAAATGCGTCATCCAAGCCGCAGCGACAAACTCAAGACTTTCCTCGAAGAGGATTGAACCAAAGACTAACGGGCCTATAGCTCAGTTGGTTAGAGCAGAGGACTCATAAGAAAGAAGCCCTAGGGGTCTTGT
>Ga0316219_1001534_pt1 | contig 24115 bp, 21 predicted proteins | sample TBH18003PmetaG_FD_203635 | JGI IMG/M metagenome (GOLD analysis project Ga0316219, IMG submission 203635) | Freshwater microbial communities from Trout Bog Lake, Wisconsin, USA - TBH18003P | ecosystem: Environmental > Aquatic > Freshwater > Lake > Hypolimnion/Profundal zone | place: USA... | reverse complement strand
TAAACGACGCCTTCCCTAAGTTTAATTCCTTCATCTTCGCTTGATAACCCGTGGACAGGCTTCGTCTCAGGTTTGAAAAATGCGCCATGGATTGAAGTTGTTATGTGCTCATTGGGAGAGTTATATGATTGAGTGTCTTCACTCACTCATCTTAAGATTCTTAGCTTAAGTGCAGGAGAGGTGTGGTGAAACAGCGCACATGGGTTCTGATGATAATCGTTGCCCTCCTCATGTTCGGTTGTGCTTTTACTGGGCGTTACTCTCCTTATAGCCGTCATGGTGGCTATGGGGATGATCCCTACTATGCTTATGGATATCCTTACTACGGTTACGGGATGAATTACGCTTGGGTCCGCGGTTATCCTTATTATGGCTATGGTCGTGGTGGCTATCACGGTTGGCGTAATGGATGGGTTGGATCTAGGTGGAGTGGGTCAGTACCCTACATGGCGGGTGGTTATGGAGGCGGTTTTGGCCTTGGATTTGGGGGGTTTTGGGGCTTTGGTGGTGGACATCGCTAGTCTCGTTTGTTTGCTTAGTCCTTGTTGAGGCGGGTCATGCATAAATATCTGATTACGGTATGGGTTTTGTCTTTAGTGGGCTGCACACAGGTGCCGAGTGGGCCGAGCGCATTGGTTTTACCGGGTGACTCCAAGAACGAGTCACAATTTCGTGCGGATGATCGTTACTGCCGGACGTTTGCGCATTCTGAGCTTTTGGGTATGCCCTTTAAGCCGGACTCTCAAGATGAGGCACAACTTCATTTCGATATTTATTATTTGCAATGCATGTATGGGCGGGGCCACTTGATCCCTGTATCGGGTGAAGTTAGTTCTGATGCTCCAGCTAAGGAAGGCGCGTCTAAGTTAACCACCCAACCAGCCGTTCCTAATGACACCCCTAGGAAGTAGTCTTTTTGTTATCAGTGTAGGGTGAGGTTGCGCCAATTTAGATGAGTCTCATCCCAGGTCATCGACGATGGAGTGCTCCAATTTTATGGATCCATTCGGACGCATGTTGGTTAAGCCATGACTGCGCATTGGATTCGCTCTTGATTTCAGTATCCAGAAACGCCGTTGTAATGCTTTGTATGGCGGCTAGTTCTTGACCGTAATGCTTTGGGTTGGCTTTATTGGCTCGGCCTTTTCGGAAGCCACCCGGCTGACCACGTCCTTGATCATCAGGGCCACCCCTGACCTGATTTTGATTTCCACCGCCAGAGCTTGCCGCGTTGTTGCTGGTTTCGGAAGTTTCGCTTCCTTCATTGGCTTCACGGTCAATTTCATCGCCCTCCCTTTTTTCCCACGGTAAGCCCTCTTGTTGGTCTGATGGGTCTGAGCCAGATAATTGCCTGTGGTTACCGTTATTAAGCAGTAATAGGTATTTCTGGGTTGGAGGTGCGCCCTCGAAGATGGCTGTTTTCAGTGAGGGTGAGGTAATGCCCCAAGGATCAAGGTCACCATTGCCGGTAATGCTCAGCGTGGGTGCGGAGATGTCTTGGTAGCGAGAGCTCATCCCGCCTTGTGCCAGATCGACATGGGGGCTTATGAGAATCAGTGCACTGATACTGAGTGATTTCAGTTTGGGGCTTGAGGTCTTGTCATTTTCGCCCGCTAAAGAGGCAACCGTTTGTGCACCTAGGTCATAGCCTGCTAGGACCATACGGTTGAAGTTGGCCTTGTTGAAGGGGGCTTTACCCATATCCGATCGTGTTTTTAATTCTTGAATGGCCCACGCCGTTGCGAGATTGCGCAGGTCTAAATCTGATTTTGAAAAGTGTCTTCGGCCAATGCCATGTAGGTCAAAAAGGTCTTCATCTCCCAGTAGTTTTACGGCTGAAGTTTCGCTAGTGAGTTGTACGGTCGCGACGGTGTAGCCGGCCTTCGCCCAGGTGGTTCGCCATAGTGTTCCGGCTTCAGCGTTTTCACCAAGACCTGGCAGATAAATGATCAATGGGTAATGACCTGAGGTTTCAGGGCTCAAAAACGTGATATCCAATGACTTGCCATTGAATTTCCACGTTTCACGAATAGAGGTCACCGCATGTTGACCTGGGCTTCGGTATCCGCCAGCTTCAGAGAAAGAGACAATATCCTGTTGGATTTCATCGGCCGATGGCATCTTCGGGGCGTTGTATCCACAGCCCGAAATTAAAGAGAGATTAAGGGCATAGAGGGCCATTGAAAGCCATCTAAAAGATGAGCGTATAGGTTTGGGCATGATTAGAAAACGCTGGTCCTGAGGGAGTGCAAATGGCCACGGAGTTCTATTTTAATCGGGGATTGGTTTTTAAGGGCTAATCTTTTGATCGTGATTCCATGCTCTCGCATTTGGGTTCTCGGTTAGCAACAGGGTAGCCCAATTCATGTGCGCGCACATTCAGTCCAGTATCTAGGAAGTCACGTTCCAAAAAATAGATGTTCACTTTGAAAATTCAATCTTTCCTCAATAGAGTTTCCTACCCTTTGGACTTTTGTGCATAATACATTCCAATAAAGTCAGCTTTTATCCAACCTAAGGGAGCTATCTGAAGTGTTTTTTCGTGATGACGAGATGGCTCTTGCGATCATGCAATCTTCAGGTTCCTTTTACCCTTTTTAGTCTGGGATGTTCAGGTAGGCGTGAATCACCTCAATTTTCCAAGACAGGCTATCCCATTGATCTTTCGGTTCTCGATCCTGGTGCTCGTGTTGAATCTGGCTGGGTGTGCCTTTTGGGGGCCTGATTATGAAAAGCCGAATGACCAGGCGGCGGAAGGCTGGCATTCGAAGGACGATCTCTCCCTGATGGGTGCTGTGAAATTACCAGAGATGGCCTGGTGGGAAAAGTTTCAAGATCCCTTATTGAGCCAGTTGGTCGATAAGGCCTTAGCGCAGAACAATAATATTCAATCGGCCATCGGCACGGTGTATAAGGCCAAAGCGATTCTTCTCCAAATTGAAATGCGTTGGGCGCCGCAGCTCGATGCAGGTATCGGCTTCATGTCTCCAGGAGGGCCGCCTAGCCCGACTACGGGTGCGAGCATCCCAACCCCGGGGAGCTACACGATGGGCCTGATTCCCAATTACGCCGTCAACATCATGGAACAGCTCCGGACCCAGGAAGCAGCCGAAGCGAATGTCGAGGCTACGGTGGCTGCCAAAAACGCCGTCCGTCTGGTTGTGATCTCCCAGGTAGTGGGTAGTTATTTTGGTCTTCGAGAAGAGCAGTATCGGCTTCAGCGCCAGAAGATGCTGGTTGAATCTTTAGAAGGCATTCTGGCGGCCTTCAGTGACGCGCACAGAGAAGGTTACATTTCTGAATTTGTGTTGCAGGAATACCGACTCAATCTTGCTCGGGCTAAGGCTGAGATTCCGGTCATCGAATACAACATCGTTCGCTTGGGCAATGCGATCCATGTGCTCTTAAATGAAAATCCAGGTGGCATCCCGGACGGCCCCAATTTTATGGACTTTAAAAGCACCGGCATTATTTCGGGTAACTTACCGTCACAGGTGCTTAAAAATCGTCCCGACGTGATTCAGGCTGAAGCGGTTGTGAAGCAATCGAATGCTCAGATTGGGGTCGCAACGTCGATCTTCTTCCCTACGATCAATCTCACGACCCCCATAGGTTATACTTCGACCTCGCTGACTAATCTTTTCAAAGGTAACCAAAGCTATTGGCAGTATCAGGGCGGTATCACCATGCCGGTCTTGAATCTGGGTGCTTTTGGTGCGATTAAGGCTGCCAAAGGCCAATACTATGCCGATTTCTTTAACTACGTAGAAACGGTCAAAAATGCGTTTGCTTCGGTTGACAGTGATCTGGCCTCTCATGATAAATACACCAAGAGCTTTGATGAGATGGTGTCTTTCTACACCTCCACGAACAGCCGTTACGAGTACGAAAGCCTTAGATTTAGGGAAGGCCTTGTGGCTAAACCGGATGTTTTGACTTTGAATGTCAAAATGAATGAAGCCGCCATTTCCATGGCTGAACGTAAGCTCGATCAGTTAATGAGTATCGTCCGGCTGTATCAGGATCTCGGTGGTGGTTACATGTACAAGAACAACGAGGACGCCAAAGACCTCGGCAATGGGCGTCGTTTCAATGATCTCTTCTAAACGTGGGTCTATGTGTAAATCTCTATTAATGCTGATGATGGTTTTAGGGGTTGTCCTGTCAGGTTGTAGCAAGGAAGAAGTGGCTGCGCCTCCACCCCAGAAGGTCAATATCCAGGAAGTTCACGCCCATGACGTGGAGTTTATCTACGAATATCCTGGCGTGGTTCAGGGTGTCATTGATTACCCGGTGATCCCGCGTGTGAGTGGCGCCATCTTTAAGCAGCTCTATAAAGAAGGGAGCTTTGTCAAGAAAGATCAGCCCCTTTATGAGATCGATAAACGGCCCTATCAGTATGCCCTCCAGACCTATGAAGGGCAGTACGAGAAAGATCTCGCTGCGGTTGAAAACTACAAGATTATCCTTGATCGTTACGCGCGGCTTAAAAAGAATGATGTGGTATCAGAACAGGATATCAATACGGCGACCATCAACTACAAAGCGGCCACAGGTAATCTGATGACCGACATCGCAAACATCAACCGAGAAAAACTCAATATTGAGTACTGTACGGTTCGTGCGCCCGCATCAGGCCATATCTCTGAACGTATGATTTCTGAAGGGATGATGGTGACGGCCTTTGATACCCAGCTCAACGTCATTAACTCCAAAGACTCTATGTATGTGGCTTTCTCCATGCCAGAGCTGGATCGTCTGAGTATCGAAAATGGGCAGCTGGACGCCGTCTATAAAGTACCTGATGAGTATCGTTTCCCTGTCGACGTGATCTTGGCGGACAGCACTTTGATAGAAAACGCAGGTAAGGTTGAGTTCAAAGACATTCGAGTCTCATTTGAAGACGGTGTCTGGCAGATGAGAGCCGCGATCGATAACAACAGCCTTAGGCGCAATAAATTGCTGGCCGGTCAGTACGTGCGTGTGGCGCTTAGAAATCTCATCGTGAATCGCGCTTATGTGATTCCACAAGAAGCAATTTTCCGCGACCACGACACGAATTATGTCTTACTCGAAGAAAACGCTAAGGTTAAGAAGCACCCGATTAAAGCGGGTAAGTATTTACTGGATGGCACTCAGTTAGTTGACGATGGACTGGCAGACGGTTTACACGTTATCACTAACGGCGGTGTTCGCGTGACCGATGGGGATCCTGTGACCATCGATGAGGTCATTAAAGATACCCCGACTCCTTAGACCTAAGTGATGTGACACGAAACTATGTTTTCTGAAAAGTTTATATCACGACCCGTACTTTCGATCGTTTGTTCGGTTCTGATAATCATTGGTGGAATTATGGCGGCGATCTATTCGCCCATAGACCAGTATCCATTGATCATTCCGCCGGTCATGAATCTCACGGCGACCTTTCCTGCAGCAAGTTCTGAAGCCATTGCCAATGCGGTAACCGCACCGATTGAGGATCAGATCACGGGTACCGAAGGCATGATTTACATGCAGTCGGCCAGTCAAAATGGCAATAACAGCTCCTCGATCAATATTTACTTCAATGTGGGTACCGATCTCGGTATCGTCGAAGCTGATACCTTGAACCGTGCACTACAGGCTTCTATCGCTTACATTCCGGATCAGGCCAAGGATCAGGGTATCCGCATCAGAAAGATGATTCCCGATCTATTCCAGGTGATTCCGTTCTATTCAGATACGGGTACTCCAGATCCTTTGTACATTGCTAACTATGTACAGCGTTTCATTTATCCCGTGATTGAGACCATCCACGGTATCGGCTACGTCGCAATCTTGGGTCAACGTTCCTACGCCATCCGTATTAACGTCGATCCTAAAAAACTGGCGTTCTACAAGATCGGTATTCCTGAAATCATCGACAAAGTGCGTGACCAGAGCAGCCAGTATGCGATTGGCCAGAACGCAATGCCGCCGACCTTTGGCCCTGAAAAGTCGAACTTCCTGTTGACGACTACGGGCTATTTTACGGACGTCCATCAGTTTGAAGATGTAGTCTTAAGATCGAATCTCAGTGGCAAAAACGAGGTCAAACTCGATAATCCCGATAAAGCACAAGCGCCTAACTTCTCGCTCTCTGGTAATGCTCAGGTTGTCCGTCTAAAGGATGTGGCTGAGGTGATTCTCGATGCCAATAACTACAATAATTACTTTGTTGTCCATGAGATGGACGAGAAAACCGGTAAACCAAAACAGTACGAGGCGGTGTCTCTGCAGCTCTACTTGGTGCCCGGTGCGAACCAGTTAGAAGCCAAAGCCAAGGTAAAGGAGGCGATGGACAAGATTGCGGATTACTTGCCGAAAGGCATGAAGTACTTCAATCACTATGATTCCTCAATCTTTGTTTACCAAGCCATTCATGGTGTGGTGGAAACACTCCTGATCGCCTTCCTTTTGGTGTTCATGGTGGTCTTTCTCTTCATCCAGAATCTAAAAGGCACCATCATCCCGATTCTCGCCATTCCAGTGTCTGTAATTGGGGCATTTGCGGGCATCTATGCGACCGGCTTCAATATCAATACTCTATCGCTTTTTGGTCTGGTGCTCGCGATTGGTATCGTTGTGGATGATGCCATCGTGGTGCTTGAAAACGTTGAACGCATCATGACTACTGAAAAGCTCAATTCCTTTGATGCCACGGTCAAAGCGATGCGCGAAGTATCTGCGCCTGTGATCGCGATCGTGATGGTTCTGAATGCTGTATTCGTTCCAGTCGCTTTCTTGGGTGGTTTCAGTGGCATCATGATGCAGCAGTTTGCTGTCACCATTGCCATCTCTGTGGTGATCTCTGGCTTCGTAGCGCTGACCTTGACGCCTACTTTGTGCGTCATCTTCCTCAAAGATGCGAATGCGCACGGCGAACACGAAAAAGCCAAATTCTTCCAGATGTTTGATAATGGTTTTGCCAAACTCCAAGGTTGGTACATGACCGCCGTGGTGTGGATCATTGATCACGCAAAGTTCGGTCTCACAGTCTGGGCTATCGTGACGGCGATTACCATTACAATGTTTATTCGTATCCCGACTTCGTTGATTCCGCTCGAAGATATGGGCTATTACTATGATGTACTGCACGTCAATCCAGGCGGAGCGCTCAAATACAGCGTCGATGAAGCGAACAAAATCGCTGAAAAAATGGTTGAGCGTATTCCCTACATCAAACGCGCTGTTGTGATGGGATCGACTGATATTGTTGATAACAGTACGCAGAAAACCAGTACGTCGACCATCATGACGGTACTTAAGGATGAAGATGACCGTGATATGGTTCATCAAACGGTGGATACGGCGATTGCTGAGTCAACACGTATCAATGATGAGAATAAGAACGTTAATGGGTACGCTTTCAACCAGCCACCTATTCGTGGTTTGAGTCCCTCGGGTGGTGTGACCTTCTACCTGCAGGCGACCCAGCCTGTGAGTATTCAAGAGGTTCATGATGACTCGGTGAAGCTCGTTAAATACCTGGAAGAACACTATCCAGCCATTAAAAGGGCGAGTCAGTTCTACGAAGTAGAAACACCTGAGCTTCGAGTAGATGTCGATGCGGCGAAGGCTTATTACTATAACGTCGATGTCAAAGATGCCTATAACTCATTGCAAGGGGTATTTGGGCTTTACTACATTAACTTCTTCACCAAATGGGCGGATATTTTCTGGGTGGAAATTACCGGACAGTATGATTTCAGAAAGAATCCAGAACTCCTCAATACCGTCTATATCAAGAGTAAGGATGGACAAATGGTGCCCGCGGGCAACATCGTAAAGCTAACCGAGGTGACTGGGCCCGAGGTCGTAACGCGTTTAAATGACTTCCTCGCGAGTCAAATCGTGGTCGATCCCGATAGTGCGAATGGGCACTATCAAGGTGAGATTATGGATATCATCAAAGAAGCCGTTCCTAAGGTTCTTGGTACCCGTTATGCCTATAAGTGGTTCGGTCTTTCCTTCCAGCAGGAGATTGCGGGTAACCAAATTGCAGTGGCCTTGTCTTTGGGGCTGATCACGGTGTTTCTGATTTTGGCGGCCCTTTTTGAAATGTGGGTATTGCCTATTGCAATCGTTATGGGGCTCCCCTTTGCGCTCTTTGGTGCAGCATCGGTTTTGCTTGGATACAAAATGCCGAATGACCTCTATTTTCAGGTGAGCTTATTGACCTTGATTGGTCTCTCAGCCAAGAATGCCATCTTGATTGTAGAGTTCGCCATTGAAGCCGTCCGAAAGGAAGGTATGGAACTTCGAGAAGCGGCGATTCATGCAGCCAGCCTTCGTTTCAGGCCGATTGTCATGACCTCCATTGCGTTCATTTTGGGCGCGGTACCTTTGGTCACGGCGAATGGCGCGGGTGCTCATGCACAGAACTCTGTTGGTGCGGGTATCGTTGGCGGCATGTTAGGGTCTACTTGTATTGCGGTATTGTTTGTGCCCATGTTCTTCGTGGTCATGATGGGGCTTTCTAAAGAGCATCGCACCAAATACGGTGAAGAGTAGCTTTAAGCAAGTTGAGCCATAAAAAAACGCCGGGTTTAACCCGGCGTTTTTGTTAATGGGCGATCAAAAAGGCTTCCGTCAATTCAAACAACTTGAGTTGAAGATCTTGAAGACCCCTGATTGTAATGGCTGGATTGAAGATATGACCTATCTCAAGGTCTAGGCCTATACCGTACACATCGATTCCGTTATGACGGCAGCGTTCGAGAATATCGCGCGTCGCCTGGATGTCATTAGGAATTCCGTCGGTGATGACCAGCATGATTTTTCTGGGTTCATGGGTCAGCACCAAGCGACTGGCGCCAAACCATAAGGCTTCAGCCATGGGTGTGCCCCCATCGGTACCCATGCCAAAAGCACCTGCTCGTTGCCGGATGCTTTGCCCGTGTTGCATGACTTCGTAGATGCTGGCGTCCTTGCCCATATGCCCTGGAAAAGCTGAGACGGCGGGATTGACTCCGGGTATCGACTCAAGCGCCAATACCAATGCCATCGTGGCATCCCAGGCCACATCAAGACGGGTTTTACCGCTATCAGTAACCAAAGCCGCCATAGAGGGCGACCGATCCACTAGAATGTGAATCGCCGTGTTGGGGCACACTATTTGGGCTTGATGTCGATAAATGCGGCCATCGCCCAGCATTGATCGATACAATCGTTTCGATTCAAGGCGATGTCCCTGTCGCTTGCTTAATCGTCCTTTCCGTCTTGAGGATTGAACCAGCGACTGCAAGCACGTGCTCATTCGATGTGATCCTTCAAGGTGTCTTATGAGCCGCTCCTTTGCCTGCTTTTCATCCAAGGGCACATCTGATGCGGAAGGGAAGGTCATGCCTGCGTACTGATCATGACCCAGTTGTAGACTTTTCTTCACGCACTCGAACACATCTTCTAGAGACGTTTCCGCTGCTTCTTGGATCAGGGCATCACCTTCAGGACGCATGTTGGGTGTATGAGTGGCTTCATGCTCCTTAATTGCGTTCACATTCGAGCGCCTTCGGAGCTTCGATGGTGTTTGGTGATCTGAAACATCCGATGGAGTAGGATCAATTGAACTGAGTTGATCTTGAAGGAGTTCAAGAATCTCATCGGTTAGAATCAGACTGTCTGCTGTGGTTTTAAGTTGGGTAACACCATTCAATAGATCGTCTAACTGATGTTTTTTTGAGCGCTTTAGAAGCTTGGTCAGATTCTGTTCGGACGTATAGGACATCACATTCAACGCATTTTGGCGAAGAATCTTTGCACGCAATCCAAAGAGGATATAGGACTGGAGATGAAGCCATAGACCAGCATCACTGGCTGCGGGCTTTAATTGACCCCGTCTGATCAAGGTATTGATGGTTGAGCCAATGGTCATCCTCGTTCCAGGATAATCCCCCTGCAACAAGGCTTCGACTCGCACATCTTCTATAATATTTAAAAGTGCTTGGCGTTTTTTAGAACGTCTCACTGTTTGAAGTATCGAAAAGTCGGTGTAGCGTATATGAGCCGCTTCATGAGCCAGGTATCCCCATGCCATATCGCGGTATTCAGGATCGTGGCCATCGAAGCTCGGCAAAATAATTCGCTCGCCATCGGTCATGGCCGCATGGCCTTCGATTTGGACTTTGATGCCCAGTTGATTCCCCAGCGCAGCGGCCACAATAGGGAACGCGTTATGTAAGACATAGTTCATCGGTTACTCCTGTTAAGTAAGGGATGGGCCATCCATTCAGGGCGAATAAATGGCCCATTTATGGGCTGATTTAGAACCAGTACTCTCTAACCCCAGATAGGCAGGTAGGTGTTGAGGCACCTATTTGATCACCTGGAATATAGTCAAATAGTGATGGGTTCACGAGCGTGTCGGATGAATGGACTGCCTCTGCAGTATCCGGCTGAGTGGATGGGGTTGAACTTAGGATCTCTTCGATAAGACCTTCACCGTGCCTACAGAGACTATCTGGCTCTGTGAGGAGCCAGGCTGTAGCCAGTACCTCCTGTAGGAATGTTCCGCAGAGAGGTTTGGTTTTGGGTACTCGGCTTAAAAGATCCCCGATCGTGGTGATGATGGGTTGAACTCGCGGATCTAAAAATGACAGACCCTCGAGCTTTTCTCGAATTCTCCTGAGAGGATTCAAGGCTTTTCGAGTGACAGACGTTCGTCCAATGAGCGAATCATGGACCAGTGCTTTTGCATCCATTGCGATCTCACGAAATAAGGTTTCACTGAGCGCACTGACCTTTTGATCCAGACGGCCCGATTCATTGTGACCTATGTTTTCCTCGTTATCGTCCAAAGTGGAAACACGAAAGATCACATAGTCGAACTTAAGGCTGGCTGCGACACTATCGATTGGATCAACTGCTAGACGGATGGCCATAGCAAAATCTGGATGTCGCGCTACCCAAGATTCGATGGTTTTGTCGTAACCACTTAGGAAGGTGTCTCTTGCTTCAAAGAACTGGCGACGAATCTCATCGAGTTCTGTGATTAAGTGTTTAAGCTTTTCGGTCGGAACGGCATAGCCACCTAAGAAACGTGAGCCTACCCTTAAGCAAGCTCTTTCAGCCTCCTGTTTCAGTCGTTGGAAGATACGAATCGCTTCAGGATCAATGATTCGCTTTGAACCTAACGAGGCCAACTCTGAAGGTGGGAGCCTTGATCCGTCACCAAGCTTTAGATCTTCTGGTCGAAGCTTCTTTCGACCACCCCAAAGGGTAGCGTCTATCTTGATGACAGCCAGTTGTTTCAGAATCAGTTGTGCTTCATACATGGGGATTTCTCCTGATAGTTGAAGCGTCATGGGTCCCATAAGGGACCTAAGACGCCCCTTATGTGGTTTAAAGAATGGTTGATGAGGTTGACGATTACCGCATGAAGTTGGGTTTTACCCACTCCATGCCGAAGACATCGGCGGCTACCCTATGGATAGCCATCCGCTGTTCAGGCTCCGCCTTGAGCGTCAATGCACGATCGAGAGCATATTCCAAAGGGTTAGGAGCCGATTTGAAGCTAAGGCTCAAGGCGGCCCATCGAATCAATGCTCGCGTCGACAGCGTCACACTCAGCAGTGCGGGAGATTCATGAGAGCCCATAAAAAGTTTCCTAATTTCATTGGCGACACGAATCATCCCCTCTGCGATGGCATTGGGCAGTTCAGGTACTTGTTGCCGCAACACGATGAGTTCCTGCTCAGGAGCAGGGTAGAACACTTCAATCATTCGAAAACGATCTAGAAAGGCCATATTTTGACGAAGAACACCTTGGTATAAACCTGTTCGGTCACCTGAACCAAGACTGTTACCGGTGGCAATCAGTCTGAACTTTGGATGGGGCTGGATGAGTTCACCACCATTTTGAGCAATGACCAGTGCTTGACCTTCAAGGCAGTCATTGAGTCCTGATAGCTCGGAAGGATCCATGAGATCCAATTCGTTGAGGAGTAGGATGTGTCCCTCTCTAAGGGCTTGAGTGAGCGGTCCATGAACGAATTGCATGCTTCCTTCGTTTAAAACAAACTGGCCTATAAGGTCAGTGAGCTCCATTCGTCCATGACAACTCACAGCGTGCAAAGGCCAGTTCAATCGAGCGGCAACTTGAGTGATCAGTGATGATTTGCCTGATCCTGTTGGACCCGTGGCATAGAGACCATCCTTTTGTGGATGTTCAAGAAAAGCGAGTACGTCTCTGAGGGCTTCCCGCCTAAACACATAGGGGCTGCGCTTCGGGATTCTTGGGTGATCAGGATCTATAAATCCTTCTACTTCGAGGTGCCCGGGTGCTGATATCTCGAATTGGTCGCGTATAGAAAACATCTGGTACATAAGATCTCCTTTAGGACGGTTTAGATCCAGTCTGGTAAGTCACCTATCGAGATGACGGAAGCGTTGGATCTGGAGCGTTAATGGTGTTACCCCAAGGCCAGCATGAGGTCTCTCCCGCATGGGAGATTCATTCACGCTGAACAGGGGGAGTCGTATGGGCTAAGGCAAGAGGTAAAGGCTTGGGTCTTAGTTCAGGCGGCAAGATGAACGGGGCGCCGTCTTTTGATGAGATAAGCAAGATCCGCACGAGTAAGTAACTCTTGATCCATCAATCGAATCATGCGACGAAGATCAGAACGATAATCAGGGTCTCTGAGGGTTCGTCTTACTTCATACGCTCTGTCACGTGCGGCCATAATGCCGCCGATGGGCGCCTGATCGATCCAGGCGAAGAAATCAATCCAGTCGTCTTTGTACATGGGGGTACTCCAGTTGAATGACTATTAAATCTTCTGAGGAGCTACCCCTTGGGGACAGCCGTCCCCAAAAGGGTGATATGAAGGACAGGGCGTCCTGTTCAATAGATGTTATTGATGTTCCAGCAGGCGCCTTCTCTGGTTGATTGAGCGCTGTTTCTTTAATCCCTGGCTGTTCAACCAAAGACGTTCTAGAAACTCTGGGCCGTGTTTACGGATAACTGCAGGCGATTCATAACGATGCCATGGGCTGAACCATGGAATCTGGTTTGGGGATTTATCCGGTTTTTGCATGAGAGGAATTCCTTGGTGGTGATTGCATTGGGTGTTGTGTCCGGCTCACCTTGGGTGAGCCGGTGGTTTACAGGTGCTTTCAAAAAGGGATGTTTGGCAGGGCATCCTTATCAAAGGGTTGCTCTTTCACGCTTGGCTTAGACGTTGTCGAACCAGGCGTTACGTTGGGAGACATTCTTTCAAGTAGCGTTAATTTCGATCCAACCAATTCGGTTATGAATTGATGTTCACCGTTTTTGCCGGGTCGTTTTCTCGTTCTAAGAGCACCGTCCACGTAAGTGAGCGATCCTTTTTTGAGATAGCGTTCAGCAATTTCTGCCAGACGACCAAACAAAACCACACGGTGCCATTCGGTTTGTTCTCTCTTTGCGCCCGAGGCTTTATCGCGATGTATTTCAGAAGTCGCCAAGGCCATATTAGCTATGACCAGTCCTTCGCTGGTGTAGCGAATCTCCGGATCACGACCCAGACGTCCAATCAGTTCAACTCGATTCAACATAGTGATTTCTCCACCCGCCGCACACGGGAATGGGATCTGGATACCGTTGGTGCGGACAACGGCTCTTGGTTACGAAGTCAGGTATGAGGTACCCGTTCAATGGTTGGACGATGGATCAGATTCCATGGTCCCTGGGCTGTTTTTCGAAGAGCGCTCAGCTTGCGCAGCCGGGTTCTTATAGAACCCATAGTTCAGGACTCCCAGACGGGAATGCCTAAGGCCTGATCATGATGCGGTGAACTCTATGAGAGGGATGTTGGAAAGAGGTTCGAACAAGAATCTCTTTCGGACCGGTATTTCTAGATTGAAGGGGATAGAGTCGAAGGCCCATTCACGATAGGATTTTTTATGGCCGATCCCAGACCACGCTCTTTCAGTCGCCCCGTTTTTGATCAGACGCTCTCATTAAGAAGCGAACATGCGCAGCGCGTCATGTTGAGAGAATTTCCAAGAGTTGTGAACGCTCTGTACACCATTGATGTGATTCTCCAGGTGGTCGTAGAGCCTGAGGAATCAGACCGAATTGAATCACTGGTGGCGTCTATGATCACGAGTACTGTAGAGGAGATCACCATTGAATTAGCGCGCTTCTCACAGTTGAAAGTCGATCATGGCATTACCGATACCCCCAGATATACTCACCCTGGTACTTTGAATGTCAGGATAGTTTCACCTCAGGTAGCCCAGTTTGTGGCTTTAGTGAACTGTCTTGATGATCTGATGGTTTGTCTTGATAGTCTCTGGTTATCAGGTGTACTCAGCAATCGTCAGCGTGCTGACGGGGTTCATCTATGGCAACAAACGATCCTGCGCTTAGGTCGGAGGATTGTCGGGATTGAGCAAAGGGCCAGGATAACGCACAGGCAATCGACCTCCTTACCGACGCTCACTAGACCTGAAGAGGAAGTCGTACTTGAGGCGAATGAACCGCCGTTTGATCCCTTAGAAGAGAGCCCGAGCCTTTAGCTCAAAGGCGCAGGGATCGAGGTGTGCTTTGGGTCGGTAGCGAGGTAACCTGCTTGAGGCATAATAGGGGTACTAACCCCATCTAGGTGTCGAATTGAATCGTTTATTCCGTCAACTGTATACTTGGGTTCTCATCGCGATTGTGGCTGGGGCCTTAATCGGTCATTTCAATCCTACCCTGGGTGTCAGTCTAAAGCCTCTGGGTGATGGTTTCATTGCCCTCGTCAAAATGATGATATCGCCCATCATTTTCTGTACCGTAGTCCTGGGTGTCACAGGTGCTGGCAGCATGAGTAAAGTGGGTAGGGTCGGTGGTAAGGCACTCCTCTATTTTGAAGTGGTTTCAAGCCTGGCGCTTGGGATTGGGATCTTGGTGATGAAAGTCCTTCACCCAGGTAAAGGCTTTAATGTAGATCCGCATGCGCTTGATGCCTCTTTGGTATCCAACTACGTTAAGGCGGCTAAAGACCAAACGTTGGTCGACTTCCTATTACATATTATTCCTAAGACATTTTTCGATGCGTTTACGGGGTCAGGCGATCTGCTTCAGGTTTTGCTGCTTGCGATCCTGACGGCTTATACCCTCCTTAAAATGGAGGCTAAAGGCCTACCCTTGCATGCTTTGATTGAAGATGCCTCAAGAGTCTTTCTGGGTATGATGCGAACCATCACTGGCCTTGCACCGATTGGTGCAGCCGGTGCGATGGCCTTCACGATCGGTAAATACGGTCTGATCGCCTTATTGCCGCTCTTAAAGCTGGTGATGAGTTTCTATCTAACGTGCATCATATTCGTATGTGGGGTGTTGGGTCTTATTGCTTGGATGGTCGGATTTAATATCTTTCGCTATTTACGCTATCTCAGAACAGAACTCCTCACCGTATTAGGCACGGCCTCGTCTGAGACTGCGTTGGTCCCTATGATGGAAAAACTGGAACGATTGGGCTGTTCGAAGTCCGTTGTGGGGCTGGTTGTGCCGACGGGATATTCCTTCAATCTGGATGGAACCAACATCTATATCACCATGGCCGCTTTGTTTGTGGCCGAAGCCTTGAATATCGAGCTCACTTTGGTTCAGGAGCTGAGCTTATTCGGTGTTGCGATGCTCACATCTAAAGGCGCTTCAGGTGTCACGGGAGCGGGGTTTGTGACGCTTGCGGCCACACTGGCGGTTGTACCCGATATTCCTGTTGAAGGACTGACCTTGATACTGGGCGTTGATCGCTTCATGTCTGAAGCCAGGGCATTGACTAACTTTATCGGCAATGGTGTTGCAACATTGGTCGTTGCGCGTTGGGAAGGTGAGCTTGATTCAACCCTTTTGGTTGAAAACCTCAGGAAGCCCCCGAATGAGTGATGGTGAACTCTATAAGTTCGTCATGATTTCGTACTGGGCATCGGGTTTTACGAAGGCCCAGACCCCCAAGATGACCCATTAGTGTTTTCTTGGGGTAGGGTGATGTGGATGGTTAAGACCGGAGGATCAGTCCGGATTATTGCTATGGCGCTTCATGCTCCTTTAAGCCTTTGACTAAGGCCAGAACTAACATGATAAGAGCCGAAAGCATGGCTATAACGATGGTAGACACGAATAAATCCATAACAACCTCCAACTAATTGATTGCGTTGTTACTTTCCCCCAGTTCCTGGTTTTATACCAGTCCCTTTCGGGGTGATTAATTGTTTCCATATTGGAAACAGATGCGCCATTATGGTGAGGATAGATATCGATTCAGAAACTATTGTGGCAACTTTGGGGTGATTATGTGGCCTGATCTCACGGGATACGCTCATTTTGAGCCATGTTTGTGCGTAGGGCTTGATCTGGCCTGGTATGGTGGGTCAAAAGGAAATCCAGACTCTCAATACGATTGCGTGGTCGGATGCCTGCTTGAGGCCGGTGGTGGATCCTCTGAGTTGAACCTAGTGAGCGTCCCATTACCTAACCGCGATCCTGAGGCGCTGGAAACCTCAACTGCGATAGAGCGATTGATTGGGGCTTACCAAGGTCGTTTCAATCGAATCGTGATCGGACTTGATGCGCCTCTTCAATCCACACAGATCATCGTGCCGCCGAGACAGAAAGCATGGAGGGCGGCTGATCACATTTTCAGTCAATCCAGAATGGCGATTGATCGTTTGCATGGCGGTAGTTCAGGTTGGCATCCAAGGCTGCAACCAGGTGCTCCCCTGGCGCCACGAGTGCTTCATCTCCTCGAACGATTGAAGCGGTCTCAAGGTCTATCACCTTGGACTCAGGATGAAGCCGCGGCAGATAGATTGATTCTTGAAGCATTTCCCGCCGAGGTCATTTGGACGGCTAAAAGACTGGGTCTCTATGAGTCGCAATGGTCATCTTCAGAAATCAAGCGATACAAGATGAAAGGGCGCCCGCGATTGGAGGCTTGGATGGTTAGGGACGTGGTTAATACCGTACTTAAGCCATTAGGCCCACTCGCTCATGCGCCATTACTGTGGTCTAAGATGGTTGACCACCTCATCGATTGGTTACTGGAGGATCGCGCTCGGGTGATGGGGGGCGACTATCGTGGTGGCAAGCTATTGGATGATGCGGTTGACTCAGTCCTATGTCTTTTGGTCGCCATGTCCTATGCTTCAGGTGGTGCCCACGTCTGGTTTGATCAGGCGCAACCCGATGACGGTCACATCATGGGCCCAGGGACCTTAACACTTCAGACGGCTAGTCCAAAATAGGTTCTTGTTCGGATTTCTTTTGTAGCTGGATCCATTTCTCGATCGGACCGATGGCGTGCAGATTGACATATCCGCAACGGTCACAGATGCACGCGCAACATGGGATCTCCTTTGGTGGAACAAGATATTCCTGACCGTCTTTAGCCGCAATAAGGGTCACCGCGGGTACATCAAAGTCTGTGACCATCCAGTCAGTCGCTCCACACACGCTGCATACGCGGGTAAATTGCCTAAAGAAATCATAAACGTCTTTTTGACTGATGTGCGGATACATGGCGATTCCTCCTTCATGTTGGATAGGGCCCATTATCCTGAACTCTGAGTGCACTAACAAAAACTATTTCACAGAGGCTTAAGGCTTCTGGTTTTGTTAAGCCCCGATAAGTCGATACTCTATCTGGATAGGTTGTCATCGTGTAGGTACAATCACCGAGTGGACAAATTGATAATGAATGTTTCGGAGCAGCATGAGGATAAGGGTTTTGGTCTTAGGATGGGTTCTCTCTCTGACCGGCTGTCATTCATTTGGTCCTGACGCACTCCAGGGGATTCATCCACTGTATAACGATGCCATTAACAGCAGTGTGAACGATCAGTTCATACAGAACCTCGTGCGACTCCATTACTATGATCCAACATTCTTCCTTGACGTTACGAATGTTGCCGCTACCTTTAAGCTCGATGTACTAGGAGGGCTTGACCGATCGACGGCGGACCCGATCACCTTCAGTGCGATGGGCGAATATTACACGCAGCCCACCATCACCTTTACCCCGCTTCAAGGCGAAGCTTTTGTTAAAAGCCTTTTAAGTCCTATCAGTCTTAGAGCCGTACTTGAACTTACGGCTTCAGGGTGGAGTGCTCGAAGGACCCTTGGGCTTTGTGTCGAGCGGATCAATGATCTCGATAATGCGCCGACGGCATCAGGTCCTATGCCTGAAACTCCGCCGGCCCACAGTGAAGATTTCTTAAGATTCCTAGATCTGGTCGATCAGGTCAGACATGCAGGTCTCATCAATCTCAAAATTGATGAACAAAACAACAGTTTTGCCCTTGAGGTCCGGAATAATGCTGAATATGCGCGTGAAATCTCCGAAATCAAGAAGCTCCTGGGGCTCGATCCAAAATTGGATGTGTTCCCGGTAAAGGAAAATTTAGCCAAACGCGGACCCGATGTGATCTCCGTGACCACTCGATCACTGATGAGCATCATGTTTTACTTGTCGCACAACATCGACACGCCAGAAGAGCATGTGAAACTTGGGTGGGTCAGACTCCCGAAAAAGAGGGATGGCAGTGTATTTGATTGGAGTCAGACACCCGCAGGACGCATATTCCATATTCAAAATAGCGATCATCGTCCTGACAACAGTTTTATGGCGATCCCCTATTTCGATCACTGGTTTTATATTGCGCAAAACGATCTTGAATCGAAATCAACCTTCATGCTGTTAACCCAGCTCTTCAGGTTGCAGGCTGGATCTGCAAAGTCGGTCACACCCGCTTTGACGATACCGCTGCGATAACATCACGGTGAAACCGCTCTTTGAGGTTAAGGGAAGTTAAGTCTAGGCTGATCAGAAGACGCACCCCCCCTGAGATCAGGAGTTAGTAACTGTTGCTTGCGATCTACCATAGAGTCTTAATCTGCACTGATGGATAAGCGATTAGTCAAGATAGGTGAAGCGGCGGACCTCCTCGGGGTTGCCGTTAAGACACTATGCAAGTGGGAAACGACCTGAGAACTCCTGCCCGACTGGAAAACCAAGGGTGGAGCGCGGTTCTAAGACGCCGCAAAGCTCTTGACTCTGGGCGATGCCGACTTTTCCACCATCTGCTATGCGCGAGTTTCCGGCCACGACCAGAAATCCGACCTTGAGCGTCAAAAGGAAATGCTTGTGACCTACTGCGCAGCAAAAGGTTGGTGTACTGACGTCATCTCTGACCTTGGCTCTGGGATGAACTTCAACAAGAAAGGATTCGCCAAGCTACTCGACATCATTCTCAAGAAGAAGACCAAGCGTCTGGTACTGACTCACAAGGACCAAATCGGTGCATGTAACATTACCACTGCATTGATCGCGGCCATCGCGATGATCCAAACGATCAGACCAATCTGAAACTTTTTGTCGATGGCGTTGATGTATTCCGTCACGGCTTCTTTTTCGCTCATCTTAGCCTCATGTAACTTAAGTGAGCCCCATAAAAAAAGGCCAAAAAGAATCATATTGGTCGCATAGCAGAGGCTGTAAAGCGCATCAATGAAGGTTATATAGGAGAGGCTGGGTAATTCCGCCCTATAGGATTGTTGGAGAAAAATGAGCGTCAGTGTCGCCGTAGGTGGAAACCCAATCCGGACGTCCCAGTGTGAAGCCGAGAGTGATGGGGCCGCAAGAACTAGAGCCATGATTGTAAAGAGTGGAAAAAACAATTTTTCGGTCGATGCTGTTAAGGATTGGGTATAGCTAACATCGAAATGCACTTGCGGTGAACTGGATTTAGAGCTGTTCTGAAATTCAGAGCCCATGTTAGATCCATAGTGGTGGATCATGGTTTTGCTATGAAGACCCACGGTGCTGTAGCCCTCTATATCAATGAAATCACCCATACCTGAGTCTTTATGGTCGATGGACAAAGAAAGTCCTTTGAGATCTTTCACATCGATTGATTCAGAGAGTTCGAAGATCATGGGTAAATAGAGGGTATGGAATGGGTACGCTTTGAAATTCATTTTGTCGATATAAAAATGCCCTGAGAACTTGAATCGCTGATAGTACCTTCCATCATGTTGGCGCTCTGGCTCGGGATTAACGGGGACTAACACTGAATCCCAGTCATCGACTCTATTGGCTATCTCGATCAGATGTATCGGTTGAATCTTATGCTCTACCAATTGGCGTTGGACTTCTTCAGTCCACTTTAGCCAGAACCATCCATCCGCATTGAACGTGCTGGTGCTGGGCTGAAAAAGATAGAAATTATCTAGGTATGCACCTAACTCAATCGTTGTTTGTGGGGCTGTCGTTGTTGCAGGGGAGTATTGGTCAAAATCTGAGTGGTTCTCTCGTTCGAGAAAGCCAATTCTCATCGCTAGAGAAAACCCGATAAGACAGATAATGACTAAGCTTATTTTGATTTTTCCTGATTTCATGAGGCAATGAGTTCTCTAGCTGAAGTGCACGATCATCCGCAAAGAAGTTTCGTCGATTTTGAGGCTAGGCCTTAAAAAACCGTTAGGATGCTTTGTAGCGGGAAACTAATCGATCATAGTCATCAAATGCTACGATCTCTCTAAGGATTTCAAACTTTACGCGACTTGTGGGTGTATGTCCCGACTTGAGTTCTTTGAGGGCTTCTTGCATGGCGTAAATGGCTGAAGATAGAAGAGTCAAAGGATAGGCGGCGATTTTATAACCCAGCGACTCGAGTTCTATGGGCGAAAGTATGGGTGTATCGCCTTCTTCGAGCATATTGGCCATTTTAGGTTTTTGGATACGGCGACAAAATGCTTCCATCTCATCGATGGACTTTGGCGCTTCAAAAAATAGAATATCGGCGCCTAGCGCTTCATACGCCTCCATGCGCCACAAGGCCTCATCCAGACCTTGAGTCGCTCGAGCATCTGTTCTGGCCATGATCAGTATAGGTGCGCCTTCATTGCGAGCATCAATAGCCGCTCTCATTCTCTGAAGTGCCTCATCACGTGCTACGACCTCCTTACCCCGGGTATGTCCACAGCGTTTAGGGGCCACTTGATCCTCGATCATGATGCAAGCAAAGCCTGCTTTTGCAAAACCCTCCACGGTCCTTCTTACATTCGCGGGATTTCCGTAACCCGTGTCGCCATCACCGATCACAGGAATAGACACGGCTTCTAAAATGGACCGTCCCTGATCGATTATTTCGCCATATGAAATTAATCCAGTATCGGGTTGACCGAGTCTCGATGCCGCAACGCCGAATCCGCTCATGAAGGTGAGCGGGAATTGAGCCTGTTCAATCAACTTAGCCGATAAGGCATCAAAACAGCAGGGCATGGTCAGAAAGCCGGGTGATTCGAGTAGTCGAGTCAGTGTTTGCGCTGGAGTTGTCATGATTCAATCACCGTGTTTGGGGATGTGCAGAGCCAGGGCAAGTGTTGGCTCAAAGCATAGTAAGCAATGGAATGCGTTGCCATAGGTAGGGCAGCGGTTGAGAGAGAGGCATAGCCTTGACGTATCCGGCTCCAGCTGTTTGTGATCAACGCGTATCCTCCCCGCTGGTCCAGTTCATTCAGATAATGAATGATCGCCTCAAGAGCCCATCGTGAGTGGCCCGAAGAGAGATTGTCGATGCTGAGGTGGAGCTCAATGATCGAAGGGTCGATATCATGTGCTTTCAGAGCACGGATGGCGCTCAGATAGTGATGGCCAAGACCGCTGGTTTCAATCGCAAGGTTTAGTCCTAGGATCTCAGGTAAAAAGTCACGGCTGAATAAGGCCACGGACATTAAGTATGCGGGCAATCGAAAGGCTGAATCAATAAGACGGGGGTCTTCAATAAAGGCGGGTTGGTCAAAAGCAGCCATGGGGATGCGCTGACTATCAAGTAGTCTTCTATAAACGTTGGGATGATTCCATTCGGTATGGCCATCACCAAGCTCATCAAGATAAGTACGCCAAAGTTTGAGTGTAGGCGTATCGATCCGCTCCTCTAAGGTTTGGATGCCTGATAACCAGGCACCGTCCGTTAAAATTGCCGGCGCGCACTGGAGAATCAGCCATCGACAGAAAGACTTATCGATGGGAGGTGTGGTCTTTGAGGCTTCGGCCTTCTCAACCGATTGGTGATGTCGATGCTCAATCCATAAAGTCAGGACATGAGCATCATAACTTTTGGGTAAAGCAGCAAATGGCCTAAGCCGGTTCCACCATTTCGCTTGGTTAAGAATCTTTAGGCAAAGTGACTTCTGTTCTGGTGAAGCCTCTAAGGGTGATTCGGTCGACAGCGCGTTCAGGTAAAGACTCCGATAGGTGTAACTGCGGTAGGGAGTTCTTTTGGATTCAGTCGATGTTTCTGGAAATGAGGGCGCGGTTGAAGTCAAAGCAGATGAACACGGATCATCCAAGGTGCTTCCATTGGGGTCAGAGATCCAGGCCTCCATTAAGGCTTGTTCCTTTGTTTGAAAGACACCAAACATCGGCCCTCCGAAGTGGGTGGCTTGGATGAGCTGGCTTTTGACCGGACAGGCAGCATCCACGAAGTGTGATTGTCGAAGTCGATTCAGTACGGGAGTTAAGTCTTCCTGATGCGTGGCGATCAGCGAATCGAGGCTGTCACCCTGCAGCATTACCTTATGGTGATACCCCTTTGCTTCTGGCCACTTGGTTTGAATGAGCCGGCTCATCAATACTCGATGCGGTATTGCGTTTGCCTGATCGTTGAGATGGGCAAACTGAAGACGGTAGGACATTTGATAGAGCTTCCATCCACGATGAATACGCCATGAATGATCGTGCTCTTGGAGGTGTGTTTTGGCTGCTTCAACACAGATCAGATGGCTCTTTGAGCGGCTTCGTTCCGATCGTTGCATTGCTTCGTCCCAAGCACTGTTGATCCGACCAAAATGAGCGATTGTGTAACCTATGAGTTCTGGAAATAAACGTTGAGCGCGATGAGCCAGATAGAGATGAAGAAGGGCATGGGTCAGACGCGCATCATCGGAACTATGGCCATTGAAGAACCCTGGATCCTTGGCCTCTGGGAGCGAGAGACCCTCCTGTATCAATAAAGAACGAAACCGTTCTCTTGGGTTCGATGCCTCTGGCTCTGCCATGATTTCAAGATCATAAATCTTGGCTAGCTTTAGGTTGGAGGCGAAATGTCCCGTTTTCGGCTGCGTAATACGACTGAGCCACGCTAAACTGAGTAGTTCGGCAGGTGCTAAGGCTCTAAGAACAGCCAATCGATCTCCAGGCGTTCCAAAGTCCACATCCACATCAGCGGTCCAGACCGAATCGAGCGGGATGTCTTCAGTCCTAGGATCGTTTTCAATCAATATATCCTGAGCCCATTGATCCAGGACACACAAGTCCTTCGTTCCGAGACGGGTACTTAGAAGGTTCTGTGCATAATGGTGGAGAGGCTTCACGGGGTATGCTCAGGTTTTCTAAACAGATACGAGCCGACCACCAATGCGTCGAGTCCAGACCCCATAAAGACACCAAAAGCATCCTCGATTGAATGGACCATGGGTTTTCCCATCACGTTAAAGCTGGTGTTCAGGAGAATGGGGCAACCGGTTAATTCGTGGAAAGCGGTCAGCAGTCCATGAAATTCAGGATTTCTGTCTAAGGTGACCGATTGGACCCGTCCGGTGCCATCCACGTGCGCCACTCCTGGGACCTTGCTGATTGCTTCGGGCCAAAATTTGAATGTCTTATCCATATATGGCGAATCTTGATAATCAACAAAATATTCAGGACCGTATTCATGAAGAATGGAGGGCGCATAGGGCCTGAATCGTTCTCTAAATTTGACCGTTTCATTGATTCTGTCCTTGACCGAGCATGATCTTGGGTCGGCGAGAATGGATCGATGACCCAAGGCTCTGGGACCGAACTCGGCTCGTCCCTGGACAAAGCCACAGATAAACCCTTTAGAGAGTAAATCGGCTAACACTTCATTGAGTTCTGAACCTTCATGATAACTTACCGGGCATTGGCTGTTTTGAGCGAATCGTTCGGCCGATTCCAAAGATAACTTACTACCGGTATAAGGATTCATCACTGTACGATGCCGTCCCGGGTGATGCTCTTCATAGGCGATTAAAGCGGCCCCAAGGGCCGTTCCGTCATCCGCGGGTGCGGAAGGAATGTAGATGTTTTTAAAAGGTGTCTGG
>Ga0316219_1001508_pt1 | contig 24390 bp, 23 predicted proteins | sample TBH18003PmetaG_FD_203635 | JGI IMG/M metagenome (GOLD analysis project Ga0316219, IMG submission 203635) | Freshwater microbial communities from Trout Bog Lake, Wisconsin, USA - TBH18003P | ecosystem: Environmental > Aquatic > Freshwater > Lake > Hypolimnion/Profundal zone | place: USA... | reverse complement strand
CCAGAAACACCAGGAATTGGGAACCCATAGAAACGGTTTACCTGAATCCTGAACCGAAGGTCGAGGTCAGACTTCTTGACGCTGCATAATTTCAACTGAGGCGACAACTACCTTGACACCCGCCGCAACGACTCAACGACTTAACGACCCAACGAATCAACGGAGCACGTCATGCCTTTCCAATACCGGGGCGACATCGCGCACGCGGACATTGCTTTCGACGCCTGGGGAAAGAGCCTGGAAGAACTCTTCCGGGGGGCTGCGGAGGCCACCCTTCAGGTCATGGTAGAGGACCTGGCCTCGATTCGCCCCGCTGCGACGGCAGCTATCTCCCTCGCCCAGGATGACGCGGAGATGCTCCTCTTCGATTTTTTAAACGAACTGATCTTTTACAAGGACGCCAGCAGGCTCTTGCTGCTTCCGGCACAGCTGGCGATTGCCGAGCGCGCAGACGGCGGATACGAACTGCAGTCGACGCTGCAGGGAGAGGTGATCGAGGCGGGCAGGCACCGGCTCAACACGGACGTTAAAGCGGTCACCATGCTCAGATTTTCAGTCACCCGCAGCGCCGAGGGGTGGCGGGCCACGGTCGTACTGGACGTGTAAGCCACCCCACCGCGCCCCGTCGTGCCGTCCGCCGGCCCGGCACGAGGCGCTCAAGCGCTACCCGGAGGTACTGCGTGCCCTACGGTTTTCTTGCCGACGCGGTCACCGCCCTCCACTTCCTCTGGATTTTGTTCCTGGTCTTCGGCGGCTGGTGGGGCCGCCGCATCCGCCGGGTCGCCCGGCTCCATCTCGCCGGCCTCGTCTTCGCCTGCCTCGTCGAGGGGTTCGATTGGTTTTGCCCCCTCACCCACCTGGAGGTCTGGCTCAGGAGAAAAGGGGCGCAGGCAGGGTACGCTGAATCCTTCATCGCCCACTACCTGGGCCGGCTCATCTACATCGATCTGCCGCACTCCCTGATCGTCATACTCACCCTGGCCCTCTGCGGCGCGAACGCCTGGCTCTACCTGGCGAAGAGAAAGCGCTAACCGATCGAGAAGCGCGGCTCCGCGATATGCTCGCCTTTGCAGACCGGACAACGGCCCGGTCCCTTCAAGCGCTCCCGCTTCCGGAAGTAAAATCCGCACCCCATGCAGAGAGCCGGCTCCACGACAAGTCCCCTGCGCAGCCCGATCCTGATGTGCTCCAGATGCTCCAGCACCTCCTTTTCCTGAATCCCCAGCCGTTCGGAAACCTCCCGTGCCGTCAGGCTCTCCAGGCTCAGCAGGACGACGATCTCGTGGCGCAGCGTATCCTGCCTGTCGGCCGGGATATGCGGTACCTTGGCTTTGTTTTTCATAGGTCCCCCGAAAAGAGCGTCTTCCAGAAAGGTAGGACAATCCGGCCAACATGCAAGCGAAGAAAATCCCGTTACATTAAAGACATCTTATAAAAATCGGATATGAAGGGTATACTTCAAGGAGTATCTTTTCCACGTAATTCCGGGGCCGGTCATGAGCAGGGAAAAAGCGTCTCCAGAAGCCATCAGGCTGCGCCGTCGGGCCGAGGACTCGTTGCGGAACGGCACGCGGCCCCTCCCCGGGCACTCGCCACTCGAAGAGATGCAGCGGCTGCACCACGAGCTTCAGGTGCACCAGATAGAGCTGGAGATGCAAAACGAGGAGCTGCGCCGGGCTAAAAGCGAAGCCGACGAGGCACTGGAAAGGTTCGTCGATATCTACGACTTCGCACCGGTGGGCTACCTGACTCTTGACCACAAAGGGACGATACGGGCCGCGAACCAGACGGCAGCCAGCCTGCTCGGGGAGGACCGCTCCGGGCTGATCGGCAGGCCCTTCAAATTTTTCCTTGCCAATGGCGCACGGCAACTGGCAGGCTTCCTGGACCAGGTGTTTGCCGGCAATCGCAGGGAGCGCTGCGAGATATCGCTCTCCTCGGCGGGAAAAGCCCCGGTCAGCGTGCGCCTCGAGGCCCTTGCCTCCAGTTCCAGGGATGAGTGCCGCGTGGCGATCATCGACGTCACCGAATTGCGCCAGAGGGACTTTTTACTCATAGCGCAGAACCGTTTGGCCGCCATGGGCGAGATGATCAATAATATCGCGCATCAGTGGCGCAAACCTCTGAATACCCTCGGACTCACCATACAGCAGTTCCTGATGCTTCGCGACCTCAGTGAAGCGGACCGGAAGTCCCTCGAGGAAGCCGTCGGCAATTCGATGACACTCATCAAGCACATGTCCCAGACCATCGACGATTTCAAAAATTATCTGAAACCTGACAAGGAAAAGGTGATGTTCGGCGTTCGTGACGTGGTGAAGCGGGCACTGTTACTCCTGGAGGAAAACTTCATCAGGCAGGAAATCAGCACCATGGTCATGGAGAACGATGCGGGCGATATCCAGGGATATCCCAATGAGCTGTTGCAGGCGCTCCTCAACATCCTGATCAATGCCATTGACGCCCTGACTGACAAGGTGGACGCCGACCGGAGGATAACGATCACCCTGGAAGCGAGGCCCCCAAGGAGAGTGCTGAGGATTGCCGACAACGCCGGAGGCATCTCCCGAGAGGTCCTGGGGCGGATATTCGACCCCTATGTCACCACGAAAGATGCCGGCAAGGGGACGGGAATAGGGCTGTACCTGTCGAAGACCATCATAGAGAAGAGCATGAGGGGGAGTCTGACTGCGCGCAATATACCGGGAGGAGCGGAATTCAGGATCGAGCTTTGAGGGGGCCGTTGGAGCGGGGAGGGAGGCGGGCAAAGCCCTCGCGCGGCGACGTCAGGCGATAACGGGACCTGTCCCAGGGCAAAAAGCCGCGGGCCAGGTCCCGTTTAAAGCAGAGGCAGCAGGTGGATCCGACGCACCCTAGAGGACCGAAATTTTGTTGATGACACCGTTTACCCCGAAGAGGTACCAGGCGTCCGACTCGGCCGCCGCCTTGCCGCTCTCCGTGGAGACCGCCCCTTCCAGCTGCACCACCAGGTCCCGGCAGCCCAGCCTGATCTGGGAAGCGTTGACCAGCGGGTCCTTCTCCAGCACCAGCTGGAGCGCGTCGACCACCTCGAAGTCGTTGTCCTCCATGGGGGGAGACACCTCGATGCCGTTCACCACGTCCCGGCTGCCGGGCACCCACCAGGCCAGCACCCCGGCCAGGCGCTTGTGGGAGAGGCTCTGCACCGAACCGTTCAGGATGACCACCCCCTCGGTCACCTCCACCTCCAGCACCTGGCTGGATTCCAGAGTCCGCACCGGCTCGAGATCCTGCTTGACCAGCGCCTGCACCGAATACCCCTCGAAGGCGGGCTCGCTCAGAAAGGCGTTGCAGACTTGGTCCCGGATGGCCCCGTCCTCCATGCGCTCGGCCGGCGCGACGCGGAGCCGGTCCACGATCCCGGTCACCGGCCTCGGGGCTACCGCGAGCTCCAGGGCGAGCTTCTTGGCAGCGATGCCGGCCACCTCGCCGGAGAGGGTCACCACCCCGTCCTGGAAGCTCACATCGATCGGATAGCTGTGCAGTTTCACCTGCGGCTCCCGCTCCAGCGCGGCAAGCACCGCACCAACGACCTCTTCTGCTCGTATCATCGCTTCTCCCCCCTCGTGCTTGGACTGGGTTGACGCAAGGCCGGCATCGGCTCCGCCCCGGGGCCTCGACCGGGAAGCCGGAAACGATGGGGGCTCGCTAATAATTGGCGCCCGGATAGATTGTATCACGCGAGAAAGGGATGTCGAACGGAGGCGGCCGCTGCCGGCCGCCGCGGGGCTAGAGGATTCTGGTGAGGAAGGATTTGATCCGGTCGTGCTCCATCTGGTTCGCGAAGAAGTCCTCGGGGGTCCCCTGCGCCACGAAGGACCCGGCCTCCATGAAGATGACCCGGTCCGCCATCTCCTTGGCGAACCCCATCTGGTGGGTGACGATGATCATGGTCATCCCCTCCTTGCCGAGCGCACGGATGGTGTCGAACACCTCCCCGATCAGCTCCGGGTCGAGCGCCGAGGTGGGCTCGTCGAAGAGCATCAGCTTTGGGCGCATGGCGAGCGCGCGGGCGATGGCGACCCGCTGCTTCTGGCCGCCGGAAAGGGTCGCCGGGTAGACGTCGCGCTTGTCGGAGAGCCCCACCTTCGCCAGCATGTCCAGCGCGATGGCGCGCGCCTCCTCGGGACTCCTCTTCTGCACGGTGAGCGGCCCCTCCATGACGTTGCCGAGCACCGTCATGTGCGGGAACAGGTTGAAGTGCTGGAACACCATGCCGATCTCGGAGCGCAGGGCGCAGATCCGGTTGGGAGTGTCCAGGTGGCGCTTGCCGTGCTTGTTCCTCAGGTAGCCGACCTCGCTTCCTTCGAAGGTGATGGTCCCCTCCTCGATCTCCTCCAGGAAGTTCACCGAGCGCAGCAGGGTCGACTTTCCCGAGCCGGAGGGGCCGATGATGACGACGATCTCCCCCGGGCAGACGTCGAGATCGACGCCGTCGACCGCGGTGAGCGCGCCGAAACGCTTGGTGATCCCCTTGAGGCTTAACAGCGGTTGGTTAGCGGTTTTCATAGATGCCGGCCCGTGTCTCGATCTTTTCGAAGATGAAGGTGAAGATGGTGGTGAAGACCAGGTAGATGATCGCCGCCAGGATCAGCGCCGTGATGTTGAAGTAGGCGTTGAACATCTGGTCGGCGGAGCGCATCAGCTCGACCATGGCGATGGTGGAGACCAGCGCGGTGTCCTTGATCAGGGCGATGAACTCGTTGCCGATCGGGGGCATCAGCCGCTTGTAGGTCTGCGGGATGATGACCCGGCGCATCGCCTGGCCGTAGCTCATCCCGATCGCCTTGGCCGCCTCCATCTGCCCGTGCTCGATGCTCTGGATGCCGCCGCGGATGATCTCCCCCAGGTAGGCGGAGTAGTTGAGACCCAGGCCGAGGATCGCCGCGGTGAACGGCTTGAAGGTGACCCCCAGCGCGGGAAGCCCGTAGTAGATGAAGAAGAGCTGCAGCAGCAGGGGGGTGCCGCGGAAGAGCCAGATGATGAACCAGCAGAGCGTCGAGACCGGCTTGAAGCGGCTCAGGCGCCCCAGCGCGATCAGGAGCCCCCCCAGGGGGGAGATCAGCATGGTGCAGAAGACCAGGGTGATGGTCATCACCGAGCCTTTCAGGAGGTTGGGCAGGAAGCGCAGGCAGTCCTCCAGGAACACAGCGGAGCGGGACTTCTGCTCCTGCTGCACGGAGGCGAGGAAGTTCAGGGCCTCGCTGTTGCCGGGATAGACCGCGAGCACCTCCCGGGTGTCCGCTTCGGCGGCCTTGAAGTCCTTCAGGGCGAAATGAAGCCGCGCTATCTGCATGCGGCTGCGCACGAAGGGAGCGTTGTCCTCGCCCTTTGATACCGGGATTTTCTTCAAGAGGGCGATGGCGCCGGGGAGGTCTCCCCCGCCCATGGCGTCGTTGGCCTCGTGGAAGATCTGGTCGTAGTCCTCGGCGTGGGAGAGCTGGGCGGGGAGGAGGCACAAGCAAGAAAAAAGCAGGATCGCTCTGAAGATCCTGCCGGAGAAGAATTTCATCGGCACACCTGATTGAGGATTGAAGGTGAAGCGCCCTCCCCCGGGGCACCGGGGGAGGGCGCTTTAGCGGCCTATTTCCACTTCTTGGGATTGGTGATGTCCTCGCCGAACCACTTCTTGGAGATCTTGCCCATGGTCCCGTCCTTCACCATGGCGTCCATGGTCTTCTGGACCGCCTCGCGCAGTTCCACGTCGTCCTTGCGGAAGGCGACGCCGAAGGGCTCCTTGGTGATGTTGCCGGCCAGAATCTGGAACTTGCCGGGACGCTTGGCGATGAAGTCGCGGCCGGTGGCGTCGTCGATGACGACCGTGTCGATGCGCTTGGACTCCAGGTCGAGCAGGGCCTTGGGGTTGTCCTCGTACTCGCGGACCTCGGCGGGGGGTGCCGGCAGCTTCTTGACGGCCTCGACGGCGGAGGACCCCTTCTGAACGCCGATCTTGGCGCCTTTCAGGTCGGCGAGCTTCTTGAACTGCTTCTCGCCGAAGCGGACCACGGCGACCTGGCCGTCCATCTTGTACGGCTTGGTGAAGGCGACCTCTTTCTTGCGCTCATCCGTGATGGTCATGCCGTTCCAGATGCAGTCGAACTTCTTGGCGTTCAGGGAGTGCATGACGCCGTCCCAGGCGGTCGGCTGCCAGTTGACCTTGATGCCGAGACGCTTGCCGACCTCGTTGGCCGCATCGATGTCGAAACCCACCAGTTCCCCTTTGTCGGTCCGGTAACCCATGGGAGGGAAGGCGTCGTCCAGTCCGATGGTGAGGCTTCCCTGGGCTTTGACCCGTTTGAAGGAACCGTCGCCGGCGAGGGCCGAGACGCTGCAGGCGAGGATCAGCATGCACGAGAAGAGACCGACAATTTTTTTCACGTTGACACTCCTTTTCATCCTGTATTGGTGTGCTGCAAAAGGGTCGTTTTTTGATGTGAGCAAACTGTCGTTTGGACCGCCGGATTATTACAGAATATTGTTGCAGCGTCAAGACGTATAATGAGAGAGACAACCCGGCCCGGCCCGTCAACGGCGGCGGCCTATCCCACCGGAAACATTCGCCCAATACGGGGGGATGCGTATACATCCTTGCCCGCATTGTCACAAGTGGGTATACTTTCGGAGAGTATGCAGCCAGCTGTCGGGAGAGTAACGGGGCGCAAAGCGATGTGCAAAAAAATATTCATAGCGGCGACAGGGCAACACTGCGGGAAGACGACCATTAGCCTTTCCCTCATGCACCTGGCGAAGAAGAAATATGCCAGGGTCGGCTTCATAAAACCGATCGGGCCCAAGCTTTTCATGCTGGACGGGGTGCAGATGGACATGGACGCGGCCCTCATCGCGTCGATCTACGGCCTGGAGGACGACCGCAGGCTGATGTCCCCGGTCGTCATCGGCAAAGGCTACACCAAGCAGTACCTGGGCGGCGAGATCCCGGCGGGGCTGCCGCTGGAAAGGATCACCCAGGCCTGCAGGGAGCTGGAGGAGAAAAACAATTTCCTCATCATCGAAGGGTCGGGGCACGGCGGGGTCGGCTCGGTGATCGGGATCAACAACGCGCAGATCGCGCGGGCGCTGAACGCCCCGGTCATCATGGTGGCAAGCGGCGGCGTCGGCAGCGTCATCGACGCGGTGCAGCTGAACCTCCCCCTGTTCAAGCAGGAAGGAGCGGAGGTGAGGATGGTGCTGGTGAACAAGCTCATCCCGGAGCTGCGCGAGGAGACCCTCGGTTACCTGGACAGGTTCTTCGCCAATCGCCAGCAACTGGTGGCGGGCGCCTTCGATTACTCGCGGACCCTCGCCAACCCGACGCTGGTCGACCTCTCCAACCTGCTCAAGCTCCCGCTGCACGGCGATCAGCACGCGCGCAGCAGGATCGTCCACAACATCCAGCTGGGCGCCGCCTCGTCCCAGCGGGTGATCGACACCCTGCAGGACTCGACCCTCCTGCTGGTCACGAGTTCCAGGGACGAGCTGATCGTAACCGCATCGGCCCTTTACAACATCCCTGCCTACCGCAAGAAGCTCGCGGGGCTGGTCATCCCCGGGCATGCGCCGATCTCCGAAATCAGCCAGAAGATCCTCGACGAGAGCAACATCCCCTATATCAAGGTGGAAAAGACGACCGCGGAGGCCTTCACCATCCTCAAGGAACATGTCTCCAAACTGACCGCTGACGACCATGAGAAGATCGACCTGATCAAACATTCCGCGGAGAAGATCCTGAAGTTCGACGCCGTGGACGCCATGGCCACCCAGCAGCGCAGGCCGAGGCTGCGGGTCGCGTAGGGCGACCTCAGGCCGCCCTCCTTCCACTGCCCGCGGGACATCATCATAGTCAACCTGAAAAGGGCGACCTCCGGTCGCCCCTGGCCGGACTGTTAGCGGTTCTCCCTGCCGGCAGCCTCCAGCAAGGCATGGTAGATGCCAAACGGGTTCGACTCGACGACCAGCACCGGTTTGCCGAGTTCGCTCTCCAATTCCTCGACGGTCAGGTCGTCCAGGAACATCCCCTCCCCCTCCTTGATCATGACGTCAGGCACCAGCACCAGGTCCCCCAGTTCCACCCCCTGCAGCGCCTCCACTATGTCCCTGTCGCAGACCAGGCCGGTGACGGTGACCGCGCCGCCGAAGAGCCTGTTCTTGACTGCAACCGGCGTGATGACGGTCCCGGTCACCTCGCAGAGGCGGTCCAGAAATTCCGCCAGATACCGGTAGGGTGACTCGCCGGTCACGACGGTGACCCGCCCCGGCCCCAGATGCTCCGCCTCCTCCAGCACCTGCTCCGCCTCCGAGAGGAAAAGCGGGATCATGCCGACGCCGTTTTCCAGCTGCGGCAGGTCGCCGTAGCTCTCCAGCGGAGGAAAGGGAAGGCGCCCCTTGATATAGAACTCGTCGGCGAGAAAGAGGAACGGCTCACCCAGCCGGCCGGCAAGAGCCTCGCACTTGGCGCCCCACTCCTTTATGAAGGATTCGGCGAACTCCCGGGTCAAGGGGGTCAGCGCCGGCAGCTTCTTCCGGTGACCGGTGAGCCCAACCGGGACCACGGCCAGCGAGGCGACCCACGGATACATCAGGGCCATATCCTCCACGGTCTGCGCGAAGGCCGCGCCGTCGTTCAGCCCCGGGCAGAGCACGATCTGGGTATGCATGGTGATGCGCGCCTCGGCGAGCTCCCGCATGACATCGAGAATGGGCAGGATGCCGCTCTTGCCCAGGAGCTGTTCCCTCAAGAGCGGGTCGGTGGCGTGCACGGAGATGTAGAGGGGCGAAAGGCGCTGTTCCTTGATCCGCTCCAGATCCTTCCGGCCGATGTTGGCGAGCGTCACGTAGTTGCCGTAGAGAAAGGAGAGCCGGTAGTCCTCGTCCTTCACGTAAAGCGGCCGCCGCAGCCCTTTGGGAAGCTGGTGCACGAAGCAGAAGACGCAGTTGTTGCCGCAGCGGGCCGGCTCGGGCGCGGGGAAGGTTATGCCGAGCGGCTCCCCTTCCTCCCGCTCCACCTCGAGCTCCCAGAGCTCGCCGTCCGCCTTTTCCAGCTCCAGGACCAGCAGTTCCTCCGAGGTGAAATAGTTGTAGTCGATAACGTCGCGCAGCCGATTGCCGTTCACCGAAAGCAGCCGGTCACCCGGCTCGATTTCCAGCTCTTCGGCGATGCTGCCCGGCATGACACCTTCAATGATGAGACCTGCCATAATGTGCTCCGTAAAAACGGTCGAGTCGGAAAACCGTCGAGTCGTTGAGTGGTCCAACGCGCCAGGACCGCCGGTTAGTGCTGTGCCAACCCGAGACCATGGGGTAGGACAACCGCCTTCGGGGGATGGATCGGTGCATCCGGAATCAGTGCGGCAAGCAGGGAGAGAGGAGGTGCGCTGAGGTCATTGGCAAAAAGAAGGCAGCCGGACCATGTCGGACCGGCCGTGAGGAGAAACGACGTACTCTCGCGTGTCATAGTTACTCTGGGTGCCTGGCGGTGACGGGGAAGAGCAGGCCCTTCCCCGTTCGGCCGTCCAGACGTGGCTACTGGTGGAGACGGAAAACGCCGTCCACAGAGGTGATGCTGCAAATGGCGTGCTTATAGATGAGGATATCGCCGTGGACTTCCATCAGGACGGAGAAGTTGTCAAACGACTTGATATGTCCCTCCAATTTCTCGCCGGACATGAGCTGCACCAAGACTTTCACCCGCTCTTTGCGGGACTGGTTCAGGTACTGGTCCTGAATGTTAAAAGGCGTTTTAGGCATTGTCCGCTCCTTTACCCAAAAAATTCAATCACATGTTCAAGGATAGTAGCAAAACTTTCAGGATATTCAAGCCAATAAATATCATTTTCCCTGCCGAACCAGGTCATCTGCCGTTTTGCATAGCGCCTGGTATCCCTCTTAATGAGACTAACTGCCTCATCCAGCGCAATTTCTCCGGCAAGGAAGGCGTAAATCTCCTTGTACCCGATGCAGCGCAGCGCCTTAAGTTCCGGGCCGTACCCCCGCGCGCGCAGGGAGGCGACCTCCGCGACGAGTCCGTCCTGCAGCATCTGCTCCACCCTGAGGTTGATGCGGCGGTAGAGTTCCTGCCGCTCCACCAGGATCGCCATTTTGAGGGGATCGTAGTAGCCGCCGGAGAAGGCGTGCTCCGAGCGGAAGGCAGAGATCGGGCGACCGGTCTGGCTGTGGACTTCCAGGGCGCGGATCAGGCGCAGCCGGTCGTTGTGGTGCAGGCGGGCCGCCGTTTCCGGGTCCACCAGGGCGAGCCGCCGCAGCAGTTCCTCACCCGGCAGGTCGGCAAACTGCAGGCGCAGTTCCGGGTCGCCGTCGGGGGAATCGACCAGACCGTCCAGCAGGGCCCGGATGTAGAGCCCGGTCCCCCCGACCACGATGGCCTTCTTGCCACGCCGCTCGATGTCGGCGATGGCGGCCGCAGCCTCGCGCCGGAAGTCCGAGGCGGTGAAGTTGGCCTCGGGAGACACGATATCCAGCAGGTGGTGGGGGACGCGGGCCTGCTGCTCGGCCGAGGGCTTCGCGGTACCGATGGCGAGCCCGCGGTAGACCTGCATGGAGTCCGCGTTGACGATCTCAGCCCCGATCTCTTCGGCGATTCTTATGGCAAGCTCGCTTTTCCCCGAGCCGGTAGGCCCCGAGAGTACGAGCAGCTTGATCTTTTTTCCCATGTCTACCGGCACCGAAGCTCTTGCATCGTTTCATCGTTTCATCTGCCTGGAGGGGGACGGATGGATGGGGACAGGCACCTGCGGAGCCAGTCCCCAGATGGAGGGGGACAGGCACCTGCGGAGCCAGTCCCCATCTACCCTCTCTTGAACATCTTCTCCATTTCGGCCAGGGTAATCCTTTGCAGCACCGGCCTGCCGTGCGGGCAGTTGCTGGAGAAGTCCGTCAGATCCATCTGGCTAAAGAGCGCCAGGACCTCCTGCTCGGTCAGGTTGCGCCGGCCACGCACCACGGAGTGACAGGCGAGACGGGCCAGGATGTCCTCCTGAACATCGGAGAAGGTTCTGCTCCTGCCGAGGCTCCCCAGCTCCTCCAGGATGTCCCGGATGATGCGCTGATATTCCGAGCCCGCAAGGATCTGCGGGACACCCTTCAAAAGCCAGGTCGTGCCCCCGAATTCCTCCAGGGCGAATCCGAGGCGGGCGAGTTCGTCCAGGTTCTCCAGCAGGGCCGCCGACTCCCTGAAGGAGAGATCCAGCGTCTCCGGGAAGAGGAGCCCCTGGCTGTCGACCTGCTTGCCGGCGAACTCTCCCTTGAGCCGCTCGAAGGCGACCCTCTCGTGTGCGGCATGCTGGTCGATCAGCACCAGGTCGGTACCCTGCTGGCAGAGTATGTACGAAGCGTTGAACTGGCCGATGACTGAAAGCGAGGAGAAATACCCGGCCTCGGCCGCCTCCTCGACAGCCCCCTCGGCGGCGTCCGCAACGATCTCTGCCGCGACATAAGCGGCAGTTCCCGCCTCGATTTCGGCGGCGACCGGCGCTGCAACCTCGTCGCCAGCCTGGGCAACAGCTTGGGCCGCAGCAACTCGGCCGACAACAGCCTGTCCTCCAACCTGTCCTCCAACCTGTCCTCCAACCTGGCCTCCAACCTGCGCCGCGCCCTCGGCGGCTGCGTCGGGGGCCGATCCTGCCACGGCAGCAGGGGTGCCAGGGCGCGACCCAGCCTCCCCCCCCTGCGCCGGCGGGGCAGGCTGGAATAAGGGACGGTGCATCGGCTGGGGGCGGGGATGGAAATCGACCAGAAGTTCCCTCACCTCGGCAACCCTAGCCGCGCTAGCGCCGCTGGAGGCCGGCGCCAGCTGGTCCTGCCGCGGCGCCGGTTCGACCCGCGCGGGCGCGGGGGATGCGCCCCTCCCCGGCGGGGCTGCCGCAGCCCGTTGCTGCTCGCGCTTGAGCCACGGGGTCCCCTTCAGCACCGCCTCCACGGCGCCCTGAATGGCGTCGTGCACCCTCCCCTGCTCCCGGAAGCGGACCTCGTGCTTGGTGGGGTGGACGTTCACATCGACCTCTCCCGGGGGGATCTCGATGAAGACGGCGACCACCGGATAGCGCCCGCGCTCCAGGAAGTTCCGGTAAGCCTGGAGGATGGCGTGCTGCACGACCTTGTCCTTTATGAAGCGCCCGTTTATGTAGGTATAGAGGTGGCTGGCCGCCGAGCGGCTGCACTCGGGCGCCGCGACCAGCCCGGACACCTTCAGTCCGCCGGCGTCCTGGTAGGAGACGGGGTACAGCGAGGCGGCGATCGGGCGGCCCAGCATGGTCGCCACCCGCTCCCTGAGGTCCGAGTCGAGGGCCCGGAACACCAGCTTGCCGTCGTTCAGGTAGGAGAAACGCACCTCCGGCCGGGAGATGGCGAGTCGCGTCAGGAGCTCCCCGACGTGCCCGCCCTCGGTCTCCGAACTCTTCATGAACTTGAGCCGCGCCGGGGTGTTGAAGAAGAGGTTCCTGACGGCGATGACGGTGCCGACTGCCATGCCGCACCCCTTCACCTCCTTGATGCGTCCCCCCTCCGCGTAAATCTCCGTCCCCTCGACGCTGCTCGCCGGCCGGGTGGCGATGGTGAGCCGGGATACCGAAGCGATCGAGGGGAGCGCTTCGCCGCGGAAACCGAGGGTCGAGAGGGAGAACAGGTCCTCGTCGCAGGAGATCTTGCTGGTCGCGTGACGCTCGAGCGCGAGGAGCGCGTCCTCGCGCGACATGCCGGAGCCGCTGTCGGAGACCTTGATGAGCCTGCGCCCGCCCGACTCGATCTCGACGACGACCTCCCTGGACCCGGCGTCGAGGGCGTTCTCCACCAACTCCTTGGCCACCGAGGCGGGCCGCTCCACCACCTCGCCGGCGGCGATCTTGTTGGTCAGGTTTTCCGGGAGTATCCTAATCGTGGTAGCCAATGAAATCCTCACAAAAACGCAGGTAGACGCGAGGCTCAAGATACCTTATGCGCCGGCTGTTTGTAAATCCCAAACGCAAAGGGCACAGCCCGCCCTTGCCGATTGCAGTATCCCCCCCTGCGAGGCATGGGGGACGTCTCGCAAAGCGAGACAGGGGGGCCTTCTGCGAAAGGACACCCCCCTGCTTCACTTGGTTCAGCGTCCCTCCTGTTTCATGGGGGACTTCCACACTGCGGCAAACCGGCTCGGTTCGCCTATTTGCCGTGCGTTGCGGCCAAGCCAAAGAGTGCTATAAGGTAGAGCATGAAAATACGCTCATCCTCCAGCTTCTGCTGCATAGCACTCCTCATCCCCGCCATCCTCGCCGGCCCGGCAACCGCGGCACACCGGAAGCCTCACCGGGCACATAAAGCCGGTCACGTGACGCTACAGAGTTCCGGACACGCACCCTCCTCCTACCTGCTTCAGGTGAACGGGAAGACCTTTCAGGAAAAAAATCCCGACCTCCGACGCCCGCCCGCCAGCCTGACCAAGATCATGACGGCGCTCGTTGTGCTTGAGAAAGGCCGACTGGATGACGTGGTGACGGTCAGCGCCGCCGCCGCGCGGGAGACCGGAAGCAGGATCCGCCTTCGGCGCGGCGAACGGTTTAAGGTGCGCGATCTCCTGGCGGCCACCCTGATGGCCTCGGCCAACGACGCGGCGCGCGCCCTTGCCGACTACCAGGCCGGCAATCAGCAGGCCTTCGTGGCGCGGATGAACGAACGGGCGCGTAGTCTCAACCTGCACAACACCAGGTTCACCAACCCCTGCGGTCACGACCACGAGGGTCTGTATACCTCTGCCAACGACCTGGCGATCCTGACCGAGCGGGCGCTGCGCATCCCGGTCTTTGCCGAACTGGTCGCCCAGCGCTCGATGCGCATCACGACGGTGGATGGCAAGCGCTCCTTCTCCTTTAAGAACGTGAACCGGCTGATTGGCCGGTATCCGGGGGCTCGCGGGGTGAAGACCGGCACCACGCCGAAAGCGGGCCAATGCCTGGTAGCCCTTGCGGAGCGCGGAGACACCCGGGTGTTCCTGGTCCTGATGAACGCCCGAAACCGCTGGCGCAGCGCCCCCGCAATGCTGGATGCGGCTTTTGCCGCCTATTCGACGGGTCGGCACCAATAGCGGGGATTGTTCACTGATTAACGCCAACCGTTCACTGTCCCCTGCGAGCGCTGCGAGCCGCGAAACCCGCCACCGGAGCGCCGCCCCCCCGGTGCGGCTTGGCGCCCTCGTTTGCAGGAAGCAGAATCGGTGCTATAAGGTAGGCAAACCCGTGAAGAACAACCGGTAAAAGGGGAGCAAAGGATGAGGCACTACCGTAAAGAGCTCTGGTTCGAGATCAAGAAGAGGCGCGGCTTCGTGAACATCACCGGCGACCTGGAGCGCTCCCTCGGCGAGAGCGGCGTCCGGGAAGGGCTGCTGCTCTGCAACGCCATGCACATCACGGCAAGCGTCTTCATCAACGACGACGAGCCCGGACTGCACCAGGATTTCGAACAGTGGCTGGAAGGGCTCGCCCCCGAAAAGCCGCACTCGCGTTACCGACACAACACGGGCGAGGACAACGGCGACGCCCATCTGAAGAGAACCATCATGGGGCGGGAGGTGGTCGTGGCGATCAGCAACGGCAAGCTCGACCTGGGGCCCTGGGAGCAGATCTTCTACGGTGAGTTCGACGGGATGCGCAAAAAACGCGTGCTGATCAAGATCATCGGGGAGTGACGGAACGACGACTCCCCCCAACAGAGCCATGTCGTGGGGGGACAAACTGGACGGAGGTCGCCCGTGCCTACGCTCTCGCAGCGCTATTTTAAATTGGCCCTCATACTGCTGCTGCCCCTGACCACGAGCTGTGCCGCCGCGGAAATCCAGCTGGAAAAGATCAGGCTTCCTCCCGGCTTCGCCATCGAAGTCTACGCCCCCAATGTCCCGGGCGCACGCTCCATGGCCCTCGGGGCCAAGGGAACCCTGTTCGTGGGCACCCGCGCAGAGGGAAAGGTCTACGCGATACGGCAGGCGCGGAGTTCCCAGCCGGAGGTCATCACCATCGCCAAGGGGCTCGACGAGCCAAACGGAGTGGCGTTTCGGGACGGGGCACTCTACGTTGCCGAGATAAGCCGGGTGATCCGGTTCGACCGCATCGAGGAGCGCCTCGACGACCCGCCCCGGCCGGTGCTGGTGAACGGCAGCTTCCCGGATAAAAAGCATCACGGCTGGAAGTTCATCCGTTTCGGCCCGGACGGCAAGCTCTACGTGCCGGTCGGCGCCCCCTGCAACGTCTGCGAATCGAAGGATCCACGCTTTGCCACGATCATGCGCCTGGACCCCAATGGCAAGAACCTGGAGATTTTCGCCCGCGGCGTGCGCAACACGGTCGGCTTCGACTGGCACCCGACCAGCCACCAACTCTGGTTCACCGACAACGGGCGCGACCTGATGGGCGACGACCTGCCCCCCGACGAAGTGAACCGCGCGCCGACACCGGGGCTGCACTTCGGCTTCCCGTATTGGCACGGCCGCAGTACCCCCGATCCCGAGTTCGGCGCCAAGATGAAGCAGGGGGACTTCGTCCCTCCGGAGATCGAGCTTCCCGCCCACGTAGCATCGCTTGGCATGCGTTTTTATACCGGCACCATGTTTCCCGCCGAGTACCGCGACCAGATCTTCATTGCGGAACACGGATCATGGAACCGGAGCGTTCCGACCGGGTACCGGGTTTCGCTGGTCCGGCTCCAAGGGAACCAGGCCGTCTCCTACCGGGTGTTCGCCGAGGGGTGGCTCTCCGGCGCCGGGGCGTGGGGGCGTCCGGTCGACCTGCAGCTCCTGCCGGACGGCAGCATGCTGGTTTCTGACGACAGGGCAGGCGCCATCTACCGGATCAGCTACAAGAAATAGTGCACCAGAGGAGTTTTGTAGGGGCACCCCCTGCGGGTCCACGACCTCAACGGTTGCCGCCTTGTGCACCGCCAAAAGTCCCACGGGGGGTACACCATGTCCCGAGCACGCTGTCTCCTCCTGGTTATCTTGATAACCGCACCCACCTGCCTCGCCGCCGCAGCAGACAGCTGCCAGGACCTCTCCCTTTCCAGGGCAACGGAGCGCGCGGCCAGCCTGCGAGAGGAGATCCGCCATCACAACGACCTCTACTACAAGAAGCAGCAGCCGGCCCTAAGCGACGCGCAGTATGACGGCCTCTTTGCCGAACTGCTCAGACTCGAGCGCTGCTTCCCAGATCTTTCATCCACCGAGTCCCCCACGGCCAGGGTCGCCGACGACTCCGGATCGCAAGCGCTCACGCTGCGGCACGAGCGCCCGATGCTGAGTCTCCACTCGACGCTCGGCCCGGAGGCGGTCGAGGCGCTGCTGCACAGGGTTGCCCAAAAAGGGGCGCCGCCTAAGCTGTTACTGCAACCAAAGGTGGACGGCTTGCCGGTGGAGCTGATCTACCTCTCCGGCCGGCTGATCTCGGCAGCGACGCGCGGAGACGGCAAGTACGGCGAGGACGTCACCGCGCGGGCCCGAAACATAACGGGAATCCCTCAGGTTTTGTCCGGCTCTTATCCGGCGCGGGTGGCGGTGCGAGGTGAGGTCTATGCGGATCTCCCGCTCATGGCGGCGGCCACCGCAGCGGGCTGCGAGCCCTACGCCACCCCGCGCCATTTCGCGGCGGGGACCCTCAGGTCGCAGGCCCCTTCCCCACTGGCCCTGGCCGCGCTGCGCCTGTTCCCCTTCGAACTGGTGAATGCGGACGAGATCGCTCAGGCCACCACCGACCAGGCAGCGCTGGCACTGCTCGCCGGCTGGGGTTTCCCGGTGCGGCTCGATTTGACCTGGCACGTCGAAACGCTGGACCAGATCCGAGCCCACTACGATGAGTACCTGACCAACCGCGCGCGGCACCCTTTTGCCGCCGACGGCGTCGTGGTGAAACTGGATGACCTGAGCCAGCGCCGCCTGTTTGGTGAAGGGGCCAGGGCGCCCTTCTGGGCCGCCGCCTGGAAATTCCCGCCCGCCACCGCTTCGACGCTGGTGCGCGCCATCCGCTGGCAGGTCGGCCGCACCGGGCGCCGCACCCCCGTCGCGGAACTGGACCCGGTCGACCTGGGCGGGGTCCGGGTGAGCCATGTCTCGCTGCACAACGCCGAAGCGCTGGCCGGGCTTGGCATTGGCGCCGGCGACCGAGTGGTGATAGCGCTGGTAGCCGATGTCATCCCCCAGATTCAGGAAGTCGTGCACCAGCGAGATCCGGGAAGCGCACCCGAGCTGGCATCCGCCCGGCAGCCGGTGCAGCCGGTGCAGCCGGTGCAACCAGGGCAATCGGTGCCTCGGGAGCAACCGGCGCTGGACGCCTGCCTGCGCGATGAGCCTGGTTGCAGGGCCCAGTTCCTGGCGAGGGTGCGCCATTTCGTTTCCAAGGCCGGGCTCAACATTCCGGGGCTCGGGCGGGGGCGCCTGGGGCAACTGGTCGCAGCCGGGCTGGTCCCTGACCTGCCGTCCCTGTTCCGGCTTACCACCGACCAGGTCGCGGCGGTGGAAGGATTCGGCTTGCCTTCGGCGCGGCGCCTGACGCAGGCAATCAAGCGCGCCAACCGCCCACAGCCCTTTCGCCTGGTGGTCGCCCTCGGCATTCCCGGCGTCGGTCCCGCCGCGACGAGGCGCCTGGCGGAGCAATTCGGCTCGCTGGACTCTCTCTTGTTAAGGGTGGATGGGGATCAAGGTGGTGGCACCGCCGGCTCACGTGTGCGCAGTTTTTTCGCCACCAAGGGAGGTGCTGAACTACGGGAGGGATTTCGCCAACTCGGCGTATGGTGAACCGTTAGCCGGTGCAGCGCAGCACCAATACCGTTATATCATCCGGTTGCGGGTCCGGCATCCCAGTCAATCCGATTAACAGGTCAACCATTTCCTGTGCGCTCATTTTGCCCGCAAGCTGCCGGGCAAGGATCCGGTTAGTCAGCTCCAGCTGAGGGTTGGCGTCTATCAGGCCGTCACTGAAGAGGACCAGGATGCCCCCCTTCTCGAAATGGATGCAACCTTCCTGGTAGGTCTGCACCTCCTGCACCCCGATGGGCAGACCACGGGGGGCGAGGCTCTCGACCGAGCCGTTGGCGCGCCGGAGAAAAACGTAGCCGTGTCCGCAATCGACGAAGGTAAGGGTACGCTGCACCGAGTCCAGCCGCCCATGAAACAGTGTCACGAAGCTTTCGGAGTTCTCCAGATCGCTCAGAAGCGATTTCTCTGCGAGACTCAGCGCTTGCCCCGGGCCGTTATAGAGCGTCACGGCATGCAGCGCGGCCCTGGTCGTGGCCATGAGCATTGCCGCCGCCATCCCTTTCCCCATGACATCGCCCAGGGTGACGTTGAACGAGGTCGCTGATACCTCCTGCCAATCGTAGAAGTCGCCGCCCACCTGCTTCGCAGGCAGGCACTTGGCAGCGAGTTCGAAACCGGGAATCTTCGGGTAGCTGCGCGGCAGCAGCTTGGCCTGGATCTCCGCCGCGTAGACCAGTTCCAGCTGGAGCTGGTAGTGGCGGAACTCACTGTCCCGCAGGGCCGCCTCGGCCCGCTTGCGCTCGCTTATGTCGCGATAGATCCCGATGTTGCCGGTCGGAACGCCCGAGCTGTCCAGGCGTTTCAAGGCGTACAACTCTCCGATGAAGACCTCCCCGTTTTTCCTGCGGAAATTGATTTCCAGCAGCTTCCCTTTGACCGAAACCTCCTGGTCGAAGAACTCTTTCCCCGTCATCAGGTAATCTTCCTCGACTGCGTACAGGATGCTGCTGCTTTTTTCCACGACTTCTTCCGTCTCGTAGCCGAATATCTCCTTCAGGGCAGGCTGGTTTACGTGCACGATATTCCGGCTGTGGTCCGTTACCACGATGGCGTCACGGATGCTACTGAAGAGGTTCCGGTAATCCTCGGCCCTCTTCTCGATCTCCTGGTAGGCTCTTTCCAGCGCTTGTTCGGTTTTGCGTTGCTTGGCACGCTCCTTGGCCTCGGTCAGGGCGCGCTGCACCGCAGGGACCAGGCGTGACAGCCTGTTTTTCAGGACGTAGTCGGTGGCGCCGCTCTTCAGGGACTCAATCGCCGCCTCCTCGCCGAGCTTTCCCGAGACGAAAACAAAGGGAAGGTCGGGGTGTCGTTCCCGGACCATGGCCAGCGCGCTCATCCCGTCAAAGGAGGGGAGGGCGAAATCGGCCAAGATCAGGTCGATGCCGCCGCGCTCCAAGGCGACTCCGAACTCCTCACGCCTGGAGACCACCTGGACCTCGCAGTCGACCCCTTCCGAAGCAAGGGTCATCTGCACCAGTTCGGCATCCATCGGGTCGTCCTCCAGGTGGAGTATGCGCAAGCCTTTTATCATTGCGGCGCACCCTTGCGTTGCGGCGGCGGCTCGTTGACGATGGCCCAGAAAGCGCCCACCTCCTTGACCGCGTTGATGAATTCGGTGAAGTTCACCGGTTTGACCACGTACGCATTCACGCCGAGCCGGTAGCTTTCCACGAGGTCGCTCTCCTCGCGGCTCGAGGTAAGTACAACCACGGGGATGAATTTCAGCCTGTCGTCAGATTTTATGGTACGCAGCACCTCGAGCCCGTCCACCTTGGGAAGCTTCAGATCCAGCAGGATGACCGCCAGGTTCCCGTCGTCGCGCCCGGCATAGGCCCCCCTTTGATACAGGTAATCGAGGGCCTCAGCGCCGTCACTGGCACGATCCACCTCATTGGCGAGGTTATGTTCGGAGAGCGCCTCCATGGTAAGTTCTGCATCGTTGGCGTTGTCCTCAACCAACAAGATACGCTTCAGTTTCATTGTCGATCTCCTCTGTGCTCTGCGCGAGGCGGGCCCCCTTGAGCGCTACGGAGCGACGGCTGGCACCTCCGCCGGAATCGTGCTCCCCGGCACGGGCCGTCTCGACTCGGCGCGCCTGGCACCGGCTGCGGTGCGGATTCCCACCGCCCTGCCGTCGCTACGCGTCAGCACACCGAGCTAACTCGTACATGGGCCCCGTCTGCTCACCTTAAATTTTACCACATATCACCCATGGATTGACAATGCGCAACTCTTGCCCGCGGATTCGAGGCAGTGAGCCTACCCGCCCGCGGCGAGCCCACGAAAGGAGCAGGACGGCGCCCCAGACCGCGCCTTAGCAAACACCAGGGCATACGGACCCGCACCTCTACGATGCACGGCGGGTTGCCGCCAACGGTTCCAAACAGGAGACAATGAGGACAAAGTCTGGTATAGATAGTCTTTGAGCGTATATGGCAGCTTCTTATAGAAAAAGGGGGATGAAATGAGACAAAAAGCTGTGCTGACTGTCGCACTGACACTATTTTCCATCACTACCGCCTGGGCGGTTTGGGAAACCCCGAAGACGAGCCTCTTGGGATCTAACTTGGGCGCCGTCACCGGAGGCGACTTCAAGAAGGCCCATGAGGTCATCGACAAGAAGTGTGTCACCTGCCACACCGCTGAACGGATCGATGCGGCCCTGGCGGCCGGTAAGGATATGCAGAAGATTCAGCTGGAGATGGAGAAAAAGGGCGCCAGACTCGACAGCAAGGAGCACGAAGTGCTCGGGATCTTCTGGAAGCAGTCTCCGTTGAAGGTGACGAAGTAACCCACCCATCCCCTGCGATAGACCCGACGCCCGGTGCTGCCTCCCCTCTCGGCGAGGCAGCACCCACCCGTTGAATTGCCGTCTGGCGCAATTCTTCCGCTCACGTCCCTCCCCCTTCGGGGGGAAGGGAGGAGGGGGAGGGGCGAGGCGGGCGCCGGTTTCACCCCCGAATTCCCCAGGCAGGTTACCCCGGCGTGCCGCGTACCGTTGCTGCACCCGACAAGCGGGGGAGCGGCAGGAGGTTTCCCGGCGTTGTCAGCCCCTGGGAGCCCACCAACCGTGGTAGCTGAATGGAACGTGGTGCTCAAGGTGGATGATCGCGACGGGCCCCGCGCCGATGTTGTCCGCCTGAAGCACCGCGAGGAAGCTGTGCCGGGTCGCGCTGTCGTATGCCTCGGTCAGCAGGAAGCCAGGTTCCCGGTCGTCGCCGGCTACATAGGTCCGTCCCGGCAGAGGCGCAAACACCGGTTCGGTCAGGTAGCATCCCGGCCCGAAATCGTACTCTTCGACCTTCCCCGTCCGCGTGTCGACGCGGCACACGACGGTCCAGAAAAAATCCCCCGGTCTGGTCTTTATCATGTATCCGTAGCGATAGTCGTGACAGCGGTGCAGCTCATTTATCCGGGGCCACTCATAGCTGCCATTTTCCCCGAGCGTTTCCTCCCGGACGGTTCTGGCCACCGGGTCAATCAGGTAACGACGCACCGAGCCGGGAAAGGTGAACTCCCCCCGGCGCCCTGCCATGACCGCGGAGGCGACCGGGTCTGCGCCGACGAAGTGGTCGGGGTTCTGATAGCCGATAAAATCGGCGACAATTTCGTCCCCTTTTTCAAAGGCGTTGCAGGAGTGCCACATGAAACGCGCGCCGCTTTGCAGCATGAGGGGCGGCGTGTCGCCATTGCGATCGAGCACCATAATGAGGTTACCCCGTTCCGGCCTCCAGGTAAGGGAGTCGACCAGGCTCTTTCTCCCGAAAAACACGGACCAGAAGGCAATTTCGACCGGATGGAAGCTGAAGATCAGGTGACGTTCGGAGACAAACCAGTCGTGCATGTAGACGTTGCGCGGCATCGGGAGCTCACGATGCAGTTTCAAAGCCCCGTTGCGACGGAAGATCGTGACATGGAGCTTCGGCCTGGGGCCGTAGAGCACGCCGAAATGGAGCCAATCGCCAGACAACGGATCCATCTTGGCGTGCGCCGCGTAGATGGTGAACCCGTCGGGGAGGCCCAGCCGGGAAACTCCGGAGGTATCGAGGCTGTCGGGATCCAGTTCATAGGGGAGAGCGCATTCGTCAAAGGCGTAGAGCCTGCCCTGCCACGGGAAGACAGTTATTCCCGCCTGGCCCGTCAGCTGCCCGGTTCCCATGAAGTTGGCCCAAAAGCCGCCGGGAGCCTGGGTGCTCCAACTGGGGTAGATGAACCGGCCGGCGGCCTGCTCGGCGCGGAACTTCTCGGTACGCACGAAGCGGTTTTGGTAATGCACCCCGGCATCGTGAAAACGGAAGGACTGCACCATGCCATCGCCGTCCAGGAGGTTTCTCTTGCGCAATCCGTTCCTGTCGAAGAGCCCGGGGCCGTTTCGATACAAGGTGCCGCGCAACTGCTCAGGGATGCGTCCTTCCAGCCTCGCCTCGTAACTGTGCTCCTCGCGCAGTGAGGTGGCAAGACCCAGGTAAGGCCTGCCGGGATCGCCAAAATCCTCGAAGACCCCTTTCCTGAGGGGAGGGCTGGCGGCACACCCCGACAACGCGAGGGCCCCAGCGGCTTCACCAGAGAGCAGCAATAGTTGGCGGCGGGAAAGCATCGTCACTCCTCTGAGCATAGGTCTGAGCCTTTGCCTGACATCTCCTCACTGAGCCAGGGTCACCTCCACCGGCATGCCCCTCATCTCCTGCACGGCCCGGGTCAACTTGGCGAGGTCAGTCCTGACCAGCGCCCCCTTGACCGCGAGCAGGTGCAGCGCCCAACCGACATCCCCCTCGCCAGACTTATCGCGATGCGCTTCCACGAAAACCTTGTCCACGTGGGAGTAGGTCTTAATTGGCTGGTCGATGATGGTGACCCGGGTCCCCTTGGCTACCAGCCCGAACAGCTTGACGATATCCTCCGGGTAGAGCCGCAGGCAGCCGTGGCTCGACCTTCTCCCTATGCCCCAGGGTCTGTTGGTGCCGTGGATCATGATGCCGGCGTGCGAAAGTCGCAGGGCATGGCTGCCCAGTGGGTTGTCGGGGCCAGGAGGCATCACGGAAGGAAGGCGGGGAAACTCTGCGCGAATGGATTTGGGGACATGCCAGGCGGGGCCCGTGATTTTTTCGACCACCAAATAGCTGCCGGTCGGTGTATCTCGCCCCTGATCACCGATCCCCAGGGGGAAGGTCAGGACCGAACGAGATCGCTCTCGGGGAAAGTAATACAGGCGAAGTTCCGGGATATTGATCACAATACCGGAAGGTTCCGGCACGTCGGGAAGTATCCAGGCAGCCGGGATATCGATGGTGCTGCCGGCGGATGGGATCCAGGGATCGACGGTCGGATTGGCAGCAACCAGCGCATTAATACCTAGGTCAAATTTTCGGGCCACCTCGATAAGCGATTCGTTCGGTCGCACCTGGTAGCGTCGCAGGTTCCCGATGATGCCTGACCAGTTGTCCCGGTTCTCGTTGTGGTGCGGACTTGCGTAATGCTGCAGGCCATCGGCAGGGGGCATCCCTCCCCGGGCCGCGAGCACGCAAGCGAACGCGATGGCAGCGACCAAACGCCTGCAAACGATTTTCCCCATGAGTGGACAGCCTCGACAGACCCCGCCGACAAAGAACAGAATATTACTTCTTTTGACCCAGTTCGAACGCCTTTGCGGCCCTCCTGGCAGCCAGATCAGCAGCCGAAGCGGATGTGGCAGCGCCCTTCGCCGCGGCTTCGGCCCGATCCGCGCTGTCAGCGGCTTTTTTGGCCATATCGGTTGCAGCGGAAAGCAGAGCCTTGTCTGCCGGGCTCAAGTCCAGCGTTTTGGGAAGGTTGTTAAGCTGCGTTTCCAGGCTGTTCAAGCGAGCCTCAAGCGCGCTCATGCGGGATTCCATACCGTTGGCCTTTAATTCCAAAGCGTTTTCCTTAGACTCCAGGATATCGATCTTGCACGAGAGCGGGTCCATCTGTTGTCTGACGTACTCCTTTGTTGCGCACCCGGAGGCAAGCAGCAGCAGGATTGCAGCGATTGATAATTTCCACATCTGGCACCCCCGAAACCTTCGTCCAAAGAAACCTTACCGACCGGATCAACCAGCTACAATTAGAGCTATCAAATAGTAGCAAGACAGGGTGCATTTGCAACCTGTTGGCGAGATTTTGCTACCATGCGGGCAATCAAACGGGAGCAAAGCGAATGGCAGGAAGAGCGGCGGAAAATGGCAAAAACGCCAGCACACTCTGAATCCGGAATATTGAGGGGAAACGGAAATGGGATATCATGAGGTTGCGGGGGTACGACAGCAAAAAGCCCCACCAGGGATCCTGGTGGGGCTTTTTCATTAAATTCCCTGCGGCGACCTACTCTCCCACATAGTTACCCATGCAGTACCATCGGCCCAGAGAGGCTTAACTTCCGTGTTCGGGATGGGAACGGGTGTGACCCTCTCGGTATAACCACAGAGAAACTCTTAAGCGCTTGCTCGCGCTAAACTTCTCTTTCGCCTTTGCCTCAGCATCGGTCCGATCCGACAGATCGAGACTCCGGCACAATTGCATCTCGTGATTTTGTAGGTTGCTTCGCATGACGTTAG
>Ga0316219_1001504_pt1 | contig 24434 bp, 25 predicted proteins | sample TBH18003PmetaG_FD_203635 | JGI IMG/M metagenome (GOLD analysis project Ga0316219, IMG submission 203635) | Freshwater microbial communities from Trout Bog Lake, Wisconsin, USA - TBH18003P | ecosystem: Environmental > Aquatic > Freshwater > Lake > Hypolimnion/Profundal zone | place: USA... | reverse complement strand
ACCTGAGTCCTGAACTCGCAGAGGAAATTATTCTCCAAGATGCTTTTGTGTGCTGGCAGGAGGTTTTGATTACGGCTTGGTCCAAATGGCCAGTGTTTTTGGCTGCTGCCAATTAGCTGGCTTGGTTCGGGGATTTATAGAGGAAAGATACAGAATTTTCACGGTCAGGGACTTAAACCCAGATTACTGGAAGAGGCATCAACTCTTTTTTGGATATCACAATTTGTGACATCCAATTCTGAAATTCTTCATCATTCAGTTAAAACTTCAAGTCATCAGAGAATCTCTGGATATTTCTTCTTACAGCCTGATGTAATGTGGGAAGATGAATTTTCATTTTACAATAAAAAATATTACCGGCGGATGAGGGAGCGGCGGTTTCTCAGGTAATCCCCGGTGTTCAAGGTTCAATCCGGAATTTGGTAAAAAATAAACAATTGAATGCTGGAGTGCAAGGGAACTGCAGTTGATATTGGGTTATAATAAATGGGAGAATTTCCTTCAGGTCATTAACAAGGCTAAATTATCTTGTGAGAATTCCGGTGCGAAAATTTCGGATCATTTTCCTGATATCAGGAAAATGATCGAGTTGGCAAAAGGAGCTCAAAGACAGGTTGTTGACTACGCATTAACCCGATATGCATGCTATTTAATCGCTCAAAATGGTGATTCTTCCAAAAATGAAATTGCATTTGCACAAACCTATTTCGCTGTTCAAACCAGGAAACAGGAAATAATAGAACAGAGATTAAATGATGTCGCAAGAGTGACAGCGCGTGAGAGACTTTCAAATTCAGAGAAGAAACTCTCCGGGTTAATATATGAAAGGGGCGTTGATGATAAGGGTTTCGCGGTTATTCGAAGTAAAGGTGATCATGCACTTTTTGGAGGATTTACAACAAATGACATGAAACGCAAATTAGCTTTACCTGAAAAAAGGCCATTGGCGGATTTTCCGCCTACAAACCACCAGATTTGTGGTCCCTGCAAGGTAAACAACCGACATCGACCCGCCAATTGTAACATGCAATTAAGAATGCATCATACAAGTCTTGGAGAGTACTGAGGTACATCGATCCCGAGATTGTACTCGAAAATATAATGCTTACGCACACCCAGTCTCTGATTCGCCTTTTTAAGATCAAATTTCAGGGGGCCGTATGAACGGCCTGCCCAGGTTTTATATTCTTTATACTGAGGATGCAGGGGATCAGCAATTACTTCTTTGAATTCCTCAAAACCTCCGACACCTCCAATATCTTCGGGTGGAGCTGAATTTTCGCCGTCAAGGCAAACGGGTTTCCTGTAATTCCTTTCCTTATCCCATAGGATGGATTCCAGTTTGATCGTCATCTGCCAATAATCACCAGGATCATACTGATAGCTAATGGTCTGTCCTTCCTCTTTTAACAAGTTGCATATCCTGATGGACTTGACATCGATCACATCCTCTTCAATCCACAGGCGGGGATCCCCGAAATCGACACCCCCTTTAATGAACAGATACAGATGGTAATTTCTCCAATTTGTGAACATCAGCTGGATGTAATTATGCAGTTCAAACAAGGTAGTTGAACTATCGGTCAGCAACCTTCTCCAGATCAACGGTTTGATTTCATCCATCGAAATGTGAAGGGTAAATAAACGTCGGTGTAAATCTTGTTTCATGGTTAAAAACTCAATTTCAACCCATTATTGATTATCTGATACACAATTGGGATCGAAAGTTTAAATTCGTCCTTATTGAAAGCATGAGGCTCTATTAAAGTCTCCTCTCCTGTTCTCAATGTCATCAATTTCACTTCTGTATCAAACGATTTGTCATTTTTCGATAAGACAATTGCAATATCAATATCACTGTTTTCATGATTGCTGCCTCTTGCAAATGAACCAAACAGCCAGGCTTCAGAAAACTCTATCTTGTTCTTCTTTACCTTAACCAGGTATTCCCTGCTTAGTTTTAAAGCTGATTCTTTATCCATTTTCTTAAAGCTTTAATTTCTTCGATCCATTTCAGTGTAAATTCAGCAGTGCATAGCTTGTAAAATTCCTGCTTATAATCATCATACCTTGCATTCAGGTTAAATCGGGTGATCGAATCCAGATTGATAATTTGTTCCTGAGTTAATTCAATATTTGCTTTTTCACAAATCCGGCGCAGATCATGTATCATTGGAGGAAATTGATTCGTGATCCTGATATATAAGGCCTTTAATAATTTTTCAATGACCAGATGACCCATAAATAAAGACCAATGATAATGCTTAGTCTTTAAAAGATCCATCATGGTCTTGAAATCCTGATCTGAACTCTCAATCCAAAATGCAATCAGCTTATTTTTATCAACTTGTTCGGCTCCCATTCATCTAAATGTATGCCAAAGATAAGAAAAAATGAAATGGCACCATAGCGAATCCACTAGATCTGGATAGTCTTATAAATGGGAAACCCTCCTGTAATCCCTCCAAAACTCCTCAACAATCAAATCCCTAATCACGGGGTTCTCGAACTTCTGGTAGAAATCTACCCGGTCGTTAACGTATGACAAAAAGATTGAACCAATGACCTCCTCGAACTTGCGACGCTTATTTGTTTCACTATTATCCCCTGTTATGACGTTTCGCAGATCTTCGTCGCCTCTGACGCGGGTGCGAACGTTGCTGAGATCCAACCGATGCTCTTCAGTCAGCTCTGCGCCGTAAATCTCATTCAGCTTGCGCACGATCTCCGATAGGAAGTCGAGTGGCTCTTCGTCTTGCCGCCCGTCTGCACGAGCTTGAACCACATAGAATACGTCGTATTGTTGTTCAGCACATCCAGCGTAAAGCCCTCGGCGATGGACTGTTTCATCGTATACGAGTGGAAGGGTACGAAACGGCCATCCGCAGTCCTTCTTCCAAATAATTCAAGAGTTTTATTCTTAGGAGTCCCAGTAAACCCGAAGAAACTCACATGTTCCTGTCGCCCGCGGTTGCGGATCTCCTCCCGGAAATTTCCATTTTTAATAAATATTTTAACTGGCGGATGAGGGAGCGGCGGTTTTTCCGGCAGAGCTCCCGGTGTTCAAGGTTCAATCCGGAATTTGGCTCAAAGTAAACCATGGAAAAATCATATCACTTTACAATTGTTAGTGGATTAAGTATAATTATCCACATACCGTTGATTTCAATTATAGCTTTTTAAAGCAATGATTTGCTTTTTCGGCGAAAATATTTTTTTGAATTTTTCTTTAAAATTTTCCATAGTCGTATAAACAGACGGAACCAGAACTAATGTGAAAATCAATGAACTTGTCAGCCCGCCAATAATTACCCATGCAAGCCCGTTTTTACTTTCGGCGCTGGCGCCCGAAGCAAGAGCTATGGGGAGCATACCGAAAATCATTGAACATGTTGTCATCAGGATAGGTCTCAACCTTTCTTTGCCTGCTTCTATTAGTGCTTCCCTGACGGTAAGACCTTTGTCCCTGAATTTATTCGTAAAATCTACAATCAGAATTGCATTTTTACATACAAGCCCAATCAGCATTATCATTCCAACCATAGAGAAAATAGTTAGAGATTCTCCTGAAAGTGCTAATGCGAACAAAGCTCCGATTACTGCAACCGGTATAGAGAATAAAACAACAAACGGATACAGATACGAATTGTACAGGGCAACCATTACAAGATATACGAAAATCAATGCGGCAGCAATAGCCGTGAACAAACTGCTGAATGCGTCAGCCTGTCTTTCCATTTGACCTTTATAATCAATGGTAATTTCGGGAGAATGAATTTTTTCTTTTATCGCAGTTTTTATTTCCTCACCAACGGTTCCAACCGGACGACCATAGACCGAACATTTTACTGTAAGAGATGAGATACGGTCGTACCTTTCAAGTTTATTGGGTCCCAACGACTGGGTAATGACGGCAAAGTTTTTTAATTCAACAACCTTACCCTGGTTATTTAAAAATGTAAGGGAACCCACGTCGTCAATTTTTTTACGGTTGAACTGGTCGAACTGAACATTAATGTCAAAATCATCGTCGCCCTCGGAATATTGCAGGTCGGTATTCCCGGCTAATGCAAGGTTAATAATACTTCCAACCTGTTGCACATTAAGACCTGATTGCTCCATTTTTTCCCTGTCGAGTTTGATCTGCAATTCAGGCTTGCTTTTATCAATGGATAATTTAACATCATTTGTGCCTGGTATTTGTTTGATGACCTTCATTACACTATCGCCTGCCTCAAAGAGCTTAGTTATATCAGGTCCCCGCAATAATACCTGTATTGGTGCATCATCCGCGTTTCCCATCTGGGAGGTTGGAGTAGCGCTGACTTTTAATCCGGGTATTTCCTGAACTTCTTTTTTTATCATTGCTGCAAACTCGCTAACAGAAACTGTTCGCTGACCTTTCGGAACAAGATTAACTGTTATTTCACTTTTATTATTTACTCCGCTGCCTGATCCAAAATCAGAACTTGAATAGCCGATGTTTGAATACACTTTAACAACCTCTGGCTTTTTAAGTAAAAGGTCTTCAACTTTTTGTGTTAGCTGTGTTGTCTGGTAAACAGTATTCTGCGGTTCACCTTCAAGTTTAACCATAAATTCTCCCTGGTCGCCATCGTTCATAAATGCAGTGCCTACCAAGCCCATTCCTACAAGGGAAAATGATATTAAGATTAATACGGTTACTGTCAGGTACACTGTTTTACGGTGATTCAGAGACCATTGCAGGATTCTTTCGTAATATTCTACTACCTTACTATATGTAGCCTCTACCCAAATGGAAAACTTTCCGATAATTGATTTTTTTGTATAATCTTGTATTTTGCTGAAACGGGAGGCTAATAACGGGGTAACGGTAAACGAAACCATAAGGCTCATGAGGGTTGCAAATACAACAACCAGGGAAAACTCCCTTAGCATATTGCCAATCATACCAGATACTAAAGATAAGGGCAGGAAAACTACAACATCAACAAGGGTAATTGCTACAGCGGTAAAACCAATTTCATTTCTTCCATCAAGCGCAGCTTTATGTTTATCTTTCCCCATTTGCAGATGACGGTATATATTTTCCAAAACCACAATAGAATCATCAACCAAAATACCAATCAACAAAGAGAGAGCCATTAAGGTGAGCATATTGAGTGAAAAATTAAAAATATACATGGCTATGAAAACCGAAATAATTGAAGCCGGTATAGAAATTAAAACTATGACAGAGTTCCGGATACTATGTAAGAAAACGAACATAACAAATGCGACAATCAAAATGGCAAAACCTATATCTTCAATGACAGCATTGGCTGAAGCTAAAGTATATGTAGAATTGTCGGAAGCGATATCAAACTTTAACTGATAATCAGGATATTGATTTTCGAGCAATTTCAATTGTTTTTTTACCCGTTGGCAAACATCAACCGTATTGGCATCTGTTTGTTTCTGAATACTAACGCCAATAGAATTTTTGCCATTGATTTTATTCAAATTAGTCTGTTCTGCAATGCCGTCAACAATTTCTGCAATATCTGATAATTTGATACTGCTGCCGGAGGTTGTTCTTGAAACCGTTATGTTACGAAATTCGTCTAAGGATTTTATCTTCCCCAATAATCTTACAGTATATTGTTTAACATTACTTTCAATTTTACCGGTCGGCATTTCAATGTTTGCATTATAAATTGCCTGATATATTTGTCTGACTGTAATCTTGTATGCATCAAGTTTATTTTTATTGATGTTGATTTTAATTTCCCTTTCATTTCCACCTATAAGTGAAACCTGACCGACACCTTTAAGTTTTGAAAGCTGTGACTTGATTTGGTTATTCGTTAGCAAATACAATTTTTCCGGGGCTATTTTAGCTGTGACCCCAAACTTAATTACAGGCATTTCATCGGAAGAGAATTTGTTAATTGATGGTGACTTCACACCGGTTGGGAGATTTGCCACCATCGCATTGATTTTACGCTGGGCATCCTGTACGGCTAAATTAGCGTCAGCGCTCGATTCCAATTCGATAGTAATAGAGGATAGCCCCTCCTGTGAAGTTGTTTGCATGCTTTTAACATTCTCTAAGGATGAAAGTGCATCTTCCAGTTTTTTGGAAACAGAACTTTCTACCTCGTTTGCTGATGCGCCAGGATAAGTTGTTACGATACTGAGTGCAGGAAAATTAAGTTTAGGAATCAGCTCATAGTTTAAATTTGTATAGCAGGTTATCCCAAGGAGAGTTAAGACAGTAAAAATTACTACGACCAGCGTTGGTCTTTTTATTGCAATTTCAGTAATTGACATAATTATTGTTTTTAATTTACAATTTTAATTGCCTTGTTTTCGGATAGGTTTATCTGGCCGTTTACAATTACTTCCTCGCCTTCCTTTAAACCTGAAATAACCCTTATATATTTATCATTTCCGTTTTCTACAACAATTTTTTTAAGTATCGCCTTGTTGTTTTCGGCAACATATACTGAGGCTTCTGTTATACTTCCCAAAAGAGATTCGCGTGGAATATATAATGCTTCCACAGCAACAGGAAGTTTGATCATTACACTTGCAAAAGTTCCTGATTTTAATGGATACTTGGAATTATTTGGAATTTCAATTTCAACTGGATAATTATGTGAATCATCACCCTGGGAACTAATAAAACTGATATTCCCTTCAAATACTACTCCTGGATATACATCGGTTGAAATAATTGCTTTATCCCCAAATTTAAGTTGATAAACATTCACTTCGGATACATTTAATTTTATCTTAAGTCTTGAAATATCAACAATAGTTACGATAGGACTGCCAATATTGATGTATTCGCCTTCATTAACATACTTTTTTATAATAATCCCATTTAAAGGAGATTTAATTGTAGCATTGACAAGTTCCTTTTCTGCCTGTTCCAATTGAATAGCGGCATCTTCATATAAATTTTGTGCATCATCTAACTGTTGCTGAGTAAGACTGCCTCCATTGAAAAGGTTTTTACTTCTTTCGAAATTTTTTTCTAGCTTAACCTTTAAATTTTTAGCTTTCCGAACTGAAAGAGTTTTAAGTTTATCATCAATCGTTGCAATAACATTCCCTTTTGACTTTTCCTGCCCAAGTTCAGCAAACAATGAAGTAATTATTCCCTGTGCTTCAGAAGCAATTTCTACTTCAGAATATGCCTCCATATAACCTGTCAATCGCAAACTATCGTTTATTGATAATTTCGAAACAGGAGAAACATTTACAGACACATAAGCTAAATCGGTATTTACATTTTTGTTCGCGTTTACTTTTCTATAATTGATTGACAGCCTGAACACAATAAGCGCCAATACTACTAAAGCGATAACGATTATAATTATTCTTTTCATGATCCTTTGAATTTCAATTATTTATAAATTTCATTAAATTACCCATGGCTTTTTCAAGCCCAACACGGGCAATGTAGAGATCCAGTAGTTTATTGAAGTAAGTATTTTGAGATACCATATATGAACTTTCTGACTGGATGAGGTCGAGGGTAGAACTGGCGCCTTGCTGAAATTCAAGTTGTGTATTGTTATATACACTTTCGGCTAAATCAAGATTTTCTTTTTCCCTTTTGATATTATTCAACGCATTTCTATACTGAATTTCAAAATTTAAAACATCTACTTTAATTGATTGCTCGGCAAGGAATAAATTTTCTTTTGCTGTTTGAATGTTAAATCTTGACTGGGCGACTCTTGAGTTTCTTTGAAAACCATCGAATACCGGGATGCTTAGTTTTAAGCCAATCCCGGAACTCGGATACCAGTTTTTGTCAGCATCGAAAAAATTAAATTCCTGCCGCATTGCATTATAATTATAATTTCCAAAAAAGGATAAAGCAGGCAAAAAAGCTGCAACTTTTGTTTGTTTATCTGTCAGCATCAGCGAGACGTTTGTTTTTTTCAACTGATAATCGATGATATTATCCAATTGCAACTTGGGCGTTGTATCATTTGCAAGCAAATACTTACTTATGTCTATCGTCGTATCGGCCAACGCTATTGAACTGTCAACCGGCATGCCCATGTCATACTTCAGCGTGTTTAAGGATTGAGCATAACTTAGTACAGATTGTTCTAACTGTGATTTTGTATTGTTATAACTCACCATGATTTTGTCAACATCCATTTTTTTAGCCGTCCCATTTTCATATTTTAACTTCATTGATTTCAAGGATTGTTCCGAAGCCTTAAGTGTAGATTTAAGAACATTCATCTGCATTTGAATAACCAGCGTCTGATAATAGGTAAGACATATACTATATGCGGTCAGTTCGCCTGTTTGCTGCCGGGAAAGTAAGGAAATATCTCTATTAATTTTTGACGATTTAATGCCGTATAAATAGGTGGGATCGTATAGCTTTTGAGTTAACTGAGCGCCAACGGACACACTATATTTGTTCCCAAATTTCACAGCGATGTATGTGCCCGGAGTACCACCCACCATTTCGGCCGGCATAAGCTGGGTTGTAAGATTTAAATTATTATCTAATTCACCCCACACATTGATTTGGGGAAGATAATTCCCTAACTGCTCACTGATCTTCTTTTGCGAAATTCCGACATTATAATTAGCAATTTTAATGTTGCTGTTGTTTGAAAATGAATAATTGATACACTCTTTGAGTGTGAGTGGTTTTTGGGCATGCAGAGGAAGGTTCCCTGTTGCAAAGAATAGGGTTAGAAATATTATTTCATTAAATTTCAATATTCTTCTCATTGTATCATTATTTTGTAATAATGATGCAAATATGAAATCAAAATAACGGATTGAATAATTATTGAGATGAAGGGATAAAAATCAGCGAAGAATGATACGTTGATGGGATGTTATTGTCCGTATCTGCTATTAAATTCATTTAAATAGGTTTTACCAATGGGAATTTCCCTTTCCGGAAGAGCTATAGAAGTTGAACGAACAGATTCAATTCTACTAAAAGGTATAATAAAACTCCTGTGAACACGAATAAAATCCTTAAAGGGTAATCTCTCCACCATGTCATTCATTGTTATACGTGCGACGATAGTTTTTCTGTTTCTGATATATATTTTCAGGTAATCTGCCAGTCCCTCAATATATAAAATGTCGGCCAGGAGAATATTTACCAAACTATAATCTGCACGAATAAAAATATGTTTATCCTCAGAATGATTTTGTTTGTTAATGTAATTATAATAAGCATTAGCTTTATTTATGGCCTGATTAAATCGTTTAAAGTTGACAGGTTTTAACAAATAATCAATCGCATTAAGCTCATAACTCACAACGGCATACTCGCTGAATGCTGTCGTAAAAATTATCATGGTATTTTGCTGAATGGATTTTACAAGGGTGATACCATTAATCGATGGCATTTGTATGTCTACAAATAATAAATCTACAGGATATTTCCGTAAGTACTTTAATGCTTCAGTAGGGTGAGTAAATGTTTTTTGCAGATTGATAAAATCCGTTTTTTCGCAATGGGATTCAATCACCTTTAAAGCCAATGGCTCATCATCTATTGCTATGGCAGTAATCATAGTAAATTGATATGAAGGGATACGATAAAATCATTTTCAGTTTCTTTAATTGATAATAAATGGCTGGCAGGATAGATCAAATTTAAACGATGTTTTGTGTTCTCCAGCCCTATCCCATTACTGCTTTCATTTATGTCGGATTGAAGGTTTACTTTACTATTTGCAACTAAGAAATGTAATTCTGATTCATTAACTGTGATATTGATTCTGATATAACTGTTTTGTTCGGAATTTACACCATACTTAAATGCATTCTCAACAAATGGTATAAGTAACATGGGTGCAATCTGCAATTCGGTAAACGATCCTTCAATGGTATAATCAAATTTTATTTTACTTTCTAACCTTACTTTTTGCAGGTCAATATAATTGTTAAGATAGTTAATTTCTTCGTCTAACGGAACAAAATCATTTAACGTTTCCTTCATTGTATAACGCATTATTTCAGAAAGCTTATCAACCATATCAGCAGTTCGTGGCGATGTATCAATAGCGGTAGCATATATATTATTTAACGTATTAAATAAAAAGTGCGGATTAATCTGCGATTTTAAGGAGGAAAGTTGAGCGACTAATCTTTCTTTTTCCAATTGTCTGAGATGATTGTTTATGGTCAATGAAATTGATGCTAAAATTGAAATAATCAGCATCAAAAATGTATTTGCTCTTAAAATGGGATCTATTTTCATCAGTATTGGATTAATGTTTTTTAAATCATCCGGATTAAAACCTGATAAATTTAAAAATATACTTGACAAAACAAACGCTGTAACAATGCTGAAAACAAGCGAACTTACGTATAGCCAGTACTTTTTTAACAATAGGAATTTAGGAATCAGAACAAAATAATTAAAATAAAATATCACTATAAGAAAAAGACTTAAGGGTATAATCGGAGCCAATGTAATGTTTTCTGTTGGGGCAAATGATTTTATAACCTGATAAGAGGAGAAAAAGGGAATTACTAAAATAAAACCCCAGGCTATAACATGAATTGAGATTGTAATAAGAAGGTTTTTCATTAGCGTTCAATTTTCGAACCGCAAATCAAAGATAAGATTTTGTTTCGTTAAAATATTTGCGATAAAGTGAATCAGTTCGTCGAAGAACAAGAAAACGTGTGATGTTGGATAAAACGGATTATTTGACCACCTTCGCCGGATTCTGCTGACTGCTTTACCTTATTAGAAATCAACAAATTGTGACAGTCATGGTTTTCCGGCGAAGACTGGTCTATGCAGGCGTTTTTTCCAACCTTAACTTATTGTCGTCAATCCGGCTGATAATCCGGTAATGAGTCCAGCTCAATTCAGGACGCAATGCGTCACGAATTGGAAAGGCTTTCCCCTGCTGTTCTTCATTAACTATCAGTTTGCCGATGTCCCAGTATATGTTAAGCAGGATCGATTTGTTGCTGCGATAAGCAGACTGCCTTGCTCTAACTATAATTTCTTTAACGGTTTTAAACAGATCGGTGGTGGATTTACCGATATCCATGACCATAATACATCCTTTCTCCTTAATCCGGCAAACCCCGAAAAGTAATACAAAAAAATTTAAAACCCTCGAATTCGATAGGTTTAAAGACTCGTAAAATGAAAAATGATTAATCCAACTTAGAAGCAACGGGTCTAAGGTCTTATGTACTCCTCCTCGCCGATTTCCCCTTTGGAGATCGTCTTTTTCAGGTAGTGCGACAGCCAGCCGATCTCGTACGATTTCCCCGAACCGGTGGTATGCTGGATCAGGTAATGATGCCCCGTTCCCTCCACCCTCACCTGGTCCCTGCTCTTCCGCACGCTAGCAAGCTGGTGGTAACGCGGGAAGATGAGCTTTCCTTCGGTTTCTCGACCACCTTGCCCTTGTAAGGATCCCACGATTTATCGACCTCCCTGGAGAGGTGCACGTAGTTTTCGATGATATCGAGCAGGGAATCCGGTGCCAGGATCTCCTCCCAGAAATTTCCTTAAAGCTGGTTTTTCAGTTCCATCGTCAGCAGCGGGATCCCGTTCAGGAACAGCGCCATATCGATGGAATTCTCGTTTTTTAATGAATATTTTAACTGGCGGATGAGGGAGCGGCGGTTTTTCAGGTAGAGTTCCCGGTGTTCAAGGTTCAATCCGGAATTTGGCTGGAAGAAAGTAGAAACCCGTGAACAGTTTCCAATCGGCATGCTTCTGCACCGGTATGGACCTGATCAGCACCTCACCATACGTGGTGGCTATCAGGTCGAAGATCAGCCTGAACATTGTTGTTTTCTCCGCCCCGCTATTGCCAACCAGTCCGAACATCTCCCTCTCGCCTATTTCCAGTTGGGGAATCGACAGACCCGAGGTTCTGACGAATATATTTTTAGATCCTTTATGCATATCATTTTAAATAGTTCTTACCCGTTGGATTTTACATTTCCTCACATTAAACTGTTTTACTATATTACTGATAAATACGTTCGAAAAAACCAGTCCTGAAAACTTGGCAAGGCCAATTGCTGCCAGCCAATGGTCAGTATAAACCATGATCGAGAACAGTCGCCAGATTAAGTTCGTTATGACATGCATGGGTAATAAAAAGATGTAATTGACAAAGGTCACTCCCTATTAATTGAAGAAAGCCTCCTTGCCAAGTTCGATGCGGTGGTTGTATTAAGTTGACAAGAAGGGAATTGTAAAGTTGTTGATGCCAATAATGAAAAGGATGGCCGCCAAATTATTGAGAGCGATACAGCAGTCGTTGAAAAAATTAGGAAGCATTAATATGAAGGAAATGCTGTTTTCCGGCGGAAAGAACCAGAATGATATTACCGTATATTTATGGTGTGGGTACAAAACGGATGATTTTTCCCACTGCGCAGCTTCAAAACACAACCCTTACAGATCAGATAGTTATACTCTAGAAAAGTACCGGTAAATTACCAGACATCGAGCAGTAAAAATATAGCGAGATTTTGGATAAAAACAGTCCCTTGAGGCTGGTTTTAGAAAAAGTTTGACGATTTTTGTCTTTTCCTTAGATTTAGGGAAGAAATTTTCCTGATGGGATGATTGGCACATAGCTTTTATAAGCTATTTATTGTAATCTTTAAAGTATCACAATCTTTATCGTTTAGTTAGTTAGAAAGAGATGAAATCAATTATCTTTGCCAAAGAAAGGGATACCAATGCTTGATTCAATAGATATAAAGAACTTTAAAACCTTAAAAGATATTAGATTGACTTCCTTAGTTAGAGTTAATCTAATAACAGGTAAGAATAATACAGGCAAGTCCACATTACTGGAGGCTATAGCTATTTATGCTTCTAAAGCGGAATTGACTTTTCTGAATCAATTATTAAGAGAAAGAGGTGAGCCTTTCAAACAGGGTGATAATATTAAAAACGCACTCGAATCAAATATAAAAACAGTTTCATCTTTTTTTTCAGATAGAAATGTAGGTTTTGATGTGAAAGATGCTATCTCAATTGGATCGGTTGAAAAAACATTGTTTGGTGAAGAACCTTCAACTGAGAAATCAATCTCAATTCGATTTGTGAGGTTTTTTGAAGAAATGATAGGTCCTGAAAACGAGAGCACAGGACCAATAAGGCGCAGAAGGACGATAATCGATCACCCGATTGATCAAATGCTTGTTGATTATAAAGTAGGCTTAGAACTTCGAATTGGCAATATTAATTATATCCTTGCACTTGAAGATGAACGACCGTTCCGATTTGGATTTAGGGGAATAGGAGTAGGTTTAGGTTTTCAATTTATTCGCCCTCGTAGTATTGACAGTGATAGCAATGTTAAACTTTGGGATAATATAACCCTCACGGAACGAGAGCAGTTTGTGATAGATGCATTGAGAATTATTGAGGTTAATGCAGAGAGAATAGCCTTTATAGAAGAAGGTCCAAGAGAGAGAATACCTGTAATTAAATTATCTACAAACAACAATGTTCTCCCTCTTAAAAGCATGGGAGATGGGATAAATAGGATTTTAACAATTATTTTGGCACTCGTAAACTCCGATAATGGATATTTACTTATTGATGAGTTTGAAAATGGTTTACATCATACAGTTCAAGAACAGTTATGGAAAATTGTCTTTCATTTAGCACAAGTATTAGATGTCCAAGTATTTGTGACAACACATAGCGAGGATTGTATATTGGGTTTTGAGAAAGTATTAAACAGTGGGAATTATTCTTCTGAAGGAAAATTAATTAGACTTGATAATGTAAATGGGCTAATTAAGCAAGTCGAGTATAGTGCTAATGAACTTAAGATTGCCACTGATAATAACGTTGAAACTCGATGACAATGTTGACTAAAGAAAGGTTTAAAAAGAAACTGTTAGTTGAAGGGAATGATGACCAGCATGTGATATGGGCACTCTGCGAGAAATACTCGGTAAAAGAGAGTTTTGATGTCGTAGATTGTTCAGGGATAGATTCACTTTTCCCCCAAATTCCAGTCAGACTCAAAGAATCTGGGATAGAAGCAATTGGGATCATCATTGATGCTGATATTGAGATTCAAAAACGATGGGATTCAATAGTTAGGATTATTGACAGCCAAGGCTTCAAACTTCCGAATATACTTCCACCTGATGGCTTGATTACTAAATTAGGCAGTATTTCCTTTGGGGTTTGGATTATGCCTGACAATTGTATTAATGGGATGTTGGAGGATTTCATCACCTTTTTAGTACCCCACAATGATCAATTACTACCCGCTGCAATTGAGACATTGGACAGAATTGAAGGTCAGGGACTAAACAGGTACTCTTTAATCCATAGGTCAAAAGCAAAAGTTCACACTTGGTTAGCTTGGCAAGAAGTTCCTGGTTCCCCAATGGGATCTGCAATTACAAAAAGATATTTAACCACGGAAGAAACTGTTTGCAAACGGCTTTTAGATTGGCTCAATAACCTTTTCAACAAGTAGTTGGAAATTATCGTCATTGATCATAATCATTAAAAAAGAGAACAACTTTTACAATATCATTGATTAATCCCAAGTTAGATAATTCACATATCTTCGCTGTGAATTGTGCACTTCAACATTTTATCATCAGGTAAATCCTCATGACCCAGAAAAGGGGTCAGTCTTTACGTCCGCAATAAATAATATAAGCTTTCACGATTTATCCAGTAATAACTTCTTAAGAAACTGTCCCGTCAATATTCCTTGTGCTGCGGAATAACCCCCCTTACTCCTCCATGAGGCCGTTCTACATCGCCGATATAACGTGGTATCAGGTGGATATGCATATGAGGGACCGTCTGCCCGGCTGCAAACAAATTATTGATGCCGATATTATAAGCATCCGGTCTGTATTTCAAATCAAGAATTCTTTTTAATTGATTCAGAAGTTCCCAGCAGGCAATTTGTTCCTCGGGGGTTAGTTCGAAATAATCCTTCACATGTCTCCTTGTAATGACCAGGGAATGGCCGGGATTTACAGGAAATTTATCGTAAATGGCATAAGCCAGCTGTGTTTTTATAATAATTTCTGTATTCTCATCTAAAGCACAAAAGGGGCATGTTAGCTCGCCTGCTACATTTACTTCCTGATTCATGCTGCCATGTTTAAATTGTCCATGCTTCGAAACCGCGCTCAGAGATCAGATATTCACAGCTTCTTTGCAATTGATCCATAGCGGCTTCCTGCCATGTTGATTTAGAGTTATTTCCAACCAATGAAATCTTGATCTCTTTCTGAAATTTTGCAGGCTCAACTCTGTCAAGCATTTCCCAATAATAAAACACTTCTTTCTTATGCTTTTCGATCGTATCCGGGGTCGGAATTTTATCCCTTTTTTTATTATTGACGACCTTTTTTGTCGGCAAGAGGTTCCAGAGATCATTATTCCGCCAGACAGAAAAAGGAATAAGATGATCAATTTCATAACGTGTAATTGGATCCCCCGTCCAGACACAAAACAAATTACCGGTTTGTGTCAGCTCGGATTCAAATATCTTTTTAGAATGCAGTATATCCCTTTCTGAAACCGGACTTTTAAGAACTTGGATGATGACCTCTTCAGTGGATAAGTGGTTCCGGGATGCCCTTACCGAAAACTCAGCCCATTTGAAAAGTAATGAATCCTGGCCACAAATAAAGCTTCCAAGCATCTTAAATGATTGATAATAATCGATCGGGATCGAGAAATTCCCGAAACATTCAACCAGATAATTAGTATCAAGAATATACGGCCTGACCTTCCTATAACCGGGGGTAAATGTGAAGAGTGAATAATGCCGATGATTAATCGAATAACCTATGTGTTTCATAGGCATTTGGGTTAATGCTTTAAATATCTTGTTCGATAGAATGAGAAAATCTTCATGAATATCTTTAGGGATTCCATTCCGTTTCAAATCTTCATAAAATCCAATGAACCCATTTCTGTTCCTGTAAGCAGAGATAAGCTTCCGGAATTGAATACAAAAAGATAGGTTCTTTTCTCCATTACTTTGAGGAATTGGGACCTCATACTCAAGGATCGGATAATAATACATCATCCATTTTTCAATCAGCAAACCGGTCGGAATGGTTACTTTATTTCCATAAATGCCAATATAAGGAGAATTATCCTGGATGATGTCAATGACCCCCCGCAACAAGGCAAATTTGTAGGTGGTAGACTTGTTGTCCCTCTCGATTAATTTGTTGATATTGGAGAAAACCTCATCTTTCATGTAACGAAGTTACTTAATTTCTTTAGCGTGGAAAATCTGAAAGATCATATGTAAAGAAGGATTGTTTGGAAAATTCTAAATCCGAAATGGCTGCAAAGGTCAAATTGACCGCCTCTGCCGATGCAAATTGATAATGTCAGTTATCACAACTCATGTGATATGTTATTATTACGTCTTTTCTTGCTATTAAAAGATGAATCGTTAGCTTCAACTCTTCTTGACTGGTTTTTATACCATTGCGAAGTAATCAAATTGACTGGAAAACTATTGACAAGTGTGTCATCTGCCAGCAAATCAGACTATTTTTAATGAATACCATAATGTCATCCACAGACAACAAAATATTATTAGTCTGACAGCCCCGTCTCCGGTCAGGGGTTGTTCTATGGTGACTTTGGTGTACCCGAAAAAGATGTTGGGATAGATCTTGCAGATCTCTGTTTCACTAAAGCCGGTGTATGTATCCAGGATGAGTTGTTGCTGCTCGCTGCAGATCTCCTTGCGTTTGCTCCCAAGGCTTTTTTTCATGGGCTTAAATAATCCGCAGGCATTGATCAATTGAATCCCCGCGAGCGCATTCCAAGCAGCTTGCTGCGGAATTAGCGAGCAGATAAATAAAAAAGTCATATGGGATCGAAGAACCCTCGCAGACTTACTGCGAGGTTCTTCAATCTTACCCTTCCTCTGCGCTTTCTTGCTGTTGTTGAGGATCCAGATATAGGTGGTGATGCCGGTATTGAAGAAGAGTGAATCGGGCAGTTGCACGATGCATTCCAGCCAGTCGTTTTCGATGATCCACCTGCGGATCTCCGATTCCCCGCTTCCGGCATCGCCCGTGAACAGCGGGGAGCCGTTGAACACGATGCCGATGCGCGATCCTTTTTCCTCCATCTTGGAGATCATATGCTGAAGGAACAGCAGGGAACCGTCGGATGTGCGCGGTGTGCCGGCGAAAAACCTTCCGTTGGGATTCTGCGCTTCGGCCGTCACGAACTCTTCTTCGCTTTTCCAGGATACGCCGAAGGGCGGATTGGTGATCATGTAGTCGAACTTCTCGCCCGTGAACCCGTCTTCGCCCAGGGAGGAGCCGAGCCTGATGTGGTCGGGGTTCTCGCCCGAGATGAGCAGGTCGGATTTGCAGATGGAATAGGTCTGCGGATTGAGTTCCTGCCCGTATATTTTGATTTCTATCTGCGGATTGATATTCTCGAGCACCCAGTCCTTGCCGATGGTGAGCATACCGCCGGTGCCGCAGCAGGGATCGAACACCGAGCGGATCTTGCCTTTGCCCTGCAGGTCTTCTTTGTCGCCCGAAAACACCAGGGAAACGAGCAGCTTCACGATGTCGCGGGGGGTGTAATGCTCCCCGCTGGTCTCATTGCTCATTTCGGAGAACTTCCGCAGAAGCTCCTCGAAGATCTGCCCCATGGCATGGTTATCCACCACATCGGGATGCAGGTCCACCGAACTGAACTTCTCGACCAGCAGGAACAGGCGGTTGTTCTTATGCAGCTTCTCCACCGGCTTATCCAGCTGGAAATTCTCGATGATATCCTACACGTTCTTCGAAAACCCGTTGATATAATTTCGGAAATTGATAAACACATTCTTCGGATCCTGCTTCAGCCGCGAAAGATCATACTTCGACGTATTGTAAAATTCAGCCTTTATGCGACTGCGGGTGACCGGCGAGGGGAGCAGAGCATAGATCTCATCCTTCCTCGGCTCAATCACACAATCCAGCCTCCGCAGGATCACAAACGGCAAAATCACATCCCCATACTCATGCGGCTTAAACAAGCCGCGAAGCACATCGTCGGCAACGTTCCAGATGAGAGAGGAGAGTTCCTGGAATTTTGACATAGGTGGGTTTTTGGTTGGTTTTTAGTCGGTTAGCGGTATCGTTGTGTAAATGTATGCAGTTCGGAATTAATATGCAAGACATTTATATGAAATAATATTATGCTGAATGCCGATTCCGATTTTCGGACAATCGGATTCCGATTTTCGGACAATATTCAGGTTTTTCGTTCCGATATTCGGAAATTGATTTCCGATTTTCGGAAAAGACCAGGTTGAATTTGGAAGAGCAAAGTATATCACTTTTAGGTTTTCGACGGATTAAGTGGAATAGGAATAATGATCCAGGAAGTGAGACATACTGATATCTTCAAGGTGCCAAATTGGTACCTTGAAGTTAATTCAATTAGAAAAAGGAAACCTTAAACTTGAGGTCACAATTTGTGACCTCAAGTTCGAAATTAATTGATTGAATGCATATTAGGAGGCGAAATGACAAGCAATCTGCAATTACAAGTAGAGAATATCAGTGAATTGATCCACTATATCCGGGGAGAAAAAGTGATCCTGGACATAGATCTGGCAAGGCTGTATGAAGTGCCGACAAAGGCCTTAAAGCAAGCAGTCCGGAGGAATATCAATAGATTTCCCGATGATTTTATGTTTGAACTTACAGAAAATGAGCTCGTTGGTTCAAGGTCACAAATTGTGACCTTGAACAGAGGCCAGAATATTAAGTACATGCCATTTGCATTTACCGAGCAAGGTGTTGCAATGCTTTCCTCGGTTCTGAATTCCCCTAAGGCCATCGAGGTAAATATAGCCATCATGCGGGCCTTTGTCCAGATGCGAAAATTTCTTGAAACTCATAAAGAGTTGGCCTTGAAGATTGAGGAGCTCGAAAGATCTGTCGGTGTTTTAGATGAAAATGTTCAACTTATATTCGAATCCATCAGGCAATTGATGAAGAAAAAATCTGAACCTATGGAACCCATCGGCTTTAAAATCCCTTCGAAAACCCGCGACTGACCTTTGAGGTCGCAAATTGCGACCTCAAAACGAGGAAGCTCCTGTTACCTTCCAATCGTATTTATAGAGAAGAAGGTAATTTTGTCAGCTTTTTCAACGAAAATAACCGATTTGTATACTGTATTCCTTGACTGGACCTCAACTGGACCTTGAGTATACTTAGACTGAAGGTAAAGAAAAGTAACAAATCCCGGTCATTCTGCCATCCCGGGACTCCCTCATCCGCAGTATAAAATAAAGCTGATGTTGCAAAATGTTTAAAACATGATATCACTTTTCACAAGTTGATGCCCTTAAATCCTATCAGCCCATATGATAAGGTAATTGAATGAGAACATAATTGAAAATACCATATCTTTGAATTAGCAATTTTCGATTAATTCAATTTCATTCATATGCTTTCCCGGTTCTCGTTTCATTCGGTAATGGCCGCCGCTTTTGTGCTTGCCCTGTTCTCGTGTAAAAAATCTAATGACAATGGGTCGGGGAGCTCTGGCACCCCGCCTTCGGTCTTTATTGAAAATGTTTCTGATATCACTAAAACTTCGGCCTGGGCAGGGGGTTGGATCACTTCAAACGGCAGTTCAGCCGTGAAATCGAAAGGGATCTGCTGGAATACCGCCGGGAATCCAACCCTGAACGATCATGTGAAACTTGCTGAGACCCAAAACTATAATTTCGCTTTGCTGATGGACGGCCTTTCACCAAGAACGACCTACCATGTGAGGCTTTTCGCTACAAACGATGCGGGAACCGGCTACAGTGCCGATAAAACGTTCAGAACGCTTACCGACAGTTTATTTTTAAAGGTTTCCACCCTGGCTCCTTCCCTGGTGTCAATGCATTTTGCTGAGGTGGGTGGCAGCGTAAATGATACGGGGTATTCAAAGGTGACTGAAAGGGGGATTTGCTGGGGAAGCATGAATTTGCCCATAGTAAGCGATAATAAAATTACCTGCGGCAGCGGATTGGGCTCTTTTTCGACGGAATTGCAGGGTTTGACTTCGTATGCGAGGTATCATTACAGAGCTTATGCAATCAATGCCCAGGGGCTGGTGTACGGCGACACTGTTGGCTTTACCACCCGCGGTTACCCTTTTCTTTTTGTTCCGGGAACATACCAGGGCTGGAACCCCTCGGATTCCTCGACAGCCGTGTGGTCGGTTAAAGATAACGGGCTATATGAAGGCTACCAGTGGTTCCCTGCAAATACGGAGTATAAATACACCAAGGGAAACAACTGGGCCGAGAGTTATGGTGACAATAACCACGACGGGACGCTCGAACCTAACGGGGCAAATATCCTGGCTTCGGCCGAAGGCTATTACAAGCTCAATGTTGATCTGCCAAACCTTACGCATACATTCAAGAAAACAAGCTGGTCGGTGATCGGATCGGCAACACCGAACGGCTGGAATAGCGATACTGACCTTTCCTGGGACCCCGTTAACAAGGTATGGTCGGGGTCTGTAGCCCTTACCGCCGGGGACTTTAAATTCAGGGCAAACCATAGCTGGGACCTGAATTACGGGGATTCCGGAACGAACGGCATCCTGCAACAGGGAGGCAGTAATATCACGGTTTCTAGGGCAGGAACTTATATGATCACTCTTAATCTCAGCGGTGCTGTTTACACGTATACTCTTGTAAAATGAATGACCATACTTCCGATTGATGCCTGATATCAGCATCTTTGTCACTTTCTGGAAAAACCGAAGGCCTTGACCACCCTCCGCCATTTCAGGCGAACCACAATATCTTCTTAATTCTTAACAAGGAGATGTGGTTGGACAGCTTTGGCGAAGACTGGTCAGAGTGAGTGTTTTTTCAACAACGAGGATAAATCGCTATTTTTGTATTACCTGTTAAAACTTTTCGGAATTACACTATCCATCATAATTAGTGACCTGAATCGAAAGTATAACATATCATTTGCAGCTATGGAACCCTACAACATCAATTTAGACATCAAATATGAGCATCTTCAGGTAATCGATGTCCCTGATATAATCTTGTTGAATAAAGAACAATGGTTCAACCAGACACTTACCCAAGTGAATGGGTCGGTAGTGAGGCTCGGTATTATCCAAGGTGAATTCCACTGGCACAAACATGAAAACGATGATGAATTTTTCTTTGTTCTTGAAGGGAAGTTATTTATTGATCTTGAGGATAGAGTTATTGAATTAGAGAAGAACCAAGGCGTAACCATTTCAAAGGGTGTGATGCATCGACCAAGAGCACCTCAAAAGGTAGTTATGTTGATGGTTGAGACTGCCGATATAAAACCAACAGGGGATTGAATTATTTTTTCAAGTATTATTCAATGGCAACTATATATTGCTCCCAAAAATTATCAACACTTCTTGGTCTCCCCAAGAAGCACAAAGATGGCACATTTGCTGAAGCTGGTTCCCATTGCTGGAATGCCATGTTATTTTATCTGAATAAGAGAAAGTGCCTGTTATTCAAACATAAGTCAACCCTTTATTCTTTCCTTGCCTTTGATATTGTGAAGCATGACCTTTCTGATTTCACAAATTTCTTCCGCCAGCATTTGACCGACCAGCTCAATCGAACACCGATGAAGGCGATTGGATATGCATTTCCTGTCGAGAAGATGAAGGAGTTTTCGGAAAATTTCTCATTTGATCTTAAGAAATAATATTTAATCAACAAACGATAACGTTATGAAAGAAATACCCATTATTTCCAATGGAACGAATCATTCAGCTATTAACTTGGGAGAGTTGGATCAATTAATGGATCACTCGTTCATCCATCCAAAACTTAAGCAAGAAGTTAAAGGGAAAGTATTCATTGGAGAAATCCTAAAAACCACAGGCGTTGAAATATCCTTTCAACTTTTACCTCCTGATACTCCTATATCATTTTTACACAAGCACAAAGCACACGAGGAAGTCTATATCATCCTGAAGGGTTCAGGACAATTTCAGATGGACGGGCAATGCTTTGATGTTCAGGAAGGCTCTGTGATCAGGATCGACCCGGAAGGAGAAAGAACACTACGAAATAATTCAAAAAATCCTATGGTCTTCATGGTTATCCAATCCATGGCTGGCTCTCTCGATCAGCATTTGATCTTTGACGGGTACAGGGTGAAGGGGGAAATCAAATGGGATAAATAATTACTATGATAACAATTAATCAATCCTCCTGCAACAGTTTTGGGCTCTGTTAACACCAAGAAAACTATGATGAAAGGGAAAAAGGTACTTGTAACGATTTTATTAGTCCTCATAGGTGAGTTTGGTTTAATCCAAAGCGGATTGTGTTGCAGTATGTTCAAGGTGACCATGTATGGAAAAACAATGGTTGGCAATAATGAAGATTATTGGAATCCCAATACCCGAATCTGGTTTGAACAAGGAAAAAACGGGGAATACGGAGCCGCCTATGTTGGCTACGATAATTTTTACCCGCAAGGTGGAATGAATCAAGCTGGTCTTGTGTTTGATGGTTTTAGTGAAGACTATAAAGCGATTAGCGATACATTAGGGAAGAAGAGCCTTAGAATTGATTTTTTAAAAGATATTCTGAAAACGTGCGCTAATGTTGATGATGTGAAAAGGTATTTCAGTCAGTATAATTTATCCGGTTTAGAAACTTCCATGTTTTTATTCATTGATAAAACAGGGAAATATCTGGTTGTCGAAGGTGATTCACTGATCATTGGCAACAAGCCATCCTATGTTCTTTCAAATTTCTATCCTTCACAAGTAAAAAACGAGGATGAAATAGATATTCCTATTTATCAAAAGGGTAGAAAATTACTAGAAAATCACAGGGACACAAGCATTAATTTTTGTTCTTCGGTCATGGATACCATGCATCAGGAAAAAGACTGGGGAGGTGGTACCATGTACACAACCATTTATGATTTAAAAGAAGGCAACATCTATTTATATTTCTTTCATGATTATACCCACGTAGTAAAATACCATTTAGATCAGGAACTTAAAAAGAGTGATTATAGCTTGGTCATCCCAGAACTATTTCCGGAGAATAAGAAAGGGCATGATTTTATCAATAATTACAATGACATCAGTAATGAGTTAAGTTTATTCAAGGAGGATGACCTTTTAAATGATTCAATTCGTTTTAATTATGTAGCAACCACTCTTTTTAGAAAAAATATTAAATTAATCAGAACATTTTCGGGTAGGATTAATGAAATTGGAGAAATGTGGATGGATAAGAAGAACTATTCTGCCGCTATTCTTGTTTTTAAAATCAATGTAAGATTATCACCTCAGTCTTGGAACGCATTGAATGTATTGGCTGATGCATATATGAAAAACAAACAAAATGCACTGGCATTAACAAATTATGAAAAATCCGTAGAATTGAATGCCGATAATTTGCGTGGGAAGGAGCAAATAGAACAATTGAAAAAGCTGTTGAAATAGTTGAACAGTTAATTAAATAGCGGATGAAACCCTTACTTTACAGAAACATTCTCGTAGTGGCGATCCTGCCGCAGGTGAGAAATTTATACAAGTTAACTTAAAACAATCTATGGATTAACGTAATCCAGATATAATCAACCCATATTATGGAAAACTCGAAAACCATCAATCCCGGATCGGTTCAGGAAACCTTACTGCTTCCATTGTGGGGAAGAGCTGTGGAAACCCAAAAGAAGAACCCTCGCCTGATCGATCAGAAAGCGGTTTCGATCATTAACGATCTTCCTTATGATTTCGTTAGTATGGCAAAGAATATCCCCAAAATAACTCAGTTGTCTTGGGTAGCCAGATGCAAATATTTTGATAAGCAAGTCACAGAATTTTTGCAAAAACGCCCTGATGGCACGATTGTAAACATCGGTTGCGGCTTTGACACAACCTTTGATCGGGTCGATAATGGCAAAGTTCAATGGTTTGATCTGGACTTGCCCGATGTTATTGATCTTCGAAAGAAATATATTCCTGAATCTGAAAGACGAAGAACTATTGCGAAATCAGTCTTGGATAAAAGCTGGTGTTCTGATCTCGGCAAGGTGGACAATGTGATGCTTGTGATTGCAGTATTATCCTAAATCGTGATGGAGCAAGAGTATTTGGGGATTTACAGCACCCGCCTATTAACAATCATTTGGTTTATTGGGATAGGGCTTATTGGAAACTCTATGTTTTTTCAAATACCCTACCATTCCACCATTTACATGGTGATCTCAGTGTTTTTTGTTGTGTTTTACACTGCGCAGGCCTATATTGTTTATTCAAGAGTATTTTTCTACTCCCCATTCTTCAGACCAATGGCTGCCCTTTCTTAATTTGATTTTTAATGAGACAATTGGTTGTTGTTACTGTTAATATCGGGCAATAACTCGAAGAGTTATTCTCGATATTAACAGGT
>Ga0316219_1001497_pt1 | contig 24519 bp, 18 predicted proteins | sample TBH18003PmetaG_FD_203635 | JGI IMG/M metagenome (GOLD analysis project Ga0316219, IMG submission 203635) | Freshwater microbial communities from Trout Bog Lake, Wisconsin, USA - TBH18003P | ecosystem: Environmental > Aquatic > Freshwater > Lake > Hypolimnion/Profundal zone | place: USA... | reverse complement strand
AACGGTAATCCGAAGGTTATAATCCTGAACTTCAGCCTGAAGGTCTATCCGGTCGCCAAAATAATCTTCCAGAAAAACACGGTCAAGAAGCAAAAGCTCCAAAGCATTCCGGTACAACGCCGGGCCCATCATCTTCCCCTGACCCAAAACAGCGACCTCGCGACGATCCATAATAGCCTGCCACATCAGGTCACGGGTTAATTTCTCCCCCTTTTTAATAAACAGGACCATGCTTGGGATCAGGTCGCCTTCCATCGAGCCGGTGGTCGAGATAAACGGGACATTTTCGTTATCAATCTGCTTTTTATTTCCTTCAATAGCAATGTAACCATCGTAATGATAAGGGTCGCTTTCGGCATCAAATACTGGCCGGAAAACATATCCGTTTTTGTTATGGGCAAAATCTATCCACGATTGTTTGGTAACCATATCCTGCACCTGAATATCCTTGTAGTCCTGACATCCAAAGATGGGTGAGAACCCAACATCGGCAACCACAGGTAGATTGGCTTTTTTCATCCAACCAGCCAATTCATCCTTCATCCAGAAATCCATATACCCGCTGAAAACAAACCACGAGTTTCCTTCGTTCATCCCTTTGCCGATGACTTCAAGCGGGTGTCCCTGAACACAGGTCACACTCTTTAAAAGTGTTTCAGCACCAAACATTCCTTTGCGCAAATCATATTCACCAAGAATCTTCCGGGTGTTTTCCAGCAATACCCTAACCTTAGAAAGGGCTTCAGAAACATTGGATTCTACCACAAAAATCTTTTTTGCCCCGTTTTCAAGAATAAAGGCATTCACTTCCCTGAAATTTACAGCTCCAAACTGGTAGCTCTTTAGCTGTTGTTTCGACAAACTGTCAGGTACGAATTTTGAAACCAGCTTTTTCCCAGCTTCCGACTCCGGATCGGTGAATACCAATACATTGCCTGAACCCAAGGCCTGGTCGATTTCTTTTACAGAAGGAGCCTCCAGAATTTTATAGTCAGATGAAAATAAGCCGCTTACAAACCCTTCCTGAACCGTCAGACCAGGAATCTGCAAATCATCAGCGAGGTCAATCTTACTTTGCGCAATGGTATTCCTGACATTTGGAAGACTCATTTTAAACAAATTACCGTACCTGATCCACTCCTTATAATCATTATGCCAGTAATTGGTATAGCCATTAAATTGCACCTCATTCCTGACCTCATTGGCTATTGGATCAAATGCACCGTTATAGGAATAGTCATCCAATTGCTGGGCATTTGCAGATCCGGCAAGTAACGATAAAATCAGGATTAATAATAAAACTAAACCTTTGAATGAAATTTTCATCTCCGAATTTTCAGGTTCATTATTAACCTGGTTGATAAGTACGGGTATAAAACAAGTTATTTCCCGGATAGGTTTTGTGGAACTTAATTTTTCCATAATGAACAGAATTAAGGTTTGATGCATTCAGAAGCAGAAGACTATCAGATAGATTTTTAAATCCGAAAAGATAAAATTAGTAAAAAATTCTACTTTAAGGTCATTGGCAAAAAAATATCAGATTAGACAGGGAACCAATGGATGGGAGCAAATTATTTCTATTTTTGCATCTTAAACTTGATTTTAAAAACAAATTATAACTAAATACATCAGGTTATGAAAGTATTCAAATTCGGAGGAACGTCAGTTGGATCAGTTGAAACAATGAGGACAGTGATGAACCTTATTGCTGATGGAGAACAAAAACTGATAGTCTTATCCGCCATGTCGGGAACAACTAATAACCTGGTTGAGATATCCGATTACCTCTCAAAAAAGAATAAAGAATCTGCTTTAGGGGTGATCAGTGCCCTCGAAAAAAAATATTACAATGTAGTTTTCGATCTTTACCAGACTAAAGAGGCAAAGGATCAGGGCAAGAAGATCCTCGAAGAGCGGTTCGAAGTGATCAAATCCTATACTTCCGGTGTTTTTCCGGAGGAAGGAGCACGAGCCTTACTTGCCCAGGGAGAGTTAATTTCCACTGCCCTTTTCACTTTACTGATGCAGGAATCGGGATATAATGCCTTGTTACTCTCTGCACTCGATTTCATGAAAATTGATGGGGACATGATGCCTGACAGTTATTTCATCAAGGAGAAACTGAATAACCTGCTCAAAACCCAGCCAAAAGCTGATTATTATATTACACAGGGGTTTATTTGCCGCAATCAGGAGGGAGAAATTGATAATCTGCAACGCGGCGGATCAGATTACACAGCAACACTTATCGGAGCGGCCATCAATAGTGAGGAGGTTCAGATATGGACCGATATTGACGGTTTTCACAATAACGATCCCCGGTTTGTAGAGAACACAAAAAAAGTTGACACCCTATCCTTTAATGAAGCCTCAGAGCTCGCTTATTTTGGGGCAAAAATTCTTCATCCCCAAACTGTTTTGCCCGCCATGATGAGCGATATTCCGGTTCGGTTGAAAAACACGATGAATCCACCAGATCCGGGAACGCTGATCACCTCTGAAAGCCATACCAACGGCATCAAAGCTGTGGCAGCCAAAGACGGTATTACCGCCATCAAAATCAGATCAGGCCGAATGCTTAACACCTATGGTTTTCTTAAAAATATTTTTGAGATTTTTGAGTTCTTCAAGACGTCAATCGATATGATTACAACCTCAGAAGTAGCTGTATCAGTGACAATTGATGACTCAAAGCACCTTAATGAAATCGTGGCCGAACTGAAAGAATACGGCAAAGTGGAAATAGACCATAACCAGACGATTGTTTGCATTGTCGGCAACATGATTGCTGAGGAGAAGGGTTTTGCCGCCAAAGTATTTATCTCCTTACAGGATATCCCTATCCGAATGATCTCCTACGGTGGAAGCCGTCATAATATATCAATCCTGGTAAATACAAACGATAAAAAAGCTACGCTTCAGGCTTTAAGCACAAGGTTGTTGAATTCATAGGCTATTAGGCTGTTAGGCTGTAGACTTTTAGGATAATCTAGGTTACAAAAAATGTAATTTCCTCCAGGTTATTCAGAACCTTTGCACCTGTATTCAGCAGGCGTATTTTGGATTGGTGTCCATTTGCAATGAGTATGCAATTGCACCCAATGACCTGTGCGACTTCGTAATCGTGGATGGTATCTCCGATTAATAGCGTCAATTCAGGGTTTAGTTTTCTTTTAACGATAAGATTTTTGCCGTTTTCGACCTTCGAGGTTGCAAAGTGATGGTCTAATCCGCAAATTTCTTCAAAATAGGAGCTGATTTGATTATCCGATATTGTTTTTTCAAGCTGTTGCTGTTCCATGGCCGATACGATAAACTGCCGGCAACCGAGATTCTGTAACTGTTGAAGTACAGGGATTGCTTCCGGGTGAAGTCCACATGTTTCAACGGCCTTATTATAACCGGCAATAAATTGATATGCAGGTATTTCGAAAGGTTCATTTTTTAGATCAAAACCTATCTGCTCATAATAATCCTGAACAGGAAATGTAAATACCTCCAAATAATGGGCTAGAGTAATTGGTTGATGTGCCCTATCTACTAACAATTGATTGATAATTTCCACCGCAATATCAACATCATTAAGTAAGGTACCATTCCAGTCCCATATTATTGATTTAAATTTCACTCCGGATTCTCATTCGGGCAGTTTTCAAAGCTAAAAACCGGTGTAGAGTACATCTTTAGCCACAACTGCATAGCTTCCTCCCGATCCTCATCTACCAGTCTCAACCGTTGGTGGGTTAGTTCAATAAATGATTTTTGCTCTTCAAAGGTATATTGATCCATATAAGTATTGCAATTATAATACAGATCATATGCAATATAGTTGTTCGGGTAGAGTCGATAGTTTTTATAAATCTGAAGATCAATATAATCCGCCAATCTTTTCAGCCGGTCATTAATGTTTCCTTCCTTGGAAAGACTTTTAAGTGCATTTTTTTTGATCGGAGATCCAAACTGAATATGAACTCTCCCCTTTTGGTTTTTTAATCCGCTTACCATGCTGAGTAAATCATCCTTTTCTGTTTTATGGAAATCGGGATCAGCCTGCCGTTTTAAAAGCTCTGCAACCTTCTCATTGCCGCAAGGTTCAATTTCATACGAAATAGCCATCGGTACAATTGTCAGAGCCTGAAATCCACGAACAAACTTTTTTGTATTTGACATATTCAACATTTTCAATAAGGCAGGTGAAGTCAGGTCTAAACCATCTTTTGAGCGCCCTTCACGCTGTGCAATCCAAATTGAATTTCCATTGGTTGTCACTGTTTGTCTGATATATTCAGAGAGAACATGCGAAGATTTCAACATCTGTCTTACCGGAATGTTCCGTTTGACGATGAACGACCGATTCACCCTGGAAACATCCTCAATCCAGGGATAAATCAGTAAATTACTTCCAATGGCAATTTCTGTGGGTTTAAAGCCAAATTTATATATTTCAACATTTAACAGGGCAGAATCAAGAACTATGTCCCGATGGTTAGAAATAAACAGATAGCTTTTATCTTTTTCCAAATATTCAAGACCTCCAACAGTTAATTCACTAATACTTAATTTGATAATATTTTCAAGAAAGGGGACCATAAATCTCAGCTGGAAAGACTCAACATTCTGAGTTGCTATCATTGCTTCTCTAATTTCCTGAATTTTAGATTCCTCAACAAAAAGATTTTTTAAAACCCTGGCAAAAACCGGATCAACCAATAATCTGCCCATGATTTCAGGAACCTCCTCATCGCGATAAGGCCTAATTTCATCGAAAACGTTCGAAGCCAACATAATTTTAATAATTTTATGGATGTTCAGTAGTGATAACAAATGTACAAAAATAGCCGTTCAGATGAAAATCTTTTAAAAAATTATAAAAATGATTAAAAAAAACTGCTAACTACCTGATTTATTATGTGGTTAAATTTCCAGTGCTTACTCATCAAAATCTCCAGCTGAGCAATCCCCTAAGTTCACTTCGTTGATTTCCGGTAGTAATATCATTACCAGATCCCCAGGAAGATTCCCCATTGTGAATTGTGCAACCAACTTTCAGATATGCTGTTATCCGTGAGGATGGACTCCATCTCAGATTTAAATAGATTCTATGGCCATTACCATGAAATTCGGGAATTGAAAAAGTGTATAACAAATCGTTTTCATAGGTGTAAATGCGCGAATTGTAACCATCAGTATTGAACCAGGCATACCTTACCCAAATTTTAAATTTTCGGGATGGCTCATAAACCAAATCCTGAAATAGCAGATATCCCTTTTCATAAACTTTTGCAAAGTTGTATCGTACAGATTCAAATCGGGTATGAAATAAAAGTCTTTTGCCGAAGCTATAATCGGTTTGAATTCTAAGTTTGGTTGTCATTGCGTCATAATCTTCAGCAATACCTTTAGAACTGGTCACTTTTTGAGGTTTTGCTTCGTATTTCCCCTTCAGATTCAGTGAAAATTTTCTGGAAATAGTGATATCAACCTGAGCCAAATAATCGCTTCCACTGGATGGTGCCATTGTACTATAGGTCAGCCAGGGGAAATGGTAAAGATCAACATAGCCAAAGATCTTTACTTTAGGAATAGGACAAGCCATCACACCTGTGTAAAAACCTGTTTCATTGCAGTTCCCTGAACTTTCAGAGAGCGAATTACCGTAGAAAGCATGGAATCCAGGATCAAATGATCGAAAATAAGCCGACAAACTTAACTGCGGATGAGCATGCCAAATCAACCCCTGTACTGCACCAGTCTTTCTGTTTCGGGACAAACCTGCTTCACCAAAAAGCTGAAGGTGTGATAACGCAAGCTGATAATCGACGCTTAGATTGCTATTCTTACTTCCTGAAAAGCTTTTGGCTTTATACAATGCTGTACCGGTATTCATTGGTATATCAAATTGCTGAACAACCATTAATCCACCGATACGAAATCTGTTTAATTTAAATTCCCCGTAACCGCCGGCAACTTGTTCATTGACACTTTTCTCATCTTCATTTTCAGATGCAGTACGGTGGTATCCGGAAGTTTGAAGAGAAGTAAAATAAGAGCTGCCTGTGGACTGGTCTTTAAGTACATTGGCATCCCTGTTCTTGTTTGAATAAAAAAGTGTCAGCTTAAATGGTCCGCTGCCCAGAATTGCCGATATTCCCCTAAAGAAGCGATTTTCATCGGTCGAGGTATTGGGTTTTATGGTCTGACCAAATTTCAAAATTCCCAATGTATTGGCTGATTTACCTAACCCCATTCCCCCTCCCAGACTCACACCCTGCCCGGCTCTAAACAGAAAATCGCCGAGAGTAACCTGCCGCATAATTCCTTTCCATTTACAGGAGAAAAAGGCTGAATAATAATCGAATCCCCATTTATTACTCCCGCTGAAAAACTGCTCTCCTGCATCATTATCAGCAATTAAACCAAATTCAAGCTTTTCCGGAATCTCAAGATGGAACCGGTTATATAAAGAAACCGGTAACCCCGGATAAGCAGCCACTTTCCCTTCAGAGGCAGAACGATAACCTTTGGCCAGAGGGAATGAACACTTTACTCTGGAGATCAGATTTTCCCTTAACTTCTTACGCGCTTTAAATAGCGAATCAGAAGGTAATTCCATCGTAATAAACGGAGTCAGAGAAGCCACAATTTCAGGGGTAAATCCCTCTACAGCTGTCAATTCAAATGTTGAAACAAAAAAGCCATATTTCTTCCGGTAATTGATCAGATTCTGAATCTGATTAAAATCCAATAAATTCAATTTCGTCAGCTCATCTTCAGAAGCAAGATTGACATTTACCGGATTTTCGGCATTTGTTGTCATATCTTCAAGAAGGGCTGAATTGTCTATATCAACATCTTCTGATCCGGCAATCGATTCGATGACTTGTTCCATCTCCCTTTCTCTCAGGTTTTCATTAGTCTGTGATATAGCCCATTGGGGAAACGACAGTGCCAAAAGAAGCAGGTATTTAAACATCTGGTTCATTATCACAAATTTAAAATGAGTGAAAAGGAAGGGGTGTACCCCAGACTTTGGTGATGTGCCATTGCAAAATCAATGGTGAAAATATTCCACTTATAGCCAATTCCGACTGAGTGGCTTACCGGTGCTCCGGTTAGCCCGCATCGAAGAAAAAAATGATCAGAAACCTGATACTCAATTCCCGCGCTGATATTCAACTGGTTATTATCGGAATATTCAATAGCATTGGTAATGAGGAGGTGATCCGAGGGTTTGAAAACTATTCCGGCAGTAGCAACAAGAGGGAGTCTGGAAATGAAATTAAGCGATTCAATAGCAGCTTTTGATGGATTATAAACATGAAGTCCAATTATTATGCCACGTTTAGGTTGATAGAGTATTCCGAATTCAATAAAAAATGTGCCCCGACTTTTTCCTTGTTCAGGAAAATCCATCATAAAATAGTCAAACTGGAGACCTGCAGAGAATTTTTCGCCAAAATTCCGGGCCATGGCAATGCCTAGTCGGGTCTCATGATAATCCGGTAAACCCTTCTGCCTAATACCAAAGGCAAAGTTGGAGAGAGAAGTTGGGACCACCAATGCAAGAGCTCTATCCGAATATTCTTCAATTAAAAATGGCTGCCGGTAATCGATTGCAGCGGATACTCGCATAATCCTGGCAAGAGCTGCCTGGTTATGAAAGACCGAAAAAGGTGAAATAAGGGCCACTGATGCATTCCCAAGAGAAACTTCCCTCGCACCAATCTGAGTTTCGTTTCCGATTGCATAACCCTTCAAAAAAGGTATAAAAATTATTACCAGGGTTAGAAGAGCCGATTTTAACTTAGCTTGCTCCATCCGGTTCTGGCGGTCAAACGATGAATCTTCCGGAAAAATGGTTTCCTGAAAGACAATTCTCAATAAACAAAAGAGGAGGTTATCGTTCGATCGCCTCCTCTAATTTACAGAAAATAAAATTTAAAAACAGGATTTCAATTTGTTTTATAAGGAAATTTAACTTTTGATAATTCGGCATTTGCCTCTACAATTTTTACTTTAAGATTCTCTTTAAAATCGATAAGTTTTTTCATCAGTTGTTCATCGCCTGAAGCAATGATCTGGGCTGCCAGAATAGCCGCATTTCCTGAACCGTTAAGAGCCACAGTGGCAACAGGAATGCCCGGAGGCATCTGAAGAATTGCAAGGATTGCATCCCATCCATCAAGACTTGCTTTGATGGGAACCCCTATTACAGGTAGCGGAGTCATTGCGGCTATAACTCCGGGTAAATGGGCAGCCATCCCGGCAGCTGCTATGATTACCTTAATGCCGCGATCGTAAGCTCCTTTGGCAAATTTCTCAACTTCTTCCGGCGTACGATGAGCCGAAAGGGCGTTCATTTCAAACGGGATCTCGAAATCATTTAGTATCCTGGCTGCACCCTCCATAACGGGAAGATCAGAGGTGCTGCCCATAATTATACTTACTTTTGGTTTCATTTTTAACGATAAATATTCTTTTATATTGAAATTCTTATTCTTATATTTACCACACAAAATTAAGCTTTTTTATAAAACAGGGATCAATTGACCGATCATCCACGGTTATTTTTAGATGCAGAAAAAAAGAATCCCTATCTTTGTGCGTGTAATCCAGACCTCCTGCGGGTAGTTTGAGTTATAATTATATCAATATAAGCATCTTGTGGAATTCCCTGGGTTGTCTTGGATAAAAGAGAGATAAATGAAACGCATCAAAGTTTGGGATAAAGAGTTTGAGATTTCTTTGAATTATTCCGATATTCAACATGCAATCAGACAGATAGCGGAAAAAATGAAGGTTGACTTCGAAGGAAAAGAAACACTTTTTATTTGCATTCTTAATGGAGCATTCATGTTTGCAGCTGAATTAATGAAGGAAGTCGAATTAAATGATTCCGAAATCTCATTTTTAAAGCTCTCATCTTACTCAGGAATCGGCTCAACGGGTGATGTTAAAGAGTTGATCGGAGTGAATGAAGTGATTGCAGGCCGGACCATCGTGATTCTGGAAGATATTGTGGATACCGGACAGACGGTTAAAGAGGTTTATGATCAGCTTTATAAAAAGGGAGCAAAGGAGGTAAAAATTGCCACATTGCTTTTCAAGCCCGATGCGTTAAAAGTGAATATTAACATCGATTACATAGGCATCGTAATTCCAAATGATTTCATTGTCGGATTCGGACTTGATTATAACCGGAGAGGACGAAATTTAAAGGACATCTACACTCTTGTCAAAGAATAATTCAAGAATTAATTTCTATATAAATGATTAATTTAGTGCTGTTTGGCCCTCCAGGGGCTGGCAAAGGTACTCAGGCTATTCTATTAGCCAAAACGTTCAATTTAGTACACCTTTCAACAGGAGATCTCTTAAGGCATGAAATTGCCGAAAAAACCGATCTTGGTCGCTTAGCCGCAGAACTGATAGACAAGGGCGAGTTAGTACCTGATGAGGTTGTAATTTCCATGATCGAATCAAGACTGAAAAAACCAAGATCTACTGTTGGTTTTATTTTTGACGGATTTCCCAGAACCGTAGCCCAGGCTCAGGCACTCGACAGACTCCTGACCAAGCACCATTCAAAAGTTTCAGTTATGCTCTGCCTGGCGGTGGATAAACCAGAACTGATAAACCGTCTGCTCAAACGAGGTCTGACATCAGGCAGGTGTGATGATTTGGAAGCTGCCACCATTGAACACCGGATTGATGTTTACAATGAAAAAACTGCTCCCATCATCAATTATTATGAGAGCCAGGGTAAATATTATCCCATTCAGGGTTTAGGATCCATTGAAGAGATATCAGAAAATCTAAAACAGGCTGTAATGAGAATGAGCTCCAAGCCAATCTCCACCTTAAATCAATGAACTCAATCTGAGTGATCATTTTACGGTGTAAAAATACCTCCCCAATGATCATATTGACGTTTAATTTTATATATCGATTTAAGAGCGTACTTTTGCTGTTCTATTTAAGATTTTTAAAATGGATTCGAATTTTGTCGATTATGTGAGAATAATGTGTCGTTCAGGCCACGGGGGTCCCGGATCAAGGCACTTCAGGCGTGAAAAATTCTCGCCTAAAGGGGGACCCGATGGCGGAGACGGAGGGCGCGGAGGTCACATCATCCTTCGTGGGAATAAGCAAATGTGGACCCTGCTTCACCTGAAGTACAGGAAACATATCATTGCCGAATTTGGTGGATCAGGAGGAAAATCGCGCAGCACCGGAAAGGACGGGGAAGATATTTATCTGGATGTTCCACTCGGAACCATCGCAAAAGATGCCGAAACAGGGGAAGTCCTCTTCGAGATCAATAATGATGGAGAAACAGCCATTCTTGCCAAAGGTGGACGTGGAGGCTTAGGCAATACCAACTTCAAATCTGCGACTATGCAAACACCGCGCTTTGCCCAACCGGGTGAGGATTTTGAAGAAGGTTGGAAAATACTTGAACTTAAGATCCTGGCAGATGTTGGTCTGGTTGGATTTCCAAATGCCGGAAAATCGACCTTGCTTTCTAAAGTTTCGGCCGCAAAACCCGAAATAGCCGATTATCCATTTACCACATTGGTTCCAAATCTGGGCATCGTCGCTTACCGGGATAATCAGTCATTTATTATGGCGGATATACCGGGAATTATCGAGGGTGCTCATGAAGGAAAGGGATTGGGATTAAGATTCCTGCGTCATATTGAAAGAAATTCAATTCTACTCTTTTTAATACCTGCAGACAGTCTTAACCATTATAATGAATATCTGATTCTGTTAAATGAGCTGAATCAGTTTAACCCTGATCTTCTTGACAAACAACGGATTGTCGCTATCTCCAAAAGTGATTTGCTTGATCAGGACTTAATGAACGATATTACTAAAGAAATGAAGGATATTCCGCATATCTTCTTCTCCTCGTTTGCCGAGCGGGGATTAATTGAATTAAAAGACAGGATATGGAGATCACTTAATAGCTAAATATCATGCAATTATGGAATTTATTAATCTGTTAAAAAGTTGGGATAGAGCTCTTTTCCTTTATCTAAATGGTTTTCACAGTCCATTATGGGACTATACCATGACTTTATTTACACTGACCAATACCTGGTTATTGTTTTACGGATTAATCTTCTTCATTCTTGTGAAAAAATACGATAAAAAATCGCTATTTATTTTTGTGTCTCTTGCTTTATTGATTCTTTGCTCCGATCAGCTTGCCGGGTTGCTGAAACATACCATTCAGCGGTTACGCCCATCCAATGATCCTGCAGTCAACCCGCTCACCCATGTCTTTTTCAATAAAGGGGGAGAATTTGGCTTTGTTTCAGCACATGCCGCCAATCTCTTTGCTTTTGCAACCTTTTCGATCCGATTGTTTAAGAATTTCCGATATTCCTTGTTTATTCTTATTTGGGCGTCCATAATTGTTTACAGTCGGATTTACCTGGGGCTGCACTATCCAGGGGATATATTGGGGGGAGCCGTTTTAGGTGTCATTGTCGGAACCCTGATGTATAAATTACTTAAATACAGCGAATCAAAATTAAGTCCCGTTAATCTTTTTGCCAGAAACCCATTAAAAGACAAGGAAGCTAACCTCATTATTGTAGCAGGACTCTTCACCATGATCATGTGTATAGGGATTATCGCAATATTACTTCAGAATGGACTAATCCCAAGGTGAAATAAGCACGATTGCAAATGATTTCTGGCGATAAAGTAACCCTGGCTATTTAACCGGTATTCGGCCAAATCAGAACTATCCCGGAACTAAATTCAGGATATCAGCGTAAAATCTTTTTTGCCGGTTCGCTCTTTTTCTCAAGGGGACCCCGTTTGTAGATAATCAGTCCGTTCAGAAAATTACGTAATAGCTGGTCACCGCATGGCTTGAAATTTGGGTGATCCTCTGCCCGAAAGATTGCCCCTAACTCACTTTCAGTGATATTAAAATCAACCAGTTTAAGGATGGCTATGATGTCAGTATTTTTCAGGCTAAGGGCTACTCGAAGTTTTTTTAAGATATCGTTATTGGTCATCAGAAAATAGTTTGAGTTAATAAAATGTGAGTTAACCGAAAGTTTCGCAACGAAAATCCTGATCAGAAAAGGCAAAATTACGACCAGTTTGCAAATTTACGAAAAGATGCAAAAAAGCCACCCTTTTTGAGGATGGCTTTTAAATATAGTCCAAGTAAATGGGTTATCTGGTGAAAAGTAACTCGCGATATTTTGGTAATGGCCAGTACTCATTGTCAACGACTTCTTCAAGTTTGTCGATATGATAACGAATGGTACTGAGATAAGGACGAACTGTAACATCATAGGCATACGCTTTATCTTTCCCATGTTCGATTAGATTGGCAGCCTTACGGGCCTCTCTCATCTCTTTGACCTGGGCTTTGATCGTAGAGATGTGTCCCGAAATCTTCCGGATCAGATCAAGACGGGCACCAGCTAATTCCTTGAATTCTTCATCAGAGAAGATCTCCTTCAATCCCTTCACATTGTCGAGCAATGAGGTCTGGTATGAAATTGCCGTTGGAACAATATGATTAATAGCGATATCTCCCAGTACACGTGATTCGATCTGAATTTTCTTTGTGAATTTTTCCATTTCGACCTCAACGCGTGCTTCGATTTCAATCGGATTAAAGATACCCAGAGTTTCAAAGAGTTTACGGGATTTAACTGACAGGTAAGCTTCCAGTGCTTCTGGTACATTCTTAATATTTGTTAAACCACGCCGTTCAGCTTCTTCAGCCCACTCCTGACTGTAACCATTTCCATCAAAACGAACTGGCTTACATTCAATAATATATTTCTTAAGTACCTGGAAGATAGCCTCATCTTTCTTGATATCTTTCTCAATCAATGCATCGACGTCTTTTTTGAATTGAATCAACTGAGCAGCAACAACTGAGTTAAGGGCGATCATTGCTGATGCACAGTTAGCTGAAGAACCGACAGCACGGAATTCAAACCGGTTACCAGTGAAAGCAAAAGGTGAAGTACGGTTACGATCTGTATTATCGAGCAGAATTTCAGGAATACGCCCAATATTCAGTTTCAATGAAGTTTTTTCATCAGGTGTCATTTTGCGATCATTCACATTCTCTTCGAGCAGATCCAGCATCCTGTTGACTTCGGTTCCGAGGAATGATGAAATAATTGCTGGAGGTGCTTCGTTTGCACCTAAACGATGAGCATTACTTGCAGATACAATAGACGCACGTAATAAATCCTGGTTGTCGTAAACAGCTTTCATCGTGTTTACAATATAGGTCAGGAACTGAAGGTTGGATTTTGGGTTCTTTCCCGGAGAGTAAAGGTTTACACCGGTATTTGTTGAAAGCGACCAGTTATTGTGTTTTCCGGAACCGTTGATCCCTGCAAATGGTTTTTCGTGTAACAAAACACAGAATCCGTGATGACGGGCGATTTTTGCCATCAGGTCCATAATCAGTTGATTATGATCATTTGCAAGATTTACCTCTTCGAAAATCGGGGCTAATTCAAACTGGTTGGGAGCAACCTCATTGTGACGGGTCTTGCAAGGAATTCCAAGCTTATAGGCTTCATTTTCAAGATCCTGCATAAACATAGCCACTCTTTCAGGAATAGATCCGAAATAGTGGTCTTCGAGTTGCTGATCTTTTGCCGAAGAGTGTCCCATTAAAGTCCGGCCTGTAAGAATAAGGTCAGGACGGGCAAAATATAAAGCTTCATCAACCAGGAAATACTCTTGTTCCCATCCGAGGTTCGCCTGCACCTGGGTAACATTCTTATCAAAATACTGACAAACATCTACAGCTGCTTTGTCAACTGCATTTAATGCTTTTAGCAGTGGCGCTTTATAATCCAGTGCTTCGCCTGTATAGGAAATAAATACTGTAGGAATAGAAAGTGTTGTGCCAACAATAAATGCAGGAGAAGATACGTCCCATGCCGTATATCCGCGCGCTTCGAAAGTATTCCGAATACCGCCGCTTGGGAAAGATGAAGCATCAGGCTCCTGCTGTGCAAGAAGTTTGCCTGAAAAGCTCTCTACTACACCACCCAGTTCAGAATGATCAATAAATGCATCATGCTTTTCAGCCGTGCCATCGGTCAAAGGATGAAACCAATGTGTGTAATGAGTTGCCCCATTTTCCATTGCCCAAGCCTTCATCCCAATCGCAACCTGATCTGCAATTTTGCGATCAATGGTTGTTCCATTGTCTATTGCATCGATAATCCCTTTAAACGATTCCTTGGATAAATACTTTTTCATTTTAGGACGGTCAAAAACCAACATCCCGTAATAATCAGAAGTTAGGTTCTCTTCCCGTTTTACTGCAACTGGTTTTCTGGAGCTAAGAACTTCAAGAGCTTTAAATCTTAATGTAGCCATAATTATTGATATTAAACGATTAAAATACTTTTCTGAAATTTTCAGCTAAAATACACTTTTTACAAATACACCCCCATTTTTCAATATATATTTTTAAAAATTCACAATATTTTAACATTAATTGCCTAAAATCAACAAATTTCATTCATTTTGTCCAATTTATTTCTTCTCCTGCCTGATCTGAGGTTGCCATTCAAACAGAACTCAGGCTCCGAATATGTTCAACCAATTACTTTTGACTGAAAATGGTGATAAAATCGAATAACAGTTCTGATACCATTGTAAAAGTTCTCCAACGGAAAATTCTCATTCGGGGAATGAATGGCATCCGATTCCAATCCAAAGCCCATTAACAAAGACTTTACGCCCAGGATTTCCTCAAAAACGGAGATGATCGGAATACTGCCTCCGCTTCTGACAGGAATTGGCTTGCATCCATATACATCTTCATATGCCGATTCTGCAGCATGATATGCAGGAAGATCAACCGGACAGCTATATCCTTGTCCACCATTTAACGATGTAACCTCAACTGTGACACCCTCTGATGCAACTGATTTAAAATAATTTTTAAAAATTTCGGCAATCATCAGATGGTCCTGATCAGGTACCAACCGTGCACTGATTTTGGCAAATGCCTTTGAGGGAATAATGGTTTTTGCCCCTTCATCCATATACCCACCCCAGATTCCGCATACATCAAAGGCGGGACGGATACCGGTACGTTCCCTGGAGGAATAATCAGTTTCACCCTGTAAGGCATTGACACCTACCGATGACCGGTATGCCTTTTCATCAAAGGGTGCTTTGGCAAGTTTTCCTCGCTCATGCTCAGATACCTCCTTTACTTGATCATAAAAACCCGGTACCACAATCCGATGCTCACCATCAGTAACTCCCGCGATCATTTTGCAGAGTTCTGTAATGGGATTTGCAACCGCTCCGCCAAATAAACCGGAATGAAGGTCCCGGTTTGGACCAGTAACTTCGAGCTGAAGGTAGGCCAGGCCACGGAGTCCTACCGTGATGGAAGGGATATCCCTGGCAATCATTCCGGTATCGGATACCAGGACAATATCGGTCTTCAACAACTCCCTGTGTTCTGAACAAAACGCAGCAAGATTTGGAGAACCAACTTCTTCCTCCCCTTCAATCAAAAACTTTACATTACAGTTTAAGGTATTTGATCTGACCATATACTCGAAAGCCTTCGCCTGAACAAACGACTGCCCCTTATCGTCGTCAGCACCTCTGGCCCAAATTTTTCCATCCCGAATAACCGGTTCAAATGGATTTGATTTCCATTGGACCAACGGATCTGCAGGCATTACATCCATATGAGCATAGATCAGAATGGTGGGTTTTACCCGATTTACAATCTTCTCAGCATACACAATCGGATGTCCGGGAGTCTTAAAAATTTCAGTACGATCAACACCCGCTTCCTTCAAAATCTGAACCCAACAGGCAGCAGCCTTGTACATCTCAGTACTGTTCTCTTTTAACGAACTTATTGAAGGAATCCGTATCAATTCAAAAAGTTCTTTTAGAAAACGTTCTTTATGCCTTTCGATATATTCATTTATCTTCTCCATATAATTATTCATATTTTTGACCAAGATATGCAATAATGCAAAGAGAAATAAGGGTAGGATGATTCACTTCCAAAATAAACCCTAATTTTGCAACATCTTTAAAATAATCAAATGGAATCTGGTCCGAAATATTACAAGTTCAATAAATGACCCTTTATAACGAATAGCTGTGCTTTCTCTGTTTGGGGATTTGCAGCCATTAAGCTATGTTCAGTAAAAATTCACACAAAATAAAAAATTGCTTCATATTTCTGATATTAAGCACATTGGCATTAGTCACCCATGGACAGCACAAAGACTCCATCAGGGAAGAAATACTCTCCGTTCATGCTCAGGCAACCACCATTTCCCAATTTAAACCTGCATTTCATGCCAGATATACAGGCATAAACAGCTTGGTTCCGGGATCTGAATTCAAATCCTCCTATACATCAACGCTTTATTTTTGTGGCAGGTTATGGTTAGGGGCAAGTCTAACCATTAATCCTGAAGTTGCCGGAGGTTCCGGCCTCAGCAGTTCCCTCGGAGTTGGTGCTTCTACGAATGGCGAAGCTTACAGAATTGATAATCCCACTCCAAAATTGGATTTGGCCAGATTATTCTTTAGACAGTATTTCCCATTAAACCAGAATACAAAATATCAATCGGGTGATATCAATACTCTTGCCGGTAAAGTTCCTGAGAGTTATATCTCGTTGATTCTTGGGAAAATCAGTATGACTGACTTTTTCGATAACAACAGTTATAGCCATGATCCCCGGACACAATTTATGAGTTGGGCATTGATGAGCAATGGTGCCTGGGATTTTCCTGCCAATACCAGAGGTTACACCCCAAGTCTGGTAATTGAATATGTAACACCCCAAAATGAATTACGGTATGGATTTTCTTTAGTCCCGCTAATGGCAAATGGTATGACAATGAACTGGAATGTCACCAAAGCAAGTTCACATACTCTCGAATATACACATAATTATACAATTGACGGGAATAAGGGAGCTATTCGGTTGTTGTCATTTTTCACAAGCGCCAATATGGGCAAATACGACGAAAGTCTGGCATTGAATCCTACTGCACCAAACCTTCTTGCAACTGAAATGTACGGACATACAAAATATGGTTTTGGGGTTAACGCCGAGCAAATAATTGCGAAGGATTTGGGAGGTTTTTTTAGGGCAAGCTGGAATGACGGGAACAATGAATCATGGGAGTTTACAGAAATAGACCGGTCGGTGAGCCTTGGATTGACAATGTCCGGCAAATGGTGGCATCGACAGAATGACAATTTAGGTTTGGCAGTTGTAACCTCAGGACTTTCTGCACCTCATCGTAATTATTTAAAAGCCGGTGGCCGGGGATTTGAACTCGGTGACGGAAACCTAAACTACAGATGGGAACATCTCACCGAATTATATTATTCGTTGCAAATTGTAAAATACCTGATCCTTTCAGGTACATACCAGGTTATAGTTAATCCCGGGTATAATATGGACCGCGGACCAGTCAACGTTTTTTCATTAAGGCTGCACGCCAAAATCTAAGGTAAAATAATTGGCATACTAATTGTTAAACTAAAACGCGGTTGTTAATTAGAACCTGTTGTCCTAAAGAGAGTGACATTGGCACTTTTAACATTTTTTATCTTAAAGCGAAATTGAACCCGGGAATTAGACCATAACATCGTTTTATCTTTGCCAATGTATAAATTATTTTAAAATTTGAATTTGAAAAAAATAATTATGACTCTTAAAAACTTAGTTTTCTTGTCTCTCGCATTGTTTTCGATTACTTTAAAGGGGCAGGAAGTTTTCAAAGATTCGTTGAAACTCTCAATCCGGCAAGCAGACAGTATCTTTATTCTGCAAAACCTCTCACTCCTCGCCGAAAAATGCAATATCAATTCGGCAAAAGCGCAAATCCTTCAGGCAAAACTATTTACAAACATCACCATTGCCGCTACTCAAAATGTAATTAATACTGAATACCAGACCAACGGCGGCCGAAAATGGTTTGATGTGACAGATAAAGGGGAGAGCAGCGCTCAAATCCAAAAACTGTTCCGGTTGGCAGGGAAACGGAATAAGCAGATTCAAATTGCAGAATTCACATCCAACCGGGAGGAACAGGTTTATTTTGATCTGTTACGCACCCTGAAGTATTCGCTTCGGAGCGATTTCTACAATCTCTATTACTTAAGACAAATTATCGCTGTTTACAACAGGGAAATCGCTTCAATGCACAAGCTGATTGACGGGTATCAAAGCCAGTTTGAAAAAGGTTTTATTTCGAAAAAGGAGCTGCTTAGGCTGAGGTCTGCATTATTTTCGCTTGAAAATGAGAAAATTGGGTTCACGTCGCAGATCATTTCTACCCAGAATGACTTCAATGTGATGATGCACACTTCGAGCATTTATTACCTGCCGCAATTTGATGCCGGAGCATTGATGAAATTATCTCCCGAAAATCTCAAATTACAGGCGCTCATTGATACCGCATTTGTCCACCGGCATGATCTTAAAATGGCCCAGTCGGATTTGAGTATCAATCGTGCTAATCTGGCATATCAGAAATCACTGGCAGTACCGGACCTGACTCTTTCGGCAGGCTGGGATAAAAATGGGAGCTTCATTCATAATTATAACTATATTGGCGTACAAATAGACCTTCCCTTCTTTAACCGGAATCAGGGAAATATAAAATCTGCCAGATTTAATCTGGAAAACAGTCAGTATAAATTGAAGAGTGCCGAGGACATTGTAAAATCGGATGTGCTGGGTGCTTATGCCAATGCTGTGGAAACGAACCAACTCTATAATAAATTCGACAATACATTCATGACCGACCTGGATACCCTGAATCAGGAAATGTTGAAGAACTTTGAGAAGAAGAATATTAGTCTGATCGAATTTCTTGATTACTACGATGCCTACAAAGAGAATGCAGTACAGCTTAATACGCTGCTTTACAATCGGATTAATGCGTTTGAAAATCTCAACTTCAGCGTTGGCAAAGACATCATTACCAAGTAAACACCAATATAAATGAAAAGTATATTATTGATTATCAGTGTACTTCTGCTATTCACCCAATGTTCAACCCATAAAGGGGGTGATCAGAAAAATGCAGTTTCCAAATTTTGCATCCCTGACAGTTTGATGAGTCAGATAAAACTCGATACCGCTTCATTTAAACCGGTCTATGATGAGCTCCGGTTGATTGGGAAGATAACCTTTGATCAGGAAAAGGTGGTCCGCATCTATCCGCTGGTCAGTGGCAACGTTTCTGAAGTTAAGGTCACCCTGGGCTCGTTGGTCAAAAAGGGACAAGTATTGGCGGTTATCAGAAGTTCCGAAATGGCATCAGCTGAAAATGATCTGGTCACAGCCCGCTCAAATCTTGCAGTTGCGGAAAAAAACTTTGCTGCTGCGGCAGATATGTATAAAAGTGGAATAATTGCTGATAAAGAGTATACTTCCATTCAAAAAGAATTGGATAAAGCCAAATCAGAATTAAACCGGGCGAGCACCGTACTCTCGATCTATGGAAATGGTTCCAACGGATATGTGGTCAAATCGCCTATTTCAGGGTTCATTGTTGAGAAATTTGTGAATGCCAACATGCAAATAAGGTCTGATAACAGTACCAATCTTTTTACAATATCAGATCTTTCAAAAGTGTGGGCTTTGGCAAATGTTTATGAATCAGACATTGCCGAAATCAGCGAAAATGAAAAAGTCGAAGTAACCACAATCTCTTATCCTGACATTAAATTTTCTGGGAAAATCGACAAAATCTATAATGTTTTGGATCCTGATACAAAAACTATGAAGGTTCAAATCCAACTGGATAATAAGGATTACCTGTTAAAACCTGAGATGTTTATATCGGCAATCGTCAAACATAAAACCAATAGAGAGATGGTTGCGATACCTGCCGGGTCGGTCATCTTCGACAGAAATCAGTATTGGGCTTTGGTTTTCAAGGACAAGTGTGATATTCAGGCCAAGAAAATTGATATTCTGACAACAAACAGTGTGAATTCCTACATTAAGTCAGGTCTGGCGCCAGGCGACAAGGTAATCACCAACCGGCAATTACTGATTTACAATGCCATGATCCAATGATCATAACTTTTTCATAAAAAGTACCACATCAAAATTTCTGATTCAATGAAACGAGCCATGAGCAATATTTTATCACACACATGGATGATTATCAATGGCGAGTTCCATCTGGCAAATAAAAATCAAATTATAATCAGATGAAATAGCCATGATTCGAGAATCCCAAACCGAAAATGATAATCATTCTTAATCATGGCTATTCCATTTGGCCATTAAAAAACAAATTATTATCAAATGAATAAATTCATTAAATATATCATAGCATTCTCGCTGAAAAATAAGTTCATCGTTTTTTTCAGCATTGCTATTCTGATCATTTGGGGTGTTCTCAGCTACCTTAAAACCCCTATCGAGGCATTTCCTGATGTTACCAGTACGCAGATTACCATTATTACCCAATGGCAGGGTAGAAGTGCCGAGGAGGTTGAAAGGTATGTCACCATACCCATCGAAATCGAGATGAATTCGGTTCAAAAGAAGATCAATGTAAGATCAACAACCCTTTTCGGTCTTTCTGTGGTCAAGATTATCTTTGAAGATGAAGTTGATGATGCTTTTGCCCGCCAGCAAGTCAATAACCTGCTCGGGGGTGTTGATTTTCCTGAAGGGGTAAAACCGGATATAGAGCCCCCGCAAGGTCCTACCGGAGAAATTTTCAGGTATACCTTGAAGAGCGAATCGAGAACAGTTCGGGAGCTTAAAACAATGCAGGATTGGGTAATCGAAAGACAGATCCGTTCAGTTCCCGGAGTAGCTGATGTTGTCAGCTTCGGGGGCGAGGTAAAAACCTATGAGATCCAGGTTAACCCCCACTTATTGTCAAAATACAATATCACCCCGCTTGAAGTTTATCAGGCAGTAAGCCGCAGCAATATCAATGTTGGCGGAGACGTCATTGAGCACAACACCCAGGCTTATGTGGTAAGAGGGATTGGTGTTCTTGACCACTTCTCGGAAATAGGGGATATCATTATTAAAAATATCAGCGATAGTCCAATCCTGGTTAAGAATGTTGCTACCGTGATAGAATCGTGTCTGCCTCGTCTTGGCCATGTCGGTCGGGATAACCAACCCGATGTTGTTGAGGGTATTGTTATAATGCGCAAGGGTGAAAACCCCGGCGAGGTGATTGAAAAAGTTAAGGATAAGATTGAAGAATTGAATACGAATATTCTCCCTTCGGATGTTAAAATAGACACTTATTATAATCGGGAAACCCTTATTGGATATGCTGTTAACACGGTCCGGGGAAATCTGATTGAAGGAATTATATTCTTAACGGTTATCGTTTTGATCTTCATGGCCGACTGGCGAACAACGCTGATCGTGTCGCTGATAATCCCACTATCCCTGTTATTTGCTTTTATTTGTCTGCGGCTTAAGGGGATGTCGGCAAACCTTTTGTCTATGGGTGCCATTGACTTTGGAATTATTATAGATGGCGCCCTGGTGATGGTTGAAGGGATCTTTGTCGCCCTTGATCATAAGGCCCAATCCATAGGGATGGAGAAATTCAATAAACTGTCCAAACTGGGAATCATCAAGGAGACGGGCACCGAGATGGGCAAATCGATCTTTATTTCGAAGCTCATCATCATAACTGCCCTTCTACCCATCTTCTCATTCCAAAAAGTCGAGGGTAAAATGTTCTCCCCCCTGGCATTTACCCTGGGATTTGCATTACTTGGAGCCTTGATCTTTGCGCTCACCTTTGCTCCTGCCATGTCGAGCATCCTGTTTAAAAAGAATGTAAAAGAGAAAAACAACCCTTTCCTCTCATTCATAATCAGAAATACTACCCGTCTTTTCGACCTGACTTACCGAAATAAGCGGATTAGTCTGATCATTGCGGGCATCGTACTTGCATTAAGTTTCTTCTCGTTTAAATTCTTAGGAAACGAATTTTTACCCGAATTAAATGAAGGGGCCATCTATATGAGGGCATCATTGCCGAACAGCGTATCCCTGAATGAAGCCGTTAAGATTTCGGAAGATATGCGTCATATCCTCAAGTCGTTCCCTGAAGTAAAACAGGTCTTATCCCAGACAGGACGTCCAAATGACGGAACAGATCCAACGGGCTTTTACAATGTCGAATTCTTTGTCGATATCAATCACACAAAGGAAATGGATCGCAAGGAGAACCGGGATGCGCTGATTGACCGGATGACTCTAAAACTCATGAAATACCCCGGTATAGTATTCAATTTCTCACAACCTATTCAGGATAATGTGGAAGAAGCAGTCTCGGGTGTGAAAGGCTCCCTGGCCGTTAAAATCTATGGAGACAACCTTGAATTGCTTGAATCGAAAGCAGACAGTGTATTTAAGGTTATGAAAGATATTGACGGTGTGGCAGATTTGGGGGTAATCAAGAATCTTGGACAACCCGAATTGAGGATTGAGCTCGATGAAAATAAAATGGCCCTTTATAATGTAGCAACGGCCGACTGTAATTCTGTAATTGAAATGGCAATCGGCGGGAAAGCCGCCTCGATCTTTTATGAGGGATATAAAAAATTTGATATCCGGATCCGTTATCTTCCTGAATTCAGAATAAATGAAAAAGATATCGGGAATTTGATGGTTCCAACCCTATCAGGAACACAGATTCCGGTGAAAGAAATTGCAACAATCCGCAACGTGAACGGTCCTATCCTCATATTCAGGGATAAAAATATGCGTTATATTGCCCTTAAATTTTCAGCTCGTGGCCGGGATATGGGTTCAACAGTCGCTGAAGCTCAAAGAAAAGTCAAAGCTGCAATTTCATTACCAAAAGGTTATTCGATATCCTGGGAAGGGGACTTCGAGAATCAGCAACGCGCTGCAAAACAACTTAGTATTGTAGTTCCAATAAGCCTTGTGCTCATCTTTTTCATTCTTTTTGTGCTTTTTGGGAATGTTACCGATGCCGGCCTGATCCTAATGAATGTACCCTTTGCAATCGTTGGTGGAATATTAGCCCTGCATCTTACAGGTACAAATTTCTGTATCTCTGCCGGGATAGGATTCATCGCACTTTTTGGAATTTGTATCCAGAATAATGTCATTCTCCTTTCCAAATTCAAGAAGAACCTTCATGAACGAATGCATTTGGATAATGCAATAAGATCGGGTGTGATTGCCCGTATCAGACCGGTTACCATGACCGCTGCCCTGGCTGCAATAGGTCTACTGCCAGCTGCTGTTTCTACTGGCATAGGCTCCGAATCTTCAAAACCGTTGGCAATTGTCGTTATTGGAGGATTGGTAACAGCCACCGCACTGACTCTATTTATCTTCCCGATAATCTTTAAGATCATTTACAAGCTCCGACTGAAGGAGTTGAATGACTAAAAAAACCTGCAAATAAAACCCTCAAGGTATTGAAAACCTCGAGGGTTTTTATTCTGTTATCAGTCCAAGGTCAGTTTATGGATTTCCCGGTTTGGCTGAAGTGCTTTTGAAACTTTTCCAACGACTATTGGTCCGGCAACTTTAAAACCAGCCATTTGCTTAATATTCAGCGAAGAAGTTCCGATTTTTAAATTATAATCGCCTGCTTCAACAACCCAGGATGAAGTAGTTTCATCAAACGAAGCGAAGTCCTTGGCGTCAATATCAAAACTTAATTTTTGCGATTCACCTGGCTGCAGTAACCTGGTTTTTCCAAAGGCTGCCAGGGATTCTTCCGGCTTATTCATTTGCCCTGAAGGCGAACTGATATATAACTGCACAACCTCCTTTCCTGCAACGGTTCCTGTATTCTTTACTTCTACCGAGATAGCAAGTTGTTTCTTAAAATCAGTGGTATTCAATTTGAGATTTGAGATTCCGAAATCTGTATACGACATACCATACCCAAATTCGAATGCCACAGGAACTTTAAAAGTATTGTAATACCGGTAGCCAACATAAATATCCTCCTCATAAACGATCTCCCACGGCACCCTGCGCATAAAAGAAAAGCCCGAAAGATCAGCGGTTTTGTCTACACCATTTGATTTTATTTCAACACCTGGAAAGTTCTTAGCCGTCGGTGCATCTGCATATGATAGAGGGAAACTAACCGCCAGTTTTCCTGACGGATTGACTTTCCCACTTATCACATCAACCACCGAATTGCCCGCTTCCTGTCCAGGTTGCCAGACTAATAACACGGCATCAGGGATTTCATGCCAGGTGGCTGTTTCGATTACTCCACCGGTATTTAAAATAACCACCACCTTTTTTCCAAGCCTATGGAAGGCATCAGATACGTTTGTAATCAATTCCTTTTCCATAGACGAAAGATAGAAATCACCTTCTGTGGCTGTACGGTCACTTCCCTCACCGGAAATGCGTCCAATCGTGATTAGCGCCATGTCGGCTTGTACCGCCATCTTTTTCGCTAAAACAGGTGAAACAGCCATTTCCGGAACAGG
>Ga0316219_1001491_pt1 | contig 24575 bp, 22 predicted proteins | sample TBH18003PmetaG_FD_203635 | JGI IMG/M metagenome (GOLD analysis project Ga0316219, IMG submission 203635) | Freshwater microbial communities from Trout Bog Lake, Wisconsin, USA - TBH18003P | ecosystem: Environmental > Aquatic > Freshwater > Lake > Hypolimnion/Profundal zone | place: USA... | reverse complement strand
AGTTTCCACAGTTCGTCGGTCAATAGCTTCTGCCGCTTCTTCATGACAGAAGTTCAACAGCTACCCCCCTCAACCGGAAGTGCCTGATCTGAGGCCGAACCTATTTATGAAACATGCTCTAGTCACACTACCCCATACGCGACATCCTACAACGTATGCTGTTAAAGCAAGTACACCATGTCTACCATCGCCTCCCTCGATCCCGCATCCACCGCACGAGTCGTCCAGCGCTCACGCCGTGCTCGTATCCTCTCGCTTCTGGGAGCCCTCTGGCTCATCCTTTTTTTCGCTTCGTTGTTCGCGCCGCCCGTGCTGGACGACGCTGACGGTACCCATGCCAACGCAGCCCGTCAAATGGCCCTCTCCGGAGACTGGGTCACCCTGCGCGTCAACAACGTTCGCTACCTGGAAAAAGCCCCTCTTCCCTACTGGATTGTAGCCACCAGCCTGAGACTCTTCGGAATCAACGCCTTTGCAGTGCATCTTCCCCAGGCGCTATGCGTCCTGCTGCTAGTGCTGCTTGGCGTCCGCTGGACGCGCCAGGCCTTCGGTGAACGAGCCGCCCTCTACACCGGCCTTGGAGTCCTCACCTCCGCCGGTGTCTTCCTCTTCACCCGAGTCTTCCTCCCAGACGTCCTCCTCTCCCTTCTCCTCGCCGCAGCCCTCTACTGCCTCCTGCAATCGTTCGAACACAAAACCAGTCTCTACCCGTACCTCATGTGGACCGCACTCGCCCTCGCCGTCCTCACCAAGGGCATCGTTGCTCTCGTCTTCCTCTTCGCCACCGCCATACTCTTCCTCGCCCTCACCGGAGAACTCCGCAACTGGCGCCGACTCAGACCACTGACCGGTACTCTCCTCTTCCTCGCCATCGCTGCGCCCTGGCACATCCTCGCCGGCCTACGCAACACCGGTGGACTCGACGGACACGGCTTCTTCTGGTTCTACTTCATCAACGAGCATGTACTCCGCTTCCTCGGCCGACGCATCCCACGCGACTACAACAAGCTTCCCAGCTACCTTTATTGGAGCCTCAACGTCGTCTGGCTCTTCCCTTGGGCACTCTTCTTCCCCCTGATCGCTCTGTTTGGCCGACGCAGCTATCGCGCTGCCGCACCACTGCCGTCAACCAAGTGGACAGGCTTTCGCTACTTCCTTCTTCTAGCTGTAGCACTCTTCCTCAAAAACTCCTTTCATCTGTCCTTGGTGGAATATTTAGTACTGTCTGCGCTCTTCATTTATGCAGTCGAGTTCATAAGGCGTCGCAAGGCGGCAAATCTGCCGCTGTTGCCGACCGAAAACCCCAATTTTGAGCAACGCACCACATTGCTCCTCGGCATCTTCGCCGCTCTTGTTCTCCTCTTCTTCTCCCTCTCCACCAACCAGGAGTACTACACCTTCCCCGCGTACCTTCCGCTTCTGATCATCCTCGCCGTGGCCCTCGCCCGCGCCGAAGCCGCTTCCGACGCAGATCAATCCTCCCGCCGTTGGATCACCTTCGCCCATGCGGCCTTTACCACCATCGGCGTCGCGGTTGCTGCGGCCCTCGCCTACGGCCTCTACACCTCACGTAACCTCGCTTTCGTCCCAGACATCGGCGAACTCCTCGCCCATCGTGGTGTCGGCGACTACACACTCTCCATGTCGAGCCTCTTTGACCTCACCGGCCCCAGCTTCGCCGCCCTCCGCCTGCCCGCGAGCCTCGCTCTCGCCGCCTTTGCCATCGGTCCAACCGTATCCTGGTTCCTCCGCGCACAGCGTCGTCATCTTGCCGCCACCGTATCCATCGCACTCACCTCCGCCGTCTTTCTCATCGCCGCGCACATTGCCCTTATCCGCTTTGCCCCCATGCTCTCTTCGCAAGATATGGCCTCCTGCATCCAGCAACTCGAAGATACTGGCGCCATCTCACGCAATAACACGCTCCTCCTCTACGGAGACCAGGCCTATGGCTCCTCCATCCCTTTCTATTTAAATCGGTCTCTCGACCGTCCCGCACTCCTCGTCGATGGTCGCTCCTCCTCCATGCTCTTCGGCTCCACATTCCCCGATGCGCAATCCCTCTTCCTCACCCCTACCCAGCTTCTCTCTACATGGGGTTCCGGCCCGCGTAAAATTCTCTTCGTCCCACTCGAACGTCGCGACGAAGTCGATCGCCTCCTCGGCCCACACCAGTTCCTCCTCCAGGAAACCTCCGGCAAAGCTCTCCTCACCGACCGCCCTCTCGACTCGCCACAGAAAGAGCAGGCGCGCCTACCGTGATCCTGTCTCCGCTCCAATCCGTAGATGCATCCCCCGGCCTATCCGCCACGCGCCCGCACGCCTCATGGAATCCGCGCTCCATTGCCATGATTGTCCTTGCCTGGTTCATCCTGCATATCGGCTGCCTCTTCACTCCAGGCCTGCTCGACGACGTCGACTCCATCTACATCGAGATCGCACGCTCCATGCTCCTCCGACACGACTTTGTCACACCCTATATCGATGGCATTCGCTTCTTCGACAAGCCGCCCCTTTTATACTGGCTTGCGTCTGGCTCCATGGCCGTCTTTGGACAAACAGACTGGGCGGCCCGTCTTCCTCTCGCCCTGCTTACCCTCGCCCTGCTGCTAGCCGTATATGCCCTCGGTCTCCGGTTCTTCGCCGGAATCTCACCGACCAACCACCCCGACCGCGGCGCGCTCTACTCCGCTCTCGCCCTCGCAACCTCCATCGGACCATTCCTCTATACGCGATTTTTCATCCCAGACATTCTCATCTGCCTGTGGATGACCCTGGCCGTACACGCCTTCCTCATCGCCCTCGACCATCTGGCTGAGAAATCTTCCGCTCTTCTTCCCTGCCTCGCCTTCGCCTCCGTCACGGCTCTCAACCTCCTCACCAAGGGAATCATTGGTCTCATCTTCCCCATCGCATTCGTCGTCCTCTACCTCGCACTCACCCATCGGATACACCTACTCTTCAAGTTACATCTCATCCCATCCACGCTGCTCTTTCTTCTCATCGCCGCTCCCTGGCACATTCTCGCCGCGCTGCGCAATCCGGCCATCGCTCTGCCCCCTGGCCTTGGCCTGCCCGCCCACGGTGGTTGGGCGTGGTTCTATCTCTACAACGAACACGTCGCCCGCTTCCTGCAGCGCCGCATCCCGCACGACTACGGACAGGTCCCCGTCCTCCTCTTCTGGTTCCTCGCCGCGCTCTGGCTATTTCCCTGGACAGCCTTCCTTCCCTCAGCCATCCTTCGCCACATCCGCGATCTACGAAGCTCAGAGTTTTTATGCAAACCAAATAAGTTTGTCATTCTGAGCGGAGCGAACGGGGTCCCCGGCCAGCTTGCTGGCTGGGGCAGGAAGAATCCCCGTATTTCGTCTTTGCCATTGTCTATTGATGAGACAACCACCACTCCCCACGACCGTGAGGCCGCCCTCACCCTTCTTCTCTGGGCCGGTGTTGTCCTCGTATTCTTCACCTTCTCTGCGCGGCAGGAGTACTACTCGCTCCCTGCAATCCCCGCCCTCGCCCTCATGGTCGGAGGCCTCCTCGCCCGCGCCGACCACAATTCTGTTGCGGGTGACCGGCGTGCCCCACATCTCGCCTCTGAGATATGGGCTTCGCGCAGCGCCCTACTCGCCCATCGCTGGCTGCTCGTCCCCATCTCCTCGATCATCGCCGCCGTCGCGCTCTACTTCGCCATCACCGCGCCGCACACCGACCCCCACACAGACATTGCATCTCTCCTATCGCAGGGTAGTGACTACAACCTGTCCCTCATGCATATCTTCGACCTTACCGGTCGTGCCATGGGATTCTTCCGAGCCCCGCTCACCTTCGTCGCACTCAGCTGCATCGTCCTCGGCCCGCTTGCCTATCTGCTCCGACGAAGTGGCCGAACCTACGCCTCCAACCTCACCATGGCCGTAGCTGCCGCCTCACTCCTACTCTGCATGCACGAGGGTCTGGTCCGCTTTTATCCCACCATGGGATCCAAAGGTTTAGCGGAAGCAATCGTCGCCGAGCAGTCCCAATCCCCACGCCCGGACGACCTCATCCTCATCGATGGCGAACTCACCTCCGGTTCCACCCTGCTCTTCTACACCCGTCAGCCCGTGCACTTCGTCAATGGACGCATCAATGGCACCTGGTATGGCAGCTTCTGGCCAGACACCCCAGCCGTCTTCGACGACGATGCCACCCTCGACCGCCTGTGGACCGGTCCCCGCCGCATCTTCCTGTTGACCTACACCCCCGCCACACGCACCATCAGCCTCAGCAACTTCGGCCCCGTTCGCACCCTCGCCTCCGCCGGCGGCAAATCCATCCTTACCAATAGATAGAGCAGTTGCAGGTTACAGATTGTTAGTTGCTGTTTGCCGAAGCGTAGCAATTCAAACACCTGACAACACGCAACTGACAACTACTTCCGCTCCACCGGCTCGAACCGTCCACCCACGCCCAGCACATATGCTCCACCGTGGTAGTACATCGTGCTTCCCATGTAGCTCGCAACCCACACCGCAAACCCCAGCAAATCTCGTAGCGGATAGATCAGCGTAGGCTTGCCTGCCTGCTCATCCTCAATCGCCCAAAGTACCACCGCAGCCATCACCCAGCGATTCACGCACGTCACCAATAGCCACAACAATCCCAGCACTGGATGACCCGCCAGCACGCCCCAAGCCAGCCCCAGAAGCCCGAACGGCACCGCATACGTCAAACCAGTCCCCAGATGTCCCGCCGGCCGCGACCGACGCGTGCTCTTCATCCAGCGCAACTGATCACGGAACGATGCCCTCAGCCCCTGTGGCAACACCATCAATCGCACCACATAGTTCGTCATCCTCACGCCGTATCCAGCCTCAGCCACCCGCTGTCCCAGAACAAAATCTTCCGCGTAATACTGTCCCAGGTCTTCATACCCTCCTGCCTTTGCAAATGCGCTCCGCCGCAGCACCATGCTCACACCCAGAGCAAACCGCGTACCGCCCTCGATCATGTCCGCTACCAGAATACCGCCGCTCATCTCCACGCTCTTACCAACCGCATCCAGTTGCGCCGCCAATCCACCCGTCGTCCGCCCAACATACAGGCACGATGCCAGCTCACGCTTCGGGTCCGCCAGCTCCTGCACCATGCGCCGGAGATAATCCCGCGATACCCGCGCATCCGCATCGCTGGTCACCAGCGCATCATACTCAGCAGCCTGCGCCAGCATTGCCATCGACCACATCTTCGCGTTGGGAAACTGCGGCTCGCCGCAGGTTATAAATCGAGCCCGAACCTCCGGATGCTCTGCCGCAATCCGCTGTGCCAACTGCAACCCTCTGTCGCTCTCATGGCGCGCGCAGAACAGAAGCTCGTACTCCGGATAGTCCAGATCGAAAAACCGCCGCAGATTGTCTTCCAGATCCGGCTCCGTCCCATGCAACGGCTTCAGCACACTCACTGGAGGCAGATAGTCAACCGGCGTCCGCTCCTCGCGCCGCTTCCGTCGCGCAAAACGAAAAGACCCCATCAGTACCATCGCGCAATAGATCGCCGACGTCACCGTCCCCGTCAACGCCCCAATGTACAAAATACGCAGCAGCAAACTCATCGTACCCTTTTGCCGTCATCCCGACCGGAGCAATAGACAGTAGCCTCGTCTATTGCGGAGTGGAGGGACCACCGCATTTTCCTTTGCATGTCTTCCTATGAGGAGGGAAGCCTCCGCAGCGCACCCAGTTTACTACTTCCCCTTCGCAGTCTTCCCAGAGCTCTTCCCACTCAACACCGCACCCTTCTGCGCAGTAGCCTTCTCAGCCGATGCTGTGGCCTTGCCGGGAATAGATACCAACTTCGTCGCCACTCGCTGCGGCACAATCGCCGGCCTGGGCATCGGCATCAACCCCGCGCTGGGCTGCTGCTGTTGCTGCATCCGTGCCAGCATTTCCGTCCGCACGTAGTCCACAAAGCCCTGCATCTGCCGGTTCATCTCCTCCATCCGCTCCCTCATCTGCAACACAATCGCGATCCCCGCGATGTTCACACCCAAATCGCGCGCTAGGTTCAGAATGAACTCCAGTCGTTCCAGGTCCTCGTCCGTATACAGCCGCGTGTTGCCCTCGCTCCGGCTGGGCAACAACAACCCCTCGCGCTCATACAGCCGCAGCGTCTGCGGATGGATCTCATACATCTCCGCCACCGCCGAGATCATATACGCGCCCTGCTTCTTCCGCTTCGTCGCCATCGCAGCCCTAACTTGCCTTCTCCAACGATGTGGTACTGGCCTTAGTCGCCTTGGCTCCAGCCTTCATCAGTAAACGAAGCGCTGAATTCACTGCCTTTGCATTCGGAAATGTCTTACTAACATCCGGTTCCAGAAGCACTAGTGTCGTGTCTGCGCCAAATCGGTTCGTATGCTTGCCGCGTATACCACCGGAAAAATCAATCTCCGCCGGAATATCATCATTTTTATCAGCCTTCCTCATACTGTCTCCAACTTATGCGGTCTTTCGCTCCTTCTGCTTTGCCGCAGACAGAATCCTCGCCCTCCAGCCCTCAGGCTTCATTAGGAAAGGTTCCAGCATTTTCACCAACCCTGGCCCAGGAGAAGGAACTGAGTATTTTCCCTTTTCCCATGAGGCCGTTTTCGTGAATCCACGTTTTGTGTAAATATCGAGCGCTTCTGAGTAGGTCAGTGCATATGTGCGTGATTGAGCAGCTTCCTGCACATCCCATACATAGACAAGCAACAGGTTGGCGATGCGGGCATACTTTCTGTCCAAATCAAACCGTTGACCCGTCGTTACCTTCAATTGGATTGGGCATGCGACGAACTGTGTTCCCTGCTCGTCTAAATCGGCGTATACAACGAGGTCAATCCCTCTGTCCCGTATGGGCAGGGCAACCTCTAAGCCATCTTTGGTGAGTTGGGAAATAAGGGCAAACCGTCCGGCCAATTCCGTCAACTGCGTATCCTTCTTACGCCCAACTGCGGGGTTCGCCCGGGTCGCGGCTTCCTTCACGATACGCACACTATGTCCCTGCGCATACTGCTTGTGATGCGCGCCTTGTATTGCATTCGAAAAATCGTAACTTTTACGCATTTTCAGGCACCGCGTCTCTGTCTGTATTCTGCGATTTCATCGTTTTCCGCCTCACGAGCGCTGATAAGGCGGATAATATTTCCAACCTGCACATACACCGTCAATAATAGCCGTCCGCCGTCGGATTCGCCGATACTCACGCTCCGCTGCTCGTCATGGCTGTGCTCCTCATCGGAGATCATCAGTTCGTAAAGATCTCCGAAAACGCTGGCCGCCTCTTCGAAGGTGACCTGATGTTTACGCCGATTGTAAGCAGCCTTCTTCGGGTCCCATTCGAAGATTAGTTCCATGAGCCGATGCTACACCTCGCCCAGCAGCTCCGCCCGCGGGTCCTCCGGGTTCAGCTTCGCCAACTCCCTCAAAATCTCCTTCGACCGTTCATCCTGCACCCGAGGCACCTCGACCTTCACCTCTACAATCTCGTCGCCGCGCACTCCCTCGCGCGATGCGCTAGGAACGCCCTTCTCCCGCAGTCGCAGCTTCTGTCCAGTCTGCGTTCCAGGCGGAATCTTCAATTGAGTCCGTCCTCCGCCCTCGTGCGTATCAATCGTCGGCACCTCGATCTTCGCGCCCAGCGCCGCCTCCATCATCGTCACCGGCACCGTTACATGGATGTCGTCCGCAACCCGTGTAAACACCGGATGCGTCCCCACCTTCACAATCAGGTAAAGATCACCTGCCGCACCACCGTCCGTCCCTGCATTTCCTTTGCCTGCCAGCCGTATCCGCTGCCCGTCGCGCGTCCCTGGTTTGATGCGAAACTCCAGCGGCTCGTGTCTCGTCACCACACCCTCGCCATCACACGTTGCGCAGCCGCTCTGCACCTTGCCTGTACCACCGCAGCGCGGGCATTGGATATTGAACTTCATCCGCCCACCCATCTGCGTTACCTGGCCCGTGCCATGACACTCAGGGCACTCACTGCTTCCACCCGTCGTCGATCTTCCCTTGCATGTCGCACACGCCTCCTGCCGTTGAATCTCCAGCCGCGCCACACCGCCGCGTACTGCCGACCAGAAATCAACATTCACCTGGTACTCCAGATCGCTCCCTGCTCGCGGCCCGCGCGTCTTCTGCCCGCCGCTGAATATCCCGCCGAACAGATCCTTGAAGCTACCGGTAAATCTGCCGCCCGCATGCTCCTGTGTTCCGCCACGCCCGTGCCCGCCGCTGCTCTGAAAATCTGAAAAATCGAACCCGCTAAAGTCGAATGGAACCCCCTGCCCGCCTCGTCCGCTCTGCGCCCCGCCCGGATACCCTCCGCCCGGATATCCGCCACCTGCGAACCCGCCTCCGTATCCGCCCCGCGCCGCAGCCTCCGCAGCCGCCGGGTCGATGTTGTCTGAATAGAACCCCACTTGGTCGTAGATCTTCCGCTTCTTCGCGTCACTCAATACATCGTTGGCCTCGGAGATTTCCTTGAACTTCTCCTCAGCCTTCTTGTCGTTCGGGTTCACGTCTGGATGGTACTTGCGTGCCAGCTTGCGGAACGCCTTGCGGATTTCCTCCGCCGTCGCCCCCCGTTTCACTCCCAGCGTGCTGTAGTAATCCTTCGTCTGTGTCGCCATACTTGCACTCTATCGCTTCTAAAAAATCCTACCCCTGAATTACCGCCCGCGCTCAACAAAAAGCGCAGCCTAAGCCGCGCCTTTTGTTGAAACTTTGTTCCAAGCTCAGTCTCCGTCCTACCCAGCCCGTCAGTTCCACACCTTCCGCGCTTCGATCGCCTCTACAGAGATCGCCTGGTCCGGCTCCATCTGCTGCATCCGAGTCATAAACTCCTCGGCCTCTTCGCGCGTATCGAATAGTACCCGGTTATACAACTGTCCTGCTCGAACCTGGTCACACCGCCACATGGTCTCCGTCATCGCTTGATCCCCCCTCAGCATCCGATTGAGTTCCAGTTCCCCTTATGCACTCCCACTCGCTGCTTCAAACCTACCGCTTCTGTTCTTCTTCTCTTCTTCCCGCTGCTGCTTCACTTGTTAGAAACCTTCCGCAGTACTTCAGTTGCGCCGTTACGCATCGCAGCAGCCCCAGCTTCTTTGTTCCATCTAATGTCTCACGTCCAGTCCGCCTGCAACAGGTCGAACCGGAATATTCCTGTGGGGAACCAGCACGAATTACCCCTCGCATAAAAACGCAACTTGAAAATGCTCTTCAACTCCTCAGTTCCATACATGCTCAATCGGCATCGGCTCAATCTTGAAGATCAGGTCCGGAGAGATCCCTTCCAAGGCCCGCACAAATTCCCGCGCAGCCTGCTCGCTGCGAAAGAGGTTCTGTTCCTTGATGCTGCCGCCGATCCATTGCTCGCACTTCCAAACTGTCATCTCCGCCATACTGCCCCCCCCCCCCGCAACCATCGCCCTTCCTTCAGTCTTTCGCATTGCCTTCTGCCCGTAAATAGAACTGCGCCCCAACCGGTCCAGCCTTCTCGCCGAACTCAACCGGAGCGCCCCTTCTATTCGTTAGATGCGTCCTCGCTACGCATCGATCTATTGCGTTACCTGGCAGCGCGAAGTTGTCTTACTTATCGACATCTACATACTCCGCGTCTATAACCCCTTCGTCTTTTTTCTTCTCTTCCGGTGTACCCGCCGCCGCAGCAGCTCCCTCCGCCGGTGCCTCGGCCGCAGCCGCCTTGTACAGCGCCTCCGCCAACTTGTGGCTCGCCGTTGTCAGCTTCTCCTTCTCGGAGTTCATCTCCGCTGTATCAGGATCACCTTCCAGAGTCTTTTTTGCCTCTGCCAGTGCAGCCTCAACCTCGACCTTGTCCGCCGCCGTCACCTTCTCGCCGCCGTCCTTGATCATCTTCTCCACGTTGTACACCAGCGAGTCGAGTCCGTTGCGCGCTTCCACCTTCTCCCGCTGCTCCTTGTCCTCCGCCGCGTGCGCTTCCGCCTCCTTCGCCATCTGCTCGATCTCTTCCTTGCTTAGACCCGAAGAACTCGTAATCGTGATCTTCGCATCCTTGTTCGTGGCCTTATCCTTCGCCGTCACATTCAAGATCCCGTTGGCGTCAATGTCGAACGTCACCTCAATCTGCGGCACGCCCCGCGGAGCCATCGGAATTCCGCCCAGCTTAAACTTGCCCAGCGTACGGTTCTGTGCCGCCATCGGACGTTCACCCTGCATCACATGCACTTCCACCTCGGTCTGGCTGTCCGCCGCAGTCGAAAACGTCTCCGTCTTCTTCGTCGGAATCGTCGTGTTGCGCGCAATCATGCTCGTCGCCACGCCGCCCATCGTCTCAATCGACAACGTCAGCGGTGTCACATCCAGCAGCAGCAGGTCCTTCACATCGCCTGCCAACACACCCGCCTGCACCGCCGCGCCGATCGCGACCACTTCGTCCGGGTTCACGCCCTTGTGAGGCTCCTTGCCAAATAGCTTCTTCACCAACTCCTGGATCGCAGGCATCCTGGTCTGTCCGCCAACCAGAACCACCTCGTCGATCTTCGACGCATCCACGCCAGCATCCTTCAACGCCTGCTTGCATGGTCCAACCGACTTCTGCAGCAAATCATCGACCATCTGCTCCAGTTGTGGCCGCTTCAACGTGCGCACTAGATGTTTCGGCCCGCTTGCGTCTGCCGTAATAAACGGCAGGTTGATCTCGCTCTCCTGAGCCGTCGACAGCTCGATCTTCGCCTTCTCCGCCGCATCGCGCAGCCGCTGCAATGCCATCTCGTTACCCTTGGCATGCAGATCCAGCCCCGTGTCCGACTTGAACTCCCCAATCAGCCAGTCCACAATCCTCTGGTCCAGATTGTCGCCACCCAAATGCGTGTCGCCATTGGTCGACTTCACCTCGATCACGCCTTCGCCAACCTCCAGTATGGAGATATCAAAGGTGCCGCCTCCAAAATCGTAGACTGCAATCGTCTCGTCCTTCTTCTTGTCCAGCCCATAAGCCAGTGCAGCCGCGGTTGGCTCATTCACAATCCGCTTCACATCCAATCCGGCAATCTTCCCGGCATCTTTGGTCGCCTGCCGCTGCGCATCATTAAAATACGCCGGTACCGTAATCACCGCGTCCGTTACAGGCTGGCCAAGGTAATCCTCCGCAGCCTTCTTCAGCTTCTGCAAAATCATCGCCGATACTTCCGGGGCCGTATACTCCTTGCCCTGCGCCACCACGGCAACATTCTCGCCCTTCGCAACCACCTTGTACGGCACCATCTTCAGCTCATCGCCCACCTCATTCAAACGGCGTCCCATGAACCGCTTAATCGAATAAACCGTGTTCTCAGGATTCGTGATCGCCTGCCGCTTGGCCACTGAACCCACCAGCCGCTCGCCGCTCTTCGTAAATCCAACAATCGACGGCGTAGTCCGCCCACCCTCTTCATTGGGAATCACCTTCGGCTCGCCACCCTCCATTACCGCAACGCAGCTGTTCGTCGTTCCCAGATCAATTCCAATCGTCTTTCCCATTGTCCGCTCCCAATCCTTCGGCCTAAGCCTGTGTCTTCTGCTGCAACATCCATTAGTTCAGATGCTTCAAACCCAACCAACCCACTCAGTCTCACATATGAGTGACTTATTGTCAACTTATATGATGTACTTTATATCGGCAGGGATGCACAAAAAATCAACCCAACCATCCCCCATTCTTAGCTTTGTCCGTTCTGCAAGACCACCCACCCCACGATTCCCATTGCCCCCATACTTCTCCAGGCGTACCATCCCACCATGCGTTCAGGGCGTCGTTCCTTCTTTCTGCTCCCACTTGCCGCCCTGCTCGCCTGCGGCGCTAACCCCTCTGGCACCTCCAAAAATGCCCCTCCCACTCTCTCCGGCAACTGGGAGGCAGACTCGACCCAGCTCCTCGCCTACACAGGCACTCCAACTCTGATCCATTTTGCCGGACCACTCCAATTCTCTAACGGCTTGGTAACAGGCACAATCACTGCCACCATCTACGGACAGGTATATTCGAATGGTTCATCTACCCCTGGTTGCGCGCCAACCGGGCCACCTACCCCCGTTACCGGAACACTCGACACCAATAACAACTTCACACTGAATGTGCCGGTCGCTGGTGGCACTGCAACCCTGACAGCCAATCTACCTACCACTCCCAACACCACGGTCGGTGGCACCTTTCAGATCGTCGGAGGCAGTTGCGCTGCGGGCGTATCCACCATGTCCATCGCCCAATACGCTCCCGTCGTTGGTACCTTCACCGGCAACCTTGTAGTCATCAACGACCCGGTCATCGCAATTCATTTGACGGCGGTTCTCAATCAATCCACCACGCCCATCAATGGACAGTATCCCATCTCCGGAACTGTCACTGTAACGGGAACTTGCGATGCAACTTTTAACCTCAATGCAGACGACAGCTTTGTCGCAGGCAACTCGATGATTGCTGCAACAACTCCTCTGCCCGTAACCTTGGGCCCTATCCTGACTGGCACCACGGATCCCACTGCAGACAGAATTAATTTTGCGTGGTTTGTCGATGTCACCCAACCCCTCACCCCATGTGTCGGGCCCTACCAGGGAACCCTTACCCGCCAATAGACCGACCATGCACCACACCCCAATTCCCGTTGCCCCGCATTCCCGCGCGGCGTAACATCGACTCATGAACATTGGGCTTCGTTCCCTGCTCCTGCTTCCCCTCGCCGCCCTCCTTGCCTGCGGATCGTCCAACCCTGCCAGCACTGGGAGCAATGCCCCTCCCAGTGGAGATTATGTCCTCAGCGTCACCGTCGGGGCCAGCGGCGCAACTACCTTTTCAGGCGGACTCAATATCTCAGGATCGGCCGTTTCAGGGCTCTTCCAGTTCAGCAATTCCACCTCAGCCTGTAACGGGACATACATTCCATTCACCGGCACCATCGCCAGTAATAATCTCCTCACCCTTACCTCCAGCATATTTGCCGGAAACACAGCCACCATCACCATTCAGTTTCCGCTCACCCAGGGCACTACCTACACATCCAGCGCCAGCGGAACTGTCCAGATCGCCGCCGGTTCCAGCGGAACTAACTGCGCGCTTTCCGTCGCAACCATCGCCGCCCTCTACCTCGCGCCGTACAACGGTACATGGACCGGCACCATCTCCAACGGATCAGTCTCTGGCACAGCGACCCTCGTCGTCGCGGAACCCATCACCACTGGAACCACCTTCAACCTCAACGCATCCGCCCAGTTTCCCGCCACCGGAACCCTCTCCATCTCCAGTTCGTCCTGTACCTTTACACCCATCGCGCTCACGGGAACGGTCACTGGATATACTCTTCAACTCAATCAGACAGTCACCGGTTCGCAGAGCCCCATCGTCGTCTCCGCCTCAGAGACCACAAACCCTGTCACCTTCAATGTTCTTATTCCCAGTGGGTCAACAAGTACATGCGCTACTGGCACATATTCGGGCACCATTCACCAATAGCCCGAACTGCTATACGCGCACTTAGCCCGCAACCGATATCCCCATCGGCGGTGCCGTATCCCGCATTCGAGTCAGAAAATACGCCAGCAGCACCGTTGCGCCTATCGCGCCCACCACAGCCTCGGAACCTGCCAGTCCGCGCCCGCCCCACTTATCGCCACCCCATCCATCCACCAGCAGCATGTATTGCACCGGCAGGTTCCCCAGCGAGTTGATGATGCTGTACCGCCCACTCCCGCTCTTGCCTGAATGTCCCAGGAACTCCAGCACCACGGCCGTAAACATCGCAAAGCCGGTGCCCAGAGTGAATAAGTAAAGCGTAACGCCCACATAGTACGTCATGGGCCGTAGCGGCCCCAGCCACAGAACGCATAGCGTCGCGCAGTTCACCAGAGAAACCAACATATACATCACACTGGCGCGAACCCGTGTCGGTAGTATCGCTGCCATCGCGGAGCCACCCGCCATAAGTAGTCCACCTGCCAGGCCGTTCATCCAAGCCACATCGTTGCCATTCACCCCATACTGCTTCGCCACTCCAGTCAGCAGTCCTGCTGCCGCACCGCTCGACATCGGGAACACAATGCAGGCCACATAAGGAACCGCCTCCCAGCGCCCAAAGGTGGACTTGCATTCCAGCCAAACCCGATGCATCGTCCCCGATAAGCTTCCTTCTTCGATCACCTCTTGCCTCGGTGCCATCAGCGCAAAAAGCGTCGGCACACCAATCAACGCAGCCGCCGCAACTCCCAGCGTCTCCCGCCCTGCTCCGCTATAGCTCAGCTTCACCAGAACCCAGGCAGCCAGGGCGCCAAATCCCATGGAACCTGCTTGGTAGAAACTGCCTCCAACCCGTCGCGACCGTTCCAACCGCATTGCGCCCAGCATGCCGCCACAACTCGAAACCACAAGCTGCCCGCAACACGCGCTCAGCAACATCAGAGACATGGCGGCAGTCGAAGATAGATTAGACTGATGGAACGACGCCGCCATCGCCACTGCCGCCAATAGCCCGCCCACCATCAACCAGGTTCGCCGCCGTACAAAAAAATCCGTAATCGGACTCCATAGAAAATAGAGCCACGTCGGCAGTCCCAAAAGAAACATCATGTGCGACTGACGCCCGCTGCCAATCCCCTGCTCGCTCAATAGGTACGCCAACACACCGCCCTGTACTACCCCGTTGGCCACCACCGCCGACGGCGCAATCAGAAGCGAATATAGCCACGGACGGTCCTTCCCTATGCGGCCGCCCGGCACACCTGCCTCTGTGGCCTCTACGCCCACCGCCTCAATCTCATTCATCCACAAAATCTATCACGCCGCGCCCCCTGCGCTTTCGCCCTCTCCAAAATGCATCCACATCTCTTCCCCACTCCTCTATATCCTTAGAACTGTCGCATCCAACCAACTGCACGCAGGAGTCGCCCGCAGCACATGGCCGCCACCGCCACAGCTCCACTCGATCTATCTGCTGAATGCTGCGCCGGCGTTAATCCCTGGCTCATCGCTTCGGCAGTCATGCTCGCCACCTTTATGGAGGTGCTGGACACTGCCATCGCATCCGTCGCGCTGCCCTACATTGCAGGCTCACTCTCCGCCACCACCGACGAAGCTACCTGGGTGCTCACCAGCTACCTGGTCGCCAATGCCATCGTCCTGCCGGCCAGCAACTGGTTTTCTCTCAAATTCGGGCGCAAGCGCTTCCTCATGTCCTGCGTTGCGCTCTTCACTGTCGCCAGCTTTGCCTGCGGATCAGCCCCCACGCTCGCCTTCATCCTCGTCGCCCGCATCATTCAGGGAGCTGGCGGTGGAGCCCTCCAGCCCTTATCCCAGGCAATCATGCTCGAATCCTTCCCACCGCAAAAACGAGGCGCCGCTATGGCCCTCTACGGCTTTGGAGTCGTCGTCGCCCCTGTCCTTGGCCCTACCCTCGGAGGATGGCTCACGGATACCTATTCCTGGCGATATGCCTTCTACATCAACATCCCCGTAGGCATCTTCGCGCTCTTTATGATCAATCGTTTCGTCCACGACCCCAGCTATATTAAAAACGCCCGCGTCCCAGCTTTCGATAACCTTGGCTTCGGGGCCCTCGTCGTATGGACTGGACTTCTCCAGATCATCCTCGATAAAGGTCAGGAGGCCGATTGGTTCGGTGCCACTTGGATTCGCTGGGCCTTCTTCTTCCTGCTCACCAGTTTTGCTCTCTTCGTCTGGCATTCCTGGCGCAAGCACGAGCCCATGGTCGATCTCAAACTTCTAAAAAACCACAACTTCGCAGTAGGATGCCTGCTCATCTTCCTCTTCGGCATTGCCATCTACTCCACCATCGTCGTCCTCCCGCTCTTCTTTCAGGAGTTGCTCGGTTACACCGCATTCACCGCCGGCCTTGTCGTCGCGCCAAGAGGCATGGGAACCATTTGCGGCCTGCCTGTTATTGGATATCTATCCAATCGTGTCGATCCGCGGTACCTGCTCACTGTCGGTTTCATCACCTTTGGCTTTACGACCCTCTACTTTGGCAACGTCAACCTTGGCGTATCCCCCACCACCCTGCTCATCCCCATCTTCATTACTGGCATGGGACTCAGTTGCATCTTTGTCCCCATCTCCATGTCTGCCGTCGGCACCCTCAGCAACCAGCAAATGGGCAACGCAAGTGGTCTCTACAACCTCATGCGCAATATCGGCGGATCCATCGGTATCTCACTCGCCCAAACCCTGCTTACGCGCCACACTGCGGTCCACCAGAACGAGATCATCAACTCTGTCCCCATCACCGGTCGTGCCTTTCAGAACTCACTCGCCGGAGCGCGCCATGCCCTCAACAACTCCTTCGGACACGCCAACTCCCTCTACCCAGCTCAGTCACTCCTCTATGGTCAACTCCATCGCCAGGCAGCACTCTGGGCCTTTGTCGATGTCTTCCGCTCGCTCTCCCTGCTCAGCTTTTTCTGCGTCGCCGTCGCCTGGCTCTTCAAAAAAGTTAAGCCCGGTCATCCTCCCCCCGCCGCACACTAGGTGTATATTTGCCCTGAGTACTCAGGGCCCATATGAGATACATCTCGCTCCGTCTCCTCGTCATCGTGGTAATAGCGTCATTGCTCTCGGGATGTGGCTCAGTAACACCTCGCATTACATCCTCGGCACCATCCGACCTCACGGGGGACTGGGCCTTCGGCATCACGGCTCTGTCAGGCCCCGGTCCCTTAGCAATCACGGAACTCAACGGCGCGCTCTCCGGAGGCGGCCAGAACATTACTGGCGTATTCCAGGCCACAGAAGGTTCCGGATGCGTCTCTCCGACATTCGACATCGCTTTCACCGGAAGCCAGGACACTGCTGGTGATCTCACACTCACGTCAACCAATCTGCCCGGCAACGTCGCTACAATCACGATAAAGGGAACAGAGTTCGCCGCCGGCAATACCTTCCTCTTCGGCAGCTTCGTCATCACCGGCAGCGGCCCATGCGCCGAAGCCAGCAATGCGCTCCTCGGCGGCGAAGTCCTCAACATCACCGGAACCTATACTGGCTCCCTAACCGCCGGATTGGGCGGTGCAGCCACGCCATTCAATGTCAACCTCGCGGAGGAGGGGGCCAACTCCGACGGGCAGTTTCCGGTTACAGGAACGGTCACGGTCACTGGCCCAAGCTGCACTAATGCGTTCTCTCTCAGCGGCCTAGTCTCCGGCCCCAATTTGAACGCAAACCTGACACTCATCTCTGGGCCACAAGGTGGGGGGACACTTTCCAGCAGTTTCGTCGTCCAGCATAGCTCCCCAACCTTCGCGGTCTGGATCAATGGCTCGGGATGCAATGCAAACGGCTATACCGGCTCCCTCACTCGGCAATGAATGCGCTCATTCGCTCAAGGGCGCGCCTGTTCGTTTCGATAATTTCCAAATAAACCTCCGCACGCCGCCCCAAATCCCCGCCTCACTCGCGTAATATCTCTTCCATTACGGGCCGCAAATTTACCACACGAAAGGATCAACCTATGTCCAACCCCTTCGTCCATCTGGAACTCAGCACCCCCGACGCTGCAAAAGCCAAAGCCTTCTACTCCGACCTCTTCGGTTGGACCTTCAAAGATGAAGACATGGGCCCCGCCGGAACCTACAGTGTCTTCCATCCCTCCTCCGGCCCCGGCGGAGGCCTCTACTCCATGCCCGGTATGCCAACCTTCTGGCTCGCCTACGTCGGCGTTGATGACATCAACGCATCCACCGAAAAAGCCAAATCCCTGGGCGCAACCATACACAAAGGCCCCATGGAGATCCCCAACATCGGCTGGATGACCATCCTCGTCGATCCCACTGGTGCCACCATCGCCCTCTTCCAACCCAAATCCGCTTGACCCCATCCCTACCCAAGTCATCGTGTTTGGGTGCCGGGTGCCCCGTCCTAGCTTGCTAGGGCGGGTTTTGGGTGCCCCATTCATGCCGCGTCCTTTGCGGCATGGGTGGGTTTCCGCGCTAAACTACCCCTCAGGCTCACCTCATGACCCGCTGTCTCGCCCTCATCCTCGCAATCCTCGTTCTCGCCGCTCCATTATCTGCCCAGCAGGGAGACTCCACTCTCACCCAGACGGAGATCGATCAGGTCCGCGAAGCACGCTACTATCCCACAGACTGCGTACTCCTCTTCGTAAAATTTCTCGACCTCCGCACCCAGGAGCTGCACGACCTCTACGCACATCCACGTCGCCCAGGCCGCGAGCAGGACACCCACGACCTCCTCCAGCAGTTCGCCTCCATCACCGACGAGCTATCCGACAACCTCGACGTATACGGCCCCCGCCACGTCGATCTACGCAAAATCCTGCCCAAAATCCTCTCCTCCATCGACCGTTGGACTACCGCCCTCAACGCACTCCCCGACAACGACGCCTATACCCTCACACGTAAGCTCGCCATTGAGTCCCTGCGCGACCTCCGCGAATCCACCACCCAACTCGCCGCCGATCAGGACGCCTGGTTCAAAGCCCATCCCCCCAACAAAAAAGACGACAATATCAACGGCCCCATCGACATCCCCCGCTAGCCACCACCAAGCTGCGCCAGAAATCTGTCTTTGCTTTTACGCGAAGCGTCGAGAACCGCACGAAGTGCCGTCGAGAACCGCACGAAATCCTACCACGCGTGATAGAACCCATCCCGCTCCATCACTCGCACCTCCACCCCAAACAGCTCGCTCAATACGGGTGCGGTCAGCAGCTTATCCTTCGCACCATCTGCCACAATCCGCCCCTCCCGCATCAGAATCACCCGTCCAATCTCCGGTAATATGTCCGCAATGTGGTGCGTGATCAGCAGCATCCCAGTCCCCTGCTGGGCCAGCCGCCGCAGCATCCCTCGCAGTCCCTGCTGGGCCGCCATGTCCAGCGCATTCGACGGCTCGTCCAGCAGCAACATCTGGTTCTGGTTCTCACTCGACCCCATAAAACCATCCGCCAAACTTGCCCCAGACCCCACCAGCGCACGCCCAATCATCACCCGCCGCCGCTCACCCGCGGACATCTCACCCACCAGCTTATCCGCAATCCCCTCCGCCCCCACCAGCTCCAGAACCTCCACAGCCCGTGCCCGCATCTTTGCCGTCACCAACAAATTCGGCCACAGCGTCGAGCTGGAAAAGAACCCCGTCAGCACCGCATCCCGTCCCGACGTCCGCAACATCGGTCTGCCCGGCAGCTCGTCCGATACCACCCCCAGCATCCGCTTCAACTCCGTAAGATCCCATCGCTCCCGTCCGAACAGGCTCACCCGAGTCCCCTCCTGCGCAAGTGGATAGCACTCACATGTCATTGTCTTGATCAAGGTCGACTTGCCGCACCCATTCGGCCCCAGAATCGCAATCTGCTCGCCCGCCTCCACCCGCAGGTTGATCCCATGCAGCACCGTCTGCCCGCCACGCGCAACATGCACATTCACCAGTTCTAAAAACGGTCGCATAGCCTCCAGAATAATCGCTCCCGCCTTATCCTCATCTTCCCGCCGCACTATAATCAACCCTGCCGCCCTCAACAGGCGCGAATAATATCTGTTTTGCTTAACGGCACGTCTACAGAGCCTGTCCTGAGCGAAGTCGAATGAATGGTGTAACAACACAGCTTGTCTTGCTTAAGGGCACGGCTTCAGCCGTGCCGAAATACTCATTTGCAATGCGGCTTTAGCCGCTGAGGTCAGCTGTTCAGTCCAGTCACGATTCCTTCCCGCAGCCTGTGAAGCCTAAGGAACGCCCACCGATGCCTGACCAAAATAAATCTCTCGCACGCATCGCGTCCGCACTTCTTCTCGTTCTCGCTCTCCTCTGGTGCCTATACTGGTTCATCTCTGCGTGGCACTACTGGGAGGATGACGCCTACATCCATCTCGAGTTCGCACGCAGCCTCGCCACCGGCCTTGGCTTCGCATTCAATGGCCGAGTCGTAGCAGGAGACACCGCGCCCCTCTGGGTCTTGTTACTCGCCGCCATGCATACCCTCATCCCGGATTGGCTGCTCGCCGGCAAACTCCTCGCCTTACTCGGCGCTGCCCTCGGAATCACCGGGGCTTATGCCTTCGCCCGACGACTCACCGCATCTTTCCTTCCCCAGAGCACCATCGCCGCAGCCCTCCCTGCCGCACTCGTCCTGCTCCTCGTAGTAAATCCCTACTTCTGCTATTGGGTCTTCTCTGGAATGGAATCTGTCGCTGCCTCCGGCCTCGCCTTCTTTGCCGTCCTCGCCGCCACACAGAATCGCCCCACTACCCCTACCTTTCTCACCGCGTCGCTTCTTGCCGGCATTGCTCCCCTCCTCCGACCTGAAATGCTCTTCCTGTCCGCACTCCTGATTCTTCCTCTCCTTGGCCAGGCTCGCCGTCTTCCCGGCAATACAACATCTCCCGCCAAACTGACAGCGCTTCTTGTCAGCCTGATTCTGCTTGCCGCCCCGCTCACGCTCTGGTCGCTCTATTCATTGCACGCCTTCGGGCGCATCCTTCCTAATACGAACGCTGCCAAGCGAGCAGCTCCCACCGAATCCGTCGTCCACCATCTCCTCTCCATCTATGCAGCCGGATTCCCTCTCATCCTATGCGGCCTGGCCGCTGCAATACTCTACCTGCTCCTGCGTCCTTCCGCCGTCCGCCGCTCTCTGCAGAACGCGATAGCCTCAGCCTTCGCGCATCCCCCAGAACCCACTTCCGCCCAAACCACCCCAAACCTTCCCCTCGCTGCATGGATCTTCCTTCTCTGGCCACTCATTGCAACCCTCTTCTATATCGCAAACCACACCTACGTCCAGACGCGCTACATCCTCCTTACCGGGCCCGCCCTCACCGTCATCATTTTGCTCTTCGCGCTTGCAACATCGCCGAAACTGGGACGCATGCTCTATCTCGCCGCACTAGCCGCCGCACTCGTAGTCAGCCTGGTCGATGCCCGTCCCTTTCTCTGCAACAGAGTCTTCAACTGCCAGATCACCCAGAACCTCGCCCTCTATATCCGCAACCACGTTCCACCGCAGGCACCCGTCGCATCCTACTCCATCGGTCAGATCGCATTCGTCTCCCAACATCCCATCCTCGACATCAGCGGAATCACTCGCCCAGCCGCCGTCCCGTTTCTTACCGTTCCTCCCCAGGCCATGATTCAGTGGGCACGCACCCAGGGTGCGCAATTCTACATGGCCGGCCTACAGCCTGTGCCCGGAGCAGTCATCGTATACAGCGCCAACGACAGGTTCGCCGCATGGACCTTCCACCCAGCGCTCTATTCCACCACCACCCCAATCAATCTCTGGAAGCTCCCCGCCGACCCCACGCCCAACCGCTGAAAGATCCCTATCGTTATTACTCGTCATTCTGGCATGAGCAAAGTAGAAGGTCAGAATCACCTTCGTTGTCCTTGCCTGTTCTTTATTTGTCATTCCGCAGAGCAGCCGTCGTTGAGAGTGTCATTCTGAGCGCAGCGAAGAATCCCCGCATTTCGCCTTGCTTGCTCATGCTGTCATCACACAGCATCCTCACACAGAAAAACCCGGTACTCTACCGGGTCTTCGCCTGCTGTCCGTCGATCTAAATTAAGGGTTACCTACGTCGTAATATCCACGCCACGCCAGAATGCCACATGATGCTTCAAACTGCGCCCCGCAGGCTTCGGATCGGGGTAGTACCATGCTGCATCCGGGTTCTCCTGCCCATCCACCACCAGCGTGTAGTACCGCGCCTGCCCCCAGGTGTTACTCGATGTCGTCGAGCTAGCACGAAAATACTCTCGGTTCATCGATTCGTCTGGAAAGTAAATAACTCCCTCTACCGTCTCAACCTTTTCGCTTTCGGCCAGGGTCTGACCATTCCACACTGCCTTAGCCATAGACTAATCCCGCATTCTTTTCAATAGGTTACAGCGCCAGCAGAGACTACCCGCCGCCGCCCTGAGCCCTTGGCTCAAATACTTACCTCCGCCTTTGTAACAGAATGGACAACAAAACGGAAGCCCATCCGTTTCGTCTGTCGTATATTCTCATGTCTTTAACAGGATCATAAGGGATCCTGCACAAGTCCTTGCTCCCGCCGTAAGTGCAGCTAAATCGTCGACGCTTTAGCCCCGAGGGACAGTCCTCCCCCCTTGTGCACATCTTTCCTAACTGGCAACACTAGATGGGCCAAACCGCTTCAGAAACATCTCATGCAGCGCCTTTGCCCCCGGATACTTGTCGATCATCGCCGCCGTGTGCCTCATGAATGGACTGCCGGACTCCTTCTCCGTCTCCGCGTGAAAGTGATGGAACTTGGCATACAGCAGAATGCCTTCGCCCGTGCAGTCCAGGTACAAATCCGGATCGACCGCACCATGCATCACAAACGATGCTGCCATCTCCCAGTAGCTGAGCGCCTGGCGCCAGTACACATTCTCTTGCGCCATCACGTCGCGAGAAACCGCCCTCAATTCTTCCAGCGTCTTGGGATTGAACTCAAACACCATAAAATGGCGAGCCTTACGCAGCGTCTCCTCGCGCCGAAGTTCGTAAAGCCGCATCACCACCTCTGCATCACTCGTCGTCGCCATGCGATCTCTCCTCGTCTGAATTACTGCTTAAGCCACGCTCTCTACCACCGCCCGCGTCTTCTCCGGATCGGGCATCTCCAGCACCGGAACCGTACTCGCAGCCGGGGGCCCAATCTTCTTCATATAACTGCACTCCGGCGTCGTTGGCTCCGCCGCCGTTGCACCCTTCTTCGCGCGTCGCTTCGGCAGCTCCGTCCGGTTGTTCGGACACACTACGAATGTCCCTTTCGCGTTCGCCAACTCCAGCACATAGGCGCTATCGCACTTCGGACATACCTGGTTCACCATCTTCTGGTTGCTCGAAAAATCGCACTTCGGATAATTCACGCATCCATAGAACGTATCGCCGCGCTTCGTCTTCCTCACCGCAACGTCTCCGCCGCACTTCGGACAAGGAACCTCCAGCAGCTCTTGCTTCACGTATTTGCACTTCGGATAGCCGCTACATGCAATAAACTCGCCATACTGCCCGTCCCGCTGCAATAGGTGCTTGCCGCATTTCGGACACGCCTCCTCCAGAACCACTGGAGGTTTCTGCTGCACCTTCTGGGTCAGCTTGCGGATCGTCTTGCACGGCGGGTCCTCTGAATAGCCCGGGCAACTCATGAAGGGCCCCCACGGCCCATTCCGCAATACCATCACTCGCCCGCAGTTGTCGCAGAACTCCTCCTCCGGCACCTCATCCGCTCCCGGTGCACTCAGATCAGGCTTCGCCGCAAAGTTCTCCTTCGTAAAGTCGCAGCTCACCTGCTCCACAGTTACCTTCTTGCCCGCAGCCTGAGCTAACTCGATCGCCGCCACCATCTCCTTCGAGTCTGCAACTTCCTGCGTGAACTCGGTCACATCCCCATTCGCCGCCTTCACCGTCATGGGGAACTTCAGCGACTTCACAATCTTCTTCGTTACTGCCTTCGAATCTTTCTTCCATGGCCCCGCCGCCACCGTCACCGGCTTCAGCTTGCTGAAATTCGAGCACGAATAAAAACTCCCAAACTTGCCCCACTTCAAATACAAAGGGCTACCGCACTTCTCGCAAACCTCTTGGGTCGCGTGCTCCATGCGCTTGATGTCTTCCATGTTCTTGCCCGCTACCACCAGTTCTTCCTCAAAGTGGTCGTAAAAGGCGCTTAGTAGATCGGTCCACTTTTCCTGTCCGTCTTCCACCGCATCCAGTTCGCTCTCCAGCTTCGCCGTGTATAGAAGATCGAAGATGTACGGAAAATTCTTGACCAACAGACCCGTCACCACCGTGCCAATCTCCGTCGGCACAAACTTCGATTGGATCTTCTTCACATAATCGCGGTCCTGAATCGTATTGATGATCGATGCATAGGTCGATGGCCTTCCTATTCCCCGCTCCTCCAGCATCTTCACCAGGCTCGCCTCGTTGAAACGTGGCGGCGGCTGGGTAAACTTCTGCTCGCTCGTTACCGCAATCTTCTCCAACGACTGCGCCTCATGCAATTCGGGCAGAATCGTGTCCTCCGATCCGCTCTCCCATATCTTTTGGAACCCGTCGAACTTTAACACGCTACCGTTCACCCGGAAGTCATACCGCTGCTTCGCCTGAGCCGCAATATCCACCGTCGTCTGGTCGAAGACCGCTGCCGTCATCTGGCTCGATACAAACTTTTGCCAGATCAGCTTGTACAGCTTGTACTGTTCCTCGCTCAAGCTAGCGCGAATCGATTCCGGAGTAAAATCCACCCGTGTCGGTCGAATCGCTTCATGGGCGTCCTGCGCCTGCGCCTGTCTCTTGCCCGCAAACTCATTCGCCTTCTCCGGCAGATACTGCTTGCCCAGCTTCGCGATAAAATCCCGCGCCTCCAAAATGGCATCCGGCGATATACGCGTCGAGTCGGTCCTCATATAGGTAATCAGTCCGACCGTCCCCTCCTTGCCGATCTCCACGCCCTCATACAACCGTTGTGCCACGCCCATCGTCCGTCGAACATTGAAGCCCAGCCTGCTCGATGCATCCTGCTGCAGCTTGCTCGTAATATACGGAGCCGTCGGATTCGCCC
>Ga0316219_1001486_pt1 | contig 24610 bp, 21 predicted proteins | sample TBH18003PmetaG_FD_203635 | JGI IMG/M metagenome (GOLD analysis project Ga0316219, IMG submission 203635) | Freshwater microbial communities from Trout Bog Lake, Wisconsin, USA - TBH18003P | ecosystem: Environmental > Aquatic > Freshwater > Lake > Hypolimnion/Profundal zone | place: USA... | reverse complement strand
CACACCGGAAGTACGCGAATATCGCGCGACCTGGTGGGATAACGGCAGTGCGCATGGCGACTTTTGTCCGGTGCAAAGAATCACTGTCGGGCCTTAACGCAGCCTGGCAACTGATGTTACGCAGTCATTGCCGGTCTTCTGCGTAAGATCAGTTGTCAACACGCGGCAATCCGCTGAACTCTCCGTTGAACTCTCCGCTGGTGTGGCAACAGCCGGCGAACAGGCTCCAAGCTACATTCAATCCTTAAAAGTTATTCCTCTCACTGACTGCGCTGTTTCCGGCGGTGCGTCGATATTTTATTTAGCAGACGGTAGATAAAGCGGACTTTTCTCATGGAACTTTTTCACCAGCAACTCAAATTCGTTGAACGGGACGGGTTTGCTGAATAAATATCCCTGATAATTGGGACAACCTGCATTTTCAAGATACCGGCGCTGCGTTTCCGTTTCCACCCCTTCCGCAATCACTTCAAGATTCAAACTGCGCGCCATTGAGATTATCGTGTCCACTATGGCTCTGTCGCTATGATTAATCGCCAGTTCCCGTACAAATGACTGATCAATTTTGAGTTGGTGCAAAGGCAAGCGTTTCAGATATTGCAAGGATGAATAGCCTGTTCCGAAATCATCCAGAGAGAAGCGCACACCGAATTTGCTTATTGCCTGCATCTTTGCAATAACGTCCACCACATCCTGAAGCAGCAGGCTCTCGGTCAGTTCCAGTTTAAGATGTGTGGCATTAATGGCATAAAATTGCAGGGTTGCTTGTACTTTAGCAACGAAATCCGCCTGGCGAAATTGCTTTGCACTGACGTTGACTGACAGCAGAAGATCCCGTGTAAGCGCATTCTGTTGCCATTTCTTTAGCTGCAAGCAGGCCGCTTCGAGCACCCACTGGCCAATACTGATAATCAACCCGGTATCTTCTGCAATTGGAATAAAATCTGAGGGAGACACCATTCCCCGCTCCGGATGTATCCAGCGTATCAAGGCTTCCGCCCCTATCGGATGCTGCAAATAATCCATCTGAATTTGATAATAGAGCTCGAACTGCCCTAACTCTAACGCCTTTCTTAACTCGACTTCCAAGGCAGAGCGGGCGTCGATTGCTTCTTGCATTTTCGGATCAAAAAATCTCAGTGCATTACGGCCTGCATCCTTTGCGTGGGACATGGCAATGTCGGCTTGCCTGAAAATATCATCCGGTTCAAACTGATGTCCCTTGAAAAGAGTGATGCCAATACTGGTAGTGCAATACAGCTCTCTTTGGCCGATTAAATAGGGCTGTTGCAGCGCCGCCAATATTTTCCTGCCGATTGATTCAGCCTCCGTGGCGGCCTCCAGTAAATCTTTATTCAGTTCTTCCAGCAAAATGACAAACTCATCACCGCCAAAACGGGCCGCCGTATCGCCTTCGCGGACACAGGATTTAAGTCTGCCTGCCACGGCTTGCAGCAGCAAGTCGCCTATGCCATGACCGAGGCTATCGTTAATTTTTTTGAAATTATCCAGACCAATGAAGAGCAGTGCACCGGGTTTTCCGCTGCGCTCGCCGGCAGCCAGGGACCGGGATAAGCGGTCTTGAAGCAAGCGCCGGTTAGGCAACTGCGTCAATGAATCAAAAAAGGCCAGATTCCTGATCTCATTTTCAGCCGCCTTACTGAGGGTAACATCCTGCAAGGTCGCAACGTAGTTGGAAATGATGCCATCTGAGCCCTGCACTGCGGTGATCGTGAGATATTCCGGATATATTTCACCATTCTTGCGCCTGTTCCAGATTTCACCGTTCCATGAACCTGAACTGTTGATCATCTTCCACATTGCCGAATAAAAGGAGGCATCGTGGCGCCCTGAACGAAAAATACCTGGCGTTTTGCCGAGTACTTCTTCAGAACTGTATCCGCTAATATCCGTAAAGGCCTTGTTCACCTTGAGAATCAATCTATCGGCATCGGTGACCAGAATTCCTTCCTGAGTATGAAAAGCCGTGGCCGCGATACGCAAGTCTGTCTCGATTTTATTTTTTTCGGTAATGTCCTGTATGGTTCCCAGCATGGTGACAGGATGCCCCTGGTCATCAAATTCCAGCTTGGCTAAACCATGCACCCGGCGCACGGCAAGGTCGCTTTGGCGGATGATGTTGTATTCATTATCAAAACGTATACCCTGCCCCAGAATTTCGTTCCTTAAATAGTCGGACATTCTTAGCCGGTCATCGGCATGGAGCAGCGCCTCCCATCCCGCTACGGAGTGTGGATAGCTTGCATCAATGCCGAAAATCTGGTCAAGCATTTCAGAACTTTGCCACAGGCCGGATTGAATATCCAGACAAAAGCTACCCAGGCCGGCAATCTTTTGTGTCTCGTTGAGCACCCGCCTGCTTTCAAGAAGCAAGGCTATATTCTGTTTTTGCGCTGTGATATCTTCAACCTGTGCGATGAAATTGGCGGGCACACCGAACTGATTTCTTTCTAAGGAGGAGGTAATTGACACCCAAATGACACTGCCATCTTTGCGGACATAGCGTTTTTCCTTACGATAAGTTTCTATTTCCCCTTCAATGAGCAATTGCCTTTCAGACCGGGCAAGTGATTTGTCCTCCGGATGAATTATGTCCAGATAAGTCAGCTTTTCCAGCTCCTCCCTGCTGTAGCCCAGCATGTTACAGAAGGCCTGATTAACCAGTAAAAAATATCCGCTCAGTGAAATGGAAACGATGCCGATCGGGGCACTTTCCAGGATGCTGCGATAGCGCGCTTCGCTTGTAAGCAAAGACAATTCAGTCTGTTTACGTGCTGAGATATCCTCATAAACGCCCAGAATACCAATGACTTGTTTATCGACATCTCGAAGCGGTAATTTGGACGTGCGTAACCAGATATTGTTTCCGGCGGGCGTGGTCTGGCACTCTTCATAGGCAAGTTTGGCTATGCCCAGATCCATGACGTCCCGGTCATCTGCACGATATAATTCCGCCTCTGCACGCCAGGCTAATTGAGAATCAGTTTTGCCGGTTATTTCATCGGGTGTTTGCAGTCCCGCATCGGCAGCGAATAAGGCATTGCAACCCAGATAGTTTGATTCACGGTCTTTCCAGAAAATACGCAGCGGGACAGTATTAATGATCGTATTGAGCAGCTTGTTGGCACTAAGCAGTTCCTGCTCCATACGCTTGCGAGCGGTAATGTCCTGCAACTCCCAGAGCACGCAGTGCTGATCCTGTATGTACACAGATTTTGCCTGGAGTAAATACAGCTTTTCTACGCCCCTGGTGAGGAGATGTGCCTCGAAATCAACAACGATTCCGTTTTGATGAAGTTGGCTTAGGCACTTTTCACGCTCGCTCTGATTTGCCCAAAGCCCCAGCTCAAATGCGGCCTTGCCTGCCGCAGCCTCGCGAGTAATGCCAGTCGCGTTTATCCATGCGTCATTGACATCAATTATTCTGCCGTAGTCAAAATCACTAATCGACATGCCGTTACTGACGGCATTGAAAATATACGTATAATCCAGATCAATTTTTTCCGGCATGGCAGCGGCTCGATTCTGTGAATTGATTACTGCCTGAGCAGCATTATTTTAACAACTGTATCGAATCTTTAAGTTTTGTGTCATGTCAGTCTCACTGAGGCCGTATAGCACGTCAAGGAAATGCATCTGAAAACTTCCCGGCCCGACGGCCCGCTCTGCGGCCAATTCACCGGCAATGCCCATCACGGCCATGGCATGGGCCGCAGCACTCAAAGGGGATTCATTTACTGCCAGGAAGGCACCGGTGAGTGCGCTGGCAGTGCATCCCATACCGGTCACTTTGGTCATCAGGGGGTGACCGTTGGCAATTCTTATGAGCTGATTACCCTCGACGATCAAGTCTATACTACCACTGACTGAAACGACGCAACCGGCAGCATGGGACAGGGCGATTGCGTCATTACGCACTTCATCAGGCGTATGCAGACTATCCACTCCTTTTGTAGCCGCTCCCGAGCTGATGAGCGCTCTTATCTCAGACGCATTTCCGCGTATCACGGCCGGACGAAGTTCATGTATCAACTTTTGTGCCGTATCGGTTCTGAATTGTGTCGCACCACAGCCCACAGGATCTAAAACAACGGGAATCCGGCGACGATGCGCTTCTTTTCCGGCTTTGAGCATCGCCTCTATCCAGGGCGTGCTTAAGGTTCCTATGTTGAGAACCAGTGCTTGCGCCAGGCCGGTTATTTCGACGACTTCTTCAGCGGCGTGTGCCATAACGGGTGAGGCGCCGATCGCAAGGAGTGCGTTGGCGGTCGTGTTCATCACCACATAATTGGTTATGTTGTGAATCAGAGGAGAACTTTTGCGAATCTTTAGGATATCCTGCCAAAGCATTAATGACTCCCTCTCAAAAACTCTTGTAATATCAGCACTGCATGGCGCATTATATCTTAACTAAGGAAATCCTGAGGTAATGCTGAGAATAACAGGCTGTCAGGTTTTCGCCGCCTGACAGCCTGCCGTAAGTCAGTCGCTGCCTTTTAGCTGAATCAGCGTGGATTTATCCTTCAGTGGCAGCAATTTACCCATGCGGGCTCGTTTTCCAAAATGCGTCTGCAAGTCGGCTTCCGACAGTTTAAGCAAGTGTTCACGACCTGCCCCGTTTTGCGCGATCACCGTCAGCTTTGACTTAACGGCGACCAGAATCGAGATGAGTTCATCGCCCTCTTCCAACCCCATCACTATCACGCCCCGGCCTCCGGAGGAAAGCCGTTTCATCTCTGCCAGCGGAAAGGCCAGCAGGCGGCCTGCACGACTGGCTGAAATTACCCAGGCATTTTCAGCCGGGTCAAACAACACGGGGGCGAGAACAGACGCGGCATTTTCAATGGTGATGAATTGCTTGCCGGTCTTGTTGCGCGCCAGCATATCACCCAAGTGACAGACAAAACCATAACTGGCGGCAGTTGCCAACAATACGGACTGCTCAGCCGCACCGCACAGCACATGTACGATTTTCGCGCCGGAGGGCAACTCGATCAGGCTGGTCAGCGGCACCCCCTCACCCCGACCGCCGGGCAACTGTGACACAGGCATACTGCAAACCCGGCCGCAACTTGAAATCGCGATGCACTGATCGGTGCTGCGGCATTCAAATGAGGAGCGCAGGCTGTCGCCTTCCTTGAAGGCGATACCGGACAAATCCAAACCATGCCCCTGACGGGTACGCCCCCAATATTTTTGAGAAATAATCACCGTCACCGGTTCGTCTACCACCGTTGCGGTCAGCACCACGCGCTCCGCCTGCTCAATCAAGGTGCGCCTGTCATCGCCAAAAGCTTTGATATCCTCCTCTATCTCTTTGGCAATACGGCGGCGCAGCAGGGATTCGGAGCCCAGCAGCTTATTTAGCTCAGCGGCTTCGTCACGCAAGCCCTTCAGTTCACGCTCAATCTTGATGCTTTCCAGGCGCGCCAGCTGACGCAGACGGATTTCCAGAATATCCTCGGCCTGACGTTCGGACAATTCAAAACGCGCAATCAATGCCGCTTTCGGGTCATCGGATTCGCGTATCAGCGCGATGACCTCATCCAGATTGAGGAACACGATCATGCGGCCTTCCAGCACATGAATGCGGTCATTGATCTGCGTCAGACGATAATTGCTGCGGCGACGTACCGTGGATAATCTGAACTGTCCCCATTCGCGGATGATATCGGTAATGGCTTTTTGTTTTGGCCTGCCGTCTATGCCTATCATCACCATATTGATGGACAGGCCGCACTCCAGACTGGTGTGCGCGAGCAGAATGGTCATCAATTCCTCAACCGACTGGCGACCCGATTTGGGTTCAAACACCAGACGCACCGCCTGATCCTTGTCGGACTCGTCCGCCACCTTGTCCAGCACGGATAAAATCAACTGCTTGTTGTGCAGTTGCTCCGGCGTCAGGGTTTTCTTGTTAAACCTGAATTTCGGATTAGTCAGCTCCTCGATTTCTTCCATGATTTTTTTCGAAGAGACGCCGTGCGGCAATTCATACACGGCCACCCGCCATTGACTGCGCGCCAGTTCCTCAACGGTCCAGCGTGCCCGCATCTTCAGGGAGCCGCGACCCGCCCGGTAACATTCACGTATATCGGCGGGGGAGGATATGATCTGCGCGCCGCCCGGCAAATCGGGTCCGGTAATCAAGGCCAGCAGTGCTTCATCAGTACAGTCCGGATTGCGCACGCACAGCGCGGCGGCACTGCCGACTTCAATCAGATTGTGTGAAGGAATTTCCGTGGCCATGCCGACCGCAATCCCGGAGGCGCCATTGAGCAGCACCATAGGCAGACGCGCCGGCAACATGGCAGGTTCCTGGAAATGCCCGTCGTAATTCGGAATCATGTCGACAGTGCCCATGTCCAGTTCGGACAGCAACACGGCGGAAATCGGCGTCAAGCGCGCTTCCGTGTAGCGCATCGCGGCGGAATTATCGCCATCCCGGGAACCGAAGTTTCCCTGCCCGTCGACCAGCGGATAACGCAGGGAAAAGTTTTGTGCGAGACGTACCATCGCATCATAGGCGGAGGTATCGCCATGCGGGTGAAATTTACCCAGCACTTCACCGACCACGCGCGCGGATTTGACGAATGTGCTGTTATGGGTCAGTCCCATTTCCCGCATGGCATACAGGATGCGGCGCTGAACCGGTTTCTGCCCGTCGCAGACATCGGGCAGTGCGCGCCCCTTGACTACCGAGACGGCATATTCCAGATAGGCGCGCTCGGCATACTGGGCAAGCGGCACCGTGTCGCCTTCCGGCATAGCCGGCAGGGGCAGAAACTGACGGACGGCTTTGCCCGTTCGCCCGGTAACTTCTCCGGCAACTTCCACGGGCTTCAGTTCAGCGGATTGGTCCGCGTCAAATAACTCATCCTGAACGTGAGTAGAAAATTCGCGCAAGCGTTCGTTTGCTTCCTCACCCGGTGATTTAAAATTGCTTTCCTCGTTCGTCCCTTCTCCCGTTTGCGGGAGAGCATCAGAAAGAGGGGCTTTCACCGGGGGAGGATTGAGGTGAGGGGAACGGGTATGGCCAGTTTCCTCATCTGATTTATCATCAATTCGATTTCCGTTAGACATCGGCTGTTACCTCGTTACCGTGAAACTCCAGCCATTCGCGCCGTGAGCCGGATTCTTTTTTGGCCATTAACATATTCATGGTACTTTCCGCCGCCATAAACGATGCCGCATCGAGTGCGACACAGAGTGCGCGCCGGGTGTCCGGACACATGGTGGTCTCCCACAACTGCAACGGGTTCATTTCGCCTAAGCCTTTGAATCGTGAAATACTCCATGAGCCATCGCGCACTTTTTCCTTGCGCAGGCGATCTTCGATCGAGCTCAGTTCATCGGCATTGAGCGCGTACATTTTACGCAGCGGCTTTTTACCCTGTGCCGGCACATCAATGCGGAACAGCGGCGGCTGCGCCAGATAAATATGTCCTGCCGTAATCAGTTTTGGGAAATGCCGGAAGAACAGCGTCAAGAGCAGCGTGGCAATGTGCGAGCCATCCACGTCCGCATCGGCCATGATGTAGATGCTGTGATAGCGCAGGCCGGACAGGTCGATTTGATCGCTCATGCCGTGCGGGTCCACCCCGATCGCTACCGCAATGTCGTGTACTTCGGCATTGGAAAACAGCCGGTCACGCTCAATCTCAAAGGTATTGAGCACCTTGCCGCGCAGCGGCAGTATCGCCTGAAACTCCTTGTTGCGCCCTTGCTTGGCTGATCCGCCTGCCGAATCGCCTTCGACCAGGAACAGTTCATTGCGCGCCGGATTAAATTCGGCGGCATCGGTGAGTTTCCCGGGCAACACCGCTACGGAAGAGCCTTTTTTCTTCTCTACCTTTTGCGCCGATTTCATCCTGCTTTGCGCCTGACGGATGGAAATTTCGGCTATTTTTTTGCCATACTCGACATGCTCATTCAGCCACAACAACAGCGGATCGCTGACCATGACGGACACCAGTTTCAGCGCATTGCGCGACACCAGTTTTTCCTTGGTCTGCCCCTGAAAAGAAGGGTCCAGCAGTTTGGCGGACAACACAAAACTTACCCGCGAGAACACATCATCGGAGGCGAGTTTCACGCCTTTGGGCAGCATGTTATGCAGATCGATAAAACTCTTCACCGCATTATAAATACCGTCGCGCATGCCGGCATCATGCGTACCACCCGACCAGGTCGGAATCAGATTGACGTAAGATTCACGGGTAATCGTACCCTCCTCCGCCCAGGCAAATGCCCAGGCTGCGCCTTCACCTTCGACGAAGCTGTCATCACCACCTTTAGCGATGTAGCGCTCCCCCGAAAAAATCGGTGCGGCCAGCTCCGTTTCCGCCAGCGCTTCAGACAGATAGCCACGCAACCCTTCAGGATAAGTCCAGGACCTGAGTTCGCCGGTTTTCTCTATCATCAGGGTAATCGTCACACCCGGCAGTAAGACCGCCTTGGCGCGCAGCGCACGTTCCAGTTGCGCCAGATTCACAGCAGGGCTGTCGAAATACTTGACGTCAGGCCAGGCCCGCACCGTAGTACCTGTTTTCTTTTTTGCACAGGCCGCCACGCGCACCAGAGGGCTAACAGCCAGCCCCTGTTCGAATCTGACACGATGTTCGCCGCCATCCCGGCACACAGTGACTTCAACCGCCGTGGACAGCGCATTAGTAACGGCCACGCCCACACCATGCAAGCCGCCGGCAAAGCGATATGCGCCGTTACCGGCCTCCTTGTCGAACTTGCCGCCTGAATGCAACACGGTAAAGGCCACTTCGACGACAGACACGCCTTCCTCAGGATGGATGCCTACCGGAATACCACGCCCTTCATCCTGAACCGACACCGATCCATCGGAATGGGCGATGACCTTGATCGTATTCGAATAGCCTGCCAGCGCCTCGTCGCAGGCGTTATCCACCACTTCAGTGATGATATGGTTCGGGTTATCCAGCGTGGTATACATGCCGGGGCGCTGCCGCACCGGTTCCAGACCGCGCAACACCTTGAATGATGACTCATCGTACGTAGAACTCACTACCACCTCTTATTTAAAATAACGGCTACCAGGGTTGGATGAGCATTTTTTATGCCCGGACAGTTTAACTGATAATTGTCGCTCTGGCTGGAATCGCTTGCCTACCGTAACCGAAACGTTAACTGGTGGGTACTGATCATTAAGCTGCCAGATTTTGGCCTGTCTTCAACGTAGCCGTTAGCTCTGTTGCTGAACGACTGCTTTCCAGCAAGCAATTATCAACACCCTGTATCCGCTGACGAGACGAACCGGAGCATGGCTGTTGAGAAAAGCGGATGTTCAAAACCGGCTCCCACTGACTGTAACAATTATTCGTTTACCCCAGCACATCGGCAAAACAGGCTTCCGCCTGCGATGACAGCACGATTTGCAAATTGAGCTGTGCGCGGGTCATGCCGACAAACAGTTTGCGGCGTTCTTGGTCGGTCAATTCTGTAAAATCCACTTCGCTCAGGATAACGGCAGGGGCGCTTTGGCCTTTGAATCGGTAGATGGATTCGACCATCAAATCACCCTCACTCCAGACAGGATCGCCACTTCGCGTGAATGCACCGGTAAATCGTCGTGCCGTAAAACGACCAATGCGCTCTGCATTCAATAGCCTTGATTTGTTTCGCCCATGAGCAGTCAAAATTACGATGTCGGATAGCGCATAGCCTTGTTCCAGCAGGTTCACAATTGCACACTCAGTCTGTTTAATCAATTCAGATTCAGAACCGTAATGAAAAAACTCAGGGAGCTCACCCTGATATGGACTCTTGCTGATAATAGCAGGGGATACCAACCCCAAAGCATTGATGACCTGACAGACGGCACGCGGGCTGCGATGATTGTCGTTGCACGTCAGCGCCACAGCATCTGACAAATCGAAGGCATCGTGTTCATACAGGCGTTGCGCCTCATCTTCCATCAGATAGAGTCGTCCAGTGGGTTTAAGCAAAGGGAGCAGGCTGGCGATCCATTGCGGATCAAAATCCTGACCTTCATCGATGATCATCAGATCGTATTTGGCAGTAAAGCCCTCACTATCCTGATGGTAGGCATCTGCCGCCAGTTGAAATGTATCCTGATTTTCAAAATCCGGCTCACCGTGATGGCGACGATAGTGCTCTACAGCCAATTCATGAAAGCATGACACGGTGGCGCGGGTCGGTGCAATTTGCGCGATGGCATCGGCCAGTGTGCGGTTATAGCAGACATACAATGCGGATATTTTGTCTGTCTCGGCATCGGTCAGTAAGCGCAAGGCCAGCTGCGTTTTACCGGAACCGGCAGTTGCCTGTATGCGCACCACGCCGGAAGGATGCGAGATTCGCGGCACCCATGTTGCCAAGCCATCCGACAAGCGCTGAGTCGTGCCGTGCAACTGATCGCGTAGCGTGGCGATAGTCGGGCTGATCTGAAACTCATTGCACAGGAAACGGCGAACCTCGGCAAAGCTGGCTGCGCCATGATCGTTAGCCAGCAATGCCTGAACTTTGCCAGATAGCTCATCGTATTCGTCAGCACCGATGATACGTTCACGCGGAATGGATACCACCTGTCCTGCCGGTACACGATAATCCGGCAGCACCAGACAATTGACCAGACGGGGATGAATTCCAGCCGATTTCAATCGTGCGACCATACCGGCATATTGCACCCGGCATTGCCGGGCAACATCTTTTTCCTGCTGCCCGTAGCGTTTGAAAATTCCGCCTTCACGCAGCAACACTTGTCCAGCTTTGACTTCCATCAACAGCATATCGCCGGATGGACTCAACACAACAATATCAATCTCACCGTGCCGATCAAGCCCTTCATGTATCGTATGCCACGTAACTTCATGGAAAATTTCAAACCCGTCCGGCAAGCAAAGGCGCAGGCGCTCCAGCACATCAAGTTCTCGGAACAACCCGCCGTCTTCACGCAGACTAGGGAGTTGGGAGGGGATAAGGGCTGCCATTGGATTTATATTGCGGAATCAGATAAAAGCTGTAACCTCGATTTAGGCTCTCGATGCTGGTGAAAACATGACAGCACGTTCACATTGCCGCCGTCTACCACATAAAATAGCGCGTAAGGAAAACGACTCAGATTCGCCCGTCTTATTTCAAGCTCTACACACGAATAGAGGTAGGGATTACTGGCAATGAACCCGCCGGTTCGTTCGAGTTCTTCAAGGAAAGCATTGCCCATGCCGATATGCGGTTGCGCGTACCATTGATAAGCTTCGGATGCTTCAATCTGGGCCAGTGGTTTGTAAATGACCCGAAGCAACATGACTAATGCAACGAGGCCAGCAGCTTGGACTTGAGCTCCGCAAAGGTAATGCCCGGTTCTTCTGGATGGTCCCGGTGATAAGCGAGACGGGATTTAAGCTCTGCGCGTTGAGCTTCGCTAACAAGCGGTGCCGAAGCTTCGCTTTCGGCGCTGATAATCAAGGCTTCTCCGAGCGAGCGTTTTTCAGCGATGCTCAGATGTTCAAGCTCTTCGTACAGGTGGGTATCCATGCCGGGCAGAATAGCACAAAACCCTATCAGTTTGTAAGCGCGGCATTTGAAAATGTTGGAATGTAAGACTTGACCCCGCGACGTCATGCGCATCGTCTGCTTATTGACAGCGCCGACATCACGCAGCGATTCCATTGTTTCATGGATAGCCGCCAAGGCATCACTACGGTATTTTTTAGTCATTTTTTGCTACCTCCTCACTACTGGGTTCGAAATTATGCAATTCCAGGGAGTATTTTGATAGCCATGCGTTGTAGACCCTCATGGTTCTGATCTTTATTTATTGAATTAAGATTTGCTTTTGGTAAATTTTCCAGTCTTTTCCATTCCGCTTTTGCCTCTTCTTCCGAAAGTGCTTTTAATTTAATATTGTCCTTATCATTAAAATCAAATTTGGAAACTATTCGCCCATCTATAAAATTTAAAACGCCGACTAAATTCAATTTTGGTATTGCATTTGAATGTAAGCAACAATTAAATCCCTCCGCGTGAGCCATGGAAGGGTAGACCCATCCTTCGTCGTATTGTTTGTATCGATTTGCGAAAAATTTGTTATGTCGTAGATGTGACTGCTGTTTGTTGTGAATAGATTTTCTAAAAACTGCTGTACTTTGCTTGCATGACTGTCATTAATAAATCCAATTTCAGTTAATGTTAAATTTTCGATTAAAACGTAAAACATTAACATGAATGAATCGGTTGGACTGGCTCTAATTTCTTGAATTGCTGTTATAGGCTGATCAGCGAGGTAGAGTAATTGCTCGCTCTCCGCATTTATGCGTCCCTTTTGTGTTATATGGCTAGGAGGTTCCCAGAAATCTTGATAAATAGGGGTGCGAATCTCTTCTGAAATTTTTCTGGCGCGCATGAAAGAACTATTTTTAAGATATTTCTTTGATATATCTTAAAAATAGTGGCGCAAGATTTTCCGATTAATAGTGATGAATTATCTTGATTTGGAATGATAACTTTAACAGGAGAATTCTCAGCAAATAAAATGTTGTCAAGTAGCACAAATTTTTGATGATTATCCATTCTGTCGAATTCAGAATAAAATTTAGCAATAAGCTTGTCAATTGAATGTATTGTCATTTCTGCCGCCTAATTGAGTAATTTTCAAACGGTACAACAACTCGTTGAATCAAAGCCAATAACGTAATCTGTCACAGATTAAATAGCTATTTTTTATAAATAAACCCGCCCCAATTATTCTGCCAGCTTCCCGTTACTCAGCAATTTCTGCTGATAGAGTTTTAACTGCGCAGGTGATAGTTGACTGCTATTATCCAGCGTAATCTGTAACTGCTGCATTCGTGTCTCAACCAAGGTATTGATATGCGATTCCAATTGCTTTTTACTGGCGATAGAAGATTCAGTCATCATGTTGTGTCGCTGCTGCACCCCCTGAAACTGCATGGTTTGAAATTGAACATGCTTAGCCATATCTTGATCAAGAGCTTTGAAATATAATTTGTGTCCGGGCGTTCCTTCAGGAAATTTTTCGAGCATACCAAGCAATTTAGGCAGCTTTTCGAAATGATATAAATCATTATCTTGATGGATGACTTTCTCTAACTGCTGATAATGGCTGTCAATTTGCGCGACCACACCTAAATGACCTTGTTCCAGCAACACAAGGCGTTCATGTGCTATCTGAGTTAATGCTCTGGTCATCTCCAGCAAGTTAGCCTGCAAGGCTTCAAAACCGCGAACTTTGGATTCAATAACGGCGGCCTCCATGCGCGCGCTGAATTCAATTAATTCCATTTGAGCATCTTTTATCAAGCCTATGCGCTGATTTTCCTGATAGGCAATCTCCTTAGCGGTATCAGCTTCTATTTCAGCAACACGAACCTTGTCAGGATCGTAATTGTAAGTGGAGCTTTCACTACTGCGCGACCTACTGCCACCACTGTTGCTCCCACCAAAAACAGCACTGAGAACGCCACGACCCCAATCTAATACTCCCATGTTCATTACCCCTAATACATTATTGACTTGCTGACTGTGGAAACGTCCCAGCGTACACCAGTTGGCAAAGTGTTCGCAGTTATTAAAAATAAGATGGTAGCCACTATCACCACGACTACCTCTTGCCCAACGCACAATATCCGCAACAGGATACAAGTCCTTGAGTTCATCATCGTTGTAAATTCGCACTTCCATATCGCCATCGAGCAGAAACCGGCTTAATGATGTGGCGATCACTTCATTGCCATCACCCATCAAGTTATCGTTATCCTCCGATGCAAAATGAATCACTTCATTATGGCTGACATAAACACCGTGATGCGTATAAACACCACGACTCACACGGATGTGATCGCCAGCCCTTGCAGGTTGTCGCCGCCATTGTTCCTGCGAGGTCAATAGCGGCAGAATGGTCAATGCGGGTATGATCATCGAATTAAATTTTTTGCAATGCTTTACTCATTTTAAAAACCAGAGAGTTAAACTCGCTGTCCCGCTTGCTGCGCGCAACAGAGAAATGTTGCACATCCTGAATAAAGGTTTCCAGCGAGACTTGTTGCAAAGTTCGCAATTCCTGATTGATATTTTTCCAAACCTCACTATCCTGGTGCAATGCCAGCAAGCCTTCAGCAGATACACCAATTCCGACGAAGTGTTGCTGGGTAATTAGCTCACTCCAGCGCAGCAGGCTGACACGCACCGCAACCTCTGGCAAAGCAAATAACAGTCCTTCCAATTTTTCCTGAAATTGTCCGCATAACTTGAATAGTGCCAAGCGTGTTTCATAATCGCATTGCAATGTGCTGTTCGCATTAAAAGCATGCTTCTGATAAATGGCGTGATTCTCTTCCTTGTAAAACTTATCAATGGCTAATTGATAGTCATGCAAAATTCCCAGCACATCATTGATTGCATCCAACGGACATTGCTGGTCAAAAGCCATCTCATACAAAGGCAATATTTGATTTTCGATGAGTAGCCTTTGCTGCGCCCATGCATCAAACCAGCCGCTCGCCACTTCAGTTTCAATTTCTTCCTGTTTGGCTGCGCGCATAAAATCATCCCTGTCTTTGCTGGTAAAGACATTAAATGATTCAATCCCCTTGAGATGACTCTCAACCAAACGTTCGAGTTCGGCCTGATGGCTCTCCAGCCATTCCAGATGTTGCACCTCCTCTAAGACAAACTCCGTCGTAAATTCAGCCATGAAGATAAAATCTGGACGAATTGCCTTTTGGATTCCACCTACATCGGCTAACAAGTTCTTACTTAAGGCACTCACATTCAGTTGTTTTTTTAACTCCTTCGCCTGCTGCTGGGTATTGAGCAGTTTGCTTCGAACATTATCAAGGCCAAATCTAAGCGAATTTTTGATAGCATCATCTCGTTCGACTAATAGTTGACTGCTGTTGCCTATATGTTCAAATCGGCTGATTTTGTGGTTTTGATGCAATCGCTGATGCAGGATGGTCGCACGTTGAATCAGATCATGATTTGTTCGTGAAAACTCATCGATCTTGTTCAACAACTGTCCGGCCCATTGATGCAAGGCATGCGAATATTTCAGGCTGGATCGGTCAATTTCAGCTGAATTATATTTTTGCAAATCGATCAGAAAGTCAAACTGACCTGATAAAGGCTGATGTAGCGTGGATTCATAGTTTAACGCCTCTTCAATTGCGCCTTCCAATTCATCTAGTTCTTTGAGCAGTTGCGGATGCTGCTGTATGGTTTGATAGACTTTTTCGTATTCAGGCTGATCGAAGACAGGTTCCCAACCTTCCTTGAGAAACAAATCCAATACCATCTGAGCTTTTTCATCAGCAGTGAAACTATCAACACTAGGAGCAATACGACCGTCAAAATAAAGCGTGCAATAGGGAAGAATCAATGGCTCGGATCCCGCATTACTAGTATTTAACTCTCCGTTTATGATGTAATTAGCATAGTAGTTGGTGCCATAGTGGGGATAGAAGCCATCGTACCACCTAGAGGAAAAAGCTCTATCGGGCTTATCTTCAAAATATTTTCCATACAGTAGCTTATCTTTTAACTTTACCTTTAGCGGATAGGACGCATACATTTCAACAAGTATCGCAGCCATGTCTTCTGTTGTTGAACGATGCCACTTAGCCTGACCAATTCCACCCAGACTGAAATCATCTTTCCAGGCACCAAATGCCGACATCTCAAACCCGTAATGAAAGCTGGGCCAGAGATAGCCTGTATGACTGTCGTAGAGTACTTCGGGTATATTTTTAATGGCATACCAACGTTGCGCAGTGATAGCTTGCAGCAGCATTTTATGCTGACCGTTCGCGAGAGCGGGAATTTGCCCGTTCAACCGATTCAACGTTGTATTCAGATAGGCGACTTGCGATTCCATCTTCGCCTGCTGTTCACGCAAGGCTAAAACATCCTGCGCAATCTGCGACTCTTCGTCCGCGCCTACCAGCAAAAAGTGTGCAGCTTTCACTTGTGCCTGAAGTTTGGCCTTTTTATCGATCAAAATTTTTGAGCTTATCTGTTTTGTCATTTTTATCAAAAAATCATCATGTTGATTGTTTTAAGTCGACTCATTTTCCGAATATATCTCGAATAACAGCCATAGGATTTAGTCTATCCAGTATTCCTGCCGCTTCACGAATCAGTTTTTCGCTGCCGCATTGCTCGCACTGGCTAGGCATAAAGATCACGTCGCCTTGCATCGGGATAACCTTACTCCACCCGCAGGACTGGCAGGTGACTTTCAGTGGTGCTATTGGTAATGGCATGGCTTAATGCTCCATTTGACAATGATCTTCACAGGTAAGCCGTATCGCTATTCATTTTCCGTTTATTCCAGAGCACATATAGTTCGCTATCATGAGGGTTTTCTATTTTTTTCACAATGAGAACTTTCTTATAAGACTAAGGATTTTCTACCTGTCGCGATTACCAGCATTGCAGGCATTGCAGCAATCCTTTGTGACATGAATCAAAACATCGCAGCCGCAACGCCGCCCCATCCGGCAGAAATTCCGCCGACCGGGTCGGGTGAGTCCTCGCGACTGTCATGTGCTGCATTTCTTTTGAGCAGTGCCTTGATTTTGTATTTTTTATTTTCCAGATCGTTGATTTCCCTGTCCACTTCATTGATGCGCTTTTGTATGCGATTAGCGTCTCTGTCCAGTCGCGCTATTTTTTCATCAGAGGAGGTAAAGAACCCGCCGTATGAATTGATACATTTTTGCAGCGCTTCGTTGTGTTCGTTAAAAAGCCTGGCTGATTGCTTTTCGGCATAGTCCAGATCGCGTTCGGTTGACGTCAAGTCGTGCTCAACGACAGATGCCGCTACGCGTTTCTGGATAGCCACATCGAGCGCAGGATTCTCCAGCAGTGCCAGCCGGACATCCAGATTGCCGGTATGCAGTTGCGCCTGTTGCGCGATTTTGAGTGCAGGATTACGAGCCAGATTTTCACTGACCTTATGACTGTTTCCTGCTATCAGACGCGCTTGCAAGGATTCAGGCAAAGCGGGGTTGCAGGCAAGACCTGCTCTGATTTCATCGCTATCGGCAACAGCCAGCTTTTTCATGAGGCTTTCTGTGATGGCGGGATTTTTAGCCAGACTCGCCACGATGCGCACATCTTCAACTTCTGCCAGCCCGTCCTGCAGCAGCTTTGACAGTGCAGGATTAGCGGCCAGGGCCATGATTGTGTAGATAATGTCGGAGCGCAATTCATCGTCATCTTCCAGTAGCTTTGGCTGACAGACTTCGTCAAGTGAGGGATTTTCCGCCAGCGCTTCCCGGATGCAAGAGATTTTCTCATCAGCGAACAGGGATTGAATGGCTTTGCCCAGCGACGAATTTTTTGCCAACTGACATTTCACCTCATCGCTGCCGGTTTCTGCCAGATAGCGTTGCTGCTTTTCATTCAGACAGCAATTGGCAGCCAACGCCTCGCGTACAGCGGGTGAGCCTGTGCTTGCCAGCTTTTCCTGTATCTCGTCGAATAAAGATGGATTGCCTGCAAGGCCGACCAATACAGTCTCGTCATTGTCCTGTGACAGCATGGTTTGCATGGTATGCAGTAAATCCCGGCGTCTTGCCTGCTCTGCGCGCGCAGCGGCATCATCCGAGGTCGTGAAGTCTGCTGAGTTTTCGGATAAGTTTGCTTGATCGTTCATTTTTATGTCTCCTGTGTTTGCCAAATTTACCGGTGGATACGGCAGAACAGCCTTTATCCAACGGCTAGTCACAACGGTGAGGTGAATTTGGTTCTTCGTGTATTTCCTTCAACCATGCGGTAAAACCATACGCAGCAAATCCATACACCACCATGGCGCCTACGAACTTAAACATATTGCTTGCCATTTTTATTTCTCCCGTAACGTTGAATGACCATTGATTGAGTTGCCAATTTTTGCACCTGACCAAACGGGCATGGCAGTAGTCACCTCGAATAATGAAACTTGCCATGCTCGTTCTCCCTCTCCCAAACCCTCTCCCAGAGGGCGAGGGGTCAAACGATCGCTTACGCGAGTTTCCGTTAACAGATGAATTCATCCGTTTGGTGTCGGCTTGAAAACATCATTGCATGACAGGGGCTCAAAAACTGCGCCTTTAAAATTCTTTTTCAGTTATTTTTTCAATGTTGCAGTCGCCTGTATTCCAATCTTTCACACAAATATTCGTTCAATGGGTAATTGCGCAATAAATACTTAATATTCAATTTATTGTGTTCACCATTCGACAGGCTCAGGGCGAACGTTTTTTTTCAGCGCTTCCTTAGAACTCGCCAGTTAAAATATTCAATGGACATCTTATGCCACTGAGTGGCACAATAATGTAATGAAACGAATATTCAAAACCCGCCATTTCAGCCGCTGGATGCGAAAAACAGAACTGACCGACAGCGTTTTGTGTGGCGCGGTTGAGGAAATGTCACAAGGACTCATTGATGCCGATCTTGGCGGTGATGTGGTGAAGAAGCGTGTCGGACTTGCGGGTCGCGGCAAGCGTGGCGGCGCAAGAACACTCATTGCGACCAACAAGGGCAGCCGGTGGTTCTTCGTATTTGGCTTTGAAAAAAATGATCGCGCCAACATTACAGGCGATGAGCTTGGCGCGTTACAAGACATCGCTCGTGATTTATTGAGCAGAACAGGCCTTGAATTAGATAAGGCAGTTGCAGAGAATGCATTACAGGAGATTTGTCATGACAACAAAAAATAATAGCCGGATTCTGGAAGCGGTTCATGAAACAGCCGGTGATCTTCATCGGCTTGGATTTATCGATAAACACAAAATGTGCAAGTACGATGCTTTGTGCATAACGCCCGTGCCAGAGTACGACAGCGTTAAAATCCGTGCGTTGCGCGATCATCTTCAGCTAAGTCAGTCGGTGCTTGCTGCGGTTTTGAATACCAGTCTCTCGACGGTCAGAAAATGGGAAGTCGGCGATAAACATCCCAGCGGCCCGTCACTCAAATTGCTCAACCTGCTCGACCGCAAGGGGTTGGAAGCCGTTCTCTGAAAACAGGCTTAATAAATGTCATTATCCCGTTCACTTGCCGGAGAATTTACATGGGATTAATGTTTTCTCATTCACGGTAGCCCAAATAATGAATCGCACCGAACGTTTTTACCTGATCGACAAGATGCTGACTGAGCGAAAAATCGTTTCCCGGCAGGAATTGACAGATACGCTTGGCATATCGTGGGCGACACTCAAGCGTGATCTGGCCTATCTCAAGGATCACTTCAACGCGCCCATTATTCATGACCGCGAGGTGAGTGGTTATCGCTTCGACACGCCAAATGTAGGTCCCGCCTATGAGTTGCCCGGGCTCTGGTTTAATGCCGATGAAACCTATGCGCTGCTTGCCTTTCACCAGATACTTTCAGAACTTGAGCCTGGCCTGCTGACACCGCATATCGCGCCGCTGCTATCAAGGCTGGAGACCATCGTCGGGGAGAATAGCAACTCCTTTGAGCGTATCGCCAAACGCATACGACTGGTGAAAACCGGTACTCGTCATAAAAATCCTGAGCACTTTGGTGTAGTGACAAGAGCGATTCTTGAACGAAAACGCATTCACATTCATCATTTCAACCGGCAGCACAATGAACACAGCGAGCGCGAACTCTCGCCGCAGCGACTGGTGTTTCACCGGAACAACTGGTATCTGGAATGCTGGTGCCATACAAGAAATGCGTTGCGGCGCTTTTCTCTGGATGCGATTCAAAACGTCAAAATGCTGGATAGCGCTGCTGAGGAAGTACCGGATAAACTAATCGCCGATGAATTTGACAGCAATTACGGCATTTATAGCGGCAAGGCTAGCCAAACCGCACGACTCAAATTTACCGTGCTGGCATCGCGCTGGGTGGCGAATGAGGAATGGCATCCGGCTCAAGTCGGCAGCTTTGACAACGATGGACACTTCATACTGGAAGTGCCTTACGCCGACTCGACCGAGTTGATGATGGATATTTTACGTCTGGGGCATCAGGTGGAAGTGTTGTCCCCTCCCGCGTTGCGCCAGGAAATTCAAAAAGAGGCTGCGCTGATCATGGAAAATTACAAAAATCGAAATGGATAAACTGGTTGTCGCCATTTCCTCCCGTGCCCTGTTCAATCTGGATGAGAGCCATGCTATTTTTGAAAAAGAAGGCATTGACGCCTATTGCCGGCATCAGATTGAGCATGAAGAAATTCCTCTCGAACCTGGTGTTGCATTCAGTCTGGTCAAAAAACTGCTGGCTCTGAATCAGCGAGATACTGCCAACCCGCGTGTTGAAGTGATTCTGCTGTCCCGCAATAGCGCTGATACTGGACTGCGCATCTTCAACTCAATCAAACATCATCGACTGGATATTAGTCGCGCGGCTTTCACCCGAGGCGAGAGTACGCATCCTTATATCTCTGCGTTCGGTGCGCAGCTGTTTCTTTCTGCCGAATCTGCTGATGTACGTCATGCGCTTGAAGCCGGCTTTGCCGCAGCGACGATTCTACCTTCTGGATCTCCTGCCACTGAAGCGCATGCCGGACAGTTGCGTATTGCTTTCGATGGCGATGCCGTACTGTTTTCAGATGAGTCTGAGCGTATCTACAAGCATGATGGCCTGGATGCTTTTGTGAACAACGAAACGCTGGAAGCAAAGCGTCCTTTACCCGGTGGTCCGTTTAAAACTTTCCTTGGCTTGCTCCATTTGATTCAACTAGATTATCCGGCAGATGCATCACCTATCCGCACGGCGCTGATTACGGCACGTGGCGCACCCGCACATGAGCGTGTCATCCGCACGTTACGAGCGTGGAATATCCGCATTGACGAAGCGTTTTTCCTCGGCGGTAAGGATAAGGGAGAATTCCTGAAAGCCTTTGGCGCTGATATTTTCTTTGATGACCAGCAAAAGCACTGTGAATCAGCTCGCCAGCATGTTGCGACAGGTCATGTACCGCATGGAGTAGCCAACGAATAACAGCCCTGAACGTCGGCTATGGCGAAACATCTTGTGCGTCCGTTTATGGCACTCAGTGATCATTCGCCAACTCGGACTGCGTACCATAAAGCAGCCTTTAGAGGTGCAATTTTTATCGAACACAACTGATAATCACCCAAGCTTCTCTAGCCAATCTGGATGCTTTTTAACCAGCATCTGCAAGGCTGCATCCATGCGAGTTTGCCAACCTTCACCCGTCGAACGAAAGTAGTTTAATACTTCGGGGCTGTATCTAACGCTTACCTGTTCCTTGCGGGATGCACTGAGCGGCCGTCCGCGTTTCTTGCGATAGGCTTCAATGCCACTTTGCATTTCTTGGTGAGTCAAAGGCCGATCATCTTCATCAATGCCATCCCAAACGTAATCACCGCTCGGTGGCGCATTCTTTACGGCAGTCAAAACCGCCTTACGCTGTGTAGTCATTTTTGAGCCAGTCATGATAGTCCTTTCGTTCTTCCTCACTTGCGGTACGAAAACTAATGATATGCGGTCGATCTTTTTGCAGATGCACGATTGTTAATACGGCGAGCCGATCAAACACATAGGCAAACGATTGTGTGCGATCCTCATTGTTTCTAATGCTGTCAATATCAAGTCGAAGAGGGCTATCCAGAACCCAGTCCGCATCCGCGAAATCCAAATGATGTTTTTCCAGATTTTTAGCGCGTTTGATTTCGTTCCAAGTAAAGCGTGATTTCATGTAATTATTGTAGATGCGCTAATTTAATAGGTCAATCACTAAATCTGAAATTATTTTATTCGGCAATCAAAAGCGAAATAAATTTCGGCAATAGAGGTGCATTTTCCGCATTAATTGGCAAATGGTGCACGACACGAACGACGGGTTTCTGGCTGGAAATATTACACCTCGACGGTCCGTTTATGGCACTCACTAGTCCTTCCTGAGTATCAGCTTTGTTTCCACCTGCTTTTATGACTGTCAGCGGAACTCAAAAGATAACAAATTCTTACCGCGCATTATGCGTCAGGAGTACATTCGATACTATTCGAAAGTTCTGATTTTTATCCAAGGATATGATGTTACTCAATCGCCTTAAAGTCAAAACCAGTCTGATATCAATTGGTTAATCTACGTTGCCTTTAACATACAACCTCTATGTCGCAACCGAACGGCATGCTCGCTCACGTGAAATATCGGCGATATGAATATTTACTAAACTGACTGCAATGGGCTTGGCGGACGAATCAGACTTGTCGCCGGAATTCCCAAACCATTATGTAACTTCCAAATCATAGCCAACGTCAACGAACGTTTCCGATTAAGAACCTCGTATACACGATTCAGACGACCAATCATCGGGACTAAATCTTTTGCAGTTAAATCAGACTGCTCCATGCGAAATTTAATTGCTTCAACCGGATCCGGCAGATCGATCGGAAAATGCTTTGCTTCATAGGCCTCGACTAAGGTCAGCAAAACCTCAAAACGATTACCCGCAGCGGTTCCAGGTGTCGGTTCATCATCAAAATAGCCGGAAACTTCACGCATTACGGCTTTATAGTCTGCTTCACTATGAATAGGGCGAATTTCCATAAGTGCTACTCCAGTTCTATGGTTTCGGCATTGATTGCATCGTACTGGTGTGCCGATAAATTTGATATAGACAGCGCCAAACCGATACGCAACAGAAACAATAAGGCGGTAATCATTACCCTTGATGTTAAAAACCACGCGCCGGTTTTTAAGAATACTGGCACTACGGTACTTCTCCTTGATATCAGAAGGTTGCAGCCACGCCGCCTGCTTTACCTCATCAACCCAAGCCTTTAAATGCTGCTCTGCATTCGGAAATAGAATCCAAAACTCACGAAGGATTTTGACGGAGACAATTTTCATGTGCCAATTATAGTCCCACTATGGGATACGTCAAGTATACATTCATTAATCAGCTAAATAATATGGCTCTATGTAAAATGGGTAATCAAATTCAACGATCCACACTAAGAAGCCAGCAACGATTCTTACGCTTAAGCCTGGAGCGCTTTATCGACAATTTCAAACACATCTGATGATAGTCCTGCATGATTGCGTATTGCTTCCAGCGCACTGCGGGCATGGGCCTGTCTGACTGTATCGAACTTGCGCCAGCGATCGAAACAGCGCGCCAGACGGGAGGCGACTTGCGGATTGATCGCGTCCAGTTTGATTGTCTGCTCAGCCATAAAACGGTAGCCTGAGCCGTCCTGCGCATGAAAATGCAGCTGATTGCTGCCGAAAGCCCGCAGCAAGGCATACACCTTATTCGGATTGCAAATATCGAAAGCCGGATGTTCAACCAGTTTTTCAATCAGCTTCAGCGTGCCGGCCATGCGACTGGTGGACTGCACTTGCAGCCACTTGTCAACAACCAGCGGCTCATGCTGCCAGCGCTGATAAAAGGCATCCAGCGCCAGCGTTCGCTCAACGCAGTCAAACTGCGCCAAAATACTTAACGCGGCAAACTGATCCGTCATATTATCAGCCGTGTTGAACTGTTGCATGGTCAGCGCAAGACTAGCCGGCGTTTGGGATTCACTCAGATAACTCAGACAGACATTACGCAACGCACGGCGCGAGGCGGACAATGAATCCGGGCGATAAGCCTCGTTTGAGGTGAGCAGGTCATAGCAAGCCTGAAGTTCAGCGCCCAATTTGTCAGCAATAAAACGCCGCAGACTGTTGCGGGCGACATGCAGCGCATCAGGATCGACCACCTCCAGCTGTTCGGCCAGCGTCGACTCACCCGGCAACGACAAGGCTTCGGCAGCAAAAGCAGGATCAGCATCTGCGTCCGCCAGCATACGTGCACAGGCATGAGCGAACAATTCGCGCAGCGCTTCGTCTGTCGCCTCATTGTTGATCGCATTGAGTATCAGGCGCGAGGCCAGACGTTGCCCGGCTTCCCAGCGGTTAAACGCATCCGTATCGTGCGCCAGCAGGTGAGCGAGTTCCTCATTGCTATAGTTAAAATCGAGTATGACAGGTGCTGAAAAGTCGCGCAGCAACGAGGGCACGGGTAGTGCCGCGATACCTTCAAACACATAGCATTGCGTTTGACAGCAAAGCGACAGCGTGGCTGGAATCATGGCACCAGCCATCATTAAAGGCAGCTCCCTGCCTTCAGCATCAATTAGCGCTACCGTGACCGGAATATGGTAGAGCTGTTTGCCGGTCGTTGCAGCGGACTGGCTTAGCGTCAAGGTATAGATTTGTGCGGTCGGGTCATAAACGCCTGTCGCCGCCACATGCGGCGTACCGGCTTGTTGATACCAGCGCATGAACTGGCTGAAATCCTGCCCTGAAGCATCCGCCATGGCGGCAACAAACTCGTCACAGGTCACCGCCTGTCCGTCGTGACGCTCGAAATACAGATCCATGCCCTGGCGGAAAGCCGTCTTGCCGATCAACGTGCGTATCATGCGCACGACTTCAGCGCCTTTTTGATAAACGGTCGCGGTATAAAAGTTATTGATTTCGATACAGGAGGCGGGACGCACCGGATGCGCCATCGGACCGGCATCCTCGGGGAACTGCGCCGCGCGCAAACCGCGCACCTCGCGGATACGGGCTACCGTGCGATTGTGTACATCGG